>Ga0335080_10003399_pt1 | contig 16106 bp, 16 predicted proteins | sample Lox_Sample_34_FD_206720 | JGI IMG/M metagenome (GOLD analysis project Ga0335080, IMG submission 206720) | Soil microbial communities from Loxahatchee National Wildlife Refuge, Florida, United States - Lox_Sample_3.4 | ecosystem: Environmental > Terrestrial > Soil > Wetlands | place: USA...
TGCGCGGGATTATGCCATAGCCTTGAGCCCGGCCACGTGCCGCACCTCATGTAAGCGCGACGCAGGTCAACCCTCTACAATTCTCAAACATGACCCTCCAAGACTCCCTTGCTGCCGTCCGGGCCGCGCTCGATGCGTACGTCGACCCCTATCTCGGCGAGAGCCTCGGGGCTACGCAGGCGGTGCGCGAGCTACGTGCCGCGGGCGGTGGCTTCGCGGCGCGCGTCACACTCGGCTTTCCGGTCGGTGGCTACCAGTCGGAGCTCGCCACAGCGCTCACCGCACGGCTCGCCGCGGCGGGTATCGACGCGCCGCTCACCGTAGAGCTCGAGTCCGACATCCACTCCCACGCCGTACAGCGAAACCTCAGGCCGTTGGGTGAGATCAAGAACGTGGTGGCGGTCGCCTCGGGAAAGGGCGGCGTGGGCAAGTCCACCGTGGCGGTGAATCTCGCTCTCGCCTGGGCCGCTCAGGGTGCGCGGGTCGGTGTTCTCGATGCCGACATCTACGGTCCGAGCCAGCCACTGATGCTCGGGCTCACCGGGCAGCGTCCGTCAACGTCCGATGGCAAGCACCTGAGGCCACTCATGGCGCACGGCGTGAGCGCCATGTCGATCGGCTTTCTCGTGGATGCCGATCAGCCCATGGTATGGCGTGGCCCCATGGTGACGCAGGCGCTCACGCAGCTGCTCTCGGAGACGCAGTGGGGTGCGCTCGACTACCTGGTCGTCGATATGCCCCCCGGTACCGGTGACATCCAGCTGACGCTCGCGCAGCGCGTGCCGGTCGCGGGAGCTGTGATCGTGACGACGCCCCAGGACATCGCCCTCGCCGATGCGCGCAAGGGGCTGAAGATGTTCGAGAAGGTATCGGTGCCCGTGCTCGGCATCGTCGAGAACATGAGCGTGCACATCTGCTCGCAGTGCGGTCACAGCGAGCACATCTTCGGCGCCGGGGGCGGGGAACGCATGGCGCGCGAGTACGGCGTGCGGCTGCTCGGGGAGCTGCCGCTCGATGCGCACATCCGCGAGGAGGCCGACGGCGGACGGCCCACCGTGATCGCTGCGCCCGATTCGCCGCGGGCGCAGGCCTACCTGAGCATGGCGCGCCGCACGGCCGGGGCGCTCGCGGCCCGCGCGCGCGACCGCAGCAGTGTGTTCCCGAAGATCGTCATCGAGCAGACCTGATCATCGGGAAGACCTGGTCAATCACCGGGCCGATCTCGATCATGGGCAGACCGGATCCTCACCCGGGATCTGACCGCCCTTAGGGAAGGATCTCCATGTCGTCGAGCACCGCGCGGATCGGCTGCTGCGACACGACAACCGCCCCGGTGGAGGGTCGGTCGATGGCGATGACCACGAGGGTCGCGGCGAAGATGAGCGCTGCGAGCACGCCGTCATTGCCGACTGGGTGACCGCGTTCTGCGTGCCGAAGAAAAAGGTGAAGCCGAGCGTGAGCACTGCCCCGAGGAACAGGACGAACCAGATTGTTGCGGCGAGCGTAGGCGCGGAGCGACTGCAGTGCAATCGGCGCAGCGCCGCCGTGGACCCTCGCAGGTCGACAAGTTATCCTTGCGCGCCGTTACGTTCCTCCAGATCAGGCGCGCTGCAGGATGGAGAGTTTGCGTGAGCATCAAGTCCGACAACTGGATCCGGCGCATGGCGCGCGAGCACAAGATGATCGAGCCTTTCGAGGCCGGACAAGTGCGCGAGGCCAACGGCCATAGAATCGTTTCTTATGGGACCTCGAGTTACGGCTACGACGCGCGCTGCGCAAACGAATTCAAGATATTCACCAACATCAATTCGACGATTGTGGATCCCAAGCGCTTCGACGAACGAAGCTTTGTCGATTTTGGCGGGGAGGTCTGCATCATTCCCCCCAACTCGTTTGCGTTGGCGCGAACCGTCGAATATTTCCGCATTCCGCGCAACGTCATAGTGGCGACTTTAGGAAAGAGCACGTACGCGCGCTGCTTCCGGGCTGACACACGCGTTGCGCTGGTTGACGGCACCTGCCCCACGCTCGAGGAGATGGCGCGCGGCCAGGACGCGGGTGCGCTCTACTGGGGCTACAGCATCGGCGTCGACGGCAGGATCATTGTTACATTGCTCGATGCGCCGCGCTTCATCGGGCGGGACGCGTTGCTCGAGATCACACTGGACAGCGGCGCGGTCATCCAGTCCACTCCGGATCACTTGTTCATTCGGCGCGATGGGCGGATGACAGAGGCAGATTCTCTGCGACCCGGAGATGCGCTGATGCCCCTGTATCGGGATCTGGTTCGCGGTTGTGAGGCGGTCTACCAGCCGATCAATGGCCATCTCGATCGCACGCCCCGTCTGGCCGACGAGTGGAACCTGCGGCACGAAATCTACGCGGACACGCCTGGGACGCACCGTCACCCTATCGATCTCGATAGGCAGGTCGCGCGCCGAATCAATCGGCGCACTGAGATCACAACCGAGCTGGTGCAGCGCGCCCGGCACGTGACGCGATCGATTCGCGGTGCGGCCGATCCGCTCGAGTGCGATCGGTCAGACTTCCTGAGGTTTCCGGAGGTGCCGGCCGGATTCCGCGGCGACGCGCGCTGCCGCAATCACCAGGTCACAAGCATCCGTGAGCTGCCGGGCGAGCACGACGTTTACTGCCTCACCGTTCCCGAAGCCGGCAACTTCGCTCTGGAGGCGGGCGTCTTCGTCCGCAATTGCGGCATCATCGTCAACGTAACGCCTTTGGAGCCCGAGTGGGAAGGTCACGTGACACTCGAGTTCTCCAACACCACACCGCTCCCGGCGAAGATCTATGCCAACGAAGGCGTGGCGCAGATGCTGTTCTTCGAGTCGGACGAGGTATGTGCGACCTCGTACAAGGATCGCGGCGGCAAGTATCAGGGACAGCGCGGGGTGACACTGCCGAAGACCTGACGGCTGGCTGACAGTAGCGGCGACCGCGCGCGCATTCGGGCACAGCGCTTCCCTCGAGACACTATCTCACTGCGGGACAACGCCCCGCGCGCTTCGGCGCTTTCACTGGCGGCTGAGGCTCTGGATCTCCAGGGTCCACTGCACATCGTCGTCGCGCTTCTGCTGCACGCGCACCGGAATGAAACCGCGATCGGACGCACACCAGAAACGCGTGATGCGCGGCGAATATTTTTTCTGCGATTTGAAGATCACGGTGTGCATATCGCCCATCGGGGTCTTGATGGTTGCCTCGCCGTCGCGGGCGAACTGGTACTCGCGCACGCTGTTCTTGTCGATGAGCTGCACGTTCGGCGGGGTATGTCCTTGGAGAAGCTCGACCATGAGGCCAAGCTGCACCGAGCCATCGTCCTGTACGCGAGGGGTGAGGGGCAGGTCGACCAGGGTCCCCTCGTAGCTGCCCGTGACCTTGTGCGTCTGCCAGTCGTAGTTGAGCTCGACGCTCTTGCCGGCATCGCCGCCGCTTGACTTGAAGCTCTGCGGCAGCACGCCCTTGTCAGTCACACGCACCACGCTCACCTGCAGCGGCGGAAAGACCCCGGATGCCATCCTGCCGATGCCGCGCGGCTCGCTGCGGGAGCTGAAGGTCCAGGTGTCGCCGGTCTGCTCGAGCTTCAACATAGACACCGCGACCGTCATGCCGTGCCAGATACCGTTGTAGGTGGCCGTGTAGGGCTTGAGTTCGTCCGCGGCCGCAGCGGCCGTGCCACCGAGCAGCACCGCGGCGACGACGGCGAGCAACTCGCGACCGCCCCCGGCCTCATCAAACAACCGACGCACGGAAATCCTCCACCACGGGCGCATCGAGCCGTCGCCCGTCAAGCCACGCCGCTCCATCCTGCCACGTCAGGCGACGTTCGGCGAACCAGCCGAGCGCCCGCGGATAGATGACGTGCTCGGTGGCAAGAACGCGTGCCGCGAGCGTTGCCTCGCTGTCGCCCGGCAGCACGGCGACCCGCGACTGCAGCACCACGGGTCCGCTGTCGAGCTCGACGGTCACGAAGTGCACGCTCGCGCCGTGCTCGCTGTCGCCCGCGGCCAGCACCCGCCGATGAGTGTGCAGTCCGCGGTAGGCCGGCAGGAGCGAGGGGTGGACGTTCAGCATGCGCCCGAGGTAGCGGGCGATCAAGGCGTCCGGCAGTACGCGCATGAATCCGGCGAGGGCGATGAGCTGCGCGCCGCGCGCCTCGAGCACCTCGCCGAGTGAGTGCCCGAGGCTCTGAGCGTCGCGGGGGTCGCTCGCGAGCACCACGGTGTCCACGCCGAGCTCGCGCGCGTGGCCGAGGCCGGCGGCGCCCGCGCGATCGGAGATCACCACCGCCGGCCGGGCGGCAATCTTTCCCGCCTGGCAGGCGCGCACGATGGCGCTCATGTTGGAACCGCGCCCGGAAATGAGGATGGCGAGCCTGAGCGGCGTGCTGGCGCTCATTCGTGGATGAACACGCCGCGCTCGCCGGCACGCACCTCGCCGATGATGTGAGCGCTCTCGCCGCGCGCGCCGAGAAACTCGACCGCGGCGGCCGCCCGCGTCGCCGGCAGGATCACGACCATGCCGATGCCACAGTTGAAGGTCCGGTACATCTGCGCCGAGTCGACGCCCGCGGTGCGCTGCAGCCAGGTGAACACCGGGTCCACGGGCCAGCGGGCGCGCTCGAGGACCGCCTCGAGCCCGGTGGGCAGCACGCGCGGAATGTTGTCGGTCAGGCCCCCGCCGGTGATGTGCGCGAGCGCGTGCACCGGCATCGCCCGGATCAGCGCGAGCAGCGGCTTGACGTAGATGCGGGTGGGAGCGAGCAGCCGATCGAACAGGTTGCTGCCCTCGAGCACGGTCGCCGGCGTCGCGCCGTCGACTTCGATCAGCCGGCGGATGAGCGAGTAGCCGTTGGAATGTGGCCCCGAGGAGCGCAGGCCGATGATGGCATCGCCACGCCCGACCGCGCGTCCGTCGATGATCGCATCCTTCTCGACGACCCCGACGCAGAAGCCCGCGAGATCGTAGTCGGCGTCGTGATACATCCCCGGCATCTCGGCGGTCTCGCCACCGACGAGCGCCGCGCCCGCCTGGGCGCAACCCTCGACGATGCCACGCACCACCGCCTCGGCCACCGCCACCTGCAATTTGCCGGTGGCGTAGTAGTCGAGAAAGAACAAGGGCTCTGCGCCCTGGACCACGATGTCGTTGGCGCACATCGCGACCAGGTCGATGCCGATGGTGTCGTGGCGAGCCGTGTCGATCGCCAGGCGCAGCTTCGTGCCGACACCGTCGGTGCCCGCGACCAGCACCGGGCGGCGGTAGCCGGACGGCAGCTCGATGAGCGCACCGAAGCCGCCGATGCCCGCCAGCACTTCGCGGCGCTGCGCGCGCTTCACCAGGGGCTTTATGCGTTCGACGAGTTCATCGCCGGCGTCGATGTCGACGCCGGCATCGCGATAGGTGATGCCTTGGCCATTTGTCATGGATCTTGCGCGCGCCGGCGGCGCGCTGCCGTGCACGGCAGGCGCGTATGCTATTGTACGCGCCGCTGCGCGCCGTTGCGCGTGCGATCCAGACCATGTCCCGAGCGCGCTCAAACTCAACCGCCGCGCAGCTGCGCGGCCTGCTCATGCTGCTGTGCCTGATGTGTTGCGCGCTGCCGTGCCGGGCGGGTCGTCCGGTGCGCGTCTACGAAGTCGATATCGAAGGTCAGTCGCCGGCGGCCGTGCAGGGCGCGATGCGGGAGGCGCTGGTGCGCGCGACCGGGCGGCGCGAAGCGGCCGACGACCCGGCGCTTGCCAGCCTGATCGCCGATGCGCCCCGCTACGTCAAGACCTACGCCACCGGTCCGCGCGGCGAGTCGCAGGTGGTGTTCGATGCGGCGGCCGTCGAGCAAGCGATCAGCGCCGCCGGGCGCAGCGTCTGGCCGCGCGACCGTCCCTTCACGCTGGTGGTGCTCGATCCACCGCGCCAGCGCGCCGCGCAGGACGCCGCGCGCGTCGAGCTCGAGCGGGTCGCCGCCGCACGCGGGCTACCGATCAGCTTGATTCCGCTTGCCGCGGTCGATGCCGCCGGCAATCCGCTCGGTGCCGACGCGCTGCTGCAGGCCGCGCAGCGCTACGGCGGCGACCAGATTCTCCTCGGGCGCGGTGAGGACGCAGGCCCCGAGACTCAATTGCAGTGGAGCCTGTACACGCACGCGCTGAGTGCCAGCTGGAATGGATCGCTCGCCGACGGCATCGAGCACACCGTGGACCTGCTGGTGCCGCAGCAGGGAACATCGCTCGCGCAGGCCGACGGCGAGGCGCGCGTCGAGATCGATGGTGTCAACTCACTCGCCGCCTACGCAGCCATCGAGCGTCTGCTCGAGAGCGTGCCGGGAGTGCGGCGCGCCAACATCGCCGCGGCGGACGCCGGCAGCGTTATCTTCGATGTCACTGCCCGCGGTGGCGCCACCGGGCTGCAGCAGGAGCTTGCCGCCACGCCGCGCCTGGTGCGCGCGGGCGGCTCCGGCACGCAACTGCTGTACCGCTATCAACCCCAGGGCTGAGAGCACTGCCGCCCGTCGTATCGTGCATCACCTGCCCAACCTCATCTGCCTGATCCGTCTGCTGCTGATCTGGCCGATCGTTACGGCGCTGCACGCTGGCCATCATCTCGCCGCTCTCAGCCTGTTCATCGCCGCGGCACTCTCCGACGGCCTCGACGGCTATCTCGCCAAGCGCTTCGACTGGACCTCCGCGCTCGGCAAGGTCCTCGATCCGGCCGCCGACAAGCTGCTGCTCATGTGCGTTTTCGTCGAGGGCGGCTGGCTCGGTCTCATTCCCTGGTGGCTCACCGCCGCGGTGGTGGCGCGCGACGTGATGATCGGGCTCGGCGCACTGATCTATCGGCTCTGGTTCGGGCCGCTGCACGGGCGGCCGACGGTGCTCAGCAAGGTGAACACCGGCGCGCAGCTCATCTTCATGATGCTGGTCCTGCTGCATGCCGCGTTCGGCTTGCCGCCACCCGCACTGCTCGGTGCCGGCTCGCTGCTGGTGCTTGCGACCACGGTGAGCTCCGGAGTGCATTACGTCCTCACCTTCACGCGGCGTGCCTGGACGCTGCCGGTGCGCCCGGCCTGAGGGGCGGCGCGCGATGCGACAGATACCCTTAGGCCTGCGCCTGCCGGACCGCGCGCTGTTTGCGAGTTATCTCCCGGCGCGCAACGCCCAGGCGATCGAGCACCTCAAGCAGGTGGCGCTCGGCATGGGTAGCGGCCTCACCTGGCTTTGCGGGCCTTCCGGCTGCGGCAAGACCCACCTGTTGCAGGCGGTATGCGCTGCCTCCGCTCAGCGCGCGCGCGCCGGCTACGTGCCGCTCGGCGCGGTCGCCCCACTCGGGCTCGGAGTTCTCGATGGCCTGCCGCAGCTCGAGTGTCTGTGTCTCGACGAGGTCGATCGCATCGTCGGGCAGGTCGAGTGGGAGCGCGCGATCTTTGCGCTGCTGCGGGAGCTCGAGGATGCCGGCGGCCGGCTGGTCCTCGCCGCCCGCTCGCCACCGGCACTGCTCGAGTGGGCGCTTCCCGATCTGGGCTCGCGGTGCGCTGGCGGCGCGGTGTTTCAGTTGCGCCTGCTCGAGGAGGGTGAGCAGTACGCGGCGCTCGAGCTGCGCGCGCGGCTGCGCGGGCTCGAGTTGCCGCAAGAGACCTGGGAGTGGCTGCGGCGGCGTTTCCCGCGCGACCTGCGAACGCTGTTCGAGACGCTCGACACGCTCGATGAGGCCGCGCTCGCCGCGCAGCGGCGCCTCACCGTGCCCTTCATCCGCGAAGTACTGCGCGCGGCGCGCAGCCGCGCCGACTAGGGCGTCACGCGTGCCAACCGCACCGCGAGCGTTGCGACGCGCTTACCCAACGCCTGGGCCAGCTCCTTTTCCGCCTCGGTGAGCGCGGCGGCATTCCCCGCGGGATTTACGTGCGAGGCACCGTAGGGGGTGCCGCCGCTGCGTGTGTCGTTGAGCGCGCGCTCGGTGTAGGGCAGGCCCACCAGATACATGCCGTGATGCAGCAGGGGCAGCATCATCGACAGCAGCGTCGTCTCCTGCCCGCCGTGCATCGTCTGCGTCGAGGTGAACACCCCGGCGGGTTTGCCGGCCAGCGCGCCCGACAGCCACAGCGCTGCCGTCGAATCGAGAAAGTGTTTGAGCGGTGCGGCCATGTTGCCGAAGCGTGTTGGGCTGCCGAGCAGCAGCCCCTGCGTCTCGCGCAGGTCATCGAGTGTCGCGTAGGGTGCGCCGCTTGCGGGTACCGGTCGCGCCGGGCCTTCGCTCTCGGGCGACACGGCCGGCACGGTGCGCAGCCGCGCACTCGCGCCCGCGGTGCTCTCGACGCCGCGACACACCTGGCGCGCGAGCTCCGCCGTCGCGCCGCTGCGCGAGTAGTAGAGCACGAGTATTTCCGTCATGGGGGTACGTTGCCATAAAAACGCAACGTCATCATCTGCGCGCGGCACGGGGACGCGTTTCTCGAGTAGTATCCCGTCCGACCCCGGCGCGAGTGCGAATGTGCGATGGTGTGCAAGAGATGTCTGGTCGGAGGCCGTGTGCAGGGCGTTTACTACCGTGCGACTGCGGCGCGGCGCGCCCATGAGCTCGGCCTCCGCGGCTATGCGCGCAACCTCCCGGACGGGCGCGTCGAGGTGCTGGCGTGCGGTGACGACGCATCGGTGAGCGCCTTCGTCAAGTGGCTGTGGATCGGCTCCTCGGCCTCGAAGGTCACCTCGGTGGAGGTGAGCGATGCGGTGGTGGACGTGGTCGCTGCGCGCGCCGGCTTTCACACCCACTGAAGTGAGGTCCATGGCGCGCCGCCGTCGTCTCCTGCCGCCGCTCGCGGCGCTCACGCTGTCGGTCGTCGCCGCGCTGTCGATGGTGAGCGCACAGCCCACCGCGGGCGATGCGCAAACGCCGAGCGCGCCGGGCGCCTCGGGCAGCGCACCCATCGCCCCGGCCGTTCCAGCGACTGCGCCACCGCTGCCGGCCAATGACTCTGCAGCATCGGGCGCGCCCGCGGAGCAGCCAGCCGCTGCCGCACCGCTGCCGCCGGGGCCGACCTCAACACCAGCGGCCGTGCCTTCACCGGCGGTGCCCGCGGTACTGCAGGCGCCCCCACCGACCGCCACATGGTTTCATCGTCACCACCATGCGAAGCAACAGCCGTGGGTTGCAGCCGCCAACCCGATGGCGGTCGATGCCGGACTCGAGATCCTCGCGAAAGGCGGCCGGGCGGTGGACGCCGCGGTCGCCGTGCAGGCGATGCTCGGGTTGGTCGAGCCGCAGAGCTCAGGCGTCGCCGGCGGGGCCTTCCTCATGTACTTCGACGCACACACCGGCAAGCTGACCGCGTTCGATGGTCGCGAGAAGGCACCGGCCGCGGCGCAGCCGGATATGTTTCTCGATGAGCACGGCAAGCCGCTGCCGTACGTCGAGGCGGTGCGCAGCGGTCGCTCGACCGGCGTTCCGGGTGTCATGGCGATGCTCTTCACCGCGCACCGCCAGCTCGGCACGGTGCCGTGGAAGGACCTGTTCCAACCGGCGATCCGTGCCGCCTCGCAGGGCTTTCGGGTGCCGGCGCGGCTCGCGATGTTTCTCGGCGAAGGCTCGCCCTTTCCGCCCACCAACGAGGTGCGCATGCTCTTCTCGCGCCCGGACGGCGAGCCGCTCGAGGAGGGCGACCTGTTTCGCAATCCCGAGTACGCGCGCACTCTGCAGCGCCTCGCGCAGGAGGGCCCGCGCGCGCTGTCTGAGGGCGAGATTGCCGACAAGATCATGCGCGCGACCCATCAGCCGCCGCTGCCCGGGACGATGGTGCTCAGCGACCTGAGCTCCTATCGAGCCGACTGGACCGAGCCGGTGTGCCGGCCGTTCCACGGCTACACGGTGTGTGTGCCGCCGCCACCCTCGAGCGGCGTCTCTTTGCTCGAGATGCTCGAGATGCTCGACCACACCGACATCGCCAACCGCTCGCCGTCGGATCCTCAGGCCTGGTTCCTGTTCGCGCAGGCGAGCCGCCTCATGTACGCCGACCGTGACCGCTACGTCGCCGATCCGCACTTCGTGCACGTGCCGGTCGAGCGGCTGCTCGATCCCGCCTACGTGCGGCTGCGGGTGCAGCTGATCGGCGAGCACGCCGGCGCACCACCGCCGCCGGGCGACATTCCGGTGCCGCGCGGCCACGACGCCACCGCCGAGTCGGCCGGCACGAGCCACCTGGTGGTGGTCGATGCCGACGGCGACGTGGTGTCGATGACCACGACCGTCGAGTCGATCTTCGGTTCCGGGCGCACCGTCGCAGGCTTCGTGCTCAACAATCAGCTCACCGACTTCTCGTTCGTGCCCAGCGAGGGCGGCCAGCCGGTCGCCAACGCGGTGCACGGCGGCAAGCGGCCGCGCTCGTCCATGGCGCCGGTCATCGTCGTCGATCACACCGGCGATTTCGTCGCGGCGCTCGGCTCCCCCGGCGGCAACGCCATTCTCGAGTACAACGCCAAGACGCTCGTGGGGCTGCTCGCCTGGAAGCTCTCGCTCAAGCAGGCGATCGAGCTGCCGAACCTGATTGCGCGCGGCGACACCTTCAGCGGCGAGATCGCGAGATTCTCTCCGGCGCTGCTCGCCGGGCTGCGTGAGCGCGGCATCGAGCTCAAGCCCGGACACGCGGAAAACTCGGGCCTGCACGGCGTGGTGCGCCTCGCCGATGGCAGCTACGAGGGCGCCGCGGACTCGCGTCGCGAGGGCGTGGCGCGCACGCTCGCGCCCGCCCGCGCGCCGGGCAAGCACGCCGCAGCACGCTGAGAATCCCGGGTCGCCGCCCCGGGGCAGTGGCGCAAGCTAGCGCGCCGCGCCGGGGGTCGCCCTGCCGAAGCCGAGATCGTCCGCGCCAGCCCAGTGCGTCCAGGCGGTGAGCACCAGGTCCGGGTAGTCGCGCTTGCCCGGGCTGCCGTTGTAGCGCGCCAGTGCCTTGCGCACGTCGTTGTGCTCGTAGCCGAGATAGAAGCGCAGTATGGCGCAGCCCATACGGATGTTGGGTTCCACGTGCACCAGCTCGTAGCGGCGCATGCCGAGCCGCTCCGGCCAGAACGGCATCACCTGCATGAGACCGACGGCGCCGGCGGAGGAGACCGCCCAGCGATCGAAGCGGCTCTCGACGGCAATCACCGCCATCACCAGCCCGGGCGGCAGCCGCGCCGCGCCGGCGCGGTGCGTCTCGCAATAGACCTGCCGGAGAATCGCGATGCGCTCGTCCTTTTCCTTGACCAGATTGCGCAGTCGCGGCTCCATCAACGTGTACCACACCGCCGAGTCGTACTGGTCGGTGAAGCACTGTGCCTCGGCGATCGCCTTGGCGACCACCGCACGCAGCTCCGGATCGCGCTGCTGATCTGCGGGCGCGTCGTGCGGGGCGGCGATCAGCACGAGGGCGACGAGGAGCGCCGCGGCGTGGCGCCGCAGTTGCATTGCGCGTGAGCGCGTCCCGCTAGGTGCCGAGGCGCTCGCGCAGGAAGGCGAGTGCGTCGCTGGCGGCAAACTCGGTGCTCGTGCTGTCGCGGCGCTGGCGGTATTCGAGCTTGCCGGCCTCGAGACCGCGCTCGGAGACCACCAGCCGGTGCGGAATGCCGAGGAGCTCCGCGTCGGCGAACTTGACCCCGGGACGCGCGTCACGGTCGTCGTAGAGCACCTCGATTCCGGTGCCGGTGAGCTCGGCATACAGGCGATCACTGACTTCGCGAACACGGGCGGATTTTTGCAGGTTCAGGGCTACCAGCACTACCTGAAAGGGCGCGATCGGCGCCGGCCAGATGATGCCGCGCTCATCGTGATTCTGCTCGATGGCGGCGGCCACGATGCGGGTCACACCTATGCCGTAGCACCCCATCAGCAACGTCACCTCGCGGCCCGCCTCGTCGAGCACGCGCGCCTTCATGGGCTCACTGTACTTGCTGCCGAGCTGGAAGATGTGGCCCACCTCGATGCCGCGCGCGACCTTGAGGCGTCCCTTGCCCGAGGGGCTCCGATCACCCTCGACCACCTTGCGCAGGTCGGCGGCGAGCGCACTCTTGACGTCGCGCTCCCAGTTGACACCGACGAAGTGCTGATCCTCCTCGTTGGCGCCGCAGACGAAATCCGCGAGCGCGAGCGCACTGTGATCGGCGTACACGCGGCACTCGAGCCCGATGAGCCCTACGTAGCCCGGCTCGGTGCCGGTGGCGGCGCGCACGCGCGCCGCGCTCGCGAGTGCCAGCGGGCTGGCGACGCCCGCGAGCTTCTGCGCCTTGACCGCATTCAGCTCGTGATCCCCGCGCACCACCAGTGCCACCACCTCGTCATTCTCGCCCTCGACGATCAGCGTCTTGACGCAGCGTGCGGGAGCGACGTTGAGGAGCCGCGCAACATCGGCGATGGTGCGCGCGTCAGGGGTATGCACCTTGCGCAGCGCCTCGCGCGGTGCCGGACGCGCGCCCTCCGGCGGCAGCGCCGCGGCGGCTTCGAGGTTGGCGGCATAGTCGTCGGCATCGGAGAACACGATGGCGTCCTCACCGGAGTCGGCGAGTACGTGGAACTCCTGCGAGACGTCGCCGCCGATCGCGCCGGAGTCGGCGCGCACGGCGCGAAAGGTGAGCCCGGTGCGCGTGAAGATGCGCGTGTAGGCGTCGTACATCGCACGGTAGCCGGCCTGGAGCGAGGCTTCATCGAGATGAAAGGAGTACGCGTCCTTCATGATGAACTCGCGCGCGCGCATCACGCCGAAGCGCGGCCGCACCTCGTCGCGGAACTTGGTCTGGATCTGATAGAAGTTCACCGGCAGCTGGCGGTAGCTCTGCAGCTCACGCCGCACGATGTCGGTGATCACTTCCTCGTGAGTCGGACCGAGCACGAAGTCGCGCTCGTGCCGGTCCTTGAATCGCAGCAGCTCGGGCCCGTACGCGCTCCAGCGGTCCGACTCCTGCCACAGCTCCGCCGGCTGCACCACCGGCATCACGAGCTCGAGCGCGCCGGCGCGGTTCATCTCCTCGCGGATGATGCGCTCGACCTTGCCGAGACTACGCAGCCCGAGCGGCAGCCAGCTGTACAGCCCCGCCGCCAGGCGGCGGATGAGCCCGGCCCGCAACATGAGCTGATGGCTGATGACCTCCGCTTCGGCGGGAATTTCCCGAGTGGTGTTTATGGGGTACTGCGAAAGCCTCATCGGGCGCTGGTGCCTCAAAGCGTGAGCGTCTGTGGCATCTTATCAGGGAGGCCCCTGTTAAAATGACCGCCGTGGTGACCGAGACCGAGGACTACCGACGACCGCGTGGCAAGGGCATCTACCTCTTGCCGAATCTGCTGACCACCGGATGCCTGTTCTCGGGCTTCTACGCGGTCGTGGCGGCGATCGACAAGCACTTCGATCACGCCGGCATGGCGGTGTTCGCCGCCATGATCTTCGACACCCTCGACGGACGTATCGCGCGACTGACGCGCACCGAGACCTTCTTCGGTAAGGAGTACGACAGCCTCGCCGACATGCTTTCCTTCGGCGTCGCGCCGGGCATCGTCGCCTACCAGTGGGGCGTGGTGCGCATCGCGGAGTACGGTCATCACTGGGACCGCTTCGGCTGGCTCGCCTGCTTCTTCTACGTGGCCGCGGCGGCGCTGCGGCTGGCGCGCTTCAACGCGCGCGCCGCGGTCGCCGACAAGCGCTACTTCGAGGGCCTGCCGAGCCCGTCGGCCGCGGCGATCGTGGCGGCCTTCGTCTGGTTCTTCAGCGACTGGCACGAACCCGGGCTCACCGGTCTCATCGCCGCGTTCGTCGTTACCGCGAGTGCCGGCGCGCTGATGGTGAGCCGCTTCGCCTATCCGAGCTTCAAACAGTTCGACCTCGACCGCCGCATCCGCTTCGTCTACATGCTGCTCGTGCCGCTCGCCATCGTGCTGATCGCCATCGATCCGCCCACCATGCTGTTATCGATATTCGGCACCTATGCCGTGTCGGCGCCGCTTTTGTGGGCCGGGCGGCGGCTGCGGCGGCTGGTGCGTGGCACGCCGGTGCCGGGCGGCTGACCCGATGGACGGCGAGCGGCGCAGACAGTACCTCGAGGCGATCGGCATCGATCTATGGGTCGCGCGCGGCGCCGCGGGCGCGGTGCCCGTGGCCACCCCGGGCATGCTAGCGGAGTGTCCACCGGGCACTCTTGAAAGCGCGGCCCTGTGGGAGGCGCTGGGTGCCGAGGTGCGCGCCTGCACCAAGTGCGCGCTGCATGCGACGCGCACCCAGGGCGTGCTCGGTGTGGGGCCAAGGCGGTGCGACTGGCTGGTGATCGGCGAGGCGCCCGGGGCGGAGGAGGACCGCCGCGGCGAGCCGTTCGTCGGCGCCGCCGGGCAGCTGCTCGATGCGATGCTGCGCGCCATCGGGCTCGATCGCAAAACCAACGTCTACATCGCCAACGTGCTCAAGAGCCGGCCGCCCAACAATCGCGACCCGAGGCCCGAGGAGGTCGCGGCCTGCCTGCCGTATCTGGTGCGCCAGATTGCGCTGCTCGAGCCGCGCATCATGCTCGCGGTCGGGCGGATTGCCGCGCAGAACCTGCTCGGGACGGATGCGCCGCTCGGGAGGCTGCGCGGACGCGTGCACCATTTCGGCGAGCGCAACACACCGCTGGTGGTGACGTATCATCCGGCGTATCTGCTGCGCACCCCGGCGGACAAGCGCAAGGCCTGGGAGGACCTCAAGTTTGCCCGCGGCGTCTACCAGCAACTGACGGAGGGCTCGCCGCCCGATGGCCACCGCTCCTGAGCTCGTCTCGCCCGAGGTCACGATCCGGCCGATGCGCGTCACCGACGTCGCCGAAGTGGTGGCCATCGAGCGCTCCTCGTACCAGTTTCCCTGGAGCGAGGGGATCTTCCGCGACTGCCTGCGCGTCGGCTACGTCTGCCGGGTGGTGACGCTCAGCCGCCAGGTGGTTGCCTACGGGGTCATGAGCTTCGGCGCTGGCGAGGCGCATATTCTCAACCTGTGCGTGGAGCAGGCGCATCGCTGCCGCGGCGTGGGCCGCCAGCTCCTCGGCGCGCTCATCGAGCGCGCCAGCGCCGCCAGCATGAGCGAGGCGTTTCTCGAGGTTCGCCCTTCCAACACCGCCGCGATCCGCCTCTACCTCGCACTGGGGTTCGAGCAGGTGGGCATGCGCCGCGGCTACTACCAGGCCGCGGGCGGCCGTGAGGACGCCGCCGTCCTCAAGCGCGTGCTGCCCGCCTCCGGCGTTCCCGTTACCTGACAGGCTGACCTGTGCCCGACTTTGCTGCCGAAATCCGTCGGCGACGGACCTTCGCGATCATCTCGCACCCGGACGCCGGCAAGACCACGCTCACGGAGAAGCTGCTGCTGTTCGGTGGCGCCATCCAGATGGCGGGCACCGTCAAGGGGCGCAAGGCGGCGCGCCACGCCACCTCCGACTGGATGCGGCTCGAGCAGCAGCGCGGCATCTCGGTGACCTCCTCGGTGATGCAGTTCCCGTACCGCGACTGCGTCGTGAATCTGCTCGACACGCCCGGCCACGAGGACTTCTCGGAAGACACCTACCGCACGCTGACCGCGGTGGATTCAGCGCTCATGGTAATCGACTGCGCGCGCGGCGTGGAGGAGCGCACCATCAAGCTCATGGAGGTGTGCCGTCTGCGTGACACGCCGATCATGACGTTCATCAACAAGCTCGACCGCGACGGGCGTGCGCCGATCGAGCTGCTCGATGAGATCGAGAGCGTGCTGCGCATCGAGACCGCCCCGCTTACCTGGCCCATCGGCATGGGGCGGGAGCTGCGCGGCATTTATCACCTTGCCGAGGATCGCATCTATGTGTACGCCGCCGGCGAGCGTGGCCGGGTGGGCGAGAACCGCGTCATCGACGGAATCGCAAGCGCAGCGGCCCAGGAGTTCCTCGGCGAGGCGCGCGGCGCCTTCGGCGAGGAGATCGAGCTCGTCAAGGGCGCCACCAAGCGTTTCGACCCCGAGGCCTACCGCGCCGGGCGCCAGACGCCGGTGTTCTTCGGCTCGGCGATCAACAACTTCGGTGTCGAGGAGCTGCTCGCGGCGTTCACCGCCCACGCGCCCGGACCGCTCCCGCGCGTGGCACGCGAGCGCG
>Ga0335080_10003400_pt1 | contig 16098 bp, 14 predicted proteins | sample Lox_Sample_34_FD_206720 | JGI IMG/M metagenome (GOLD analysis project Ga0335080, IMG submission 206720) | Soil microbial communities from Loxahatchee National Wildlife Refuge, Florida, United States - Lox_Sample_3.4 | ecosystem: Environmental > Terrestrial > Soil > Wetlands | place: USA...
CCGCCTCCTGCGCCCCTTCGGCCCGGCACGGTTTCTGGCGTTCGATCCCTATGTGACGGAGGAACGTGCCCGGGCGCTTGGCGTGGAACTCATGGCCCTGGATGGTTTGCTGCGCCTCTCCGACTACGTCCTGGTGAACTGCGCCCTCACGGCGGAAACGCGAGGCCTGATGGGGGAAGGCCAATTCCGCCTGATGAAGCCGAACGCGGTGATCATCAATACGGCGCGAGGCCCCATCATTGAGCAGCAGGCTCTGATCCGCGCGCTGCAGCAGGGCCAGATTCGCGGCGCAGGCCTGGATGTTTTCGAGAATGAGCCGCTGCCCGATGATTCACCACTGGTGAAACTCGACAATGTGATTCTCAGTTCTCATTCGATCGCCTGGACCCATGAACTGTTCCGCGATATGGGCCGCACCGACTGCGAAGGCGCGCTTGCGGTGATGCGAGGAGAAGTTCCGCAACACGTAGTCAACAAAGACGTGCTGGAGAGGCCGGGCTTTCTCAAGAAGCTGGAATCGAACCGCGCGGCATTCGGTGCCAAGAGCGCATGAAACCACTACGCCAGCGGATCCGCGAAGGCGACTTGATTCTGGGGCAAATCGTGCTCGAGTTGTTCACGCCGGGCATTGGCCCCATGCTGGCCGCGTCAGGACTGGACTTCGTGCTCTACGACATGGAGCACGGCAGGTGCGATATTCCCACGCTGGCGGAGATGGTGGCATCCTGCCGTGGAAGTAATATCGTGCCCCTGGCGCGGGTGCCCGATTTCAACTTTCGTCCGCTCTCCCGAGTTTTGGACATTGGAGCGCGAGGCGTGATGGTGCCGCGTGTGGAGACGAAACAGCAGGCGGAAGAAATTGTCGCCGAGTTGAAATATGCGCCAACCGGACGTCGCGGCGTGGCGCTTGGGGTTGCGCACGACCTTTATCGTGCCGGCGGCCCCGAATTCTTCGCGGAGGCAAACGAAGAAATCGTCGTGATTCTCCTGCTGGAAACGGCGAAGGCGTTCGATAATCTGGACGAGATATTGTCGGTGCCGGGCATCGACGTAGCCTGGATGGGGCACTACGATCTCACGGTGTCGCTGGGCATCCCGGCGCAATTCGAACACCCTCGATTTTTGGCGGCGATGGACGCTTTGGTTGAAGGCTGCCGCCGCCGCGGGATCGCTCCTGGTTTCCTGCCGGCCAGCCCGGAAGCCGCGGCATATTGGATTCGCAAAGGTTTTCGCGTGATCAGCCTGGGGAGTGACATCGGTGTTTTTCAGAGTGCGATCGGCGGGTTCCGCAAGTCGGTGCTGGAAAGCTGTGGTTTGGACGAATCCTAGTTTCGGACACACCTGGATTCGGACAAGCCTAGGTTGGGACAAGCCTAGGTTCGGACAAAACCTGGTTTCGGAAACACTCATGAACTATTCCGTAAAGGCGTTTAACGCTGGCACATTCTGGGTGCCCGGCCCCGAGGTGTATTGGATGGAACGGTGGGGCACCCGCGAGGAGATGAACGCCCTCATCTATCTGGTGCGCGGAGGAGGAGAAAATATCCTGATTAACACTGGCCCGCCGCGCGACCTCACCGTGATCAACAAGGCCTGGCTCGATTTCTTCGGCTATCCCGAAGCGCAGATCGTTCGCACCGACGCTCAACTGCCCGAGAATATTCTGCGCTCGGAAGGTCTCAGGCCGGAGGATGTCACGAAAGTGATCGTCACGCCGCTGCAGGCGTACGCCACTTCCAACATTCATCTCTTCACGAAGGCCGCTATCTGTATTTCCCGTAAAGGCTGGATCGAAGACTTTCAGGCTCCTTACTATCACCTGCACGTTCCCCGGCACCTTCGCATTCCGCCCGAGGTCAACAATTATCTGCAGAATGAGGGATGGGAAAAGGTGCATCTGCTGGCTGAAGAGGAAGAGATCCTTCCCGGCGTGAGCACTTTCTGGGCGGGCGTACACCATCGTTCGTCGATTGCGGTGGCGATTGAAACCGCCAAGGGAAAGATCATCATCAGCGACTCGTTTTTCAAGTACGGCAATATCGAGCAGGGACGCTACCTCGGGGTGATGGAGAGCATGATGGAAGCCGATGCCACCTGGGCGCGCATTCGCAAGCAAGCGAAGATTGTGGCTTCGATTTATGATCCCGAGGTGTTCGTGCGGCACCCGGGCGGGGTTCTGGCCTGAGTGCAGTGCTCCGCGGCGCCGTCGGGGCCAGATGCGGCAAGCCGGGGCCGCTTTCCCTCATGCACTCCAACTTCGCACTGATGCGGCGGCTTGCTTTCGAGTTCCTGCTGGCGTGCTCGCTGCTAGCCGGATGCGGGTGCGGCGGCGGGGGTTCGGTCGGCGGGCAGACGCCCATTACCGTGTCGTTTCCCGTTTCCACAGTCACGGTTACGCCGGGCGGACCGGAAGCAATCATACCCATCAATATCACCTCCACCAGCGAGACCGCGCTGGTGATGATCAAAGGCCTGCCGGGCGGGGTTCAAGAAAGATATTCCGCGTCGGACACGAACCCCTCCGGTTCGCTGGGCTTTACCGCGAACGCTTCGGCCACGCCGGGCACCTACATGCCGACGGTGACCGTGAACTCGGCCGGTCAAACCGCGTCAGCGAGCTTCACGCTGATCGTCGCTGCGAGCCAGTAGCCGAAGATCGGTGAGGAAAGAGCGGGCAAGCGCTGGGTCGTGAAGGCAGACATTCCGGAGAGTTGCCCTGCGGCATTCGTTGTTACTTCGCAAGCGAAATGCGGAGCGCGAGATCGTGCTCGAAGGCAGGCAAAGAGACTTTGATGTCTCCTCCACTGATTTTCCGCGAGTCGAAGCGCTGGCCCGAGACTGGCGAGTAGAAGCGCAGCGAATAGTCACCCTGCGGCAAGCGCAGCGATAATTCGCCGGCAATGGGCTGGCCTGCACCTGGATCGGTGATCTCCCGGCCGTCCGCGACATAGGCCACGTAGTCTTGGCCGGGGATTGCGAGTCCGGCGGCGACGGCGTGTTCCGGCATGCCGCCAATCCAGTCCTGTTCCGGGTTCGCCCGAATGAAATCGAAGCTGGAAATGAACCCCGACAGGTGCTTGATCCAGTCACGAATCTTGCGCTGCGATTCGGCGGTTCCCGCTTCCAGATGCGCCTGAATTGAGAAATCGATAAAGTCATAGTGGGCGCCGCACATGACCGCCATCCAGGCGCGCTTGCGGTCGATTGTCCAGCCGGCGTCGTCCAAATACATGCTGGCGGCGTTGTCTTCGTCGGAGACGGTGGGCTTGGGTTCTTTGGCCGCGGCCAGAAAGAAATCGCGGAACTCGGCCAGCTGCAATTCCTTCGACATGAAGTTGCCCAGCTCATATTCGCGGCCCTTCAAGAGCAGATGCGGAAGGGGATGGACATTCACCACGTCCAGCATCTTTCCCGAATAACTGGCGCCAAACGCCTGCGAGAACTCCGGCTTGTAGCTGAAGGCATTCTGGCCGGACAGCAAGTGATGGCGACCGAGCGACTTCATTTCCTCGCGCAGCACTTTTGCTATCGATTCTTGCCAGGCATCGACTTCCGCGAGAGATGGTTCATTCGCGAAGCCTCCGCCGGGCTCATTGCAGATTTCGTAGTAAATATTGTCGTACTGGCTGGTCTCCTGCACGATTTTGCGCGCGTAGGAAACCTGCCGCCCGAACAGTTCCGGATCGCGCTGCGAAAGATATTCCTGCCACGTACCCTTGCCGATCTCCTGCAAATTGTTGGCATCGCGCAGCGGATTCAGGTCCCACACATCCTCGCTGTAGGTGTTGCTGAATACGGTCAACTCCACCACGATGCCCAGCTTCGAAGCTGACGACAGAAACCTGTGCAGGCGATCGAAGTACTCCCGGTTCCACCGGTTCAGGTCATATTTCAACTCGCCGTCGCGGGCGCGGCCAGGACCGGTGCGCGGCCAGGGGGTAACAAAGTCTGGAGACTCGGCCTTCAGCGGTGAGTAAGGATTCCGCGGCGATTGCAATTCGCGATAAAGAAGAAACGTGCGGGTGACCGTCTGCTTCCTCGCAGCGGCGTCCAGCAGATACCGGTCAAAATCGAAGCGCCGATTCACGATCGAGCCGTAGTGCTCACTCGCCGCCAGCAATACGAGAGGCTTTCCGCGAAAGAGAAAATATCTGAGATTGTCAGGATGAACCGCGAGCGCCGACGGAACGCGCTTCGTGTCGGAAGGCTCCGCGCCAAACATGGCCTCGCGCTGAATTCCTTGGACGCCACGAAATCCCAGGGCGCAGGCGGCAGCCCCCAAAACTCCCAGCCCGGTGATGAATTGCCTTCTTTGCATCTCGATCCTAGCGTGGCGCCCCGGAGATAAATGACATGACGAGGGCTACTATCGTGAGCTGTCATGCTGAGCAAAGCGAAGAGCCTGCCCCGAGCAACGCCGAGGGGACCCCGATGCAGCGGCAATCTGCGAAGCGCTGCAAGGCATCTCCACTATACGGTTAGAGAGCATAGTGAGAATGCCTTGCAGAGTCCGACGAGCTGTCTTTCAGACTGGGGTCCTTCGCTTCGCTCAGGATGACAGGACATGATTGTCGTTCGACCACAAAAAAGTCACAGCCTCTCAGGATGACAAGATTAACTTACTTACGCGACTTTAGGGGCGAAGCATCAGCTATTCCGCAGTCTTCTCGGCCAGCGTCTGGCTCACCGCGATGTTCTGCATTAACTCCGGTGGAAATCCATGTCGCTCCTGCAAGTACGCCGAACTGTTGTAGCTCACCCATACCTTGCCCTCTGCGTCTTCCCGGATGAGGATCTTGAGAGGAAGGTCAATGGCGGTGCTGGGCGCCGCCAGCATCAGCGGCGTGCCGGCTTTTGGATTGCCAAAGATCAGCAGCTTGGTAGGAGGCATTCTCATTCCAATTTTTTCTGCCTCTCCGCTGTGGTCGATTACCGCGAACAGCGCAACCCCTTTGGATTGCAAGATGTTCTTCAACCGATCCACCGTCTGTTCAACCGAGTGGTTGCTGAGCTTATCGATGATTCCGTTAGTTGCTGCGCCTGCTGTCATGGGATCCCCCTTGCATTTTGGCCTCGGGTTGGCATGGCGTTTGTGGAAAGCTGGTAGCTCGCCATTGCGGTCAGATCATCCGGGTTTAACGTTGTTCATTTTCGGACGGCAGAGTTCGAGAACGGACACAATAAACCCTGCAAACTCCGACTGCAGCGCCATTTCCAGACGAGAATCATATACTTAGGCGGATTGATCGTGGCTGCAAGTTTGCAGATCTTCTCTTAGAACTGCGGTTCCGCCCGTTGCCGAGGAGGCAGCAGTGAAAGGCCTGGTTCAAGACTTGCGATATGCGTTACGCCAATTCCGCAAGAATCCCGGCGTAACAGCGATCATGGTTTTCACCCTGGCGCTCGGCATCGGCGCAACCACCGCGATGTTCAGCGTGGTGTACGGAGTATTGCTGCGGCCGCTGCCCTACACCGATCCCAACCGGATCATGGCCATCTTCGAGGTCAACCGTGGGGGCACGTGGTCCCGCCTGGCCGACCCGAACTTCGACGACTTTCGTGACCAGAACCACAGCTTCCAGGCGATTGCAAAATACAGCGCAAACATCGCGTCGGTTTCGGGCGCTTTACAGCCCACACGTTCGCTGGTGGCAAGCGTTTCACCCGGTTTTTTTAACGTATTCCGGGTTCAGCCGATCATGGGGCGCGATTTCAACGCTGCAGACGCGAAAAAAGGGGCTACTCCAGTCGTTCTCGTCAGCTACGGGTATTGGAAGCAGTGTCTCGGATCGCCTGTTGATCTTTCGCACTCGTACCTGAAGATTGACAACTTGGTTTTCTCCGTGGTCGGCGTGCTCCCGGAGGGGTTTCAGTTCCCGTCAGATGCAGCCTTGTGGATGCCCTCGGATCTGGAGGGCGAAAATCCCAGCCGGACCTCGCACAACTACAGCGCCGTCGCGCGCCTCCGCGACGGTGTGACGGTCGAGCAGGCGAATCGTGAGATCAGCGCCATCGCGCGCCGCATTCACGATACTTCGAGCGAGCAGGGCGATTACCTCCTCAAAGATGGAGTTGTCCTCCCGCTGCAGGATTCGATCACCGGCAAAGCTCGCCCGGCGCTGCTGGTTCTTCTGGGAGCGGTGGGATTTCTTCTCCTGGTGGCGTGCGCAAACGTGGCAAACCTGCTACTGGCGCAAGCTTCGGTGCGAGTGCGCGAACTTGCGGTTCGCAGCGCGCTGGGCGCGGCGCGCGGACGTTTGATCAGGCAATTTCTCACTGAGGCTTTCGCACTTTCACTTGCCGGAGGCGGCCTTGGAGCGCTGGCGGCGTATGCGGGCGTGGCGGGACTAGTCGCTCTGGCTCCGGGAGATCTGCCTCGGCTGGATGAAGTTTCGGTCAGCATTCCTGTGCTGGTATTTGCATTCCTGCTTTCCACCGCCGTGGCCGCCGGGCTGGGAGCGTTCATCGCCGGCCGGGCAACCTCCGGCGACCTGCACCAGGGACTTGGGGAAGGCGCGCGCGGACAAGCCGGATCTCAACAGGGCCAGCGGATCGGCCGGGTTCTGGTGGCCGCCCAGATCGCCGTTACGCTGGTTCTGGTCATCGGAGCGGGATTGCTCGGCCGCAGCCTCAAGAAGGTGCTCGATGTGAACCCCGGATTCCGCGTCGACAAAGTTGTCACCATGGATGTTTCGCTTCCCTGGGTAGAGTGGAACGATCAGAAGAGGAAGGATCATGAGGCGATTTTCTTTTCCAGCCTGATCGAGCGGCTCAAACAGATTCCGGGTGTGCGCAATGTGGGTGCAACCAGCGGCCTCCCCATGGATAACGGCCTTCCCGATGGCATGTTTCTGCTGATGACGCAGAATGAGGTCCCCAAGAGCCTCGATGGGTTCGATCCTCTGTTCCGCCAGAAAGAACGGATCGGCACTGCGGATTTCTGCGCCGCGACGGAGGGGTACTTCCATGTGCTCGGCATTCCCCTGCTTCGTGGACGCATGTTCGACCAGCGCGACGGCGCGGATTCTCCGCACGTGGCCGTGATCAGTCAATCGCTGGCCCGCGAACGGTGGCCCGGTCAGGACCCGATCGGCCATACCATTGAATTTGGAAACATGGATGGCGATGTGCGCCTGCTGACAATTGTGGGGATCGTCGGTGACGTCCACGAATACGGGCTTGACGCTCCCCCGCGTCCCACCGTTTATGTAAATCTCTTGCAACGCCCGCGCAGCGCGATCACGGTCACGATGCTGACCAACGCCGACACGCGGATGGTGACGTCGGCAGCGCGCGGCATTCTGCAGGAACTCAACCCGGAGATTCCCGCGTCGTTCCGGACGCTCTCCCAGGTTTATTCGGCGTCGCTGGGTTCGCGCCGCTTCAACCTGATTCTCATCGCTTTCTTCGGGACGGTCGCTCTGCTGCTTGCTACGGCAGGAGTATTTGGTGTGATGGCCTACTCGGTGAGCCGCCGCACCCGCGAGATTGGCGTGCGGCTGGCCCTGGGCGCAGGCTCCCGCGAAATTCTGACCATGATCCTGGGCCAGGGACTTCGCACCATCCTGATTGGCGTGGCCATCGGCGTTGCCGGTTCACTGGCCCTTACCCGCAGCCTGGAGTCACTTCTGTTTGGCGTTACGGCCACCGATCCGCTGACGTTCGCGGCCGTGATTTTGCTCCTGGTCGGCGCCGCACTTCTGGCCTGTTACGTCCCCGCCCTGCGCGCTACAAGGGTGGATCCCCTGGTGGCTCTGCGGTATGAATGACCTCGTGTGAGCGGTGATTGAAGGGCGTGGGCCATCTGGCGTGCCTTCGGATTGCAGCCTCGTTGGAGCGTGATTCCGATTCAAGGCACGGTTCGCTGAATAAAAAACTACATGAGAAGGTTCATCATCACCGGGGCTCCGGGTGCGGGGAAGACAGCGATCATCCGTCAGTTAGAACTCGACGGGCATAGCGTAGTCGAAGAGGCAGCGACCGACGCCATCGCCGCCGCGCAAGCCCAGGGGACGGGTCAGCCCTGGACGCATCCCTCGTTCATTGATGTGGTGGCTCATCTGCAAAGGGACCGTCAGATGCGGGCGTCTTATCAACCGGATGAGGTTCAGTTTCATGACCGAAGCGTTGTTTGTACCGCGGCGTTGGCAGTCTATCTCGGACGTCCTTTTTCACCCTTTCTCGAGGGCGAACTGGAGCGCGTCAAGAAGGAAGCGATCTTCCAAAACCGAGTCTTCCTGATTCGCAATCTCGGCTTCATCACACCTACCGAAGCGCGGCGAATCAGCTTTGAGGAAACGGTGCGTTTTGAAAAGATTCACGAAGAGACCTACCGAGACTTCGGATTCGAACTGTTTCCAGTCGAGCCAGGAAGTCTGCTGGAACGGGTCAGCATAATCAAAGTCGCAATTCGTTAGCCGAAGCGGAATTCGTATCCATGCTGGTCAGTCTGAAGGGTTGGGCAGTTCGGTGGGCGTCCGATGGCCATACACAAGCACGTACCTGCCTTGCTTTCTCCAACGTACGTCTGAGGCAGGAAGCTAGTCCTGGTCGAGATATTCTTCGGGTACATCGTCCTCAGGCACCTCGCGAGTGCGCACTTCCTTTCCATCGGCGAGATCGGCCTCTTCCACTCCGAGCACGGCGTCGGCCTCGAATGCATTCCCTTCCTCGAGCAACTCATCGACGCTCTCAGAATCGGCGGATTCACGGCGCGACAATCCCTGTAAGTCTCCCGACAGTTCGCCTGAGCGCGATCTCCGGCCGGCGCCTGAAAACGCCGCACCACCGGAGCGCTGGCTTTTCCGGGGAGTTTGTTTCTTAATAGCCACCTTCCCCTTCGCGCTCTTGCTCTTTGCGCGCTTTTTTGCGGTTCCTTTTTTAGCGACTCTCTTTTTTGACGCCTTCGCCGGCGTACCCTTGCCGGCACTTTTCTTCGGTTTCGATGCCTTCTTCTTTGTCTTCTTTTTGATGGCCATGGGCGCAGTCTAGCACCGGGGTGGACGGGAGACAAAACCGTGCCATTTCCTTTCGAGACCTTGCTTCAAGGTCGAAGCCTGGCGCCCCGGTTGCGTCTCGACAGTCGCGGCGCAGGTTATCCTTGGATTCGTTGTAAAATCAAGGTTTCTCTTTGGGCCGCGATTTCCGTCCTTATACAACTTTTATGTCCATCGAAGACAAAACTGTCCGCGACGAGCGCTACGACGCGCAACGTGTCGAGAGCAAGTGGTCTGAACGCTGGCTGGCTGACGCTTCTCTCTACGCCGCCGATGCCGCCACCAGCAAGCCCAAGTACTACGTGCTGGAAATGCTGCCCTATCCCTCAGGCGCGCTGCACATGGGCCATGTGCGCAACTACGCGATCGGCGATGCGCTGGCGCGCTACATGTGGATGAACGGCTACAACGTGCTGCATCCCATGGGCTGGGATTCGTTCGGGTTGCCGGCGGAGAATGCGGCCATTTCGGCGAACGTGCCGCCGCGGGAGTGGACGCTGCGCAACATCGCCAACATGAAAGCGCAGATGAAGCGCCTGGGCTTTGCCTACGACTGGTCACGGGAGGTCACCACTTGCTTTCCCGAGTACTACCGCTGGAACCAGTGGTTCTTCCTGAAGCTCTACGAGAAAGGGCTGGCCTACCGCAAGAAGAGCAAGGTGAACTGGTGCCCGAAGTGCGCCACGGTGCTGGCCAACGAACAAGTCTTGTCGAACGGTTGCTGCTGGCGGCATGAAGACACGCTGGTGCAGCAGCGGGAACTGGAACAGTGGTTTCTGCGGACCACGCACTACGCGGAAGAATTGTTGCACGATCTCGACCAGCTCGACGGCTGGCCGGAAAAAGTGCGCACCATGCAGCGCAACTGGATCGGCCGCAGCGAAGGCACCCTGGTGGATTTCAAGCTGGACGGGGCGGCCGGGCCGGCGGGCGGGACTATCACTGTCTTCACCACCCGTGTGGATACGATCTACGGCGCCACTTCCGTGCAGCTTGCGCCCGAGCATCCGCTGGTCGCGGACCTCACCGCGAACCGCGGGGATTTGCGGCTGCAGGTCGATCAGATGCTGGCCGAACAGCGCAAAGCGAAAGAGGCGGGCGATATCGGAGAGATCGAAAAGCATGGCGTGAACACCGGGCGCTTCGCCATCAATCCCTACAACGGGGAGAAGGTGCCGCTCTGGGTGGCGAATTATATCCTGATGGATTACGGCACGGGCGCAATCATGAGCGTGCCGGCGCACGACGAGCGCGATTATGAATTCGCCACAAAGTATAAGTTGAAAGTCCGCCTGGTGATCCTGCCCAACGCAGGGGATCCTGAAGAAACCATGGCGGAGCCGGCCCTGCCCTTTACCACACTCGACGGGCGGCTGATTGCTTCCGGTCCGTTTAGCAACCTGAACTGCGAAGAGGCGATCAAGCGAATGGCGGAGCACGCCGAAAAGAACGGCTTCGGCAAAGCGACGGTAACTTACCGCCTGAAAGACTGGGGAATTTCGCGGCAGCGTTATTGGGGCACCCCGATCCCCATCCTCTATTGCGACAAGGACGGCATCGTGCCGGTGCCGGAGAAGGACCTGCCGGTGATCTTGCCGGATAAGGTGGAGATTACTTTAACCGGCGGTTCCCCGCTGGGGCGTGTGCCGGAGTTCGCGACTGCGACCTGCCCGAAGTGCGGCGGCCCGGCACGGCGAGAGACCGACACCATGGACACGTTTGTGGATTCGTCCTGGTATTTCTACCGCTACACCGACGCCCAAAACGCGGGGGCTCCATTTGATTCGGAGGTCGTGAGCTACTGGTTTGGCGAGCGCGGAATCGACCAGTACATCGGCGGGGTCGAGCACGCTATTTTGCACCTCATCTATTCGCGCTTCTGGACAAAATTCATGCGCGACATGGGCCTGGTGAAGAACGACGAACCGGTGCAACGCCTCTTCACCCAGGGCATGGTGATCAAAGACGGGGCGAAGATGTCGAAGAGTTTGGGAAATGTCGTAAGCCCCGATGAAATGGTGGCACGTTACGGCGCCGACGCGGCGCGGCTTTACAGCCTGTTTGCGGCGCCTCCGGACCGCGATCTCGACTGGCAGGATACCGGGATCGAGGGAATCCAGAGATTTCTGGGGCGCGTCTATCGTTTCGTATCCCGTCACACCGGGGAGACGCTGCTTACTGTGTCCGTGGCCGGCGATGGGGAGAAGGCAGCGGAGTTTCCCCAGGCAGAGACGTCGCAGGCGACGTCTGTACAGCGGAGGATTCAGCGCAAGCTTCATCAGACCATCAAACGCGTGAGCGACGACTTTCAGGGGCGGTGGCACTTCAACACCTGCGTGGCGGCGATCATGGAACTGGTGAATGAGCTGTATGCGTATGAGGACCGGTTGGGACGTGAGGCTTCATCCGGCAACGGCATTCCGAGCGCAGATCTGCGGGAAGTTCAGCGTGATCTGGTCCTGTTGCTGGCGCCGTTCGCCCCTTACCTGGCGCACGAATTGTGGGAGATGCTGGGAGAGAAGGGAAGCCTGTTGAAGGCGCCGTGGCCGAAGTACGATGCGCAGTTGGCGAAAGAGGAGGAGATCGAGATTCCGATTTCGGTCAACGGCAAAGTGCGCAGCCACATCGTTGTGCCCGCGGATGCCGGCCAGGAATTGATTCGCCAAGGCGCGATGGCCGACACGAAGATTCAGGCGTTGATTGCCGGAAAGAAAATTGCGAACGTGATTGTGGTGGCGGGAAAATTGGTGAATATCGTCGTGCGCTGAACATAGCTTTGCTTTGCGATCTTTGCGGTCAAAGGCACTTACCGCAAAGATCGCAAAGGCCGCGAAGAAAAGACCGCGACGGCTCCGAGCAGTGAATTATTTCAGGACCAAAGCTTCCTTCTGTTTGCCAAAGTCGATCTCTTCGACTTTGTTGGTCTGGCTGTTGACGGTGACGGAGTTGTTCATCTCCGTATTCGGATGGTCCTGCACCTGGGCCTGGGTCGTGGCTACGACCTCTTTACCCTTGAGAATATTGACCTTCACATCGTTGCCGGTACCGTTCCATTCCGCCTTGTAACTGCCGGGAGCGAGTTGCGTGGAACCCACCTCCGCTCGGTTGGCTAGAGTGAACTTGCCTTCATCTTTGTTGGATTGGCGGGCGAAGGCGCTGAGTGAAAAGAGCATAGAGACTGCGGCGAGAGCTACAAGAAGCCTGCTGGACATCGCTATTCCTCCGGTTTCTGCAATTCAAGCCATCCTCTTCCGGGAGGGAATAAAATGGCCCACACACTTACTGATGCCCGTCGCAGAGAAGGAGGTTGCAAGGTTTAAACTGTAGGCGCGGACGGCGCGACTGTCACGGGCACTTCAACTCATAGCGCGAGGCTGAATCGGGAATGCAGGATGAATTACAAAAGCTTTTCCTGAAACCAACTGTCCATGCCGGAATCTAACCAAGGTTCGATGCTCGCGCGCAAATCGCCGACGCTGGAAGGTTTCCGCGCCATGTTTCGCCGTCCTGCGTTCGGACTGGCGGAAGTATCCTGGCGCTGGGCCTTTGGCGGGGCGGCCACGATTCTGTTGCTGTTCGCGTTTTTTGAATACCTGGACACTCTGCCGGTTACCCCCAGCGATCTGTTTCTCTTGCGTACCCGGCAGCCCTCGCTGATTTCGCAGGCGCTGGCGCACATTTTCCGGGGCAGCGCTTGGCGCTTCGTGCACGCCGCGATTCTTCTGGCGCTGCTGTTGTCTTTGGGATGGATCGTTCTGGCGACGCTGGGGCGAAGTGTCACGACCCGGGGCCTGGTGGGCTATCTGTGTGGCGAGGAAACTGCGGCCGCGGGTTTCCGGATGAAGTCGATGGCCGGGCTGAACTTTTTGCGGGCGGCGGCGGCGCTGGCGGCGGCGGTTGGAATTCTCGGAGCCATGCTGCTGGGGGCCCTGGCTTCACCCGACAAAGATCCCGCTCCGGGCAGCGCCATGCTGGTGTTTCTGATGGTGCTGATGTTCGTCGGACTGGCCTGGGCGCTTACCAACTGGTTTCTCTCGCTGGCCTCGGTGTTCGTAGTAACCGGCGGCCACGACACGTTTGGCGCGATCGGGGCCGCGGTCGGCCTTTGCCGCGAGCGCCTCGGGCCGGTGGTGGCCGCCAGTTCGTGGTTCGGCCTGGCTCACGGCGTGGCGTATTTCGTTTTCAGTTCGGTGGTCGCCTTTCCCCTGATATTTGCGGGAGTGCTTCCCGCCGGCGTGGTGATCGGCGGCGTGCTGATGGTCTCGCTGGTGTACTTCTTCGTGGTGGATTTCCTGTATATCGGGCGGCTGGCGGCGTATGTGTACATCATCAAAGGACCGGAGCCCGAGGAAATCCAGATTGTGCCGCTTCTTCCGCCGGTTAGTGAGCCGCCGGCGCCGATCGACGAGGCGGCTAGCGTGGATCGCGAGGAACTGATCTTGAGCGATGTGCCGGGTGGAGGACAGCCGGGTAGCTGTTGAGAATTGCGCGCTGCAGATTCCTCGCTTCGCGAGGAATGCCAATTCGGCTACAGCGCAGCCCCTTTACACTGCTTCGCGATTCTGAGAAACTCATCCGTGCAAACCGAATCCCTCCCCGATCAGTCGGCGCTCGGCCAATCACCGCTTAATCCGTCACCACTTAGTCAATCTATCGTGGTCCTCGATTTTGGCGCGCAGTACTCGCAGCTCATCGCGCGCCGCATCCGCGAGGGGAATGTCTTCTCGGCGGTGCTTCCCTGTAACGCCAGCATTGAGGAAATCCGCAGCTACTCGCCGGTGGGGATCATTCTTTCCGGCGGACCCAGTTCGGTGTATGACAAGGACGCGCCCGCCGCCGATCCGCGCGTGTTCCAGATGGGGCTGCCGGTGCTGGGCATTTGCTACGGCCTGCAATTCATGGTGTATGCGCTGGGCGGAAAAGTGCGTCCGGCGGATAAGCGCGAGTACGGACATGCGACCGTGGAAGTGCTGAACCACTCACGCCTGTTTGAAGGCTTGCCCAAGACGCTGCCGGTGTGGATGTCGCACGGGGATGAAGCCGTGGATTTGCCGCCCGGCTTCCGCTTGACGGCGAAGTCTCCGAGCGCCGTGGCCGCGGTGGAAAACGACGCGCAGAAACTTTACGCCGTGCAGTTTCATCCGGAAGTTCACCACACGCCGCAGGGAACGGAGATTCTGCGCAACTTCGCGCTGAACATTTGCGGCGCGAAAGCGAACTGGACGGCGCAGCGCTTCATTGATGACACGATTGCGTCGGTGCGAAACACGGTGGGCAAAGGCCGCGCCCTGTGCGCGCTTTCGGGCGGAGTGGATTCGGCCGTGGCGGCCGTGCTGGTGGACCGCGCGCTGCGGGACCCGGACGGCAAGTCGCGGCTGACCTCGGTGTTCGTGAACAACGGAGTGCTGCGCAAGAACGAATTCGAGAAAGTGCAGCAGAACCTGCGCGACAAGCTGGGCCTTCACGTGGTTGCCGTCGACGCCACCGAACGTTTCCTGAGCAAGCTGGCCGGGGTCACCGACCCTGAAACCAAGCGCAAGATCATCGGCAACGAATTCATAGCTGTATTCGATGAAGAAGCTCACCGCATTGAGCAGCAGGAAGGCGAGGTGCAGTGGCTGGTGCAAGGGACTCTCTATCCGGATGTGATCGAGTCGCGCTCGGTGCGGGGCCCGTCGCAGGTGATTAAGTCGCATCACAATGTGGGGGGGCTGCCGGAGAAGATGAAGCTCAAGCTGATTGAGCCGCTGAAAGAATTGTTCAAGGACGAAGTGCGGCGTATCGGGCGCGATCTGGGCATGCCGGAGGAAATCCTGCAGCGCCAGCCGTTTCCGGGGCCGGGGCTGGCGGTGCGGATTCTCGGGGAAGTGACGCGCGAGCGGCTGGGCTTGCTGCGCGAGTGCGACGATATTGTGGTGAACGAAATCAAGCAGGCAGGGCTGTACACGAAAATCTGGCAGTCGTTCGCGGTCTTGCTGCCGGTAATGTCGGTGGGCGTGATGGGCGACCAGCGGACTTACGCTTACACCTGCGCGGTGCGGGCGGTGCACTCGGAGGATGGCATGACTGCCGATTGGGTGCCGCTGCCGCACGAGGTGCTGAAGAACATATCGAGCCGGATTGTGAACGAAGTGAAGGGCGTGAACCGCGTGGTGTACGACGTGACTTCGAAACCGCCGGGGACGATTGAGTGGGAGTAGGTTGGTCGTTCGTCGTTAGAGGATGGTCGTTGGCCGGCGCGGTCAATTTACCGCAATGAACGCAAAGGACGCGAAGAAAATCGGGAGTGAAGAATGTGGGCCGCGCTTGGGCGGCCCATCTTTATTCATGCATTTGGCGAATCTCAACTGTGGACCTCAGGCGAAGTTGGTAGCGCTCTTACTTTACGTGAATCAGCTTGCCGTTGGGGTCCAGGGTGCCTACTACGCGGACTTTCTTGCCTTCGTGGGGCTTGGCAAGGTCCTGGCGGTCGATGTCATAGGTGGTGCCGCTGGCTGAATCCTGCAGCATGTAGCGGTCGCCTGACTTCACGACAACGCCGGTGAAGGTCTGCTTTTCCTGCGTTTGTGGCGCCTGAGCATCGGGAGCCTGGCCGGCCGGAGGTTGTGCCTGGGGTTGCGCCTGTTGTTGCTGGTCGGGCGGTTGCGCTTGCGGTTGCTGCTGCTCGGGGGTGGGAGGCGCGGTCTGCTGGCCTGAGGGCGCCGCCGACTCCTGTGCATAAAGATGCATGCCCGCGGAGAGGACAACCGCCAGAAACAATGCGCCGGTAAACTTCAGAGAACCAATCCAATTCAGCTTCCTCATGGGAACCCTCCATTCAGAGTTACCGGGCGGAGGGAGCATTTGCGTTGCCAAAGCAGGCGGGGCGCGATGCGGGTAATCCGCAAGAAAGCGAAATGCGGATATTTTCTTTGGGCAGAGTAGTTTGTGGTGTTGCGGCAGTGCGAGGGGTGGCCCAACTGGACTACACGGCCCGCTGTAGGCGGCTCTCAATCGAAGGCAGCGGCCTGGGACTGACGGGCGAGCAGAATTTTCCCGGCGCTACGAGTTTGTTGCTCGCCTGCTTGTTACAGGAAGAGGAGGGCTGTACGAGTTCACGCTG
>Ga0335080_10003401_pt1 | contig 16097 bp, 14 predicted proteins | sample Lox_Sample_34_FD_206720 | JGI IMG/M metagenome (GOLD analysis project Ga0335080, IMG submission 206720) | Soil microbial communities from Loxahatchee National Wildlife Refuge, Florida, United States - Lox_Sample_3.4 | ecosystem: Environmental > Terrestrial > Soil > Wetlands | place: USA...
TTCGGAACGACTTCAAAAGCATCTCCCACAATTCCGTAATCCGCGGCTTTGAAAAAAGGAGCTTCAGGGTCTTTGTTAATGACTACAATCGTCTTGCTCCGGTTTACCCCCGCCAGATGTTGAATTGCGCCGGAAATGCCGATTGCAATATATAAATTTGGTGCAATGGCAATGCCCGTTTGTCCCACATGTTCACTATGTGGCCGCCAGTGAGCATCCGCAACAGGGCGGCTACAGGCAGTAGCAGCATGAAGCAGTTTTGCCAGCTCTTCAACCATGCCCCAGTTCTCGGGTCCTTTTAAACCACGACCGCCACTCACAACAATCTCAGCTTCTGTTAAAGGAACCTCACCAGATGATTTATTTGTAGCAACTGCTTTTACTTTGAAAGCGTCTGCATTAATATTCAATTCAGTAATTTCAGCTCTATTGTCGCTGGTAGTTACAGGATAAGAGTTGGGATTGAGAGAAATGATTTTCAGATCTGAATGAATGGAGACATTCGCAAAAGCTTTTCCGGAAAACACATTTTTTTTAACCACAAAACCATTAGCAGTATCCGGAAGAGATAAAGCTCCTGTTATCAGCCCTGCTTTTAATCTTGCAGAAAGTCTCGGAGCAATCGATTTACCGCTCAGATTATGTGGGAATACAATCACTTTAGCGCCAGTCTGATTAATGGCTTCAGCTATCACTTTTGTAAACACCTGTGCATCGAGATGATTGAGTGTGTCATTTTTTACCTGGTATATTTTTTTTACTCCATATTTTCCCATTGCGGAGAGGTCATCCGTTACTGTTCCCAGTAAAAGACCATTGGCTTCAGTATTCAGTGTTGTGGCCAACGCAGTTCCATAACTCATGACTTCGAAAGAAGCTTTTTTTACGTGCCCATCAGCATGATCGATAAAAACTAAGATTGACATAGCATCAGTTTAAATAATTCTTCCACTAAATATGTTCAATACCTTCCAAAGTTGCCAATTATTCAATTTTTAATTTTACAGTTCCACATCTGCCAGCGGCAGGCAGGTTTTCATATTTTCACATTAGATCAGTTTCGCTTCTTCATGCAATAGCCTGACTAGTTCTTCCGGATTATCCGCAGGAACAAGTTTAACCCCTGCCTTGGAAGGAGGCAGTTCAAAAGAAACCACATTGGTCAGCGGTTCCATAGCCACAGGTTCAATTACTTTCAGCGGCTTTGTTCTGGCACTCATGATTCCTTTCATATTGGGAATGCGTTGTTCAGCGACACCTTTCTGGCAGCTGACAACAACCGGTAAACCAACCTCATCAATTTCTTCTCCCCCCTCGATTTCTCGGTTAACCGTGGCCGTGGTTCCGTTCACTTCAAATTTTGTAGCAAGTGAAATGTAGGGAAGATCAAGTAATTCCGCTAACATGCCTCCGACTGAAGATCCGTTATAATCAATAGTCTCTTTACCCGTAAATATCAGGTCATATCCTCCCGGTTTGGCAACGGCAGCGATCTGGGAAGCAATGTAAAAACTATCGTGACTGTCCGCGTTCACACGAATCGCTTCATCACCTCCAAGTGCAAGCGCTTTGCGGATGATCGGATCGGCATCCGCAGTGCCAACGGTTATCAGATGCAAAACAGCTGAACTGTCTTTTTCTTTTAATTCAATGGCCCTTACAAGAGCGTACCACTCATCATAGGGATTGATAATCCACTGAACGCCATCTGTAGCGAATTTCTTATTGTTATCGGTGAAAGCTATTTTTGCTGTTGTGTCGGGGGTTTTACTGATGCAAACTAGAATTTTCATTACAATGCTTTTGTATCCGAAATCAAAGTTGTTTATGCAACTAAAACAAAGATAAGTGTTGTAAAGATAGGGTGAGAAAAAATATAAAATTTTCCGTCCTCATGGATCGAATCGAGAAATTAAAGGAATTCCTGCAAAGCAATCCACAAGATAATTTTGTGCAACATGCGTTGGCACTGGAATATATTAAGATGGGGGATGAAGATCAGGCTAGGGCGCTTTTGGAAAAGATATTATCAAGGGATCCGGGATATATCGGTTCATATTATCATTTATCAAAACTACTCGAACGGGTAGGAGAGACTCAGTCCGCGATTCAATGGTATCAAAAAGGGATGGCTGCTGCCAAATCTGCAGGAGATATCCGGGCATATAATGAATTGGAAACTGCTTATGAAGATCTGATATCGCAGGAATGAATGATAATCCTAACCTATGTGTACCCGGAATTCGAAGCGAAATCTATTGGTAATTACTTTACATCGCCTGTTAATCGAAATCAGGAAAACAATCTGGATTGAATACAATATAAGATGGATCTGTTAGAAAGGTTCGAACACCATATTAGAAACAATTTTAGAATCACTTTGCAACACAAGCTGCTCGTCGCAGTAAGCGGGGGAATCGACAGCGTTGTGCTGACAGATCTTGTTTTTCGCTCCGGACTCGATTTTGTCATTGCCCATTGCAATTTTCAATTGAGAGGAGAGGAGAGTGAGCGGGATGAAAAATTCGTGAGATCTCTGGGAGCAAAATATAATAAAGAAGTAATTGTCAAAAAATTTGAAACGGAGCAGTACGCGAATGAACACAAAAAATCAATCCAGGAGGCGGCAAGAAATCTCCGTTATGGCTGGTTCCTGAAGCTTTTAAGAGCTTCGCCGGACGGAATATGCGATTTCATTCTTACTGCTCATCATGCTGATGACAATATCGAGACGGTTTTAATGAATTTTTTTCGTGGAACGGGGTTGCAGGGCCTTGAAGGAATACCCTCCCGCCAGCTATTAGTTTTTCGCCCCCTGTTAATTTTTCGAAAAAAAGAATTGGCAGAATACGCCGGAGATCATGGGCTTCAGTTCGTACAGGACTCATCCAATGAATCTGACAAATACACCAGGAATTTCTTCAGGCATCAGATCATTCCTCTGATTAAAAAAGAGTATCCTTCAGTTGAAGAAAATATTCTTGGCAATATTCAGCGTCTCAAGGAAGCCAACGAGGTATATCAAGGCGCCATTAAAGAAATAAGAAAAAAAATCATAGTCAAAAAGGGAATGGAAGTCTATATTCCTATATTAAAGTTAAAACGGCAACGACCACTGCGAACAATCATTTGGGAATTATTCAAAGATTATTATATCAATCCCGGGCAGGTGGATGAAATGATTAAGCTGTTAGATGCTGAAAACAGCAGTTTCATTAAAAATGAATTTTACACCTTTATTAAAGACAGACAGTGGATTATTATTATATCAAATCGCAAAGATGGACTGGCCGAGCATCTCGTAATCGAATCAGCCAGAAAAAAACTAACATTTCCAGGCGGGATATTACAATTCGACATAGTTCCTGCTCGTTCAGGCTTGTCGGCAGCGCCCAATGTTGCACAGCTTGATGCAGAGGATATTTCTTACCCGCTTGTATTAAGAAGATGGCGACAGGGGGATTATTTTTATCCACTGGGCATGTGTAAAAAGAAAAAACTCGCGCGTTTTTTTATTGATAATAAACTCTCGAAAATCGAAAAAGAGAAAGTGTGGGTACTGGAAATGAACAAAAAAATTATCTGGGTAGTTGGGATGAGAATCGATGAGAGATTCAAAATCACGCCAAATACCAAACAAATTTTAAAAATTGAAATGCGGATGGCTTAATTCGCTCAGAAAGATCTTCACCACTTCAGGCTTGACAAGGATTGTGAAAATGACTCCAAACAGGGCTCCGTAAAAATGCGCGTCGTGATTGATAAAGTCCCTGCCTCTTCCTGACATATATGCCGAATAGATAAGAAACAGCACGGCATAAATAATAGCAGGTAATGGAATAAAGAAAATCAAAAGAGTCTGCCACGGCCTTAACAGGATAAAAGCAAAGAGCACTGCACAAACAGCTCCGGAAGCCCCAAGGCTCCTGTAATCGTAATCATTTTTGTGCTTGAGATAACTGGGTATATTCGAAAAAATCAGCGCACCGACATACAGTGTAAGATAATGATACTTGGAAAGGCCTAAGAATTCGCTATAATAACCTTCCATAAACCTAAAAAAGTAAAGCGTCAGCATATTAAAAGCGAGATGCATGTAATTGGCATGTATCAGTCCACAGGAAATAAAACGATAATATTGATTTTTTTTTGCGATACCGGGAGGCCAGAAAATCAGGTCATCAATAATTTTGGAGTTGCTAAACCCCAATATTGAAGTAACGCAGGTAATAATGATAATTCCAATCGTCAGGGAATACATCCTCATTTTTTTTTAAAGATAGGGTTTAATTAGTAATGTATCAGAAGGCGGATCCTGAAAAAATAATCATCCCGGAATTCATTCGTGATGATATTTTTCATTTCGTAAAATGGTACAGGCCCTGTATAATTGCTCAGCAAGAATGAGGCGGACCAACTGATGGGGAAATGTGAGTGACGAAAGCGACCATCTTACATTGGCTTTTTCAAGTACTTTATCATCCAATCCATAAATACCGCCGATAAGAAAGACCAGGTTTTTGCTGCTTTCATTTGACCGTTGCTGCATAAAGCCGGCCAATTCTTCAGAAGAAAACATCCTGCCTTTTTGATCCAATGCAACCAGGTAGTCGTCTTTTTTTAGCCATTCCAGTATGATATCACCTTCTTTTTTTTTCAAATCCATTGCTGACAACATACCCGCATTTTTGGGAACAGGAAGAATGACCCATTTGACCGGGAAATATTTTGAAATGCGTCTTGTAAAATCAGTAACCCCGGCTTTGACATAAACTTCGTGGTCTTTGCCCACTGACCATAATTGAATTTTCATACCACGAATTACATGAATTGACGCGAATTACACTAATTTTTTTGGAGACAGAGATACCTCGCAGGCCGATGACAAGAGTATCTGTTAATCATAATGTCTGAGTACAATGAATTCCGATGGTATAGGTTCTTTGCAAATACTTATCTAATTTGTGTAATTCGCGTCAATTCATGTAATTCGTGTAATGAAAAAAACAAACACAACCCGGGCTGTTTTGGTCATTGTCATTTTGTTTGTAATCAGTCGCATCGTAGTCCGGTATTTTGGCGTGCAAATGGACATCAGGGCACTTTCTTCATACTGGCAATACCTGGATGTGGAAACACTAAAACACAATTTGCTGAGAGGTGTCTGGTACGATCATGCACAACCTCCTGTTTTTAATTTATTGCTTGGGTCAATTCTGAAATTATCCGGCGAATACGCGCCCGCTGTTTTTGAATTGTTTTTCAAATTGGTTACCCTGGCCAATACTTTACTGATTTTTTTTATTCTAAGGCGCCTTACCAACCATGTTTATGTTTCATTATTCTTATCCTGCTTGTATTTGTTAAGCCCTGCCACGCTGATTTATGAATGTGAATTATTTTATACGATTTTCATATCTCTTCTGTTACTCATCAGCGTTTACTCATTGCTGTGTTTTCAGCAAAACGAAAGCTGGATAAGTAGTGGCGGAATTTTTATACCCCTCGTGGCCATTTGCCTTACCAGGAGTATGTATCACCTGGTGTGGCTGATTTTCTTATCTTTTATTATCCTTTTTTATTATCGAAAGAAAAACGGTTTCCGGAAATTGTTTATGGGTTCGGCGATAGCTGTATTGCTCGTCACCAGCTGGTATATAAAAAACTATGTCATTTTCGGTGTTTTCTCTTCCTCGTCCTGGATAGGTATGAATGTGGCAAGAAATGTTTTTCACGATAACCCGATCCGGGATTCATCAAGGATAGAAGCTTTTGAACCGTTCTCAAAAGTTTCAGTATATAAACCTTTCCTCCCGGAGAATTACGAAAAACCTTTTGTTGGACTTAATGATCGCGACCTTTTACAGGAAACAAAAAACGATAGTTTTATCAATGAAAACCATATTGCCTATATCGAAATTTCGAAAAAATACATGGAAGCCAGCAAGGCTTACCTCAAAGCGCACCCCTTTACCTATTTGCAAAACGTAATTCAGTCATCCATTATCTTTTTCGCCCCGGCAACCCGATATCCTTTAGCAGAGGATCAGGCAGCCAAAATAAAATATTATGATATCATGTATTCATTTAACCTTTCACATTTTGCTAAGGGAAAACAACAGCGGAGGATAGCGCTTACATTATCGGCAATCCCAAAATTCCTGATTTATATCTCTGTTTTTTATTTATTGGTAAGTACAGCAATAAAAAGCAGGAAGATGAACCTGCCGAATATCACGATCATTATCACAATTGCATTTGTGTTTCTGGTCAGTTCACTTTTGGAACACTACGAGAATATGCGTTTTCGCTATGAAATAGAACCCTTGTTTCTTCTCCTGGCGGGGCAGGTGCTGACTATCATCCGGGAGAAACGGATGGAGCATAAGGCACATGAAGCTTAATCTTATTTCTTTAATTCGTTTATGTCTTGCCGGTCTTAAACGGTACCCGGTTTTTTAAACGAAATCATCGCAATCTCTGTAAGCTGCTATCAATGCCATTTCACCCTCCTTTCCCGGGTGTGCAATTCCGTGTTCCATCCCCAATACGCCTTTGTAGCCTTTGTCATAAATATGTTTGAAAATGTTTTTATAATTCATTTCGCCGGTCGTTGGCTCTTTTCTTCCGGGATTGTCGCCGATCTGGAAGTAAGCAATCTCCTCCCAGGCTCTGTCTATATTGACAATTAGATCTCCTTCATTGCGCTGCATGTGGTACATATCAAATAATATTTTGCATGAAGGGCTGTTCACCGCCTTACAAATAGCAAAAGTCTGATCCGGGTGGCGCAAAAAAAGATCCGGCGTATCACTGAGTGGCTCCAACACCATGACCAGGTTATGCGGTTCCAGGATTTCGGCTGCCCTTCGCAGTGAGTCAATCACATGAGATGTCTGATAACCCATCGGCAGGCTTCTGTCGTAATTCCCGGGCACAACAGTTATTAATTTTCCGTTGCATCGTTTGGCAACATCCACAGTCATCCGGGTGTATTGCAAAAATTTTTCCTGCCATTTCTTGTCGCCGGAACAAAGCGAAGTGCTGACGGGCCAATGATCAAATCCATGAACGAAAACGCCCATGCTCATGCCCAGTCTGGCCAGAGTATTTCCGATTTTTTCCTGCTGATCAGCGGACCTGTCCATCATTCCATTGTCTTCAATTGCCCGGAACCCGGTATCGTAAGCAAATTCGATCTGGTCAATAAAATCGTTACCTGCATTGTTCTTGAACATGCCGTCATGAATCCCGTAATTGAGATGAAATGGCTTGCCAGCATATTTTTCTGACAATTTTGGAATATCGCTTGTCAAACGCGCCGGATGAGCAGATGTCGCAGAAGCGAATAAAGCAGCGCTTCCGGCAGTCAATCCCTTTTGCAGAAAATTTCTTCTTCGCATAAAATTGAATTGAAAGATATATTGAATAATTACAGGCAATAAAGTTATTCTATCGACATGAAGATTTGTATTTTTATATTTTCCGGATCGTATGCAATCCGAAAACAAATAAATTATTAACAGGTTCGTAATATTGAAACAAACTGACTGTAATTGTGAAAGCGTTTTCATTTTTTTTCATTTTATATATATTCCCTCTTGTTCTGTCCGCCCAAAAAAAGAATGAATCCTATCATTATCATATCCGGGAAAGCAGTTCTGCAATTAAAATCGATGGTGTAGCAGACGAAAGAGGTTGGGAAGATGCCGAGAAAGCTGAAAATTTTTTCATGGTATTGCCCATGGATACCAGTCATGCAGAGATAAGGACAGAGGTCAGGATGACTTATGACAGGCAAAATATTTACATCCTTGCCATCTGCTATAATGGCTTAGTAGGGCCCTATATGGTAGAATCGTTAAAACGCGATTTTTCATTTGTGAAGAATGACAATTTTCTTTTATTCATCGATCCTTTCAATGATCAGACAAATGGCTTTTCGTTCGGAGCAAATGCGGCAGGCGCCCAATGGGATGGTACAATGTTCGAAGGAGGAAAAGTGGACTTGAATTGGGATAACAGGTGGACTTCTGCAGTGAAAAATTATAACGACAAATGGATATTTGAAGCAGCTATTCCTTTTAAAACAATACGGTACAAAAAAGGGATTACTGAATGGGGTGTCAATTTCAGCAGGAATGACCTCAAATCAAAAGAAAAATCAAGCTGGGCGCCTGTTCCAAGGCAATTCCCGACTGCTTCGCTTGCCTACACAGGCGTGCTGGTTTGGGACAAAGCCCCGCCTGATCCCGGACCGAATATTGCTGTGATACCTTATCTTCTCGGAGGGGTTTCGAAAGACTACGAGGAGAACACTCCCACTTCCTTTCGTCATGAAATTGGGATGGATGCCAAGATCGGCATATCGTCTTCTCTTAATCTTGACCTCACGATCAATCCGGATTTTTCGCAGGTCGATGTTGATCAGCAGGTCATCAACTTAAGCAGGTATGAACTTTTCTTCCCTGAGAAGAGACAGTTTTTTCTCGAAAATGGGGACCAGTTTACCAATTTCGGATATCCAACCATTCGCCCTTTTTTTTCGAGACGAATCGGACTGGATGCACCGATCTATGCAGGAGCAAGGTTAAGTGGAAAGCTGGATAAAAATTGGCGCTTAGGCGTGATGGATATGCAAACAGGATCGGTTGATTCCTCAGCGCTTCCTTCGCAAAATTTTGCCGTCGTTGCATTGCAGCGAAAAATATTCGCCCGTTCTAATTTCGGCTTCATATTCATCAATAAGGAGTCGGTGAACTATCATCCTTCTGATTCTTCCCAAATGATCTATTCACAATACAACCGGAATATTGGATTCGAATACAATCTTGCCTCTCTGAATAATATGGTTACAGGGAAAATGCTCTTATTAAAATCGTTTAGCCCGGGATTGAAAGGGCAGGATTGGACGCAGGCAGGAAATATTTTATATGCAAGCCGGAAATGGAATCTGCTCTTTGAATACGAATACGTGGGCCTCAATTATAATGCTGAAGTAGGTTATGTACCGCGAAATAATTACATCAAGTTCAATCCACAGATCATTCGTTATTTTTTTCCTAAAAGAGGACCTATCCTGACTCACGGACCTCAGCTCAGCTCGACATATTATTTCGACCCGGCTTTTCACCGGACAGACAACGAATCTATTTTGGCATACCTGGTTACTTTCCGCGACCGGAGTACGATCAATGCGCTGGTCATGCATGATTACGTTCAACTGCTCCAGCCTTTTGATCCAACCAACACCGGCATCGATTCTTTGGCAGTCGGCACCAGGCATTGGTGGAATACCGTCGGCATTGATGGGTTGTCAAAACCCCAAAGTTTGTTCACCTACTCTTATTCGTTACGATACGGAGGATATTACGATAATGGTATGAAGTCGAGCATTGCAGGGACTCTCGGCTATCGTTTCCAGCCCTTCGTGAGTATACTGCTCAGCCTGACATATACCCATCTATCTTTACCAAAACCCTGGGGAGAAACGGATTTTTGGCTGATTGGGCCGAGAATCGATCTCACACTGACAAATAAACTTTTTTTCACTACCTACATTCAATATAACCAGCAGGAAAATAATATGAATATTAATGCGCGGCTGCAGTGGCGTTATAAGCCTGCATCAGATTTCTTTATTGTATATACCGACAATTATCTGCCTGCTCCTTTTTCTGTCAAGAACCGCGAGCTTGTATTAAAATTTAATTATTGGTGGAATCTTTGAGCTGTGCCAGATTGTATCATTTGTATCCTCTCAGAAAATCGGCTACTGCCATTCTTTTTTTCCCTTCAAGCTGAACTTCTTCGGCATGAATATATCCATCGGCACAGGCGAATTTTAAAATATTTTTTTCGTCTGTACGGTAAGTGCCTGGTGTATCCGAATGCGAAATATGTTCTTTTCGTGACCGGAATATTTTCAGCATCTTATTATCAAGATAGGTAAATGCGCCGGGGAAAGGGGATAGCCCCCGGATCAGGTTGTGTATTTCATCAACAGGTTTCTTCCAATCAATTTTACAGGTTTCAGTAAATATTTTGGGAGCATACTTTATCACAGGTTGATTAGTTTGATCAACAAAATCTGCCTGTGGTTTTTCCTTCAATGATCCATCCGATATTCCCTTTATCGTTTTAAACAGCAATTGTGCGCCGATTAGTTTCATCCGGTCATGCAGTTCGCCCGCTGTTTCGTTTTCTCCGATCGAAAAGCTTTCCTGCAAAAGAATATTTCCCGTATCAATCTGATGTTGTAATTTAAAAGTTGTGACTCCCGTTTCTTTTTCTCCATTAATTATTGCCCAATTAATTGGCGCTGCACCACGGTATTGAGGCAATAGTGATCCATGAAGATTGATCGTTCCCATTCTTGGCATGCCCCAGACCACTTCAGGCAGCATTCGAAATGCAACTACCACCTGAAGATCTGCTTTCAATGATTCCAGTTGCCGCAGGAATTCCGTGCTCTTCAATTTTTCCGGTTGCAGAATTTTCAAGCCTTTTTCAATTGCATATTTTTTTACCGCACTTTCGTTCATTTTCATACCCCGACCGGCCTGTTTGTCTGGCGAAGTAACAACGGCCACTATATTGCAATGATTATTCACGAGCAAATCGAGTGAAGCCAATGCAAATTCAGGAGTACCCATAAAGATTATCCGCAATGACTGGAACTGTTGATTTATGTTTTGCTCTTCAGACATTCAAAAGTCAGTGTATAGTAAATATTTTTTTCTTATTTTTTTGAAATTACCGAGGGCAGGTTCCCAGCTCTTCCTGATTTCTTGCTCTGAGATTCCCTCTTTAATCTGTTGCATCAGCATATCATTGCCGGCGAGTTTATTGAAATAACCGGAAGAAAGAAAGAAATCGTCTTTTGAAGGGAAGAGTGAATATGCCTTTATCAGCCATTTCAGCTGCAGGCGATTATTGCCTTCTTTGTCGACATTAATTTTACTCAGGTCGAATCCATAACAGGTTTGATTTAACAGGGGAGGGTTTTTTGCTCCGGGTACGCTTCTTGGCATAAAATGATAGAGCGTATTGGGGAAAGAAGGATGACCAAACTGCTGAAATGGTTTGTCTGTTCCTCTTCCCAGACTTATCCTGGTTCCTTCGAAAAAACAAATCGAAGGATACAAATAAACAGACTGCATGTTCGGCAGATTGGGAGATGGCTTCACAGGTAATTTATACCTGCTTTTATGCGTATAGTTTTTGCAGGGAATTATGATCAGCTGAAAATCGGACATGCTGAAATCTGCATATTCCCTGGTCATCTTATTGATCAAGGAATCTATTTTTTTCTCGGCATCATTGATGGCATGAATCGTATTCAGATCACCGGTAATCGAAGCATCGAGCCATTTCTCTCCAACCAGCATTTTTGCGTACTCGCCGATTGTCATTCCGTACACAACCGGTACAGGTTGCATACCGACAAAGGATTTAAAAGCAGGATTAAGGACGGGGCCATCAACATAAAAACCATTCGGGTCGGGACGATCCAGGATGATTAATGGCCTATTGTTTTCAACCGCGGCTTCAATATATTTCTGCAGAGAAGAAATATAAGTATAAAACCGAACACCCACATCCTGTATATCAAATAACATAACATCCACATCCCGCAAATCATTCGCATCCGGCTTTAGTTTATCTCCATAAAGAGAAACAATCTGAATGCCTGTCCTGCTGTCTTTTGAAGCATTTACATCTTTTCCCGCATCTTCTGTCCCACGAAAACCATGCTCAGGGCCAAAAATCACCTTAATACTAACGCCTTTTTTTAACAAGGTATCAACCAGGTGTGTTTTGCCTACCAGCGAAGACTGGTTGGCAAATACAGCAACTGATTTGCCTTTTAGCAAGGGAAGATATATTTCCATTCTCTCTGCACCGGGAATAATTTTTATTGATTGGGCCGAGGTTTGTTTGGCTGGCGCTTTCTGACTTTGCGTAACATTCGCAAGAAACAATAGCCCGTAAATCAATAAAGATATTTTCATGAATTGCCTGCTGTTTAGAAAATAATCAGATTTTCATTACCGGACCAAATATCCTTAAAAACTTTTATTAGATGAAGCGGTCCAATCAGCCTAATTTTGAAATTCATTAGCAAAAAAACATTAAAAATTTTTTATGAACCAAGTGAAGGCAGGCGATACCATAAAAGTCCATTATCATGGGCGTCTTACCGATGGGTCTACATTTGATTCTTCTGAAGGCCGTCAACCGCTGGAGTTTACTGTAGGAAGCGGTATGGTGATCCCGGGATTTGATAATGGTGTGTTAGGAATGGTTGTGGGCGATAAGAAGACTATTGAAATTCCTGTTCATGATGCATATGGTCCAAAAGATCCGCAAAAGATTATTGATTTTCCCAGGGATCGTTTTCCCGACGATATTCAGCCTCAGGTAGGAATGCAATTGAATATGCATAATGGATCAGGGCAACAATTCCCGGTTGTGATTGCTGAAATCAATAATGATATGATCATGCTTGATGCCAATCATCCGCTTGCTGGCGAAGACCTTATCTTCGACCTCGAACTTGTTGAAATTCTGATCTAGTATTGGCGAACCTGTTGTCAGGTGATTTCCGCCTGCTTTTCCCTGTATTTTTTTTCGTATATCCCATACAGTGATAAGATGGCGATAAGTGTAATGGCCATATCAATTACAGAACCTTCAAAACCAAAATCGCCACCGGTTAATAACAAATCTCCTTTTAATTCTGTTTGTAATAGTGCAGGTAAATTCAGTCCGCTTATTTTATATCCCAATATTGGTCCCTGGAAAAAATTCCATCCCAGATGAAATAAAATGGCAAACCAAAGATTTTTGGTATATATATAATTAATGCCTAACAGTATTCCGGCTAAGAAAATATTAATGATGGGTATAATATTGATCGAAGGGTTGTCAATATGAAATGCCGCGAATAAGAGGGCGGATACCAGCAATGCTACCCACTTGTTAAAAGAATCCATCAGGTTGTTGAGAATATATCCACGAAAAACCATTTCTTCATAGAGCGCAATGATAAGCATCATTCCGAATCCGATAAAAAGCTCTCTTCCGTTGAAATCGATATCCGTCCATTGAAGATGCCCTGAAAAATACAGGATGATGGTTCCTACTCCCAGTATAGCCAGGGCCAGTAAAAACCCGGCAATCGCATCGCTGATGTGATCAACTAAATCAAAACCCAGGCTGATAAAAGTTTTTCTGTCAATAATTTTTCGGAAAAGAAAAACGGCGAGCAGGCCTGTGAAAGCAGCAATGACAATGCTTAGCCAGAAAAAATCACCGTTAATCAGCTCGGAAAGATTTACATCCTTCCCTCGCACCGACCTGATAATAAAATAGAGCGGAACACTACTCAATGCAACCAATATAAAATAGAAGATGCAGAAAAGAAGAACCCTCAGCCAACCCTGCCGGAGAAGTGGTTTTGAACTGCCGTTGCTATTCATAATTTTTATTCATAACAGATTTTTGGAAACCTCATAAAGTTTCTGAAAGTTTGTATGCCAAATCAATTTTGCTGACTTTGCCGATTTAAAATTATTCAATTATTAAACCGAAACAATCAACATGTTTCAAAATTATCATTTTACGGTTGCTGAAAGATTTGTCCGCTACGCCCGGATTGATACGCAAAGTGACCCGCAATCCAGGTCCTGCCCGTCGACTGAAAAACAGAAAGACCTGGGGCACCTGTTGGTAAAGGAGCTTAAGGAAATGGGCATATCAGATGTCATGATCGATGAATTTGGCTATGTGTATGCCACTCTCCCTTCCAATACAACAAAAAAAGTTCCTGTAATTTGTTTCTGCTCACATATGGATACCTCGCCTGATTGTTCGGGAAAAAATGTGAAACCGATCATCCATAAAAACTATAATGGCGATAATATCATATTGCCTGATGACCCTACCCAGATCATTTCGGTAAAAGATCATCCTTATCTCAAAGAAAAAATCGGGGATGACGTAATTACGGCCTCAGGAAATACATTGCTGGGCGCAGATGACAAGTCGGGAATTGCAATTATCATGGACATGGTTAATTATTTTTCAAATAATCCAGGGTTGAAACATGGTGCAATTAAAATATTGTTTACGCCTGATGAGGAGATTGGCAGGGGAGTGGACAAGGTTGATTTAGAAAGACTGGGGGCTGATTTCGGTTATACGCTCGATGCCGGTGAACTCGGCAATTATGAAGATGAAACCTTTTCTGCGGATATGGTCACCATTACTATTCATGGAGTCAGTGCACATCCGGGTTATGCTAAAGACAAACTTGTGAACGCTGTAAAGGTTGCTTCTGCATTTATAGATTCTTTGCCAAAGGATGAATTATCTCCCGAGTCCACCGAAAGCAGGTATGGATTTGTTCATCCCACAAGAATAGAAGGTATTCCTGAAAAAATAACTCTTGAATTTATTATTCGTGACTTTGTTACAACCAGGCTTGCTGCCTATGAAAGTTATTTACAACAAAAACTGGATGATGCGCTGCACAAATTCCCCGGTGCAAAGGCGGATTTTGTAATAAAAGAACAATATCGCAACATGAAAGAGATACTGGATACTTATCCAATGGTTTCTGCCTATGCAATGGAAGCGATTCAGCGCGCAGGCATCCCCGTTAAACGATCCAGCGCAAGAGGCGGCACAGATGGATCGAGACTTTCATTCATGGGACTTCCCTGTCCGAATATTTTCACCGGTGAAATGGCATTTCATGGAAGGCATGAATATGTAAGTATACAGGATATGGAAAAAAGTGTACAGACGATTGTTCATCTTTCCATGATCTGGGAAGAAAGTAGCGGGAATTGATCGAAATGCCGTATTTGTTATCAGCTTTCCGAATCCATGATCTTATTAGCATTCCTGTTCACTCCAAAGCGGAAAACGTCAGGACGTGCATAATGTCCCGCTGTGTCAAGCATCCATTTTCCGTCAGCAATCATTGACAAATCCAGTTCGGCAATCAGCAGTTCTTCTTTCTTATTTACGGGGCCGGCGATAAAATTTCCATTGGGCGCTATGATGCAGGAACCACCGGGGTTGATCCAATCCTTATCAGCGGGATATAACTTTTTGAATTCGTATTTATCCGGGATGTCTTTGCACTGTAGAGGCATCCCACAACCAATTACAAAGGCTCCGCCTTCTTTCGCGATATGCCGAAGTGAAGAAAGCCATACTTCGCCATAATCCCAGGTTGGGGCAACATAAATCTGTACACCCATCGAATACATGGTGTACCGGGCGAGTGGCATATAATTTTCCCAACAAATAAGTCCGCCTATTTTGCCCAGTCTGGTGTCAAATGCAACCAAAGTACTCCCGTCACCCGGTGCCCACATCAGGCGTTCCCCGCCTGTCGGAACCAGTTTATGGTGCTTTCCCATAATATTTCCATCATCATCAATATACAATATGCTATTATAGAGACTGGCGCCGCTGGCCTCATCATTTCGTTCATTAATGCCGATAGCTACATGTATTTTAGATTTTCTTGCAGCAGCACAAAGTTGTTGAGTCGTGTCATCAGGTATTGTAACTGCATTAGCCATCAGTTCCTCAAATACCTGGTTCATCAATGGTTTTTTCCCAGCCGGAATCATCCATACCCACTCAGGATAGGCTGGAATAAAAGTTTCAGGAAACACTATGAGTTTCGCTCCCTCTGAGGATGCCTTGTGAATCCATTCACAGGCTTTTTCAGTAGTCGCTTTTTTGTCCAGGAAAACAGGAGTGGCCTGGGCCGCAGCAATTTTGAATTTTTTGTATGAACCGGATGCCATCTTATTTCATTTTGTTAATGGAAGTATTTTCACTTGAGTCAATATCAGGTACAGATAACCATGAAGGGCATATTCATTTACCTAACAGGAATGCTCATGTGCTTCTTGGATAAGTTTTCCGACAATCGCCGAAATAATTTTCTGTGCATGCTCTCTCGAATTTTCAATAAACCAGATATGCGTATCCATCCCGCCGCACACTACTCCGGCAAGGTAAATATTTTTCATATTGCTCTCCATCGTGTCCGGATCATACACAGGATG
>Ga0335080_10003403_pt1 | contig 16095 bp, 12 predicted proteins | sample Lox_Sample_34_FD_206720 | JGI IMG/M metagenome (GOLD analysis project Ga0335080, IMG submission 206720) | Soil microbial communities from Loxahatchee National Wildlife Refuge, Florida, United States - Lox_Sample_3.4 | ecosystem: Environmental > Terrestrial > Soil > Wetlands | place: USA...
GGCAACGTTCTCGTCGATGCGGAAATCGCGGGCTTCGAGACAGACCCTCGGGTGCGTGTCCAACGTGCCGATCGACAGCTGGCTCAGATACACGCCGCCGCCCGACTGCGCTGCCGCGTTGTTCTGGATGCGTACCGGCCTGGCTGGATCGACACTGAACAGTTCGATGGCCGACGGGTACTGAAGTGCTGGAAGTCGATCCACATACGCGGCAATGCCGCCGCCCTGGTTTGCGGAATTGTCGAAGATCGCGCCGAGCGAGCCGTAGCCGGGCGACGCCACGTACGCTATCGCGTCATTGCCGACAAAAATGCCGCCACCGCGACGGCCGGCGCTGTTATAGGCGAGCAGCGTCGAATCGTCGGACGCATACAGGGTGCTGAGGAAGTACTCGGCGGCGCCCACTGGCTGGCTGCTGATTGCGATGCCGCCGCCGTCGAGGGTCGCACTGTTGGAGAGAATCAGGGTATTCGCCAGCAGGGTCACGCGTGCCTCGTTGACGTAGTAGCCCGTACCGGTGGCCGAGACGTAGATGCCGCCGCCCACGTTTGCCTGGTTGAACGATACCGTCGTGTTGCCCAGCGCGACTGAACCATTGCCGATGAAGCTGATGCCGCCGCCAAGGCCCTGGCCGGTACGCTGCGCTCCCGTGATCACCAGGTTGCCGAGATACACGTGGCTCGTGCCGCCGATGTCGAACACCGGCCCGCCGTCGTTGCCGGCGCCGCTGATCGTGGTGGTGTCGTTCGGTCCGATGTCGAAGTCGTTGCAGTTGGTGAAGCCGCCTTCGATGTCGACGTCCTGGTCGGCGATGGTGATGTGCTGACCGGTATAGCCCGTATTGTTCACGATCCACACGTAGTCCTCGCCGGGACTGTAGTAGGAGGCCGTCAATGCTTCCTGGATGGTCGCGTAGGGACAGCCGGCGCCGACCGTGAAAATCTGGAATGCTCCGGCATGACGGGCGGTGCTCGCCACGCCGAGCAGCATCCCGAACCCGAGTGCCACGACTCGATAGCATGACATGGCCGTCTTCCCAGTACGGTTGACGCCACCGTGGAACGCCACCCGGCGGCGAGTTGCGACAACGCAACGCAGCAGTCAATCGGCGGAGTAACCGAGCGTTGCGGCATCTTCCGGCGCCAGAAGTCCCGCCGCAACCTTCAGTGCGCGTGCCTCCTCGATGCTGGCGGTTGCAGCGGCATCCTGGTTCAACGATCGCTGCAGGCGTGCCTGCAAGGCCAGAAGGCCCGCCCGCCGGGCATGCGCGTCGGGCGCGGCCTTCTGCAGCGCGGTGATGGCGACGGTGACGTCCTCCAGCGCTACGCCGGGCTTGCCGAGCGCGTTCAGCGCCAGCGCCCTGGCCTGACGCGCCAGGACTTCCATGCGTGGGCTGGGCGTATCGAGTTGCGAGAGGACGTCCAGCGCGTGTGTGCTGATGGACAACGCCCCGGGCGCATCGCCGCGGTGCAACGCGATGCGCGCCGCCACGACGAGCACGCCGCAGGTGAGATCCTTTTTCTCGCCGAAGAGCGCGCGTACGCCAGCCAGGGCCTTGTCGGACAGCGCCTGAGCCTCGTCGAGCTTGCCGAGTTCGGTCAGGGTCTGCGCCAGGTGATTGCGCACGAGCGCCTGATCCTTCTCATGACCGGCTTCGTTGACGTGGGCATCGTAGATCGCCAGCGAATCGCGCAGATATCTCTCGGATGCAGCGAACGCGCGACGCGAACCCTCCAGCACGCCGAGCGAGTCGAGTGCGCTGGCCGTTTCCAGGCTCTGCTCGCCGAGTACCTTGCGATTGATGGCGAGCGCCTCTTCGAGCAGACCCTGCGCTTCGTCGAAGCGTTCGCGCTTGATGAGGAAAGTGGCGAAGTCGTCGAGTGCGGTCGCCAGCGCGTCATGCGGCCTGTCATAGATGCGCCGGTACAGGGCGATGCCTTCGCGGTGCGCGGCTTCCGCGCCGGCAAGGTCGCCACCGCGCTCGCGGGCATCCGCAAGCAGCATCAATGCCTGGCCGAAATCGTTGTCCTGCGACATCTGCCGCCAGCGCGCGACGACGGGTTCCAGCAGCGCCAATCCCTCTTTGTCGCGACGCGCCGATATGCTGATTTCGCCGGCCAGCGCCGCCACCTTGATCGCGTCCAGGGAATCGGCAGGCCAGATGCGTTGCGCCTTCGCCGCCGCCTCCCGGGCGACGGCGATGCTCGAGTCGAGACGGCCGGCGTACAGCTGCGTCGCTGCATAGAGCATGAGGCCTTCCACCGCCGTCTTTGTCTCGCGACTGCGCAGATCCGGGAGCATAGATGCCAGCAGCCTGTCGGCATCGGCGTTGCGATTCGTGCGCTGCTCGATGTCGGCCTTGCGCACCTGTGCGGCAAGGCGGTGTGACGCATCGCCCAGCCCGATGTCGAGCGCGATCGCCTCGTCGATCAGCGCTTCGGCTTGCGCATAGTCGCCCAGCGACATGCTGACCGAACCCAGTGTCAGCAGCAGGTCGGCACGCAGGTCGGCGCGCATGGCGGAGTCGTCGCGCGCGCGCCTGATCGCCTCGCGCACCAGGGTTTCCGGCGTCGGCCGTTCGTTGCGCGGAAGATTCGCCTTGGCGGAATCGAACAGGTCGATCAGGAAATCGCGCACGCTGTTCGCGCGCGTGGCCTCGCGCCGCGCGACGTCGGCCTGCCACAGGGCAAGACCGAGGGCGGACAGGATGCCGAGCAGGAAGATCGTCGTCAGCGCCACGCCGCCACGGTGGCGCTGGACGAATTTCCGCGCGCGGTACAACCGCGACGGCGGGTGTGCCGCGACCGGCCGGCGCTGCAGGTAGCGTTCGATATCGTCGGCGAGGGCGCTGGCGGACGCGTAGCGCCGCTCCGGCTCCTCGGCGAGCGATTTCAGCAGGATGTTGTCGAGATCGCCACGCAGCAGCTTGCGCAGGCGCGCCGGTGCCATGGCGCGCACCGGACTGGCTGCATCGCGCACGATCTCGTTGACGCGCGACGACGGGCGCCGAGTCGGTGAGCCGTCGGGGCGCACGCCCAGCACAAGCTCGTGCAACAGGACGCCGAGTCCGTAGACGTCGGTGGCCGTCGTGATCGCGGCGCCACGCAGCTGCTCCGGTGCCGCATAGTCCGGCGTGAACACGCCGATCGTGCCGGTGGCGTCGGTATCCTCCTCGATCAGCTTCGCGATGCCGAAGTCGAGCAGCTTGACCATGCCTTCGGTGCTGACCAGGATGTTCGACGGCTTGATGTCGCGATGCACGATCAGGTTGCGGTGGGCTGCTTCCACCGCGCGGCACGCGGTGAGGAACAACTCGACGATCTGGCGCAGCCCGAGCCGCTGTTCAGCCACGTAGCGCGTGATCGGCGTGCCGTCAACGTACTCCATGACCAGATAGGGAACACCCGCGTCGGTCACGCCGCCGTCGATCAGGCGCGCGATGTGCGGATGACTCAGTGCGGCGAGCACCTGGCGTTCGCGCAAGAACAGGCGTTGTTCGAGTTCGGAATAGAGCCCGCGCCGCAGCAGCTTGATCGCGACTTTCTGGGTGAAGTCCGCACCGGTCCGCTCCGCCAGGAACACGGCGGCCATGCCGCCCTGACCCAGCGCACGGATCACGCGGAACGCGCCGATTTGCTTGCCGATCAGTCCTTCGGTCTTGAGATCCTGCGAATGCAGGCGCGTGGAATGCTCGACCACGGACGTGTCGAGAAAGCCGTCGCCGCTGTCGGCCGCGAGCAGGCGCAGCAGGGCGGCGCGTTCGTCGGGATCCGCGATGTTGGCCTCGAGCCAAGCGGCCCGTTCCGGCGGTGCGATGTCGACGAGGGCATCGAAAGCGGCGCGCAGCCGCGCGCGCGTAGCGCCCCCTGTGGTCTGTCCGGTGCTGGGCATGGTGATGCGGGTTAACGCCGGATCGCTGGCCATTGCGACACCCGGGTCCCGCTAACCCAGCCGGTCGTGCAGGAACGCGCGGGCGAAGCGCCAGTCGCGGTCGACCGTGCGCCGGGTCACGTCAAGCATCTGCGCGACCTGCTCGAGCGTCAGTCCGGCAAAGTAGTGCAGTTCGACCACGCGTGCGGCGCGTGCGTCGGTTTCCTCGAGTTGGCCCAGGGCGGACTCCAGCGCGAGCGCGCGCTCGGCACTGTCGATCGCCAGGCGCGGATCGCTGCCGGTCAGAGTGACCTGTTGCCAGTCGCCGCCGGCGCGCTGGCGCAGCCGGTCGCGCGCACGGTCGCTCAGCAGGTGGCGCATCGCGCGGGCGGCATAGGCGAAGAACTGGGCGGGGTGGCTGAAATTCAGTTCGTGGTTGGCACTGACGCGCAGATACAGTTCATGCACCAGCGCCGTCGTGTCGAGGCTGCCGCGTTCGCGGCTGGCGAGCTGCTTGCCCGCCATGGCCTTCAGCCGCGTATAGACCGCCTCGAAGAGCGCGTCGGCGGATTGCGGGGTTGCGGCAGGCTCCGCAGCGGGTGGATCGGGCGGGTCGGAAGCCACGGATGGTCTCTCCTCGGTCCGGATTCTAGTCCCAGTGATCCCGCTTGCGGTGCGCCACGCGGGGTTTTTGCGCTCCGGCCGGGCATTGTTGCGCCGCGACGTGGCAAATCGCCCGCGCTCGGCTATGAATACGCGCCGCGCGTGATCCAGATCCGCCGCGTGCTTTTGATCTTTCGCCCCCTCAAATTAAGGGGGCCATTGAACCCGGTGCGCCGGGTTCAATGGGGGTTGTGGAGGTATCGCGCCTATTCTCGAAGCCGGTGCGATCGACTTCCTGCGACTCCGACCGAATGTGGGGGAGGTGGCCCGCCGCGAGCGATCGCGGCGGGCTTTTTCATGGCCGTCACCGCCACGTGCTTTAATCGCGCGATGGCCTTACCCACCGACCTGGTCGAGTTTGCCGAGACACGCTACGCCCATCTGATCGCGCGCTGCCGCGAGTCGGGTGTGGCGCTGCACGACGACGCCGGTGTTGCCGAGCACATCCAGCGCGTGCTCCTCGCCAGCGATTTCGCCTACGACAGTTTCCTGCGCGAACCGGAACTCCTCGGCGCGGCATCGATCGCGCTGATGGCCGACCCGCGCAACGCCGACGCGCGGCCGCCCGACATTCCGGTCGGCGCGGACGAAGCCTTTGCCATGCGCGTCCTGCGGCGCCATCGCCGCCAGGAGGCATTGCGCCTGATCTGGCGTGACGTCAACGGCCTGGACGAAGTCGAGGACACGCTCGCCGGCGCGAGTGCCCTCGCCGAAGTCTGTCTCGCGGCGGCCCTGGCGTTTGCCGAGGCGGCTCTCACGCGGCGCCACGGCACGCCGCGCAGCGAAGCGGGACAGGCACAGCGACTGGTCGTCCTGGGCCTTGGCAAGCTCGGTGGGGATGAGCTCAATTTCTCGTCCGACATTGACTTGATCCTTGCCTATCCCGAGAACGGGATGAGCGACGGTGCCCACCCGCTCGCCAATGAAGCGTGGTTCGCACGTCTGGGCCAGATGATCGTCAAGCTGCTGGGCGAGATCACGGTCGACGGCCAGGTGTTCCGCGTCGATCTGCGCCTGCGCCCGTTCGGCAGCGCAGGCCGCGTCGCCCTGAGCTTTGCCGCGATGGAGCAGTACTACCAGCGCGAGGGCCGCGACTGGGAGCGTTATGCGTGGATCAAGGCGCGCCCGGTTGCCGGCGACATCGCGGCGGGTAAACGCCTCATCGAGACGCTGCGTCCGTTCGTGTACCGGCGTTATCACGACTACACGGCGTTTGCGGGCTTGCGCGAGATGAAGGCTCTCATCGACGCCGAGGTGGCGCGCAAGGATCTGTCGAGCCACCTTAAGCTGGGTCCCGGCGGCATCCGCGAGATCGAATTCATCGTGCAGCTGCTGCAGCTCATCCGCGGCGGGCGCGAGCCCAGCCTGCGCGAAAGCGGGCTGCTGCCGGCGCTCGCCGCCTGCGAGCGCATCGGCGCCTTGAGCGGAGCGCGTGCGAAGCAGCTGCGCGAGGCCTATCGCTGCCTGCGCCGGGTCGAAAACCGCGTGCAGATGCTGCGCGACGAGCAGACGCACGAGTTGCCCGAAAATGACCTGACGCGGGCACGCCTGGCGGCGACGCTCGGTTACCCCGGCTGGACGGCGCTGGCGGCCGAAGTTGCGCGCGTGCGTGCCGGCGTCGCGGAGGAATTCACTGCCGTGATGGCGCCGCTGCCTGCCGCGGGCGGGGCTGGTCAGGGTTCGGCGGCCGACTACTGGCGGCGACTGCGCAGTGACGAGGCGACCGCGGCGGATCTCGGTGCCATCGGTTTCACCGCCGCCGAATCCCTGCACGCGCAAGCCGTCGCGCTGCAGAAGAGTCCGGCGGCGCGGGCGCTGTCACCACGCAGCCGCACGCGCTTCGACCGCCTGCTGCCGCGCCTGATCGATGCGGCGGCGCGCAGCACGGCACCGGACGCCTGCCTGCAGCGGCTGCTGAATCTCATCCACGCCGTGCTGCGCCGCCCGGCGTATCTGGCGTTGCTCGAGGAACAGCCGGCTGCACGCGAGCGCGTCGCCGCCCTGTTCGCGGACAGCGCCCTGCTTGCCGAACGCGTGATCGCGCATCCGCTCCTGCTCGACGATCTGTTCGATGCGAGCGCCGAGACGGCGATCCCGGAGCGCGCGGCACTCGCCGCCGAGATTGATCGCCGCATCGCCGAGCTGGAGGGCGACGATGCCGAAGGCGAGATCGAGATCCTGCAGGAGGAAAAACAGAGCGCCGCGTTCCGCATCGGCCTCGCCTATCGCGGCGGCCTCGGCGCCGTCTCCACCGCGTATGCACTGAGCGACACGGCGGAGATCGTGGTGACGCACGCGCTGCATCTGGGCGAGCGCGACGTGGCGCAGCAGTACGGACGCATCGTCGACGGCGGCCTTGCCGTGGTCGGCTACGGGAGCCTCGGCGGCGCCGAGCTCGGGTTCGGCTCCGACCTGGATCTCGTCTTCGTCTACGACGGCGCCCTGGCGCAACGCGAGAGCGATGGTCCGCGCGCACTCGAAGGCACCCGCTACTACGCGCGTGTTGCGCAGCGCGTCGTGCATTGGCTGACGACCCAGACGCATGCCGGCCGCCTGTACGATGTCGACGTGCGCCTGCGTCCCGACGGCGGCAAGGGCGCGCTCGTGGTCAGTCTCGAGGCATTCGCCGAGTACCAACGCGAACGGGCGTGGATCTGGGAGACGCAGGCGCTCGTGCGCGCACGCCCGGTGTGCGGCGATGCGGCGCTGCGCCGGCGCTTCGTCGAGCAGCGCGCCGCGCTGCTGACGGCGCCGCGCGATGCGACCGATGTCCTCGCGCAGGTGACGACGATGCGCGCGCGCTGGCGCGCCGAACGCGACCGCTCGACGCCACAGAGCCTCGATCTGAAACAGGGCGCCGGCGCGCTGCTCGACATCGAATTCATCCTGCAGGCGCTCGTGCTGATCCATGCGCGCCGCAAGCCGGAGCTGCTCGAGAGCGGCAACAGTGCCGAACTCATCGCGCTGGCGGGGTCGAGCGCCGTGCTGACGATGGCGCGGGCGCAGGCCGTGCAGCACGCCCACGCCGTTCTGCTCAAGCGTGCGCTCGACTGCACGCTCGATGCGAGGCCGCGCCTGGCGGCGCGCGACGCGGAACTGGATTCCGTCACCGCGGCTGTCCTTGAGGTTGCGGCGTCGGTCGGACTTGCGTTCGCCTGAAAGTCCAGCTCTTGTCCGAGGCCGACGCTCTTCCGCTCTCATCCCGCCTGAGTCTGGGGGCGCTCGAACCCTTGCGGCGCTAGGGTTCGAACGGGGTTGCGGGATATCGCGCCGATCGGAGAAACCCCCGCAGCGCCGCGAAGAAAATCCTCAACTGGAGCCCAGTGCCACGGCAACGTCCGGGCGCGTCGACTCGAGAACATGCCAGATCTTGCTCGCGGTCGCCGCCAGTTCGCGCAGCGGTGGTGGCTGGCGCAGCGAGGCGACATCGATGTCCGCATCGAGCACGTGCAGCCAGCCCTGGTCGCGCAGTTCGGCGTGCAGCGCAGCGATGCGACCGCGCACGCCCGCGGGCAGCAGGGTCAGGACCGGCTTGCCGGTCGCACACGCTTCCGAAAGCATGTTCACCGAATCGGGCGTCACCACGAGCCGGTCGGCGGCACCGAGGTAGCCCTGGTAGGGATTGACGCCGTCCTGCGCACCGGTCCACCAGTGTGTGCAGCCGTCGCGCAGCAGGCCGTGCAGGCGCGAGCGCCAGTGTTCCGGCGTGCGCCGCGAGCAGGTGATCATCAGGCTGCCGTGGTCGCGCGTCGCGAGCGCGGCCGTGCGGGCGAGGACTTCGTCGAACCACGCGTCGCTCATTTCCAGCCCCTTGCGCGGACCGCCGATCAGCAGCGCCGTGCGCGGACGCGGCAGCTGGTGCAGGGTGGGGAATTCGGCGAGGCCGGCGGCGAGCCAGTCGTCGTCGACCGGGTTGAGCGCGCCGAGCGTCTGGATGACGTTGGCGCCATTGAGCGCGTCGTGACGCGGAGCGATGATGAGATCGAAATGTGCCGGGTCTATGCGCGGGTCGAGGATTTGCACGGCGAATGTCCTGCCCGCGCTGATCTCGCGCAGGTAGCGGCATAGCACTGCCGCGCGACGTCCGCAGCCGATGACCATCGCCGGCCACGGCGGCGCCAGGTGCCGGCGGCTGTCGCCGCGCACGGCAAGCCGCATTCCGCGTGTAAGCCGCGGCGCGAGCCAGGACCAGGGCGCACGCAGCGCGAGGACGATATCGAGCGTCCGCAGGCGCATAGCCTTGGCCAGAGCCGTGGCCTGGCGGACGTTGCCCGCCGCGCCATCGGTGACGATCCAGCACGGAGCTGCGGCGGCTGCGGGTTCCGGTGCGGACGGCTGCATGAACTCGATTGTACGGTTCCGGCACGCAAACTGTCCTGAACGCTCTGAGGCAGAATAGGCGCATGGACCACACCCACACTCACGCTGGCCACACCCACGATCACGGCATTGCGCATGCGCCGGAGCGCGCTCTGCGCTGGGCGTTGGTGCTCAGCGGCGGTTTCACGCTGGCGGAAGTGGCGGGCGCCTGGCTGACACAGAGCCTGGCGCTCCTGTCGGATGCAGCCCACATGTTCACCGACACCGCGGCGCTCGTGATCGCGTTGGTGGCAATGCGCCTCGGCAGGCGTTCGGCGGACGCGAAGCGCACCTTCGGCTATGCGCGTTTCGAGATCCTCGCCGCGGCGTTCAACGCCTCCGTCCTGTTCATCGTGGCGGTGTACATCCTGAGCGAGGCGATCGAGCGGCTGCGCCATCCGGCGACGGTGGCGGCGACGCCGATGATGCTGCTCGCCGCGCTCGGTCTGGCGGTGAATCTTGCGGCGATGCGCCTGCTGCGCGGGGCCAGCGCCAGCAGCCTGAACGTCCACGGCGCGTACCTGGAAGTGTGGAGCGACATGCTCGGATCGCTCGGGGTACTGGTCGCCGGCGCGACGATCGCCTGGACGGGCTGGACGCCGATCGACCCGATCGTCGCCGTGGCCATCAGCCTGTGGATCCTGCCGCGCACGTGGGGGTTGCTCAAGGAGAGTGTCCACATCCTGCTCGAAGGCGTGCCCGCGGGCATCGATATTGCGGCCGTTGCGGCCGCCGTGCGCGCCGTGCCGGGCGTGGCCGGGGTGCACGATCTGCACGTGTGGTCGGTCACCAGCGGGCGGGTGATGCTCACCGCGCACATCGAACGTGACGCGACCGCGGAATACTCCGACAGCGCCACGCTCGCCGCCGTGCGCGGGCTGATCGAACACCGCTTCGGCATCGTGCACACCACACTGCAACTGGAGCACGTGGTGTGCGCCACGGAATGCGTGCTGGCCAATCCGGCAGCCGCCGGTCCGGCGCGGACGGCCGGCTGACGGCAGCGCTGCACCCGACGAAGGTTAGTCAGGTCCTGCCCTTGAATTCGGTCTGCGGACCCCTATGCAGTCTGCTTCACTGGAGAACCTGTCCGTGTCCAAGCCTCTTTCCGATGCCGCGCTCGACCAGATTTTCCGCACCGCGCGCACCTACCGGCGCTCTGCCGATGCCTGGCTGCCGAAGAGCGTCGACGACGCGCTGCTGCGCCAGGCCTACGACCTTGCCAAGCTCGGACCGACCAGCGCGAACTGCTCGCCCGCGCGCATCGTGTTCGTGCGTTCGGCGCAGGCCAAGGAAAAACTCCGCGGTGCGCTGAGCGAAGACAACGTGGCGCAGACCATGGCGGCGCCGGCGACGGCGATCATCGGCAGCGACCACGCGTTCTACGCGGCCCTGCCGCGCCTGTACAAGGAGTCGCCGGAGGCCAGGAGCTGGTTCGAGGGCAAGCCGGAAGTCATCGCCGCGACCGCGTTCCGCAACGCCACACTGCAGGGTGCCTACCTGATCATCGCGCTGCGTGCGCTGGGCCTGGACTGCGGTCCGATGTCAGGCTTCCGCAACGCGCTCGTCGACGAACTGTTCTTCGCCGGCACCCAGGTCAGGTCGAATTTCCTGATCAACATCGGCTACGGCAATCCGGCCATCATCCGCCCGCGCGAGGAGCGCTATTCCTTCGACGAGGCTTGTCGAATCGTTTGAGCAATCACCCAAGGAGAATCACCATGCTGCGTCGCATTCTGTTGTCATCCCTGTTGGTTGCCTTCGCCGCGCCGGCTCTCGCCGCGCCGGAGAAGTACGACATCGACAAGGGCCACACCCAGGTCATCTTCACCTGGGACCACTTCGGCTTCTCCAAGCCGAGCGCCACGCTGGAGAAATTCACCGGCACGTTCATGCTCGACACCGCCGATCTGACCAAGTCGTCGATCGAGATCACGTTTCCGCTCGACGGGCTCCACACCGGCGTGCCGAAGCTCGACGAGCACCTGAAGTCAGCCGACTTCTTCGATGCCGCCAAATATCCCGACATCACCTTCAAGAGCACGAAAGTGGAGAAGGCCGGTGCGGACAAGCTCAAGGTCACCGGCGACATGACCGCGCACGGCGTGACCAAGCCGGTCGTCCTCGACGTGCACGTGAACAAGATCGGCGAGAACCCGATGATGAAGTCGCAATCGGCGGGATTCGATGCCGAGACGACGTTCAAGCGCTCCGAGTGGGGCGTCGGCGCCTACGTGCCGAACGTGAGCGACGAGATCAAGGTGCGCATCACGCTCGACTCGCACCTGGCCAAATAAGCGCCGAAAAAATGGCCGTTCGCCCTGCGGTATCGAAGGGCGAAACGGCCAGCGCGTTCGTGCCTCGATACCTCGGCACGAACGGACCACGTCAGCCCTTCTTCACCCCTGCGTTCTTTAACGCCTCCAGGCCGGCCAGGTTCACGCTGCCGGCGGCACTCTTCAGCGCGTCGATGTTGGCCACGCCGTAACCATGGACGGCGACGACGAAGCGGTCGCCCAGCACGATCGTGAATTCGCCGCTGCCGCCGTTGTCCCACTGTTCGTGGATCATGCGGCCGGAATCGTGGTAGGTCTTCTCGTAGCCACGCTCGGTCTGCTTGTCTTCTTCCATGCCGGCAAATCCGGCGAGCGCCATGATGCCTTTCGCGCCGCCGGTGTCGGTGATCTCGAGGCGCAGCTCGGGGCCACCCTGCGGATTGCGATAGGTTGCCTTCGCATTGGACACCTGGATGCCGATCGGCGCGTTGCGCGCGGCTTCGAAGCTGGTGCGCGGCATGCCACCGAGGGTATCGGGAAGAAACGGCTTGAGTGCGTCGGGTGCGAGGGCTTCCACCTGGTCGCCGCCGCCGAGCACCGCGCCGAGCACCGCACCTGCCGCCGCTCCGGCCGCCTGCGCCTGCTGATTGGGGTCGCCTGATTTCTGCGCCGCTTCCATCTTCTTGCTGGCTTCCTCGGCCTTGGCCCCTATCGCCGCCAGCTTGCCGAACGCGCTGTTGGGATCGACCGTGACGCTGCTGCTGTGGATGCTTCCGGCACCCATCCCCATCAGCGCGCCCGTGCCGACGACGCTGCCCACCATCAGCATCATGATCCAGCCGAGCACGACGGCGATGATGATCGACACCGCGGCATAGCCGCCCGCCTTGTCCGCAGGGCACTTCATGGTCTGCGGCAATCCGAGATACAGCAGGTAAACGGTGTAGACCACTCCGGCCAGCCCGATCAGGCTGCCGAGGCCGATGCCCAGGATCACGCCGATGCCGGCGATCCAGCTGGCCGTTGCGGCGTAGGCGGCCGTCTTCAGCGCCTGGACCTGGTTTTTCTGCGCGGCAAACGTGCCTGCGAGCGCGTCGATGATGAGCGCCATCACGAAGATGAGTGCGAGCGACAGCACGTAGTGCAGGATCATGGCGGTAATGCCCGCACCGAAGCCCGTGCGGCTGGTGACGCCGAAGAAGCTGTAGCCGAGGATGCTGCCCTTGACGAAGCCGAATACGGGCGGAATTGCCGCGAGGACGATGATGTAGTTCGTGTAGAGCCCCGCCACCGTCGCGGACTCGCCCGCAATCACGGGCCACTCCGACTTCGGTGTGAGCAGGATGTTCTTGACGCGGGCGATGAGCTTGGTGAAATCCACGTGCGTTCCTCCCAGGAATGGCAACGGCGAATCTTACCTGCTTCGTGCCATAAAGGAACGCGCACCGGCGTCGCCTTGCGGCGTAATGCCGTGGACGCAATGGGCACGATGGCGTGCAACTTGCTAGACTTTGTGGCCGGCCCTCGCATGGCCATCGTTGCAGGTTGCGTGACATGTCTGCCAATGCCTCCCCCAGTCCGGGCTCCGGCGCCACCCGGCCGATTCCGGCCAACGCCGAGAACCGCTACACGGTGCAGCGCGCGGATCTCCCCCTGTCCTGCCCGATGCCCGGGATGACCCTGTGGAACTCGCATCCGAAGGTGTATCTGGCGATCGAGGCGACCGGCAGCGCCAAATGCCCGTACTGCGGAGCGCAGTACACGCTGTCGGACTGAGGACCGGCGCGTGCAGGGGCGGCGCCTGACTGTTGTGCAGTTGCTGCCGGCGCTGAATGCCGGCGGCGTCGAACGCACCACGCTCGAGATCGGCCGTGCCCTCGTGGCCGCCGGGCATCACTCGGTCGTGGCTTCCGCCGGGGGCGCCCTGACGGAACGCCTCGTGGCCGAAGGCACGCGGCACGTGCAAATCGACGTCGGCCAGAAGCGGCCGGCAGTGCTCAGGCACATCTGGACGCTCAGACGTTTGTTCAACCAGGTTCGTCCGGACATCGTGCATGCGCGTTCGCGTCTGCCGGCATGGCTGACGCGCCTGGCCCTGCGTGGCATGCAGGCGCCGCGCGCGCATTTCATCACCACGGTGCATGGTCTGAATTCACCGGGCTTCTACAGCTCGATCCTCACCCACGGCGAGCGCGTGATCTGCGTGTCGAACACGGTGCGCGATTACGTGCTGCGCCACTATCCCCGCACGGATCCGGCGCGCCTGACGGTCATCCCGCGCGGTGTAGACCCCGCCGAATTCCCGTTCGGCTACCAGCCCGACGACGCTTGGCGGCGCGGCTTTTTCATGGACTTCCCCCAGCTCGAAGGCGGCGCCCTGCTGACCCTGCCCGGGCGCGGCACGCGCCTGAAGGGCCATGCCGACGCGATCGAACTGCTCGCCGGTCTGGTCGCGCGCGGCCTCGACTGCCGCCTGCTCCTGCTCGGCGCGCGCGAACCCGGACGCGAAGCCTACATCGAAGAGCTGCGTGCGCTGGCCGAGCAGCGCGGGGTCGCCAAGCGCATCGCCATCAGCGTGCCGCGCAACGACGTGCGCGAGATCTACTCCATCTCGAATCTCGTCCTGCAGCTGTCGACGCAGCCCGAAGCCTTCGGGCGCACGGTGATCGAGGCGCTCGCCCTGTGCCGGCCCGTGCTCGGCTACTCGCACGGTGGCGTCGGTGAATTGCTCGCCGAACTGTACCCCGAGGGACGCGTTCCGCTCGGCGATGCCACGCGCCTGATCGAACGCGCGGCCGAACTGCTGCGAGTGGCACCGGCGATCGCGCCGCTGACCCGCTTCCGGCTCACCGACATGCAGGCCGCGACGCTGGAAGTCTACGATCAGGTCGCCCGCTAGAACCTATCTCAAAATCTGCTGCGCTCGGCAGCTCGCGTCCCGGCGGTGCTCGGATTGCTCATGTACTACCTGTACACTCCGCATCCTGCGCTCCGGCAGTACGCAATCTGCCTTCGCTCGCCACGATTCTGAGATAGGTTCTACACTTCCTCCGATGCCCAGCAGTTCGAGCATCCCGCAGCGCGGGATCTGGCCGGCGCTGATCGTCCTGTCCGTGCTGGCACTGTTGCCGGTCGGGCGGGCAGCGGAAGTGCCGATCCTCGCCGGAGCGATCGGCGGACTGCTCCTGGCGTGGCGCGCGCGTGCGGGCCTGCGCCGTGATACCGGCGTCCGGCTCGCCGCGGTCCTGTTCGCCTGCTACTGGCTGCCGGCCCTGATTTCCGCGCCGGGATCGGTGGCGGCGGAAAAGTCCTGGGAGACGGTTGCCGCGCTGTTGCGCTTCCTGCCGTTCGCGGTTTTCGCCTGTCTCGGCCTGCGCGACGCGCTGCTCTGGCCGCGCATCGTCGCCGGCGTGGCCATGCTGGACGTCCTCTGGCTGCTCGACGCGTGGGTGCAGATCCTCACCGGGTACAGCCTGGGCGGCGCGATGTCGAGCGAACGCCTGTCCGGCATCTTCGGCGCCGGGAATCTCAAGCTTGGGCCGGTACTGGCAGTGCTCGCCCCGTTCGTGTTCGTCGCGGCGCGCGCGCGCTTCGGCTGGCGTGGACTTGTCGTCGCGTTCGTGTTCCAGCTGATGCCGATCCTGCTTGCCGGCTCGCGTGCGGCCTGGCTGATGTTTGGGCTGGTGTCCCTGGTCTTCGCCTGGCGCGAGGCGCGCTCGCCGCTGCGCTTCGCCGCGTGGGGTGCCGGCGCATTGTTGCTGGCCGGTGCGGCGTCGACCGTCGCCTGGTACAGCGTCGGTGCATTCGATGCGCGTGTGCAGCGTAGCCTGCTGGTCCTGCAGGGTTCCGAACAGGCGCTGGACGAAGCCGCTGCCGGGCGTCTGCGCACGCGCCTTCCGCTACGCCTATCCCGCATACGCGCACCCGGGCGACGCCTTCGTCGGCGACCATGGCGAGGAGGGCGCACTGCATGCGCACCAGATCGTCCTCGAGGTGCTCAGCGAAACCGGTGCGGCTGGACTCCTGCTCTGGATGATCGGGGTATGGGCGGCCATCGGCGCCTGGCGGCGGGCGGACGCCGCGGCGCAACGACGCGCGCTGCCGCCGGGGCTCGCGCTTGCGGCGATGTGCTTTCCGCTGAACACGCACCTGGCGTTCTATTCGGCCTGGTGGGGCCTGCTGTTCTGGTGGCTGTTGGCGCTGTACTGTGCGGCGCTGGGGGCGGAGGACAACGATGCCACGTGAGCCCCTGTCGGTTGTCGTCACGACGTTCAACAACGCGGCGACGCTGGAGCGCTGCCTCGCCAGCGCCGCGTTCGCCGACGATCTCGTCGTTCTCGATTCCGGCAGCTCGGACGCCACCGTGGAGATCGCGCAAAGGTACGGGGCACGCGTCTTCCGCGAACCGTTCAGCGACTACGCCGCGCAGAAACAGTCGGCGATCAACAAGGCGACGCACCCGTGGGTATTGCTGCTCGATGCCGATGAAGCGGTGACCGAGGGCGCGAGAAGCGTGATTGAGCAGGCGCTCGAGCAGCCCGTGTGCGCCGGCTTCCGCCTGCCGCGGCGCGAGCAGATGTTCTGGACCTTCCAGCACGTGCTGTCGTGGACGAACGCGCATCTGCGTCTGTTCGACCGGCGCCACGGCCGCATGAACGAGGTGCCGGTGCACGCCGCGCCGGAGGTCGCCGGCCGCGTGCGCACGCTGCGCCAGGCCGTGCTGCTGCATTTCGGCGAGCCCGACATCCGCACGAAGGTGGACAAGATCAACGCTTACTCGAGCGGTCTCGTCGCCGACAAGCTGCGCCGCGGTCAGCGCTTTCTCGGCGCCCGGATGCTGTTCTATCCGCCGCTGTTCTTTCTGCGCCAGTACTTCGTCAAGCGCTACTTCCTCAATGGCTGGGCCGGATTCATCAGCGCCGCCACT
>Ga0335080_10003404_pt1 | contig 16093 bp, 10 predicted proteins | sample Lox_Sample_34_FD_206720 | JGI IMG/M metagenome (GOLD analysis project Ga0335080, IMG submission 206720) | Soil microbial communities from Loxahatchee National Wildlife Refuge, Florida, United States - Lox_Sample_3.4 | ecosystem: Environmental > Terrestrial > Soil > Wetlands | place: USA...
CAAGTACCTGGTGAACACGGAAGGCAGCCGCTTGCAATACGGTCGCAACTTTGTGCGGGTGATGATTTCGGCGGCTGGGCGCGCGGCGGACGGCATGAATTTGGAAACCTCGGCCACGTTCGACGCCGCCGATGTTGCCGGACTTCCCGGCGACGACGCCATCCTCGCCGCCATCAACCGGGTGGCCGGCGACCTCACCGGACTGCTGCATGCGCCGGTCGCCGAGCCGTTTCTTGGCCCGGCGATCTTTTCCGGGCGCGCGGCCGGAGTTTTCTTTCACGAGATATTCGGCCACCGCATTGAAGGCCACCGACAGAAAGACGAAGCCGAGGGCCAGACGTTTACCAAGCGACTGGGCGCAACGGTTCTTCCTGGCTTTCTCTCGGTGGTGTTCGACCCCACGGTACGCAAGGTCGAGGGAATCGATCTGAATGGCTGGTACACCTACGACGATGAAGGCGTTCCCGGCCAGCGAGTCACGGCGGTGGACCATGGCATTCTGGAATCCTTCCTGTTGTCGCGATCTCCCATCAAGGGCTTCGACCATTCGAACGGCCATGGCCGGCGGCAGCCCGGGCTCGAAGTGGTTTCGCGGCAATCGAATCTGCTGGTGGAATCCAATCGAAAGACGTCCGATGCGAAGCTGCGCGAAATGCTGATCGAGGAGATCAAGCGCAAGGGCAAGCCCTACGGCCTCTATTTTCAGGATGTGACCGGAGGCTTCACCACCACGGGCCGCGCCGGCATGCAGGCTTTCAAAGTGATCCCGGTGGTGGTGTATCGCGTGTATCCCGACGGGCGTCCGGACGAACTGGTGCGGGGCGCCGATATTGTGGGCACTCCGCTCTCTAGTTTCGCCAAAATCATCGCCACCTCCGACCGGCCGGAGGTTTTCAACGGTTACTGCGGCGCGGAGTCGGGAATGGTCCCGGTTTCGGCGGTATCGCCGGCCATCCTGGTTTCCGAGATCGAGATCGAGAAGAAGGACAAGGCGCAAGACAGGCCGCCGCTGCTGCCCTTCCCGAAAGAGGCTGGAGCGGCGCAGTGAAGATTGTTTCCAGGCTCGTGGCGGTGATTGTAGCGTTCGCGTTGGGCGCGGCGTTCGCCGCGGATCCCTCCGACGTGGTGCTCAAGGCCATGCGCGACGAGTTGGAACATTCCAAATCGCTGGACGCCGCCAACCTCGGAAAACCCTATTTCATCTCCTATGACGTCGAAGACGGCGAGGCTTTTGCGGCGTCGGCCAGCATGGGCGGGCTGATCATTTCCAGCGACACGGCGTTCCGCCTGCCGCGCATTCAAGTCCGCGTGGGTGACTACCAGTTCGACAACACGAACTTCGAAGCCGGCCGAGGAAATCGCGGCAGCCGTTACGATATCGAACGGTTTCCCATCGAGAATTTGTATTCGGTCCTGCGGCGCTACCTTTGGCTCTCGACCGACCAGTCGTACAAGAACGCGGTGGAATCGCTCGCCAGCAAGCGCGCGGCGCTGAAAAATATATCGGGGGGTGAAGCACTCCCGGACTTTGCGCGGGCGGAACCCAGCCAGCTGATTGAGGAGATTCCGCAGTCGAAACTCGACCGGGGGGTTTGGATCGAGCGGGCGCGCAGCCTTTCCGCGATATTTGCCGAGTTCCCACAAGTCCTGGAGTCGAACGTGGAAGTCGAGGCCATCAAGAGTATCCGGCGGCTGGTGAATTCGGAGGGCAGTGAGGTGCGGACGGCCGACGACGTGTTGTTTCTGCGCGCACGCGTCACGGGTCAAGCCGCCGACGGCATGCGTCTGCACGACGCCGTAGCCATACATTCGCGCGACTTTGGCCGCGGCCTGAATGAGGCCGACTTGAGGCGCGAGGTCCGCCAGGTGGCGGAGAACATTGCCGCGCTGGCCCGCGCGCCGGTGGGTGATGTTTACAATGGCCCGGTGCTGTTCGACGGCGTAGCTTCCGCACAGCTTTTTGCCGAACTGCTGGGCAGGAACCTGGCATTGACCCGGCGGCCGGTGAGCGAACCCGGCGGGCGGCAAGCCAACATGCCGTCGAGCGAGTTGGAAGGCCGCCAGGGCTCCCGGATCCTGCCCGACTGGATGGACGTGATCGACGATCCGACCCAACAGGCTTTGAATGGGCATCGCCTGTTCGGCGGCTACTGGATCGATTTTGAAGGAGTGGCAGCCAAACGCGTAGTTGTGGTGGAGAAAGGCACGCTGAAAAATTTCCTGCTCACGCGCCAGCCCGTCACCGGCTTTAAAGAATCCAACGGGCACGCGCGGCTGCCGGGCCCGTTCGGCTCTTCGACCGCCGGAATCAGTAACCTGTTCGTGCACGCCGCGCAGAGCGTGCCGGTCGCAGATCTCAAGAAGCAATTAATGGAACTTTGCAAGACCCGCAATCTGCCCTACGGCATTGTCGTGAGAAAACTGGATTTCCCGTCATCTGCCAGCTTCGACGAACTACGGCAGCTGGTGGCCGCCAATGGCAACGAGGGCAGCGGATCCCACCTTTTCAGCTCGCCAATATTGATCTACAGGGTCTACGCGGACGGCCGGGAGGAGCTGATTCGCGGCGTGCGATTCCGCGAGATCAACGTCCGCTCTTTGCGCGATATCCGGGCCGCCGGGGACGACACCGCGATCTTCGACTATCTCAACAACGGCGTGCCGCTTGCCCTGATGGGCGCCGGCAGCTACGCGGCGGAAACGACCGTGATCGCGCCTTCTGTCCTGGTGGACGATCTGGAAGTGCGCAAGGCGGATAATGAACTGCCGAAGCTCCCCATCGTTCCATCGCCGCTGATGGCGGGAAAGTGAGAGGGGCAACCGCTCCTTACAGCCGCGGATCGGTTCCGGCGGGTTTTACTGAGACGGTCGCACCCGAGTGTAAATTCAGGCGTTGACGAGTGCCATCCGGCTCCCACGCGGCGTTTATCGTAATCTGATCTATAGCGCATGCGAATCCTCAGCCGGTATGTGTTTCGCGAAATTGTGTCGAGCGCGCTGCTGGGCACGCTGCTGGCTACGTTCGTCATTTTCCTGAGGAGCGTCGACAAGTATTTCGAGCTCCTGGTGCGGAGTTCGGCTGGTATCGGCACCACGCTCTGGCTGTTCGCGCTGGCGTTGCCGCCGGTGCTGCCGCTCAGCGTTCCGTTCGGCGTGTTGGTGGGCATCCTGATCGGCCTGGGGCGGCTGGCCACCGACGGCGAGATTACGGCGATGCGCGCCGCCGGCGTCGCCAGCCGCGTGGTGATTCCTCCGGTGCTCACGTTCGCCCTGCTGGCCACGGTGATCACGGGTTTCTCCTCGTTATGGGTAACGCCGCGCGCCGTCCGCCAAACCATCGCTCTGGTCGACAAGCTGGCCGCCGAGCAGTTGACCGCAGACATCCAGCCGCGCGTGTTCGATGAGCAGTTCCCCAACACGATTCTCTACGTGGGTGATGTGAAGGCGGGGCCCGTCACCGTTTGGAAGAACGTTTTTCTGGCGGACCTGACGCCGCCCGAGCAGCGCAGCATCGGCTTGCGCGACAAAGCGCAGGGCCCGCGAATCACCGTGGCCGCCGAGGCCATTGCTTTGCCGGATGCTAAGCACAGCCAGCTTCAGCTCACGTTGCACAACGCCAGCTCCCACGAAGTGGACAAAGAAGGCAACGCGGACGACAGCACATATCCTGTCGGGCAGCAGGTGCTCGACGCATCGCCTCAGAAGCAGCCCGGTATAAAGCCATTCACGGAGATGAACACCGGCGAACTGAAACGCTATTCGCGTAGCGGGGCGAACTGGATTGAGGCACGCATTGAACTGCACCGTCGCATGGCCCTGCCCGTGGCTTGCCTGATGCTGGCGCTGGTGGGAATTCCACTGGGGGTTTCGTCGCGCAAAGGCGGCAAGTCCGGCGGGTACGTAACCGGAATCTTTCTGGCGTTCTTCTGCTACTTCCTGGCGTTCATCACCCTGATCGGCCTGGCCAAGCAGCGGGCGCTGCCCGTGGAAGGGATATGGTTACCCAACTTATTTTTCATGCTGGCGGGGCTGATTCTCATTTCGCGGCTGGAGCGGCCGGGGGATCGGGATTTGGTGGGGACCATGCGCGGATGGTTGACGACGGCTCTGGACCGGTTCCGCCCCAAGTTTGCGGCTGAACCCGGCGGAAACTACCGGCGCGTGCGGTGGCTGCCCCTGGTTCCCCAACTGGTAGACACGTACGTGCTCACCAGCTTTGTCTATTACTTTGCGATGCTGCTGGCCAGCTTCGTGGGTATGACGGAGATTTACAATTTTTTTGAGCTGCTGAGCGACATCATCCGCAACGGCATCGCCATGTCGAAAGTGTTCACCTACCTTTTCTTCCTGGCGCCTATGCTGATTTACAACACGCTGCCGGTAAGCGTGCTGGTGGCGGTGCTGGTAACTTTCGGCGTGCTGACCAAGCACAACGAAGTCACGGCGTTCAAAGCCTGCGGCGTGAGTCTACACCGTTTGGCCGTTCCGGTGCTCGCCATCAGCGGGGCGTTCAGCGCCGGCCTGTTCGCCTTCGACCACTATTACCTTCCCGACACCAATCGCAAGCAGGATGAGCTGCGCAACGAGATCAAGGGCAAGCCCACGCAGACGTACCTGAATCCTACGCAAAAGTGGATTTTTGGCAAGGGCTGGCGCATTTACTACTACAAGTATTTCGACACCAGCGAACGTTCGATGGCAGTGGTGAGCGTCTACGAACTCGACCCCAAGACCTTCGACCTGCGGCGCGAGATCTCGGCCGAACGTGCGCAGTGGCAGCCGTCGCTGCATACCTGGATTTTTCAGAATGGCTGGGTGCGGGAGATTCACGGCAAGTTCGAGCGATTCCAGGTGAGGACATTTCCGGAGCTGGACGAGCCGCCTGATTACTTCCTGAAAAAGCTGGAGCAGGACAAGCAGATGAACTTCCAGGAACTGGACGCCTACATCAGTGACTTGCAGCAGAGCGGCTTCGACACCGTGCGCCTGCGCGTCCAGCTCCAGAAAAAGTTCTCCGTGCCGCTGTTCGCGCTGATCATGGCGATGATTTCGGTTCCCTTCGCGTTTCTGGTGGGCAATCGCGGCGCCATGGCGGGCATCGGCGTCAGCATCGGGGTCGCGATGGCGTACTGGGGGGTCGGCCAGCTCTTCGAACAGGTCGGCAACGCCAACCAGTTGCCACCGAGTCTGGCTGCCTGGTCGCCCGACGTACTGTTCGCCTTAGCCGGGGCCTACCTGCTGCTGCGGATGAAAAGTTAGCGTCGCCTCACACCGTCTTGTCGCGCGAGTAGCACACAGGCTCCAGCTTGCATTCCGCGCAGCGCGGCTTTCGCGCCGTGCACAGGGCGCGGCCGTGGTGGATGATCTGGTGCGAGAACAGAATCCATCGATCTTGAGGAATGATTTTCTCCAGATCGCGCTCGATCTTCACCGGATCGGTATTTTTCGTAAGGTCGAGCCGGCCGGAAATGCGTTGCACGTGCGTATCCACGACGACGCCCGAAGCGATTCCATAAGCGGTGCCGAGCACGACGTTGGAGGTCTTGCGGGCGGCGCCGGGGATGGTCAGCATCTCTTCCATGGTGCGCGGGACTTGCCCAGCGAAGTCTGCAAGGATTTTCTTCGCGGCGCCGACCACCGACCTGGCTTTGTTGTTGAAGAAGCCGGTTGAGTGGATGTCGCGCGCCAGCACCTCCGGACGCAGGGCGGCGAAATCCTGAATAGTCGGATACTTCTTGAACAGGCCGGGCGTTACCTGGTTGACCATCTTATCCGTCGACTGCGCGGAAAGGATGGTTGCCACCAAAAGTTCCCACGGCGTGCGATGCACCAGCGCGCACGTGACGTTGGGATACATCTCGTCGAGTCCCTTCAGGATCTCGCTGACGCGCACCTGGCGCTCTCGGGCGGTCTTGGGGCGTGAGATCTTCTTACGCTTGGCGGGCTTAGCGGCGGCCGGCATAATCTGCGTCACATGATAACAAGATGATCACCCTCTAAGGCGTCCTCGTCATCCAGAGTTCATCATCAGACTGCGGCTTTGCGCGCCTCGCCGGCAATGTGCTCCGCCGCCCGGTAGGCCAGCGCCTGAATCGTGCAGGTCGGCTGGCAGCAGGCCGTCACAAGGCTGCTACCATCCACCAGAAACAGGTTCGGCACGTCGTGCGCGCGGTGGTAACGATCGACCACCGAAGTTTTCGGATCGTCGCCCATGCGGCAGGTGCCCAGCAGGTGGTTGTGAGGCAATAACGACAAGTCGGTCGTGTCCGTCCACACTCGCTGCGCTGATGCTGCCTGGAGGATTTCCACTTGCCGCTCGAGCAGAAACTTCATGTTGCTCATGTCGTCCGGATGAAAGTCGAACGTCACGCGAATCGCAGGCAGTCCCCAGGCGTCCTTCACATCGGGGTCGAGCGTGATGTTGTTGCGTTCCTGCGCCAGGCAGGTGGCATGGGCGAGCAAGGTTATTGTCCGCGTGAAATTCTTCGCGACCATGGCTTTCCACTCAGAGCCCCAGCGCGGTGCCCCTGGCGGCAGCCCGTTCAACGCAAAGCTGATCGGATAGAAATCGAAACGGGCGTCGATTCCCCCGCCGCCGTAAAATCCGCGCTTCGGATCGGGTTCGTAGAAATCGTGAATGGCTCGCGTGGTCTGCACACTTTTGAATTCGTTCAACGGGTGTTCGAAAAGGCCAAAGGCCTCAAAGCCCGCATCAAACATGAGGTACTTACCCACGAGGCCGTTCGAATTGGCCAGGCCTTGCGGAAACCGGCTCGATTTGGACATAAACAGCAGGCGCGGCGTTTCGCTCCCGTTGGCGCAAACGATAACGGCTTTTGCCTTCTGGAAGACTTCGCGGCGGTCTTTATCGAAATAGACGGCGCCCGTCACGCGGCCGTTCGCGTCCAGTTCGATTTTGCGCGTGTAGGAATCCGGGCGGATCTCGCAGCGGCCGGTTCTTTCTGCCACGGGAATCACGGTGGCCAGCGTGCTCGACTTCGCACGCATCTCGCAACCGAACGTTTCACAGAAGCCGCAATGCGCGCAGGCGCCGCGCCCGCGGTACGGCTGCGAGAGAATCGCCATGGGCGCGGGAAATGGGTGGAGACCCAGCTTGCGCGTGGCACGTTCGAAAATCACGCCGGAAGATTTCACCGGCAGCGGCGGCAAGGGATACGGCTTGGAACGCCAGGCCTCAAAAGGATTCACGCCGGCGAGGCCGGAAACGCCCAACTCCTCTTCGGCCTTGGTGTAGAACGGTTCGAGATCAGAATAGCTGACGGGCCAATCCGCCAGGCTGGCCCCGGCGATGCCGCCAAACTTGCCCTTCTGCCTGAAATCCGATTCCCAGAGCCGCCAGTAATTCGCCGTAAAATGCACCGATCCGCCGCCCACCTGGCGCCCGTATTGAATGATCTTCTGCGGTTGCACCTTGGCCGGCTCCGCGTCCGACTTCCGGTACGTCTGCGGCTGCTTCGTCAGATTGTTGGTCATCGCGGAAAGGCGGGTGAACTTGATTTCGTCGTGATCGAAATCCTTCTCGCGAAGATAAGGACCCTGCTCCAGCACTACCACGCTGAATCCCGAGGACGCGAGCTCCTTGGCCATGATTCCGCCCGCCGCGCCAGCGCCAATAATCAGAAAGTCGACTTTTTCGGAAGGCTTGAATTGCCTCACTGCCCGCCCTCCGGTCCATCGTAATAACCGAACGGCGGGTCGAAGTGATGACGGTCGTCGAAGCCGATCAGCTTCCAGCCCGACTGGTCGCGGTTGCCGCCGTAACTCGGATTTCCGAAGAAGCTCATGATCGTGTGTGTGCGAAGCAGTTCGAAAAAATCCGTCCTCTCGATCGCATGCAGCAAGCGGATTTGCTCGCCGGGCTGGAGCGCCGCGATGCTCTGGGAGGCCGGAAACAGCTGGTGGCGTTTGTCCTGCGCCTGCCTAAGGCCCTCAGTATAGAGTGCACGTTTGTCGGTGTCGAACGTCGCGAGCGCACGGTCGATGAAATAAATGACGCCCGCCTCGCGCGCGCCCGGCGTGCCGTCCGCAGGAATGATCTGCGCGGCAAGCGCCTCGATTTCCCGAGCCTCCGCGGCGCCAAGAACGGAAAGGGTAGCCGGCGCGCCGGCGCGCATCACGTCGTGCGCGTGCTGCTGCGCAGCGAGCACGGCTGCGCTGAGAGGCGTCAGCGCGAGCCACTGCCGCCGCGAGATCAAGTCATCTGGCATCGAACCAGTCTAAATCAGATCCCACGGCTTGCGCGCCTGGCGCGCCAGCAGTTTCGACGCCTCGCCATCATCCATGAACTCTTCCGTCTCGGAATTCCAGTGCAGCTTTTTGCCGGTCTTGAAGGCGATGTTGCCCAGATGCGCGACCGTGGTGGACCGGTGGCCGGTCTCGACGTCCGCATTCGGCTTGTTTCGCGAACGGACGCAGTCGATGAAATTCGCGGCGTGCAAACGCGTGGCGTCGGTAGTGTTCATCTGCTTGCGCTCGAGTGAGCTTCTCGGCTCGGGATAAATCTCGTAGCCGATGCGGTCGGCGTAGAGCGCGCCGTTGGTTCCGTAGAACGCCATCCCGTTGGGCCGGTCCTCGGCGCCCTTAGCGTTGTAATACTTCATATTTGGAGTGCGGCCTCCCACGCCGTGCCCGTTGAGCAGGCAGGATTCATAACTCATGACGAAGCCGGGATATTCGTAGGTGACTTGCAGGACGTCGGGAATTTCGCCCGCGTCGCGCAAGCTGAAACGGCCGCCGCTGGCTGCCACGGTCTTCGGCGCGTCGACCCCCATCACCTGCTGCACGGTGTCCAGACGATGTGTGCCGAAATCCGTGATGTAGCCGCCGGAGTAATCCCAAAACCAGCGATACGTCACCAAAAAGCGTTTGCGATTGAACGGCACAAGCGGGGCCGGTCCAAGATAGAAATCCCAATCGAGCCCGGCGGGCGGATCCGAATCCGGCTCGCGCCCGATGCCGTTCGGAAACACGTTGGTGTAATTCCAGACGCGCACCCAGTTCACTCTTCCCAATGTCCCGCTCTGCAGGATCTGCTGAACCTCACGAAAATGCGGCGATGACCGGTGCTGCGTGCCGGCCTGCACAATGCGGTTGTAGCGGCGGGCGGCATTCACCATGGCGCGACCTTCCCGTACGTTGTGCGCCAGCGGCTTTTCCACGTACACGTCCTTGCCCGCCTGGCAGGCGAGCACCGTCGCGGCGGCGTGCCAGTGATCGGGCGTCGAGATCTGGACGGCATCGATGTCCTTCTGCTCGAGCAGGCGCCGGAAATCTTGATACGCTCGCGCGTTCGGCCCCGCCCATTCCCTGGCGCGCTCGGCATTCGGCAGGTACACGTCTGCCGTGGCGCCGAACTCGACACCTGGCGCTTCGCGCATCAATCCCGCGACGTACCGGCCCCGGCCGCCGCAGCCGATGAGCCCGACCGTCACGCGGTCGTTGGCGCCTATGGCGCGCTGAGCTGCCAGCGCCGTGAGAGCGCCGCGGCTGAGAAACTGGCGTCGTTGCATGTGTTTGATTATCGCGCTGGCGCGCCGGGCTCGCTAATGGATCGCAGGTTTGGTATGCTCGATAAGACTTCCATATCTGAAAAGCTGTTTTGATGACTACTCACCCGAAGGGCGTTCACGCCCGAATCCTGCTCACTTCTGTCTTCGGCCCGTATGCTCAGGATGACGAGTTCGGCAGCCGCACCATTAACCCGATGGAGCTTTACCACAACCAGGTAACGCGCGCGCAGGGAGCTTTCTCGCCGCGCATGTTCCATCGTTCCTGGGGCATCATGATGATCCAGGAAAATATTTCAGCGCCTTCAACCGTGCTGGATTTCCCCACGCGCGAGGATTTTGCGCGAGAACTCAACAAAGGCCGCTACGACGTGGTCGGTATTTCGTCCATCATCGTCAACATCGGCAAGGTGCGCGAGATGTGCCGCATGGTCCGCGAACTATCGCCGGATTCCGCCATCGTCGTGGGCGGTCACGTGGCCGCTATTCCGGGCATTGAGTACCTGATCGACGCCGACCATATCGTGAAAGGCGACGGCATCTCCTGGATGCGCCGCTATCTGGGCGAAGATCCGGATGCGCCAATCCGCCATCCGGAAATCGTGTCCGCTTTCGGCCACCGAGCGATGGGCCTACGGCTTCCATCGCGCCGCGGAGCGACCGCCGCTACCGTCATCCCGTCGGTGGGCTGTCCCATGGGCTGCAATTTCTGTACGACGTCCGCCTTCTTCGGCGGCAAGGGCAAGTTTCTCAACTTCTATGACTCTGGTGACGAGCTGTTTCGCGTCATGAGCGGCATGGAAGACAGGCTCAAAGTGCACTCGTTTTTCATGATGGACGAAAACTTCCTGCTCTACCGCAAGCGCGCCATGCAGTTGCTGGAGCGCATGCAGCAGGCCGGCAAGAGCTGGGAACTTTACGTATTCTCCTCGGTCAATGCCATCCGCAAATACACCATGGAAGAACTGGTGGCCCTGGGCATTTCGTGGATCTGGATGGGTTTGGAATCGCCACACTCGGCGTATGCCAAGTTGCAAAGCGCCGATACCATTGGCCTGACGCGTGAACTGCACGAGCACGGAATCAAACTGCTGGGGTCCACCATTGTCGGGCTGGAACACCACACGCCGGACAATATTGGCGAGGAGATCGAGTACGCCGTTTCCCACGCCACGGATTTCCACCAGTTCATGCTCTACACGCCGGTGCCCGGCACGCCGCTCTACAGCGAGATGTCCGAACAGGGCAAGCTGCTCGACGTGAATCTGGCCGACATCCACGGCCAGGATAAATTCAATTTTGAGCACGCGGCGATTTCGCGCGAGGATTCCAAAAAATTTCTGGACTGGGCCTTTTGGCGCGATTTTGAACGGAACGGTCCCAGCCTGTTCCGCATCTGCCGCACTACGCTCGAAGGTTGGAAGCGTTACAAAGACCATCCTGACCGGCGCATTCGCGAACGGTTCGCCCGGGAAGTGGGCGGGTTGAAAACCGCGTACAGCGGCCTGCTGTGGGCCATGGAACGACAGCTACGGGAAACCAATCTAGCCGTCAGCCAGCAGATCCACACCTTGCGCCGCGACCTGGCGGCCGAGTTCGGCTGGGTCTCGCAAGCCGCAGCGCGGCTGATTGGTCCGGTGCTCTTGTGGACCACGCGCCGCGAGGAGAAGCGGCTGGCGCGCGGAAAAACTTACGAGCCCAAGGTCATCATCCAGCACAGAAACTGGGCGTAGGCGTTACGCCTGCCCGCTCCCGCCGTGTACCTGGCGCTCTAAGCGACGCATACCTCGCAGCCAGCGATCATAATCCTGCGCCTTGCGCCGGAAGTATTCGGCCACCTCCGGATGCGGCAGGATCAGGAAACGTTCTTCCGCCATCCCGCGAATGGCTGCTTCGGCCACTTCCTCCGCCGACACCGATCCCGCGATCAAAAAATTCCCCGGATCGTTCAAGAGCATATTCGTGCGCACACCTTGCGGGCAGAGCACGGAAACTTTGATGCCTTCGTCTCCATGCGTGATCGCTATCCATTCCGCCAGAGCCAGCGCCGCGTGCTTGGTGACTGCATACGGCGCCGACCCGATGGAAGTCAGCAGGCCGGCCGCCGACACCGTTTGCAAGAGGTAGCCCTCTCGGCGGGCGAGCATTCCCGGCAACACCGCGCGAGCCGCGTAGATGTGGGCCATGACGTTGACGTCGAGAATTTGCTTCCAGGCGGAATCCGGCGTGTCCACGCCGCCATCGATGAAAATTCCGGCATTCGAGCAGAAAAGATCGATCGCCCCGAACCTCTGGATCGTGTCCTCCACCAACTGGCGCACATCGGCCTCCTGCGCCACGTCGACGCTCACGGCGAATCCGCCGATCTCGCCGGCTAATCTCTGCGCGCTGGGAAAGTCGATGTCTGCCACCACCACCATGCGGGCGCCCTCGGCCGCGAACCTCCGCGCGAGCGCTGCGCCAATGCCATGCGCTGCACCCGTAACCACAACCACTCTGCCGCCGACAGTCATGAGCCTCCATGTTACGAAGGCTGGGAGGCTCGTGCCGGGTCCTCTGCTTCAGAGATTTTCGTGAGACTGTCCCCAGCGCCACAAACCAGCCTCGGCCGGATGTAGACTTTTCTCATGGTGTTCACCAAGCGGCTGCGGGACGGAGTTCGCCGCGGAGAAATCACGTGCAGCGTCCGAATGTGGACGCGTCCGCACGTCAGGGTGGGCAAACGGTACCGCATGGAAGAAGGCGAGATCGAGGTGGATTCGATTCAGCCGATCGGCCTTCCGGATATCACGCCGCAACTGGCGCGCGAATCGGGCTTCCTGGGCGTCGTCGATTTGCTAAAAGTCGCCAACCACGGCAAGGGTAACAACATTTATCTGATTCGTTTCCACTACGTACGGCCGCACGGCAGACGATCACGGCCATAGCCGCTACTCCATGCCGCGAAGTCCGTGCCGGCCTGGCCAGCATCGGTAAAGGTCGTGGCACTTAGAAGTGACGCATCTTGCGAGAATCGCATTCTTGTGCGGCCCGCATGTTTGCAAGATGCCCTTCGTTAACTTCGTGACCACATCGCGAGTTAGTATCACAACCCCAGAAATACTTCGAGTTGAAGCGTTCCTGAAGCCCTTTCCTACTTAAACTGGTATATGAGGAATTTGTAAATGGGAGCTACTCGAATGCGCTTGTCGCGGCTGGTTATGTCCGGTTCTTTGCTGGTTGTGTTGACCTGTTGTCTGGCGGGGTGCGGCGCGACACACGCTACCGACGCCGCCGAAGACGCGAAGCTTTGGCAAGGGACCTGGAAGATGGTTTCCTGCACCTGGAACGGCGCTCCACAAACGGGCGACTTGCACTGGATCGTCGAGGGCGACCGCTACACCATCCGCCTCGACGGGCAATCTCATAACGACCCTTATCCGTTCACGCTGGACGCCGCACAAAAGCACATCGACGTCAACCACCATGAAACTCCCGAAGGCACATACGGAGGCAAGCTGAAGGGTATTTATGAGATCTCCGCCGATTCCCTGCGAGTCTGCTACGACCTGACCGGCCGCCAATACCCAAGATCCTTCGAAGCAGGTCCCGGTTCGCGCCAGGTGCTCTATCAATTCCAACGAGAGAGCCACTGAGGAAGAAAGCGGATCTTACGCGCAGCCTTTTCGGAAAAACTTGTTTGTGCACTGCCGCCAGAGCCTCTGCGGCTGGCCTTCGCACCCTTAAAACAAAAGCTTCAACCCAAATTGGATGTGCCGCGGATCTCCCGCCGAAAGAATCTGCCCGAACGTGGGCGAGCCGATGAAAATATCCGGCAGGCCGAAATTTGGATGGTTCAGGAAATTGAACGTCTCGGCGCGGAATTGCAGCGAGACCCCTTCGCGCAGGCGCGTGTTCTTCACCAGTGACAGGTTGACGCTCCCGAGTGACGGCCCGTTCAGAATGTTCCGCCCGGCGTTTCCGAAACTGCCGAACGGAGCGATCGCAAACGCTGCGGGGTTGAACCACTGATCCGGCGTGGGGTGGCTCACGTGTGGATCGCCCACCACGTTCGGCCGGTTGTTGGCTCCGAAACCCAGAATCGAGATTCCCGTGTTGCTGTTGTCGAAATCCGGCTGCAGCGCCACCGTAAACGGACGGCCACTCTGGAACGTCAGTATCCCGAAGGTCTGCCATCCGCCCAGCAGGCCGCGCAGCCAGCGCTGCTCGAAATGGCCCGAAGGCAGATCGTATGAGTAGCTCAGCGACAGGCGGTGCGGGACATCGAAATCCGAACGGGCGCGCTCGGCCCCCACGTTGTAGCTATTCTGCGGAAAGTTGGCATCGCCCGCGGTCGAGAAGAAATTCGAGGCGTCGTCAATCGATTTTGACCACGTGTAAGACGCCAGCACCGAAAGGCCCGTGGTCAGCCGCTGCTGGAAGCGCGCCTGCAGGCTGTTGTAGTTCGAATTGGCGCGCGACTCCAGGTAGTCGATGTCGGCAAATTGCGGATTCGGCCGCGGATTGGGCATCTGCGGGCTAGGCAGCGCTTGATTGATGTCGCGCGCGCCCAGCAGCTTGGTTCCCTTCGCGCCAACGTAGGCGACCTCCACCACGCGGCTCTTTCCGATCTGCTGCTGAATCCCGAAATTCCACTGCTGCACATACGGAGTCCGGAAATTCCTCTGGAATGCCAGTGCCGAAGATGGATAAGGATATGGAAACTGCTGTGGAAAAGGATTATTCGCCAGGAGCGGCAGCCCCGGCAGCGGAAAATAAACCTGAAAATTGAAATAGGGCGGGTTGAAATACAGGCCTTCGCCGGTGGCCAGCGCGCCCTGGTCGTAATCGATTCCGTAACCGGCGCGAAACACGCGCGTGCGTTTTCCGGGCGACCACGCCACTCCCACCCGCGGCGCCCAGTTATTGCGATCGGGCTCGTAACCGCTGCGTGGAACACCGTTCGTTCCCACCTGTACCAGCGATTGCGTGGCTACATCGAACACGTTGGCGCGATTCTGCGCATCCACTGGCGGAGAGTTATATTCGTAACGCACGCCCAGCGACAGCGTGAGGTCCGGCCGCACGCGGAACGTGTCCTCGGCGAAAAAATACGCGCTGTGCGTGCGCAGATGCTCCGCGTTATTCAGGTGCGCGGCGCCTGAATCGGTAGGCAGGCCGAACAGCAAATCCTCCAGCGGATTGCCCGTGATCAGTCCCAGGAAACCGATGAACCCTCGCGCCTGCTCGTCGCGATAAGCGTTCTGGCACAGGCCGCGGACATCAGCTCCGAACTTGACCAGGTGCCGCCCGTGAGCGTAAGTGACCTGATCCACCAACTGCAAAATGTTCGATGCGCTATGCTGCGGGTTGTTGTACTCGTCCCCTAGCGGCGAGAAGCCGGTCACCGTGATCAGCGTCAAACCCAGATCGCGTGGATTGGCGGAAAGGTCGGGCAAGCCAACGGCGCTGTTGGCGCTGTGACCGATGTCCTGCTGGAACACGCCCGCTGACACGCGATTGTATCCGGCGCGAATTTCGTTGATCACCTCCGGCGAAAACACGTGCGTCTCGCTCAGCATGATGTTCTGGGCGCGGCGCGGCACGTTGTCGCCGTAACCCGGTACAGTGGCGAACCCGGCGCCGGTGAAAGGTTCAAACAGGCTGCGATCGGCAAAGCTGTAGCGGAAGGCCAGATCGCTTCCTCGCGCCAGTTGGTGATCCAGTCGTACGTCGAAATGATCGTCGCGATCCCGCTCCACCGGCGAGGAAACAAAGTTCTGTCCCGGAACCGAGCGGTTGGGGGCCGGATAGAGCGCGGCGATGGCCACACCCACCGGATTCAGATACGGCGCCGGAATCTTGTTCCCAGCGAACGGCTGCTGGGTGAGAGGGTTGATTACAGGCTGGCTATCGGCGGAAAAATCGCCCGTCCGCTCGGCCAGAGTCGGCACATTGCTCACCTGCGTGATGCCCTCGCGCACCCGGCGGCCTTCGTAATCGGCGAAATAGAAGGTCCGGTCTTTACGAATCGGGCCGCCCACCGAGCCGCCGAACTGGTTGCGCTGATATTGCGGCTTCGGCTGATCGGCCGGGGCGAAGAAGTTGCGGGCATCCATCGCGCCATTGCGGAAGAACTCGTACGCGCTCCCGTGCAGGGAATTCGTGCCCGATTTCAGCACCACGTTGACCTGGCCCGCGGCGTTACGGCCGAACGAGGCGTCATACGCGCTGGTGAGCACCTCGAATTCCTGAATCGCATCCACCGGCGGAGTGACACCAAACGTGTTGAGCTTCGGATCGCCGTTATAGACGCCGTCGAGCAAAAAATTATTGGCGTCTTCGCGTCCGCCGTTGATGTTCAGCGCAAGATCGCCGCGCACCGAGCCCGCTGAGCCAGGAGCCGCAGGCGCAGCTCCGGGAACCAGCAGAGCCAGTTCATAAAAATTCCGGCCGGCCAGCGGCAGACCCGTAATATTTCGATTTTCAATGCCTGTGCCGAGCGCCGCCGAATCCGTCTTCACCATGGCGCGCGCCGCGGTCACCTCGATAGTGTCCGTGCGATTTCCGGCCAGCAGCGGCGCCTC
>Ga0335080_10003405_pt1 | contig 16086 bp, 14 predicted proteins | sample Lox_Sample_34_FD_206720 | JGI IMG/M metagenome (GOLD analysis project Ga0335080, IMG submission 206720) | Soil microbial communities from Loxahatchee National Wildlife Refuge, Florida, United States - Lox_Sample_3.4 | ecosystem: Environmental > Terrestrial > Soil > Wetlands | place: USA...
CGGCCGCGGGAGAGAAGACGGTGCCCGGTGCGCAGTACCTGCTCGGCTCGGAGTGGGAGCTGCGAGATCTCGGCGGCACGCCGGTTCTCGAGGACCACAAGCCCACGCTCGTCTTCCCTGCGGCAGGTGAGGTCGCGGGCAACGCCTCCTGCAACCGCTTCACCGGGCCGGCGGACGTCGGCGACGGGACGCTCCGGGTCGGCGCGCTGGCCAGCACGAGGATGGCCTGCACGCCGGAGGTGGACGTGCAGGAGAAGGCGTTCCTCGTGGCGCTCCAGAACTCCCGGCGCATGGAGCTGGTGGGCGGCGAGCTGGTGGTGCACACCGAGAGCCTGGAGCAGCCGCTGCGCTTCCGCCGGACGCGGTGAACGGTCCAGGCACCGAGGCAGGCCCGTGGCGGAGGTGACCATCGTCGGGGCCGGCGTGGTGGGTCTCACCACCGCGCTGGCGCTCCGGGAGACCGGGCACCGGGTCCGCATGCTCTCCGCCGAGCGGCCGGAGCAGACGACCTCGGCCGCGGCCGGCGCGCTCTGGTACCCGTTCGAGGTCGGGCCACCGGACAGGGTGAACCGGTGGGCGCGGACCACGCGAGAGTGGTTGCTCGGGCTCTCCCGCTCCACGCCCGAGGCGGGGGTCGACGTGGTGACCGCCCGCGAGTGCACGTCCGACGCGCGCCGCCCGTGGTGGGCCGGCGCGATCGAGGGGCTCCGGCTGGTGAGGGGCCCGCAGCCGGGTGGAGCGGTCCTGGCCTGGGAGTTCGAGGCGCCGAGGGTCGAGCCGGCGCTGCACCTCCCGTGGCTCGAGTCGCGGCTGGAGCGGCGGATCGAGATCGCCCGCGTCGAGCGGCTGGACGACGTGCCCGGGGACGTGGTGGTGAACTGCACGGGCATCGGCGCGCGCCGCCTCACCGGTGATCGCTCGCTCCGGGCGCTCCTGGGGCAGACGGTCGTGGTCGCTCCGGGCGAGGTGGACCCGCGGCGGATGCACGGGGACGAGCGCGATCTCGGGGCGATGCTCTACGTCATCCCGCGGCGTACCGAGGTCGTCATCGGCGGATGCGCCCTCCCCTTCGACGGCGACGTTCCGCCGGCGCCGGACCCGGCCCTGCGTGCGGCGTTCCTCGAGCGGGCGCGGACGGCGGGATTCCGCCATGGACCGGTGCTGCGCGACGCGGTGGGCTTGCGGCCGGTGCGTCCGGAGGTCCGGCTGGAGCGGGTGGGCCGCATCGTGCACCACTACGGGCACGGCGGCGCCGGGTACACGCTCGCCCGCGGATCGGCGGCGGACATCCTCCCGCTGGTCGGGTCCTGAGGGCGCGCCGGGAGGCCCGGGTGCAACTGGCGCCTTCCATCGCCGAGGAACGCCGGCCCGGTGCCGGCCCCCTCGTTCATGCCGACGGCCGCGGCCCCGTGCCGTAGGTCACCTCGACCAGCGTGAGCCCGTGCGCCGGCGCGGTCGGTCCGGCCAGCGTCCGGTCCTTCGCCGCGAGCACCTCGGCGACCCACTCCGGCGCGCGCCTCCCCCGCCCCACCTCGACCAGCGAGCCCACGACGTTCCGCACCATGTGCTTGAGGAAGGCCGTCCCCTCCACCTCGATGCGGAGGATGTCTCCCACCGGGAGCAGCTCGAGCTCCCGCAGCGTCCGCCGCGGGTGTGGCGCCTCGCAGTCGGCGGCCCGGAAGCTCGAGAAGTCATGGGTCCCCACGAGGGCCCTGGCCGCGAGCTGCATCGCCTCCACCTCGAGCGGAGGGAAGACCTCCCAGTGCGTCCGCCGGAGCAGGGGCGCCCGGCTCGGGCGGCGCGAGATCAGGTAGCGGTACCGCTTCCCGGTGGCCCAGCGGCGCGGATCGAAGTCGGCGGGGACCTCGTCGGCCGCGACCACCGCCAGATCCACCGGGAGGAGATCCGACAGCCCCCGCACGTAGGCCTTCGCCGGCAGCACGCGCGGCGCGTCGAAGGCCACCACCTGCCCCAGCGCGTGCACCCCCGCGTCGGTCCGCCCAGCCGCAGCGGTGGTCAGCTTGCTGCCGAGGAGCTCGGCCAGCGCGGTCTCGAGCACCTCCTGCACGCTCCGCCCGTTGGGCTGGCGCTGCCAGCCCACGAACTCGGTCCCGTCGTACTCCAGCGTGAGCCGAACCCGGGGCATCAGCGGTACTTCAGCCAGTCCCGCAGCACGTCGCGGGCCAGCTCCTCCAGGGTCAGCCCGTTGCGCTCGGCCACCGCCTCGAGGGCCCTCCGGTCCGCGTCGTCCAGGTGCAGCCGCAGCGCCCGGGCGCCGCGGCTGGCCGGCCCGTCCGGAGCGAGCGTCTCCGAGGCTCGGGTGAGCCGCGCCCGCTCCGCCTCCAGCTCGTCGGAGAAGAGCTGCTTCAGGAAGTTCGCCAGGTGCATGCTCGAGGGCCGGAACTCGCTCTCCCCGAGCAGGTGGTCCAGATCGCGCTGCATCTCCCAGGCGCTGGGGTAGCGCCGGTCGCGGTCCTTCTCCAGCGCGCGCATCACCACCCCCTCCACCTCGGGGGGGATGTCGGGCTTGAAGTAGCTGGGGCCGTAGATCTTCGCCTCGCTGATGCTGCGGAGCACGGCCACCTCCGAGTCACCGGTGAAGAGCCGGAATCCGGTCAGCCACTCGTAGAGCACGACCCCGAGGGAGAAGATGTCGCTGCGGCAGTCCAGCGGGTTGCCCAGGGCCTGCTCCGGGCTCATGTAGCTGATCTTCCCCTTGATCTCCCCGGCGGTGGTCTCGCCGGTCTGGCCACGTGCCTTGGCGATCCCGAAGTCGAGGATCTTCACCGTCCCGTCGAAGGAGACGAAGACGTTCTCGGGGGTGACGTCGCGGTGCACGATGTGCAGCGGGTTTCCCCAGGCGTCGGTCCGCTGGTGCGCGTAGTGCAGCCCCTCGCAGACGCTGGAGGCGATCTTCAGCGCGTACACCACCGGGAAGGCGATCCCCATCCGCTCGGCCTTGGGGATGATGCGCGCCATGTCGCGCCCGAAGACGTACTCCATGGCGATGAAGTAGCTGTCGTCCACCTGCCCCAGCTCGTGGATCTGCACGATGTTGGGATGGTTGAGCTGCGCGGCCAGCCGGGCCTCGTCGAGGAACATCTGCACGAAGCTGTTCTGCTTCGACAGGTGCGGGCGGATCCGCTTGATGACCACGGTCTTCTCGAAGCCCTCCAGCCCCTCCTGCCGGGCGAGGAAGATCTCCGCCATCCCGCCCACCGCTAGCCGGTCGAGCAGCACGTACTTCCCGAACCGCAGTCCGCCGGTGCGCTGCGCAGGAGGATTCCGGGTCAACGGACGCGAGGTTAGCACCTACAGCCGGAGGACCCGGACCTTGAGCGGCGCCTCCTCCCCCGGGGCCTCGGGGAAATCGAGCGTCGAGGGCCCGGGACGGGCCACCTCCGCCGCCGTCCGCCCCGAGCGGCGCACACCCTCCGCCAGCGCCGCCTCGAAGCGCCGCCCGGGCAACGCGGCCACGTTGCAGGCCGCGAGCAGCCAGCCCCCCGTCGCGACGAGGGGTGCGGCCTGCGCGACGAGCCGCGGCCAGTCGCGCGCCGCGGAGAACGTCCCCGTGCGCCCCCGGGCGAAGCCGGGCGGGTCGAGCACCACGGCCTCGAAGCGCTCGCCCCGCTTCCCGAGGCGCCGGAGCCAGTCGAACACGTCTCCGGCGAGCCGGTCGGTCGCCGGGGGAGACTGGCCATTCAGCTGCGCGTTCTCCTCGGCCCAGGAGAGCGAGCGCCGGCTCAGGTCCACGTCCACTGCCCGCACTGCCCCACCGGCGCGCGCCGCGATCCCGAAGGCGCCGGTGTAGGCGAAGCAGTTGAGGAGGGTCGCTCCGCGGGCGTGGGCACGGACCCAGGCCCGTGCCTCGCGCATGTCGAGATACAGCCCCACCGCGAGCCCCTGCCCCGGGCGGATCCGGAAGGCCAGGCCCTGCTCGAGCACGTCCACCGACTCGACCGGCGCCCCGCGGAGCGGCCGAGCCGGAGCCCGGGCCGACCGCTCCTCGCTCCCCAGCGCGCCGGCCTCCTTCGGCCGCTCCTTCACGTACAGCGCCCGGAGCGGAACGAGCCCCATCGCGGCGTCCGCCACCTCCGCGGAATCCTGCGCTCCATAGAGGCTCAGCACGCCCACGTCCCCGAAGAGGTCGAGGGTCAGCCCCGGGGCGCCGTCGCCCGCCCCGTTGACCCAGCGGAAGGCGGTGGTGCGCCCGTCGGCCCGGAGCGGTGCCCGGCGTCGCAACGCTCGCTCGAGGAGGCCCCGTGCCGCTCCGCTCATGCGAGCGTGCGGCGCACCTGGGCGGCCTCGGCGAGCAAGGTCAGCAGCTCGGCCCCGAGCAGCTGACCCTCGCGGACCACCACCCGCCCGTTCACCACGGTCCAGGCCACCGGCGAGCGCATCGAGGCGGCGAGGACCTCGATGGGGTCCCGCGACTGCGGGAGCAGGTCCACCAGGACCAGGTCCGCGAGCGCGCCGGGGATGATCCGCCCCGCCGGACGGCGAAAGACACGCTCCAGGAACATCGCCGGGCCGTCGCCCAGCACCTCGGGAACGCGCTCCCGCGCCCACAGCCGCCCGATGCGCGCCGCGCGGTGGGCGAGGATGCGGCCCGCCGTCCACTGCTCATGGAGGTCCCCCACTCCTGCGCTGGCCAGCGCCACGTGGTGACCGGGCTGCCAGACCGACTCGAACCCGTGCAGCTCGCCCAAGAGATCCGCCAGGGGGCTCCAGGCCACCAGCACCGAACGCTCGGCCAGCCGCTCCGCCTCGGCGCCGTCGATCGCGCGGGCATGGGCGGCGACCGTGCTCGGCCCGAGCAGCCCGTGGCGGTCCAGCCGCTCGACCATCCGGGTGCGGTGCTGCTCGAAGTGCTCCGCCAGCTCGGCGTCGGTCTCGGCCAGCCGGAAGTGGACCGGCGCCCGGAGCCCCTCGGCGTCCCGTCCAACCGCGCGGAGCAGCTCGTCGGAGGCACCCAGGCAGCCGGCGAAGCCGAGGCCCGCGCGCGCCAGGGGGTCCTCGACGCTCTCCCGCGCCGCCTCGACGTTCAGCTCGTGGGTGGCGATACCGTGGCGACCCTGGGCGCCGAGCGAGGCCACCATGCGCACTCCCAGCGCCCGTGCCACCCGGAGGCGTCCGGCGAGCGTCGCTGCCCCGTCGTCCGCCGCCTCCACCTGGTCCAGGACGGTGGTGACCCCGCCCCGGAGCGCCAGCGCGAGCGACGCCGCGGCGAGCGCCGAGGACTCGGAGGCGGTGAGGGGACGGCCGACCGCGGGAACGGACGCGAGCTGCGTGTGCGCGTCGACGCGGCCCGGCACCAGGAGCCTTCCCTGCGCCTCGATGGCCCAGTCGCCCGGCCGCACCGGCTCGTTCCCGTCGGGGGAGATGCGGGCGACCATCCCGCCCTCCACCACCACCGCGCGGTGTGAATGCACGGCCTCTCGGTCCAGCAGCGTGCAATCCTTGACGAGCAGGCGGCCTTCCATCGGGGTCTGCACTGTATCCGGTGCCGCCACCGCGAGCATGCGGAGGGAGCCGGGGCTACACTCCTGTCTCATGGGTGATCCGGCGTGGAGCCTCCCGCTCCACATCCGCTGGGACGACCGACTGTCGCTGGTGCACGGCGAGGGCGCGCTCCCCGGCTGCCCGCCCGCCGTTCCCGGAATGTCGCTGGCCGAGGCACTCGGCGTGGACGAGGCCGCGGCCCGGGCGATCGACCGGCGCGCCCGGTCGGGGGGCGGGGTGGAGTTCGTCCGCACCGAGGCCTCCGGAGGCCCCCGCTGGCTCCGGGTCTCGCTCCAGCGTGGCGGCGCGGGGGCCGAGGCGCGGGTGCACGACCTGGGGCTCCTGCTCGAGGGTGCTCCCCCGCTGCAGATCTCCCGCCTCTCCAGCTCGCTCAGCCACGAGCTCCGCAACCCCCTCTCCAGCGTGAAGATGGCGGTGCAGACGCTGGCCCGGAACGAGGGACTCTCGGCGCGGGATCAGCGCCGGCTCACCATCGCGCTCCGGGAGATCCGCACGCTGGAGCGGATGCTGTGGATGCTGAGCGAGTACGGGCGCGAGGTCCCGCTCGCGCTGGACACCTGGGCGCTTCCGGACCTGATCCAAGAGTCCGTCGCGCTCATCGAACAGGACCTGAGCGAGCGGAGGGTCCGCATCGAGGTCGCCGGTGCCGAGGGGCTCCCCCGGGTGCGCTCGGACGGGGTGCGGCTGCGGCCGGTGCTGGCGCAGCTGCTCCTCAACGTCGCCTCGAGCCTCGAGGACGGCCAGCCGCTCGCGGTCACCCTCCGCCCGTCGGGGCGGGGCGCCGAGGCCCAGCTGCTCGACGAGAACGCCGCCCTCGGTCCCGGCGACGAGGAGAAGGTCTTCGAGCCCTTCGGCTCCCGCCTGGCACGCGGAGCGGGACTGTCGCTCGCCGCGCTCCGCCGGGTGCTCCAGCAGCAGGGGGGTGAGGTGACCGCCGCGTCCGCACGGCCTCCGGCACGGGGCGTCCTCTTCAGTCTCGACTTCGCGAGGGCCGGCTGACCATGGACACCCTCCTCCTCGTCGACGACGACGTCTCCCTCCTCGAGTCGCTCACCCTCCACTTCGAGGAGGCAGAGATGGACGGCCAGCCCCGCTTCCAAGTGGTGACCGCCACCAGCGCCGCCGGCGGGCTGGCCAAGGCCCGGGAGTGCGCGCCATCGCTCGTGGTGCTGGACATGATGCTCCCCGACCGGAGCGGGCTCGACCTCATCGAGGAGATGAAGGCGGTCTGCGGCGACGCTCCGATCGTCCTGATCACCGCGTTCCACGACATGGAGAGCACCATCCGGGCGATGAAGCTCGGGGCCTTCGACTACATCCACAAGCCGTTCGCCGACCCGGCGGCGCTGGACCTCGTCATTCACCGGGCCCTGAGCATGCGCCAGCTCAGCCGGCGGGCGGCGAGCGCCGAGCTGGAGACCGCACCGGCACGCCTGGGCGACCTGGTCGGACAGACGCCGGTGATGCAGGAGCTGGTGAAGGAGATCGGCAAGGTCGCCGCCGCGCCGCGCGCCACGGTGCTGGTCACCGGCGAGTCCGGGACCGGCAAGGAGCTGGTGGCGCGGGTCATCCACAACTACTCCTTCGACGAGCCACGGCCGTTCGTGGGCATCAACTGCTCGGCCATCGTCGAGACGCTGCTCGAGTCCGAGCTCTTCGGGCACGAGCGAGGAGCGTTCACCGGCGCCACCAGCAGCAAGCCGGGCAAGTTCGAGGTGGCCGAGGACGGGACGGTCTTCCTCGACGAGATCGGCGATCTCTCGCCCCAGCTGCAGGGGAAGCTCCTCCGCGTCCTCCAGGAGCGCGAGTTCGAGCGGGTGGGAGGCACCAAGCGCATCTCGCTCCGGGCGCGCGTCATCGCCGCCACCCACCGCGACCTGGCCGAGGAGGTGAAGGCCGGGCGGTTCCGCGAGGACCTCCACCAGCGCCTGCGGGTCATCGCGCTCGAGGTCCCTCCGCTCCGCGAGCGGCGGGAGGACATCCCGCTCCTGGTGAAGAACCTCCTCGAGCGCATCAACGGGCGGGTCCACAAGCGGGTGAAACGGGTGCCTCCCGAGGTGATGGACGCCCTCGTCCGGCTGCCCTGGGCGGGCAACGTCCGGGAGCTGGAGAACGTCCTCACCCGGGCCGTGGTCCTGTCCCCCGGCGAGGTGCTCCTCTCCGAGAGCCTGCCCCGCGACGAGCCGGCGGTGGAGCACGAGGCGGCGGGCTGGTTCCCACCGGACGCGCCCCTGCCGACCCTCGAGGAGGCCGAGCGACAGCTGATCGAGCGGGCCCTCGTGCTCACCCGGGGCCACAAGGGCCGGGCCTGCCAGATGCTCGGCATCAGCCGGCCCACGCTGGAGCGGAAGCTCGCGAAATACGGGGCTGCACGTTCCGTGAAGCGGCCCCTCAAGAGTGTCAGCTGAAAGAAACTGTCGGCCAGGCGACGTTCTTGGTGAGCGATTGAACGTTTCGTTCAGTCCGCTCCAGGACGTTCAAACGTTTCGTTCAATCCCGGAAGCGGGACACTGTCCGGCTGGCGGTGAAGCTCTCCGGATTCTGAACCTTTGCACCCCGTCCTACCGACCGCGGGGTACGGCACGCGTCTTGGAATGTGCCCTCCGTCACGACACCGCCGAAGAGGACCTCCACATGCATGGCTACAACCGCCCCCTGGGCCCGATCGGTTCCAACGTCGTTCCGCCGCTCCAGACGACCTCGTCCGGGATGCTGGTGACGTCCAGCAAGGTCGCGCCACCCCAGGAGTCCATCGACTTCAAGGGATATTTCAAGGTCGAGACCTTCCCGCACAACGCCGTCATCTACCGTCCGGGAGACGCGAGCGACCGGGTGTACCTCCTGAAGACCGGCCGCGTCCGGCTGATGCGCCTGGGGAGGAACAGCCAGCGCTCGGTGGTGTCCATCCTCCGGCCCGGTGACCTGTTCGGCGAGCTGTTCCGCCCCGAGGGCACGCCGGTGGAGGAGCTGGCGGTGTCGGCCGGCGAGGCCGAGGTGTGGAGCATCGAGGGGCGCGATTTCCGCGCGCAGCTGGAGGCGAGGCCGACGCTCGCGGTCGACGTCGTGCGCGCCTACGCCGAGCGAGTGCGGGCGCTCCGCAAGCGCGTGCTGGGGCTCACCTTCAAGGAGGTGCCGGCCCGGCTGGCGGACACCCTCCTCACCCTGACCGAGGCCCATGGCGAGCGCTGCCCCCACGGTGGCGAGACGGATCTCCGCGGCATCACCCAGCAGGACCTGGCGGACCTGGTCGGCGCGTCCCGCTCGTTCGTCTCCACGCTCATCAACGAGATGAAGCGGGATGGCATGCTGGGCAACGTCGGCCGCATCCTCTGCGTCCGGGACCAGAAGGCGCTCCGGAAGATCGCCTCCGCCGAGAAGTAGGGGCCGGCGGCCGGAGGCAAGGGGGCTCGCCGCGGGGCCTGCCGGGATGGCAGTCTCGCTCGCCCCGTGTCGACCCTTCCCGAGACCAGGGCCCAGGCGGCCCAGCGTCACCGTGAGGAGCGCGCCCGGGCCGAGGCGAAGGCCGAGGGGCTCGACCGGCGCATGGCCCGCGTGGCGAACGCGCGGGTGGTGGCCTTCCTGGCCGCTGCCGCGTTCCTGCTCCTGACCGTCTTCCATCGCCTCCCGCTCTGGGGATACCTCCCGGTGGGCGCGGCGGCGCTGGTCTACGCGGTGCTCGCCTTCCTCCACGGGCGCCTGCTCCTGGCCGAGGCCCGGGGGCGGGCCGAGGCGGCGTACCACCAGCGCGGGGAGGACCGGCTCTCCGGCGCCTGGCACGCCCATCCGGCCGGCGCGCCGCTCGAGCACCTCGAGGAGCATCCCTATGCCCTCGACCTGGACGTCTTCGGCCACGGCTCGCTCTTCCAGCTCCTGGACGAGGCGGCCACCGGACACGGCGAGCAGCGGCTCGCGGCCTGGCTCTCCGCCCCCGCCTCCATCGACGAGGTCCGCCGGCGCCAGGGTCAGGTGCGCGAGCTCGCCGGCCGCCCCGGCTTCCGACGCGACCTCGCGGTCGCCGGACGCCTGGGAGGGAACGCCCGCGTGTCTCCCCGCGCCTTCATCGCCTGGGCAGAGGCCCCGCCGTCGCTGGACCGGGTGCGGTGGATGCGCCCGCTCGCCCCGGTGGTCCCCCTCCTCTGGGCGGCGGTCGTCGCCGCCACCGCGGCCGACTGGCTGCCCGGGGAGGTCCCCTGGCTCGCGCTCCTCGTGCCCGCGGTGCTGCTGCTCGTGGCCCGGCCAGGAATCCAGCGGAGCTTCGACGGGCTGGAGCTGGGCCAGCGGGGCGCGGACCGGCTGGCCCGCGCGCTGCGGCGCCTGGAGCGGGAACCGTTCACCTCCCCGGAGCTGCGGGCGCTCGCGGGCGGTGGACCGGGAACGGGCGTGGCGCCCAGTGCGGCGATGCGTCAGCTCGCGCGGCTCGCGTCGCTGGCCGAGCAGCGCCGGAACCAGCTCCACGTGGTGGTGAACTTGCTGACGCTCTGGGACCTCCACGTCTTCTTCCGCCTCGACGACTGGAGAAGGAGACACGGACGCGACGTCGCCGGCTGGCTGGACCGGCTCGCGGACGTCGAGGCCCTCTCCTGCCTCGGGGGCTACCTGCACGACCGGCCAGACCTGACGATGCCGGAGCTGGCGGAGGCTGGCCCCTGCTTCACCGCCGAGCGGCTGGCCCACCCGCTGCTCGACGGGGCGGTTCCGAACGACGTCTCGCTCGAGGGTCCGGGGCGGCTCCTGCTCGTGACCGGCTCCAACATGTCCGGGAAGTCCACGCTGCTCCGGGCGATGGGCCTGAACGCGGTGCTGGCGTTCGCCGGCGGGCCGGTGTCCGCGCGCCGGCTCAGGCTCTCGGTGCTCCACACCTGGACCAGCATGCGGGTGCAGGACTCGCTGGAGCAGGGTGTCTCGTTCTTCTATGCCGAGGTGCGGCGGCTGAAGCAGGTGCTGGAGGGAGCCGCGGCGCACCCCCGCGCAGCGCTGGTGCTGGTGGACGAGATGCTGGTGGGGACCAACACCCGCGAGCGGCGCCTCGCCTCGGGAGAGGTTCTCCGGCTGCTGGTGGCCACCGGCTGCATCGGCGCGGTCACCACCCACGACCTCTCCCTCGCCGAGCTGGCCCGGGAGCCGGGGAGCACGCTCGTCCCGGTGCATTTCCAGGACGTCCTGGAGGACGGGCGGATGCGATTCGACTACACCCTGCGCGACGGGGTGGTGGAGAGCACCAACGCGCTCCGGGTGCTGGCGCTGGCCGGCATCCCGGTGCGCGGCGACGCCCGCGACTAGGAAAGCTCAGCGCACGATGGCCCGACCGGACCCGCACAGCCACACCGACCTCTCCCAGCCCCACCAGCGGCACCTCTCCTGGGAGGCCGAGGTCGACTTTCCCCGGCGCACCCTCCGGGCGGCCGCCACCCTACGCTTCGACCGCGGCGGCGGGCCGGTCGACCTGGACAGCCGGGGGCTGGAAGTCGAGCGGGTCACCTCGCCGGCGGGGGCGCCCCTGCCGTTCGCGCTCGGGGCGCCCGACCCCATCCTCGGACAGCGGTTGCGGATCGTCCTGTCCTCCGGAGTCGACGCCTGCGTCGTCCGGTACCGGACCGCGGCACAGGCCTCCGCGCTGCAGTGGCTCGATCCCGAGCAGACCGCCGGCGGCAAGGCCCCCTTCCTCTACAGCCAGTGCCAGGCCATCCACGCCCGCTCGGTGGTGCCGCTGCAGGACACTCCGCGGCTGCGCATCACCTACGACGCGGCGCTGACCGTCCCTGGCGAGCTCCGGGCGCTCATGGCCGCCGAAGCGGTGGGGCGAGAGACTTGGGGCGAGCGCGCGGTGGAGCGCTACCGGATGGACGAGCCCATCCCGCCCTACCTCCTCGCCTTCGCGGTGGGAGACCTCGCCTCGGCGGAGCTCGGGCCCCGGAGCCGCGTCTGGGCCGAGCCGTCGGTCGTGGAACGCGCTGCGCACGAATTCGCGGGCGTCGACGGGATGCTCGGCTCGGCGGAGGCGCTGTTCGGACCCTACCCCTGGGGGCGGTTCGACCTCCTGGTCCTGCCGCCGTCGTTCCCCTACGGCGGGATGGAGAATCCCCGTCTCACCTTCCTCACCCCCACGCTCCTCACCGGGGACCGGAGCCTGGTGAACGTCGTCGCCCACGAGCTGTCCCACAGCTGGACGGGGAACCTCGTCACCAACGCCTCCGCCGAGGACTTCTGGTTGAACGAGGGCTTCACCGTCTTCGCCGAGCGGAGGATCCTCGAGGTGCTCGAGGGGCCGGACATGGTCGCGCTGCATGCCGCGGTGGGGCGGCAGGCGCTCGACGAGGCGGTGGCCAACTTCAAGGACCGGCCCGAGCTGACCCGGCTGCGGACGAAGCTCGAGGGCGTGGACCCGGACGACGCCTTCAGCCAGGTGCCGTACGAGAAGGGCTACCTGTTCCTCCGGGCGCTGGAGGACGCCGCCGGCCGCCCGGCCTTCGACCGGTTCCTCCGCCGGTACATGGACGCCTTCCGCTTCCAGTCGATCACCACCGAGCAGGTGCTGGACCTCGTCCGCGCCGAGCTGCCCGGGGCCCTGGAGGCGGTGAACGCCCCGCGGTGGATCGACGGCGAGGGCGTGCCCCCGGGAGCGCCGGCGGCCCGCAGCAGCCGGCTCGAGGAGGTGGAGGCGCTCGGGACGCAGCTTCCGCCCGCCACCGCCAGGAGCTGGTCACCCTGGGAATGGCAGGTTTACCTGAACCACCTCCCCCGCCCCTCGCCGCCGGAGCTGGTCGGCGCGCTCGAGGAGCGGTTCCAGCTGACCGCGGCCCCCAACCCCGAGGTGCTCGTGGCCTGGCTCACGGTGGCCGTCCGCAGTGGCCACGCCCCGGCGGTGCGACGGGCCGAGGCGTTCCTCGGCGAGGTGGGCCGGATGAAGTACCTCAAGCCGCTCTATGCGGCGCTCATCGCCGGATCCGGGACGCGAGGCCTGGCCGAGGCCTGCGCGCGGCGGTACCGGAAGCGCTACCACGTCATCGCCGCTGCGGGCGTGGACTCGCTGCTGCGCAAGGCGGCCTGACCTTCTAGTCGAGCGCCGTGAGCTGCCTCGGCTCAGGGTCGTAGCGGAGCCGGAACGCCGTCCCCTCGGGGGGCCACGGCTCGTCGAAGGTGAATCCCTCGAGCATCTCCAGCCGGCCCTCGGCGATCCGGACGACGAAGCTCGCGCCGTGGGAGAGCCCGTCGAAGTCGGCGGCGACGTCGCCGAACCAGACGGCGTCCCTGCCCAGGGCGGCAGGGGGCACCTCCTCGGGAACCATCAGGTCCGAGAAGAAGCCCACCCCGCTGAAGGTCCGCTCGATGACCCGGACGCGTTCCACCTGGGCCCGGAGGGCAGGAAAGCTCGGATGATCGCCGCTGAAGAGCTTCTCCAGGACGGCGCGCTCGAGCGCGTTCAGCTCCACGGCCGCCCCCCCCGCTGCGTCCGCCGCGGACCGAACCGCTCGTCGGGCGGACGGGCGTGGCTCTCGGTCTCGGCCTCCAGCCGCGCGCGGGCGAGCCCGAGCCAGGTGGGGTCCTGCTCGATGCCCAGGAAGCGCCGACCGAGGCGGACCGCAGCGACGCCGGTGGTGCCGCTCCCGCAGAAGGGATCGAGCACCAGTCCGCCCTCGGGTGCCGTCGCCTCGACGATGCGCCGGAGCAGCGACACCGGCTTCTGGGTGGGGTGCTTGCCGTGCGCCTTCTCCTCGGAGCGTGGGCTGGTCAGGGTCCAGATCCGACCCTGCCCGTCCGGCTCGAGCTCCTCCTCGCCGGGCCTCGGGAGCGCCCACACGTCGCGCATCTGTTTCCCGCCGTTCTCCGCCTTCATCCGCGGGTAGTCGAAGACGTGCTGGAGGCGCCCCGGGCGCCGCGGCGCGGTCCAGATCAGCAGCTCCGAGCTGTGGGTGAAGTAGCGGCAGGACAGGTTGGGGCTGGCGTTGGGCTTGTACCAGGTGACGGTGTTCAGGAGCCGCCAGCCGAGGCTCTGGAGCGCGAAGCCGGCGGAGAAGATGACGTGCTGGGTACCGGAGATCCACAGCGAGCCGGTGGGCCTCAGCACCCGTCCGCAGGCCTCGATCCACGCACGGGTGAAGCGATGGTCCTCGTCGATGCCGCGCGAGGCGTCCCAGGCGCCCTTTGCCACCGGCGCCCGTCGGCCGGCGTGGCAGGTGAAGCCCCCGTTGCTGAGGAAGTAGGGAGGGTCCGCGAAGACGAGATCGACGCTCGCGGCGGGAAGCTCCGCGAGCCGCTCGAGACAGTCCCCCTGCTGGAGCGCCCAGCCGGGCCCGGAGGCCCAGGCACGGACGTCAGGGAACGGAGAGCTCGGTGAGGCGGGACGGCGAGCACGAGCGGCGGTGGCCATGCGAGCGACCACGCTAGCGGACCGATCGATCGCGGCCAGTCCTTGGCGAGTGCTACAGACCTGACGTGTGACCAGCGCGCGCAGGGGGAAGGACGGTCTTCGGTGGACACCGCGAGGGCACGGAAACCAGCCTCGGGCTTGCACCGGCCGGCGGGCTTCCGTCGCCAGGAGAACGTCCCCCGCGGTCAGGCGGCGGCTGCGCGCGAGAAGTCCGGGTAGACCTGCACGCCGTCGGAGGCCCGCGGGCGGCCCTCCTCGCGGGCCAGTGCCCGGTCGAGCGCAAGCAGCGCGATCTCCAGCTGGTCGTCGGTCGGCTCGACGGTCGTGATTCGCTGGAGCCACAGCCCCGGGCTCACCAGCGCCCTCAGCACCGGCGGGCAGTCCGCGCGCGCCGACCGCTTCTGCAACTCGTAGGCGATCCCGGCGACCGGGAAGGCCAGCAGGATCTTGAGGGCCAGCACGAACAGCGTCTGCACGCCGTCAACCGTCGAGACGGTCGGCACGAACGGAAGGACCACGATGTGGAGCAGCACCGCCACGGCCACGACGACGAACAGGAAGCTCGTACCGCAGCGCGGGTGCCGAGTGGTGAAGCGACGCGCGTTCTCCACGGTGAGCGGCTGCCGCGACTCGTAGGTCCAGATCGCCTTGTGCTCGGCCCCGTGGTACTGGAAGAGCCGCTGCGCATCCTTCGTCCGCGCCACCAGCGCCAGCCAGCCGACGAGGATCGCGATCCGGAACAGCCCGTCCACCAGGTGGAAGAGGAGCCCCTTCAGGCTGGGGTCATGGCCGAGGAGCTTGAAGAGCCCGAGGGTCAACAGATGCGGCGCGGCGATGAACAGCGCCACCATGAACAGGAACGAGAGGCCGAGGAGCAGCCCGCGGGTCAGGTTCCCGGACGGCCCGCCCTCCCGCGCGACCGCGGGCGCCGCCTGCTCCTCCGGGGAGCCCACGGGGGCGGATTCGGCCTGCTCCGCGCTGAACGCGAGCGCGGTGAAGCCGTTCCACACCGACTCGATGAGCACCACGGCCCCGCGGAAGAACGGCCTCCGGAGCAGCGTGGCCCTCGGCCAGAGCGTCTCCCAGACCTCCTCGCGCACCGCGATGCGCCCATCGGGCCGGCGGACGGCGACGACGAGGTTCCGGGGGGAGCGCATCATCACCCCCTCCAGGACCGCCTGGCCGCCGATGTAGGGACGCTCGCTCACGCGAGGGAGAGCCCGTTCAGGCCTTGGCCTTGGGGGCCTTCTTCGCCTTGGAGGCGGCCGCGGCCGCGGGCTTGGCCTCGTACTTCTTCCGGAACCGCTCCACCCGGCCCTCGGTGTCGACCAGCTTGTACTTGCCGGTGAAGAACGGGTGGCAGGCCGAGCAGATCTCCACGTGGAACGAGCCACGGGTGCTGCGGGTCTCGATCACGTTGCCGCAGGCGCAGGTGATGCGCGAGGGAGGATAGACCGGGTGAACGTCGGGCTTCATGGTGGAAACGGCTCCAGTCGAGTCGGACCGCCTTGCCCCGGAGGACCAGCTCCTCCGGAGGACCGGCGGGCGAAGCAGGCTCCTCTAACAGCGACCGCCGCCCGTCTCAAGCCCCCGACGGCTACTTCTTCCCCTTGGTCGAGGACGATTTCTTCAAGGAGGCCAGGCCCTTCTGGGCCATCTTGGCCTCGGAGGACTTGGGGTAGTCCTTCACCACCTGCTCGTAGGCGAGCTTGGCCGCCTCGGGGTTCTTGAGCCGTGCGAAGCAATCACCGCTGCGGACGTAGGCGAGCGGCACCGACTTGGACTTGCCGAAGTTCTTGATCAGCTGCCCGTACTCGGGAAGCGCATCGGGGCAGCTGTCCTGCGCGTAGTAGGACTCTGCGATGGCGAAGTGCGCATCGCCCGCCAAGTCGTCCTTGGGCCACTTCCGGGTGAACTCGAGGTACAGCGTCCGGGCGGTCTGGATGTCGCCCGACTTGGCCTTGCTCTGGGCCAGGGCGAAGAACTCCTTCTTGTCGGTGGGCCGAGGGACGTCGTCGGCGGTCTTCTTCTCCGCGGCGGCGGCGCGATCCTGCAGCTGGTCGAGGTCGTGGGTGTAGGCCTCCACCTGCCCGCGGAGCTGGGCCAGGTCCTCGATGACCTTCTGCAGCTGCACGCTGGTGTCTGCCCCGCTTCGACGCGACGCCTGGTCGAGCGAGTCCAGGGCCTTGGTCACC
>Ga0335080_10003406_pt1 | contig 16082 bp, 12 predicted proteins | sample Lox_Sample_34_FD_206720 | JGI IMG/M metagenome (GOLD analysis project Ga0335080, IMG submission 206720) | Soil microbial communities from Loxahatchee National Wildlife Refuge, Florida, United States - Lox_Sample_3.4 | ecosystem: Environmental > Terrestrial > Soil > Wetlands | place: USA...
TGGCCGACAAGACCACCGAGCTCGACCTGCTCGAGTACCAGCAGCCCTTCGACAACCACAAGGCAGGCATGCTCGCGTTCGGGACCGACGGCTACCTATGGATCGCGGCGGGTGACGGCGGCTCGGGCGGCGACCCCAACGGCAACGCCCAGAACGTGAACTCACTGCTCGGGAAGCTGTTGCGCATCGATCCCTCGGGCGACGACTTCCCGAACGACCCGAAGCGCAACTACCGGATCCCGCCCGGAAACCCCTATGCATCCGGCGTCGGGGGCGCGCCGGAGTGGTGGGCGCGTGGCATGCGCAACCCGTGGCGGTTCTCGTTCGATCGACTCACTGGGAACATCGTGATCGGCGACGTGGGGCAGGACACGTACGAGGAGGTCGACTTCCTGACCGCCGCGCAGATCGCCTCGCCCCCGGCCGGGGGCTACAATTTTGGCTGGAACGTCTGCGAAGGCTTCCACAACTACGGCAGCGGCAACTGCGCCGCGCTGAACTCGACGCCGCCGATCATCGAGTACGCGCACGACAGCAACGGCGGCGACAGCATCACCGGCGGCTACGTCTACCGCGGCCAGAAGCTGCCCGGCCTGTACGGCGCCTACCTCTACGCCGACTACGTGAGTGACCGGATCTGGAGCTGGGACGGGTCGCTGCCCGCGCAGCCCGTGGTGGTGGGCGAGGTCGGCTCGCCGGCGTCGTTCGGCGAGGACCGCGACGGCGAGCTGTACGTCATCAACCTGACCACCGGCCGCATCAACACGCTGGTCTACAACACCACGCCGCCGTCGCCCTTCCCGCAGTCGCTCTCGCAGACGGGGCTGTTCGCGAGCACGAGCTCACTCACTCCCGCGCCCGGGCTGGTCGAGTACGACGTGAACGCGCCGCTCTGGTCCGATCGCGCCGCCAAGCGCCGCTGGGTCGGGCTGCCCGCCGGCCAGACGGCCCACTTCAAGGCCGACGGCTCGTTCGACTTCCCGGTGGGCACGGTGCTGGTGAAACACTTCGAGCTGGCGCTCAACCCGACCAAGACCCGGCGCGTGGAGACGCGCGTCTTCCTGAAGCAAGTCGACCGCTGGACCGGCTTCACCTACCGCTGGAACCTCGGTCAGACCGACGCCACGCTCTTGAACGACGGCGCGACCCAGACCTTCGCGGTCGATCCGAACGGCACCGGCACGACCACCGACCAGGTCTGGATCTACCCGAGCCCGAGCCAGTGTCTCGAGTGTCACAGCATTCCCGAGAACCGCGTGCTCGGTTTGCGCGCCCTGCAGCTCAACAAGAACTTCACTTACGGCGGAGTCGTCGACAACGAGATCCACGCCTGGAGCTGCATGGGCATGTTCGACAACACGCCGCAGACGGCCTCGGCCTACGGCGCGTATCCGAACATCTCCGACGGCACGCACTCGGCGCAGTCGCGCGCGCGCGCATATCTCGCCTCGAACTGCTCGATCTGTCACCAGCCCGCCGGGCCCGCGCCGAGCTCGATGGACGTGCGCTCGAGCCTGACGCTGGCCGAGCTGAACGCGATCGGGGTGGCACCCAGCGAGGGCGATCTCGGGCTCCCGAGCCCGCAGCGCATCAAGGTCGGCGTGCCCGAACAGAGCGTGATGTGGTACCGGCTGCAATCCACCGATCCCGACATCCGGATGGCCAAGCACACCAACGTCCCGGATCCGAACGCCGTGGCGGTCTTCGACAGCTGGATCCGCAGCGGCCTCGCGACGCTCGACTCCGACGAGGACGGCGTGCCGGATGCCAGCGACAACTGCCCGCGCATCGCCAACGCGAGTCAGACCGACGGCGGTGGCTTCGGCAGCGCGTCGGCCGACGGCATCGGCGCGGCCTGTCAGTGCGGCGACGTGAGCGGCGACGGCAAGGTCGACGCGAGCGACGGCCCGCTGATCCGCAGCGCGCTCGCGAAGAAGTCGACGCTGCCGGGCGCGGCCAACGCGCGCTGTGACTCGGCGAGCGACACGGGCGAGTGCACGATCCTGTCGTGGGCGCGCATCCAGAAGCGGCTGTCGGGCGCCACCGCAGCGCACGACCAGAGCTGCGCCGCGGCGACGATCCGCAGCCCGTAGCCGGGCTCGCTCAGCGGCGGCGGCGCAGGAGACCGAGCGCTGCGCCGGCCCCGAGCAGCGACAGGAGATTCGGCTCGGGCACCACCACGCGCCCGGTCTCTGAGCCGTTCAGAAGCAGCGACGCCGTCACGGTCAGGTCTCCGACCGTGAACGAGAGCCCGCTGATCGTGCCGTGAATCGAGGCCACCGTGAGCGTGGGCAGCGGCACGGAGCCGGTGCCGTCGAAGGCGACCGGGGTTCCCGACGGCAGACTGACGAACGCGCAGGGCGTGCCGGTGCAGGTGATCGAGCCGAAGGCATGGAACATGCCCATGGCGCCTCCAAACGACAGCTGGTTGCCGGTGAGCGTGCCCTCGACCGGGTCCTCGAGCGAGGTGCTAGCCGGGCCGGTCAGTGACACGGCGCCGCCGAGGTTGGTCTGGATGTTCAGGTTCGAGTTCAGGTCGAAGACGTCGAGCGTGGCCGGGCCGTTCACGATGTCGCCCGACGAGTTACTCGAGTAACTGATCCGCACCGTGCCCTCGAGCGTGCCCTGCGGCGGGATGCTGACCGCGGCCGGGCTCGACACCGTGAGCGTCGAGTTCGTGTCGTCGTAGCCGTAGTCGACGATCACCGTGGCGGCGGCGCCGCGCGCCAGTCCGAGACAGGCGATGGAGGCGAACGCGAATGAGCCGAGACCCATGAACACGCGTGACTTCATGGAGTCACAGTAACACGCGCGCGCCGGACTGACTAGCGCTTTCCGAAGCTCGCCAGCCGCGCCGCCATGTCGGGACCGGCGCCCGGGCTCGTCTCTCGTTCGTGAATCAGGGACTCGGCCAGCCCCAGCGACTCCCCGTCACGAATCAGTCGCTTTTCGGTCGCGAGCGTGAACCACGAGTTCGCCGCGATTTCGCCTGCCAGGGCGAGCGCCCGTGATTCGAGCTCCGCGTCCGGCACGCAGCGGTTCGCCAGGCCCAGCGCCACCGCCTCGGGGCCGCTCACGGCGCGGCCGCTGAACATCAGCTCCTTCGCGCGCAGCGGCCCGATCCGGCGCGGCAGGCGCTGGCTCATGCCCCAGGTGGGGGTCATGCCGAACTTGCCGTGGGTGTCGGCGAAGCGCGCCGACTCGGCGGCGATCAAGAGGTCGCAGGCCAGCACCAGCTCGAGCGCGCCGGTGTAGCAGTGACCCTGCACCGCGGCGATCACGGGCTGGGGCAGGCGCTCGATCGCGTCCAAGGTCTCGGCCTGGAAGTGCGGCTCGCGCGCGCGCTCGCCGGCCTGGATCGCCCGCAGGTCGTTCCCGGCCGAGAACGAGCGCCCGGCGCCGCGCAGCACCACGCAGCCCACGCTCTCGGTCTGGCGCGCGATCGCGTCCACGTGCGCGCGCAGCTCCTCGAACAGCTTCGGAGACAGCGCGTTCAGCACCTCCGGCCGGTTCAGACACAGAACGCTTACGCCCCCGGAGTCGCTGCGCTCGACCAAGCCTGCCATGGACGCAGTTTCGCACGGCGGCGACCCCGCGCGCTCGACCGCACGGGTGCCTCAGTAATCGTAGGTCCAGATCAGATCGAGCGAAGAGTCACCGCGGGTCGAGATCGAGGTCTCGACGCTCCAGGGCTTGTGGAAGCGCCAATCGACTTGCACGTTGCTCTCCGAGTCGGCGCCGACCCCGCGGCCGTAGCGCACGAAGATGTCCTGGGTCACGTAACCGCCCACGCCAACGGTGGTCTGACCGTTGCTCTGGCCGTTGTCGACCTCGACCGTGTCGATCGGGATGTCGAGGCCGAGCCGGGTCGAGAGTGAGTCGAGCGCGGCGGCGCCCGCCGTGCCCGCGATCGCCGACTGCAGCTGCCCCGCCTGCTGCTGGCCGAGCTCGTCGCGTGTCTTGCCGAAGAGCAGGAGCGCAAGCACGTCGTCCTGCGGGTAGGGCGGGTCACTGGTGAGCTGCACCGACGGCGACGAGGCGCGGCCGCGCACCAGCGCGTAGACGCGGATGTCACGCACGCGGTGCATGGCGCGCACGTCCAGGTCGGGGTCGAGGTCGGGCCGGCCCACGAACGCCACGTGGGCCTGCTCGACGATGAAGGTCTTGCCGCGGATCCGATAGCTGCCCTTCTGCGTATCGATCGCGCCGGTCACGCGCAGCGGACCGCCGGGGTCCTTCGAGGCGAGCAGCTCGCCCGCGATCTCGAGGTTCGCGCCCTGGCCCTGCACGCGCCCGTCGTTGGGAATCAAGACCTTCAGCTGGGCGCGCGCGCGGTCGTAGTACTTCGACGTCTCTTCCGCGCCCGCGAGCTTGCGCTTCTCGGGCAGGCTCGAGTCGCGGATCGTGACCTCGCCGAGCAGCGGGTCGGTGCCGCCCGCGAGCGAGTAGCGCAGCCCGCGCAGCTCGACCTGGCCCTCGGCCGAAAGTGAGTCGAGCGGGCCGCGCAGGCGGACGTTCCCGAAGGCGTGAGTCTGCAGCGTCGTCTGCCAGCGCACGGGGAAGTCGTCGATCGCGAGCGCGAGGTCGGCGCTGTCCGGGCGCAGGTTCGAAAGGAGAAGCTCGCCCGAGAGCTTGGCCAGGCCGCGATCGCCTTCGCGCAGCGTGAAATGGTCGATGCGCAGCGCGTCGCGATCGAGCACCAGCCGTGCGTCGAGCGGCCCGAAGCTCTGCGCCAGCGCAGGCACGTCACAGGCGGCGTTCGAGATGGTGAGCTCGCCCGACAGACCGGGCTCGGGCATCCCACCGCGCAAGCTGAGTCGCAGGTCGGCCGCGCCCACGACGCGCCGCAGCGTGCTGGGCGCGAACTCCTGCACGATCGCCAGGTCGAGGTCCTGGCCGTCGAGCTCGAACAGGGTCTCGGGCCGCTCCAGCGCCCGGCCGAGATCGATGCGCGGCGACCAGGGCAGGGCCAGCCGCGCGCGCAGCCGGTCCTGACCCGCGGCCACGATTCGCCCGTCCGCCGCCAGCAGCGCCCCCGAGGTCGAGAGATCGACCGAGGCCGAGTCGATCTCCATGTCGCCGAGCTTGGGTGACTGCCACGACAAGTGACCCGAGAGGGCGGGGCGCGGCAGCGCGCCGTCGGCGCGCAGTGACCCGCTGAGCTCGCCGCCGAGTGGCTGCTGCGCGCCCAGCCAGTCACCGACGCGCGCCAGCGACAGGCGCGCGATCTCGACCCGCACGTTGCCGAGCCGCCCGGGCGAGACCCGCCCGGTCAGCGCGACCGCCTCGCGTTCCGAGAGCCGCAGCTGCGCGCGATCGACCTGCACCGCGCCCTCGAACCGCCGCAACAGGATCGGGCCGTCCGAGCGGAGCTGCACGGTGGGGCCGTCGACCACGAATGGCTCGACCCGGTAGCGGTCGATGCCCGTGCTGCGCGCGCGCAGGCTCACCGTGCCCAGGTCGAGGTTCGCGGCACGGAGCTGTCGGGCCTCGAGCTCGAGTGAGCCGGTGGGCGCCTTCCAGGGCCCCGACAACGCCAGCTTGGCGCTCGCCTGACCGCTCGCCGGCGACGACCCGATCACGGCCAGCGCGGCCAGATCGCTGACTTCCAGGTTCGCGTCGAGCGACGCGATCCGCTCCAGGTCGCCGCTGCCCTTGGCCGTGAGTCGGCCCGCGCTCGAGCTCGCGACCGCGCGCTCGAGCGTCCACTTGCCGCGGTCGTAGCTGCCGCGCAGCTCGCCGCCGGCGATCTCGAGCCGGCCGATGCTCGACTTCGCGAGCGCCAGTGACACGCGTGCCTGACTGTCGCCGAGATCGGTGCCGGCCAGGTGAGTCGCCTCGACCTCGGCCTTGCCGCCCACGGCGCCGGCGAGCTCGGGACGGCCGAGCAGGATCGCCAGGTCGAGCGCGTCGGCGTCCGCGACCAGGTGCGCGCTGGCCGCAGCGTCGGGATCGAGCCAGCCCGCGAGGTCGGTGTCGCCCTGCAGCCGGAGCCGGCCGAAGCGGCTCTCCAGGTGTGAGTCGGTGAGCGTGAGCTTCGAGCCGTCGAGCCGGGCCGCGAGCCGCGCGCCCAGGAGCGCCCGGCCAGCGACTTCGCCGGGGCGCACGTCGAGCACCGCCCGCACGCTCTCGGGCCAGTCGGGATCGCCGCTGCGCGGCAACACCCAGTGCTGGAGCTCGCCGTCGAAGCGTGCGGCCACGTGACTCGGCTTGTCGGCCTGGATCCAGACCGCGTCGACGTCGGCGGCGTCGACCTGGACGAGCCCGAGCTCGACCGAGAACGGCCGCTCGCTCTCGGGCTCCGGGGCGGGCTCGGCCGGTGGCTGGAGCTGCCAGGGCCACTCCCCTTGGGCGTCCGGCGCGAGCGAGATGCTCGCGCCCAGGATGTGCAGCTTGGGAATCACGAGCCGCCGCTCCGCGTAGAGCGCGCGCAGATCGAGGCCGAGCTCCGCGGCGCCAACCCGCGCCAGCGTGAGCCCGTCGCGCTCGAAGCGGAGGTCGTGCAGCACCAGCTCGGGATAGAGCGGCCCCGAGATCGAGCCGATGCGCAGCCGCCCGCGCACGCCCGCGTCGGCCAGCGCGCTCTGCAAAAGCGCCTCCGCCGCGCTGCGCACGCGCTCGCGCTCCCAGCCCTGCGACAGCGCGAGCCAGCCGCCGACCAGAAGCCCCGCCGCGACCAGCACGAGGCCGACCGCGGACAAGAGCAAGAGCGCGAGGATCCGGCGCAGCTTCATCTAGAACGCCTGACCGATTGCAAACCAGATGCGCACGTGGTCGACGCCGCTCGGAGGGTCGAGCGGCGTCGCGAGGTCGACTCTAATCGGTCCGAGCGGGGTCGCGTAGCGCACGCCGACCCCGAGCGAGACGCGCAGGTGCCGCGGCTCCCAATCCCAAGCATCCTGGGACAGTTGCGTCGCATCGACGAACGTGACGCCGCGCAGCTCCTGCCAGATCGGGAAGCGCCACTCGCCCGAGGCGTTGAGCAGGCTCGAGCCGCCGATCGCGCGGCCCGGGGCCGTGTCGGTTCCGAAGTGCTGGAAGTCGTAGCCGCGGGCGTTGGCGCTTCCGCCCGCGTAGAAGAGCTCGGTCACCGGCAGCTCACTCTGCGAGGTCTTCCCGTAGCCGGTGATCGACGCGACCATGCCGCGCACGCCGAACACGGTCGGCCCGACCGGCAGGAAGGCGCGCGCATCCAGGAGCCAGCGCACGTACTCCTTCTCGGACCCGAGCCAGGTCGAGGCGGTCTGGACCGTGGTCTCGAGCCAGGTGCCGCGCGTCGGCTCGACCAGGCTGTCGGTGGTGATGCGCCGGACGCCGAGCTCCACGAAGCCCAGCCGGAAGGTCTCGACCTGTGAGTCGATCCCGCTCGCGACCTTGCGCACGTTGTCCCACTCGATGCCGTAGCCGACCGAGCCGCTCCAGCCCAGGCGCAGCGGCCGCTCCACGTAGGCGCGGCCGATCAGCGCCAAGTCGTCGTAGGCGGGCAGTGTGTCGTCGCGGATGCGCGAGTCGAGATACAGCGTGGTGCGCGGGTCGGGAACGTGCGGCTCGCGCAGCGTGGCCTGGAACTCGTCGCTGAGCGAGGAGTATTTCGCGTGCACGTCCAGGCTGTCGGCGCGTCCGAACACGTTGCGGTGGGTCCAGCCGACCTGCGCGCGCAGCCGGTCCTCGGTGCCGTAGCCCAGGCCGATGCGCACGGTGTGCAGCGGCCGCTCCTCGACGCGCACGTTCATGTCGCGGGTCACCTTCCCGGGCGGCTCGCCCTCGGGCGGCGCCGCGTTCGGGTCGTCGATCACCATGTCGATCAGCGACGAGCGGAACAGACCCAGGTCGGAGAGCTGGTGCTGGCTCTTCTGGATCTGCTCGTCCGAATAGACGTCGCCGGGCTTGAACGTGAGCTCGCGGCGGATCACCTCGTCACTCACCGTCTTCTCGCCCGAGATGTGGATCTGGCCGATCAGTACGCGCGGACCGGGGTGCACGGCCCAGGCGATGGTGGCGGTGCTGGTGGCGAGGTCGACCTCGCCGCCGCCCGAGATCTTGGCGTCGGGGAAGCCGGCGTTGGCCAGCTTCAAGAGCAGCGCGCGCTTGGCGCCGCCGTAGTTCGCGACGGTGAAGGGGTCGCCCTTGTGCAGCGGCAGCTTGCCGACCAGATAGGACTTCCAGCGCGCCTCGCCGTTGGGCATCTCGGACAGGTCGATCGCGAAATCGTCGAGCTTCACCAACGGCCCTTCGTCGACCTCGATCCGGATCGCGACCTCGTGACCCGTCTCGTCCCACGACAGGTCGTACTCGGCGCTGGCGCGGTAGTGAGCGTACTCGCGGTAAGTCGCGGCGATGCGCTGCATGTCGCCCTCGAGCGTCGGCTCGTCGAACGGCGGCAGCTCGGCCCAGCGTTTCCACCACGGCCGCTCCTGGGTGAAGATGCGCTCCGCCAGCTCGGATTCGGAGAGCGCGCTGACTCCCTTCCACGAGATCGAGCGCACCACGGGGCCCGGCTCGGGCGGCGAAGCCGCAGGGTCGGCGGCGCGCGCGGCGAGCGCCAGGGCCGGGGCAACGAGCAGCGCCGCGAGCGAGCGCGAGATCGCGCTTCGGGTGCGCATGGGCGTCGCTCGACTCCTCGCGGCGGGGCCCCCGTTATAGCAGTCGCTCGCCGGCGCCGAAAATTGTCTTCGATGAGGGCGCGAACCCGGTCCGCGATGGCGCAGCTGGCGCGCGCGAGCGCGCGCGTCGCGCCTGCGCTCTGCGCCGCGTGGCTCAGCGGCTGCAGCTGGCTCCTCGGGCCCACGATCGAGCTGCCCAAGGACATTCCCGAGGCGGCCGCGAGCCCCGCGATCGGCTCGCGCGCGCTGTTGCGAGCGAACCAGACCGAGCTCGAGATCGCGAGCTGGCAGCCCGCGGTGCAGTCGCTGATCGACGCGCTGGGCGAGCAGCTCGATGCCACGCGCGCCGACCCGCTGCGCGCCGCGGTGCACCGCGCCTACGGGGCGCAGCGGCTGTTCGATCGCGTCGCCACGAGCCTCGCCGACGATTGGGACCCGGACGCCGCCCTGGCCCAGCTCGAGTTCCTGAAGACGGGCGTGGGCCAGAAGGTGCTGCGCGCGCGCGCGACGCGGCGCGACCCCAAGACCGCGGCGCGCTTCAAGGAATGGAGCCGTGACTTCTCCGAGTCACGTTTCCCGGCCGCGCGGATCGAGCTGTTGCGCAGGCTCGATCGCGCGCTGCTCGGCTCGAAGAGCGCCGTGCTCGTGAACCGCGCGCTCGTGGACGGCGCGCTGAATGCGCTGTCGGGTGGCACGACCGGCACCGAGGCGGCGGCCTTCCGCTCGCTGCGCGAGCGTGCCGCGCGCGAGGAGCCGAAGCTCTACCCGATGGCCGCCGACGAGCTGCTGCGCTGGAGTCTCTTCGCGTACCAGTCACTCTCGGACGACGAGCTCGCGAGCTATCTCGCGTTCTCGGAGTCACCCGCCGGGCAGTGGTACGTGGTGGCATCCGCGCGCGCGCTGCGGCTGGCGGCGAACGGCGCGGGCGAGGACCTCTACCAGGCGCTGCGCCCGCGCAACGAGCTCTAGCCCAGGCCCGCCTGCTGCAGGTGCTCGCGCAGGATGCGCCGGATCTCGCGGATCGCGAGCGGATGCTCCTCGCTGTCGTGCGGGCAGCGTGGGATCACGAGCTCGGACTCGGCGGAGGGGAAGTGCGCGCTCTCGTACTCGACCAGGCCGTCGTTGCCTTCGGGGTCGGGAGTGTCGGCGCGCACGCCCATGATCGAGTGAGCCGTCACTCCGGGGGCGAGCGGCATGCCGGCGAGCCGCTCGAGAAACGGGTTCCCGGGCGTCATGTTGTCCATGCTCGAGGGGATGCGATTCATCGCGCGCTTGGCGCGGCCGGCCGGCAGGTTCAGCTCGAATAGCTCGGGTCCGAAAGCGGCGACCCGCGCCGGCAGGCGGATGATCCAGGGCGTGAGCGCCTCGATCGTGAAGCTCGCCAGGAAGCTGCCGTGGTGCGGCGTGGACATGAAGATCACGCGCCGCACGAAGGGCAGCGGCTCGATGAAAAGCGACTCGTGCAGCACCCACTTGCTGCGCGCGTCGAGATCGAGCGTCTCGAACGGCTGACTGGTGAGGTCGTCCCAGAACGCGCTGCCGGAGTGGATCACCGCCAGGTGCGCCAGGAGCCCCCCCTGGCTGTGACCGATCAGCACCATCTGGCGCAGCGCCGCGTCGTTGCCGGCCGGGTCGAGCTGCTCGACCGCGCCGCGCAGCGCGTGGCGCAAGAGCGCGCCCGAATACGCGATCGGGCTGGTGGTGTAGTAGCGGAAGTACCAGAACTCGAAGCGCTGGCGGATCCGCGAGTCACTCATCAGCTCGTTCACCAGGTCGAGCCAGACCTTGGGGCTCGCGGCCGTGCCGTGGATCAGCACCACGGGAATGCGGCCGGGGCGGTGCGGCTCGAACATGTACAGACCGTCGGGATACTCGCCGCTCTGCTCGGCGGCGGCGTCCGGCGCGGCGAACAGGTCCGAGGGTGGAAAGCTCGCGCTCGACAGCGTGTCGGTGAGCGCCGCGGTCCACTCGATCTCGAGCGGGATGCGCTGGCCGGCGGCCATGATGCTCTGGCGTTCGTCTGCGGCGATCAGGAAGAGCCGCGCGCGCACCTTGCCTGCGACCACCGCCTGGCGGGGTGACTCGATCCGCATCAGCGCGGTCACCGGCACCTTCACGCCTTCCGGCACGCGCCGCGCCTCGGCCGGGCTGGCGCGCTCGGGGATCGGAGCCACCGAAGCCACCAGCGGCGCGCCGAAGCCGCGCGCGCGGTAGCGGTTGCGCACGCCCGAGACCCGGAGATCCGCCCCCGACACGAAGCTCGTGAGCCGGAACGCCCCCCAGCTGAAGCCGGTCGGGTCGATCGACAGCTCGAGCGTGCCGAAGGGCAGGGGAGTGACTCCCTCGGCGAACACGACGCTGCCGGGTGTCTCACCGGCGAAGCCGCGCGTCAGCCCGCGCTCGTACAGGTTGCCGGCGCGGCGCGAGCGCGGGTCGGCCGCGCCGACGGGCGTTTCTCCGGGCCCGCGCAGCAAGAAGGCGTAGGCGTAGATCGCCGCGGCCAGGAAGTAGCTCCGGTCGCGCGCGCGCTCGGCATGCAGGTACGAGACCTCGGACAGCGCGTACAGGCGATCCAGGTCGCTGCCGCTGCCCATGCCGCGGCGCAGCTCCTCGAGCGTGTGCGGCAGGTCCTGTTCGAAGTCGGGCGAGATCCCCAGCCTGTTCAGCTCCCAGCGGCTCTCCATGCTGAGCTCGCCGGTCGTGACCGCATTCGCGTTCAGCTCGTTCGCGACCTCGCGCGGATCTGCGAGCTCGACGCCGACGTCCGAGGCGCAGCCCAGCGCCGCGAACACGAGCACGAGCGCTAGCGGGCGAACAGCAGGCTCCCGGCGAGCAGCAGCCCGCTCACGAAGTGCAGGCCGAACACGCTCGCGAACGCCCCGGTCATGCGCTTGGGATCGGCCGGCGCGCGCAGCGCCGTCTGCGAGGCGCGCACCGCGAAGGGCAGCGACAGGAACGAGAGCAGGGCGGCGGCCGGCAGGAGACCGGTCACGACGCCGTAGCCGATGACGAGATAGGGGAGCGAGAGGATCAGCGGCACGAGCCGGCCCGCGCCCACCGGCCCCAGCCGCACGATCGGCGTCTTCTTGCCATGCCGCTTGTCCGCGTCGTGCTGCGGAAAGTGGTGCATGTACAGGATCGCCATCGCCAGCAGGCCGACCGCGCACGAGACCAGCATCCCGGAGCGAGTCACCGTGCCGATCTGCGCGTACTCGCTGCCCGCGCCGGCCAGCGGACCGAACAGCAGGAAGGTCACCGGCTCGCCCGCGCCGTGATAGGCGATGCGCAGCGGCGGAGCCGTGTAGAAGTAGCCGAGCGCCGCGGCGGCGAGACAGATCCAGAGCAGCGTGTTGCCCGCGGCGTGCGCGTTCAGCCACAGCCCGCACGCCACCGCGACCGCGCCGCAGGCCGCGGCGAAGAGCGCCACGCCGCGCTTCGAGAGCGCACCCGACTGGATCACCCGGCTGCCGAGCGGAAACGGGTTCCTCGCGTATTCGGGGTCGGCGTCGAGGCCGGAGGCGTCGTCGAAGTAGTCGTTCACCAGGTTCACCGCGCCCTGGGCGGCCACCATGCCGAGCAGCGTCAGCGCGAAGATCGTGCCGTCGGGAGTCACCCCGCGCGACGCGACCAGCGCCGTGACCACGAGCACGGGCATCGCCCCGGCGGTGAGCGACGGCGCGCGCAGCGCGCGCACCCAAGTGCCGAGCGAGGGCAACCCTAGCGGGCCTCGGTGCGCACGCGGATCCCGCCCCAGGTGGCGACCGCACCCTGGCCGTGACACGAGACACTGCCCTTGCCGGGCGCGATGTCTTTCTCGGTCATCATCCCGATCGCGAGCAGCGCCGGTCCGAGGTCGGGCACCGCGACCTCGCGCTTGATCACCTTGCCGTCCATGTGCCACTCGAGCGTGGCCTGGCCGCGGTCGTAGACGATCGCGTAGCGGTGAAGCTGTCCGGGCTCGGTGACTCCGCGGAACTCGTCGAACAGCGAGAAGAAGCGCGGGCCCGCCTCGCTGCGCGGCGCGTTCGCGCCCGGGAACGGCAGGCGCGCGTACACGGTCGCGATCGTGCGATTGCCCGCGAACACGTCGATCGCGACGCCGGCGGCCAGGTCCATCAGGTGGAAGCTCACGAAGCCGTCGTACAGGTCGTCGTCTCGGCCGGAGACGATCGTGGCCGACATCTCCCACTCGACCGTGAGTCGCCCGTTCTTCGGCGCCTCGAAGCTCTGGGTCGAGAAGTACATGTGCTTCGCGTTGTCGAGAAACTGGATCTCGTCGTGCGAGCGCGTGAACGGCACCGCGGCGACGCGCAGGCGATCGTTCTGCACGATCACGACGGCATCGGGCTCGCGGAAGGTCCAGAAGCCGCTGGCCACGGGGAAGCCCGCCGGGATCCAGCTGCGCTGGCTCGGCTCGGCCGAGATCACGCACCCGAAGCCACCTACCTCGATCCACTCATTGCTCATGGGAGCGAGAGTCTAGACGACCTGGCTAGAAGTCGTCGTGCTCCGGATCGATGCAGGCGAAGCCCGCGAAGAAGTCGCCGAGCTCGGCCACGTCGAACCCGACGTCGAAGCCGATCATGTAGAAGTGGATGCCGGCACCGATCTCGCCGGCGCCGTAGCTCGGCGCCTGCGAGCCGCCGGCCGCGAAGGCGGGTCCGATGCCGAAGCCGCGCTGAGACTCGATCCCGAACGGGACCGGCACGCGCGCGCGCCCGCGCGGCCCGGGCAGGCCGACCCAGGTCGCGGTGTAGTCACCGACGAAGAGCGGCAGGTAGCGGGTGGCGCGCGCGCTGAGCGCCCAGCCGGGACCGGCGCGCACCTGCACGCGCACCACGTCGGTCAGGTCGAAGAGCCGGTTCGGCAGATACATGAGCGTGGTCCAGACGATCCTGCCCACGTCGCTGCCGCGCTCGGCGCGCTTGGGATGCGGCGGGTTGGGCTCGTCGAGCGGAATGTTTCCTGCGCGCGCAGCGCTGATCGAGACCGCGCCGAGTGACAGCGCGCAGAGCGTCGCCAGCGCGAAGCGCGGCAAGCGCAGCATCGTCTCACTACCCCCGAGCGTGGAAGGTACCGGCGCGGGCCTCCGGCAGCCAGACGTGCGATACCATCCCCCCGCGATGCCATACGAGGGAGTGCTGTTCGACTTGGGCGGCGTGGTGCTGGGCTCGCCGTTGCACGCGATCGCGCGCTACGAGCGCGATTGCGGCATCCCGGCTGGCTTCATCAATCGCGTGGTCATGACCACCGCGCCGAGCGGCGCCTGGCACCGCCTGGAGCGCGGTGAGCTGCGGGTCGAGGCGTTCGTGCCCGAGTTCGAGGCCGACTGTCTGGCCGCGGGCCGGACGGTCGCGATCGGGCCGATGATGGCCGCGATCCAGGTCGAGTCACAGCCGCGGCCGAGCATGCTGGCTGCGATCCGCGCGCTCAAGCAGCGCGGGCTGCGCGTGGGCGCGCTCACCAACAACTGGGCGAGCGACGAGACGGCCGCGGATCGCGCGGAGCGCATGGGGCTCGAGCTGCGCGAGCACTTCCACGCCTTCGTCGAATCGGCGGTGGTGGGGCTGCGCAAGCCCGATCCGCGCATCTACCAGATCGCCTGTCGCGAGCTCGGAGTGACTCCCGAGCGCACCGTGTTCCTGGACGACATCGGCGCCAACCTGAAGGCGGCGCGCGAGCTCGGCATGCGCACGATCAAGGTCGTCGCGCCCGAGCAGGCGCTGGCCGAGCTGGCCGACGCGGTCGGGTTCGCGCTCGCCTAGCGGTCCTCGAGCGCGAGAAACTCGCGCCGCACACGCTCTGCTTGCGGATGCGCAGAGATGCGCTCGAGCAGCACCGCCTTCTGCTGTGCCGCCGCGAGCGGCGGCTGCTCGATCGTGGCCCACTTCACGATCCCCTCCCAGAGCGTGTCGACGATCTCGCGCCCGGAGCGCCGGCCGCCGCTCGCCGTCTTGAACTCGAGCGCGCGCAGCTCGCCGAGATACAGTCGCAGCGAGTGCACGTGGATCGCTTCGTCGGCGCGGATGCGGTTCACGATCGCGGCCGCGTGCTCGGCCTCGGGGCGGCGGTCGCGGAACAGCTCGGGATCGCGCAGCAGGTTCTCGGTGCTCGAGAAGCCGCGCTCGGCGCGGAACTCGATCATCAACAGATTCAGCAAGAAGTAGACCAGTCTCTCGTACTGGATCGGGATGTCGGGGAAGACCGGCACGTTGGCGTCGGGCCGCGCGATGTTCTCGGGCACGATCGGCTTCGGAAACTCGGTCTTGCCGAAGGCCAGGTCGCGCAGCGCGAACCACATCACGTCGTGGCCGCCGATGCCGCGCTCGGGCTCGCCGCCCTCGTCGAGACCGTGCGCCTTCAACAGCCCCTTGTTCAAGTGACCGATCGCGAGCCCGGACACGTCGCTCGCGATCACGTCCTGGAACTCGGGGAACACCATGTCGGCGAGCACGCGGCCCCGTGCCTCGATCATGCCGATGATCGTGAGTGAGTTCCAGAAGGTCTGTCCCAGGCCTTCGCGGATCAAGAGCTTCTGCTGCGCGTCCGACGGGTAGCGCACGCCCGAGAGCAGCGACGAGTCCGCGGGCAACAGGTCGCCGCCGCGCGCGCGCAGTGCCTCGGTCCAGGCGTCGAGCGCGGGCTGGCGCACGACCATGCGCGGCGGGATGTAGCTGCCGCTGGCGTCGAACCCGCCGTGCAAGAGGTGACCGGCCTCGATCTGGGGCTTGGCGTAGTCGTGCGAGCGCAAGAGCTCGGCGGCTTCGTAGCGCAGGCGAGTCATGGTGACTCCTTTCGCGCGCGAACGCGCGGCTCGACCAGCGCGCGCGCGCAGAAGCGGACCAGGTTGGCGAGCAGCGTCTCCCGCGAGACGCCGCCGTGGGATCCGTAGCGCAGTCCCTGCTGGAGCAGGCCGACGATCGCGTAGGCGATCACGGTCGGATCGTAGTCGCGGCGCAGCTCGCGCCGGCGCATGCCGTCGCGCAGCCCTTTCGAGAGTGACTGGGCGAGGTGGTCGCGCAGGCTCGGGCCGGGCGCAGAGTCCGCCGCCAGCACCGCTTCGTCTGCGAAGGCCGCGGCCAGCACGCCGGGATGGGCATCGGAGTAGGCGATGATCGCCTCGAGCGAACGCAACAGCCGCGTCTCGAAGCCCGCGGCGTCGGCCACGCGCATGCGCACGCTCTCCATCAGCTCGTGCGCCGCCGCTTCGGTGAAGGCCACGAAGGCCGCGCGCTTGTCCGGGAAGTGGACGTAGAACGTGCCGATCGCCACGTCCGCCGCGCGCGCGATGTCCTGCGGGCGCGTCGCGTCGTAGCCGTGGCTCACGAACAGCGCGCGCGCCGCCTCGAGCAAACGCCCGCGCGTCTCCGCCTTTCGCCGTTCCCGTCGCCCCGGGATCTCCGGCGCAACCCGTTCCGCAACCGCCACTCTCACATCAATGATTTTTTATCAGCAATGATTAGTTGTCAATGGATCCGG
>Ga0335080_10003407_pt1 | contig 16082 bp, 18 predicted proteins | sample Lox_Sample_34_FD_206720 | JGI IMG/M metagenome (GOLD analysis project Ga0335080, IMG submission 206720) | Soil microbial communities from Loxahatchee National Wildlife Refuge, Florida, United States - Lox_Sample_3.4 | ecosystem: Environmental > Terrestrial > Soil > Wetlands | place: USA...
GTTCGCGCGACCTTTGGGGTGCCGCCGGGGATCGACAACAGCCGTCCGCCGTCAACATCTCCGTGGGCGAACTGCCTCCTTGCGGGGGACTGGGTTGCGACTGGCTGGCCTTCCACGATGGAGAGCGCGGCGCGATCGGGGCACATTGCGGCGGACGAGTTGTGCGCAATGGCCGGAGATGCGCGGAAGTTCCTGGCACCGGACCTGAAGCCGCGCGGACTGATGAGACTGTTCGCTCCAACCAAGAGCTCGTAGCCGGCAGCCCAAAAGTATCAATGCCCCCTGGGGGGTGCTTGTTAACGACAGCTATGGGGGCTCTTCGGGAGCCTTAGTGAGCAAGAAGGTAGACCCCAACGCACACGAGAACGGCGGAGGCCCAGCGGCGGCTGTCGACATTTTCGTGGAGGAAATATTTGCCGGCGATGGCATTGGTCACGAGGGTCAGGGATGCTGATGCGGGGGCGACGAGGCTTAGGTCAAGATGATTGAGCGCGAAGAGGAGAGCGAAGAAGGCAAGCGCGAGGAAAAAGACTCCGACGAAGAAGAGAGGGCAGGTGATGACAGCGCGAATGGCGCCCGCGAAGCCTGACCTGGCACGGATCTCGTCGAGGTCGCCAATGGATTTCATGGCGGCAGCGGTCAGCACTTCACCGGTGGTGGAGGTTAGCACGATGGCGGCAATCATTCCGGACGCCGCCCAGAACGCGGACGCCGAAGCAGCGAGGATCATCGCAGCTGGCCCTCCGTTACACCGGCTGCGGGCTCGGGAGTCTGTGCCGGCCGCTCGGTCAACGACGGTCCCTGCGCCACGAAGCCGACGCCTACGGTGATGAGCGCGATTCCGGCCCAGCGTTGCCAGGAGATGGTTTCGTGCAGCCAGTATTTCGAAAGCAACGCAACGATGACATTGCCGAACGCGGTGGCGGGGAGAACGTAGGTGAGGTCGGCCCAGGAGAGCGCCGTTAGATAACTCGCGAAAAATGCGATGAGCAACGCGATGCCGGCACAGATCCAGGGTGTGAATACGGCGCTGATCAGGGAGAAAGGGTGAGCCAGCGAGATGGGCGGCAGGGCAGTCATGCCACGCGAGAGGAAGGTGTCGCCGAGAGGTGCGGAGATGGCGACGAGCCCGAGGATAAAGTATTGCCGCGGAGTGGGTCGAATGTGCGCCATCGGTCCGGAATCAAGCTCCAAGTTGCAAACAAATAAAGAAGGGCGGACATCCGCTGCGACGGACCCGCCCTTGATCGCTAGTGTTTCGACGAATTGAGGAGGGACGGTAGATCTCTCTCAGGGACTAAAGCCCTCATTGTTATGCGAGCCTTTCGGCACGACCAAAGTCGTGCCCTGATGCTTTGTATCTCAACGATGCAGTCGTGACCTTTCCAAAGCAGCGACAAGCGCTGCTGCGTTCGAAGGCATCGAGCCTCATTTCCACGCAAATCGCCGGTTCTAGGCGCTTACTGGCGCGCCGGCTTCGGCTTGCTGCTTGCGGGCAGCCTTCACCATTTTGTTGCGCTGGGAGCGGAGCTTCAGGAACGCCTTGGCCTCGGTGTAGAGACGAGGGACGTCGCGGTTCACGATTGCCTTCCACACCACTCGAAAGGCTGCTTTCGGGCGGAAGTAGTACTCGTCGTAGAACCGGTGCACCATCTCCATGACATAGTCGGTTGGGAGGCCGGGATACTCGATGTGGGCCATCTGGTGCCCGCCGCCGTCTTCCATACGTTCGTTGGTGATAAAGCCGTTTGCTTTTGCGAACTCGTAGAACTCGGTGCCGGGATAGGCGTGAGCGATCGATACCTGGATGGTCTCGACGTCGAGAGTCTTGGCGAACTTGATGGTGTTCGCGATCGACTCTTTTGTCTCGCCGGGCAAACCGAGAATGAAGTCGCCGTGAATGACGAGTCCGAGATCGTGGCAGTCCCTGGCAAAGGCGCGCGCGCGCTCGACGGTAGCGCCCTTTTTGATGTTCTTGAGGATCTGGGGGTCGCCTGATTCAAATCCGACGATGAGCAGGCGGCAGCCTGCGTCTTTCATGGCTTTGAGGGTCTCGCGATCGGTAGTAACCCGCGAGGTGCAGCTCCAGGTGAGGCCGAGGGGCTTGAGTTTTTCGCAAAGCTCGATGGTGCGCGCCTTCTGGATGTTGAAGGTGTCGTCGTCGAAGAAGAACTCCTTCACGTGGGGGAAGTTCTCCTTCGCCCACTTCAACTCGGCGGCAACGTCGTCGGTAGAGCGCTTGCGCCACGCGTGTCCGCTGAGCGTCTGCGGCCAAAGGCAGAAGGTGCACTGGGCGGGGCAGCCGCGGGTGGAGTAGAGCGAAATATAGGGGTGGAGGAGGAACGGCACGTTGTATTTTGTAACGTCGAGGTCGCGTTTGTAGATCTTTGTTGCCCAAGGCATCGCGTCGAGGTCTTCGACCTGGGGCCGATCGGGATTATGAACGATCTTGCCGTCCTTCTTGTAGCTGATACCGAGGATCTCGTTCAGCGGCTTGCCGTTTGCAAATTCGATGATGGAATAGTCGAATTCGCGACGGCAGATGAAGTCGAGTATGGAACACTCGTTCAACGCACGATCGGGATCAGTGGTAACGGGAGGACCAACGAAGGCGATGCGGATGGAGGGGTTCGCGGCCTTAATGGCTTCGGCGAGGCGCTGATCGCCCTCCCAGCCCACGGTGGAAGTGAAGAGAACGAGGAATTCGTAGTCTTTGCAGATGCGGATGGTCTCGTCGGCGGAGATGTGATGGGGGGGTGCATCGAGCAGGCGGGAGCCTTCGAGGAGGCCTGCAGGGTAAGTGAGCCAGACGGGATACCAATACGACTCGATCTCGCGGGTAGCCGGCCACCGCGAGCTTGCGCCGCCGTCGAAATTCTCGAAGGAAGGCGGGTTGAGGAAGAGTGTTTTCAAAGGCATGGGCATCCTTTCAATTCTAACATTCCGCTTGAATTTTCCCAGCCCAGGGGGTGTATTCCGCTGATTACCCGGCCAGGCAACTACAGGCGCAACAGTTACTTGCCTTGGAGTTCGTTCAGCCAGTCGCTCATGTGTCCCAGTGCGCGAAGAAGATTGAGGCGAGCCTTGGCGAGGTCGAAGCCGGCTTCCATTGAGTCCTGCAGCTTCTGACCCGCATCAATGCGAGCAAGTTGCTCTGTTTTGGGGCTGGCTTGCGGCTGCGATCCTGGCCCGCTTCCGCTGCCGTTGCCCAAGTCCAATTGCGCCAGGACGGTTTTCAACTGGTCTGCGGCGATCTGTTGTTTTAGATTCGCGATTTCGGCCTGAGTATCCAGTTCCGCAATATTTCCGCTAAGGTCAACGATGGCAAGATCGTTTTGCTTTTCCGCCTGTTCGGCCTCGATCTTTGATCGCAGCGCGTCGGCACCGGATTCCCGAGCGCGCGCGTAGCGGCCAAAGTCGAGGAGCGGGATGTCAACGGAGATGCCGGAGGCGAAGTTGTTAGCGGGCAGGGGAGTGGCGAAGTATTTGTTGACCTCGTTCAGGATTGTCGTGTTGCGAAGATATTGCACGTAGAAGTGAAGGGTGGGGATGAAGCGCGATTCATTATCGCCCCGAGCCTGGGCAGACTTCGAATCCGCGATGAGCTGCGACGCCTGGATTCCCAGTGGCGTTACCGGATGCTCATCGGCATGGATCTGGGGGATCTCGGGAATGCTGGTGTGGTCCACCTGAATAGAACCTTCAGGCAGTCCGGTCAGCGTGGAGAGCTGTTTTTCAAGACTTCTGGCTCGCGATTCGAGGTGGAGGCGCTTCAACTTGATCTGCGCAGCGGTGAGCCTGGCTTGAAGCAGTTCACTCAATGGATCGACGCCGGCTTCAGTGCGCTGCTGCTCGATTTCCGCTAGGCGAGAGGCAGACTGCTCCTGCTGGTGAGCGGTGACAAGCTCCTGGTTGACGGTGTCCAGCTCAATGTAGTCGGTTGAAGCATCGAGAGCCACCTGCTCCTGAGCGTCCTTCAGGCGCGTTTGCGCCGCCTTGACCCCCAAGCCAGCTGCATCGATGTAGCGCTTCTGAGGAATGCTATACACCAAGGACTGAACGGTTGCGCTCCAAATGGATGGCGGAGAACCGGTATAGCCGACTTCGGGGAATACCGGCAGTCCGGTTTCGACATCTATTGCCGGGATCACGGCGTCCCTGGTTTGTGAGAGAGCAGCATTTGCCTTGACGACGTCCGACTGGGCCGCGCGCACTGCAGTGCTATTGCGCTGAGCGAGATCGACGACTGTTTTGAGGGAAACCTGCGCGGGCAGCCTGGACGGGAGCAAAGCGAGCAGGGCGAATAACACGACAAGTGGCGTGGCCGCGGGCCATGGGAACCTCGTCGCTGATTGCGATCTGATCAAAATGAGAGCCCCAGCGCCGGTTTGTAGTCGTGCGCGAGTTCAAGGGCGGCACCGCGTTGTTGCCATGCGCCATTTTTGTCGCCGAGTTGGCCCTTGAGGCGGGCAAGCCATGTGCGAGCGACAAAAGCCGGCGCCTCCTCCGTTTTGGGGTAATCGGCGAGGTACTCTTCCAGCATTTTTTCGGCAAGAGCGTAGTTTCTTTTGCCGCGGATCAGGACGGAGGCGCCGTTGAACAGCGCGACTCCAGCGCGATGATCATACTGGGCTGCTTTGTATCCATTTTCGACAGCGAGTTCCATGTCGTTCCAGCGCTCGCGTTTGCGATAGAAGCTGGCGAGGGTCATCCAGGCGAAGGCGGGATGCTGGCTGGTGGCCGCGGCCAGTTTGTACTCACGCTCGGTTGCGGCGTAGTCCTTGCGGCTATCGGCAATGCGTCCGAGCAGGATATGAGCGCGTGCGGCATCGATCTTTTCGAGCTGAGGGACAAGAGCCTGGGCCTTATCGCTGCCTCCGCCCACCACGGCGGGAGCAGAAGCGTAGAACTCACCGAGGTCGGTGAGAGCCTCGCCATCCTGCGGGTCGAGGCTTGCCGCCTGTTCAAATTCAGCACGAGCGCGTTTGGCGAGATTGAATGCGGAGATGAAGGATGCGGCATCGGCTTTTTCACCGAGAGCGCGGCCGAGCCACAAGTGATTCCTCGCACTCTGTCCATCCAGCCGTACGGCAATTTCGCATTCTTCCGCAGCATCGTTCCAGCGCTCAAGCGTGAAGTAAACCCTGCAGCGGAGATTGTGTGCTTCTGCGGAAGCGGGCATGGCACTGAGCAGAGAGAGTGCATGATCAGCTTCACCGGCCTGCAGGGCGGCATCCGCCTGAGCGAATCCGCTTCTCGGGATATCCGCGGCCGAGGCAATGGCGCACGCTGTTAGCAAAAGAAGCTGGAGCAGTTTGTTCACGGGACTCTCTTGATGGGGACGCCCTCCTGGAGAGGTTGCCCCGTCGTGGTTCCAGTGGCCACCCAGTCTCCGTCCTTCAATCCCGAGACGATGGCAACCTGCGATATGTTGATCGCGCCGGTGACAACGAATGTCTTTTTTAACTCGTCATCCACGATTCTGTAGACAAAGGCCTTACCGCTCTCAGTACGGAGAGCCTCCCTGGGAATACTTAGCACATTTGCCTGGCTCGAGATCGTCACTGTCACAGTGACATTGGTGGCAGGCAGCAACTGACCGTCGGGACTGTCATCGATGTGAATGAGCACTTCGCCGACATTGCGAGTGCCGTATTGATTCACCATGACAGGGGTGCGCTCGACGTGACCGTGCCAGGTGATGCCCTGCCTTGCGTCCCACTTGATCAGAATGGGTTGACCGACTGCGAGCTTTCCGATCTCCGGCTCATCGAAGTAGGCGCGCACGCGGAGGTGGCGCAGATCCGCCATTTCGAGAAGAAGCTTGCCCTGTTCGACATAGTCTGTCGCGGCGGCGTTCAGGTTATAGATTGTCCCTGCTGACGGAGCGCGAACCGTGGTTTGAGCGAGGACCTGCTGGGCTGCTTTCCGGTTGGCCTCGGCGTCCTGCAGAGCTGCCTGTGCCCGAGCCAGCTCAGAGGGAGAGAAGCGGCCCTGGGCACTCTGTTCGGATGCGTGGAGGTTTGCCTGGGCCGTTGCAAGCCGCTCGCGAGCCGTTGCGACTTCTGCAGCCGAGGCGGCTCCGGTTTGGTTCAGCTTGATGAGTGCGTCAAGATCGTGCTGCGCCTGGTCACGTTCGAGCTTGTTGCGAGAGATGTCGGCTGCCGTCGCCTGGCGCTGTTCAAGGGTGCCATTCTGGGTGATGGCGTCGAGGGAAGCCTGTGCTGATTTGACGGCACTGTCGGCGCCGGCCAGCCTGGCGCGGGCGTCGACATCGTCCAACTGCATGATGACCTTGCCGGCCGGAACCTCGTCTCCTTCGAGGACGTAGACCGCCTTCACGACGGCTGAAACCGGGCTGTGAATTTCCACGTCGTTTTCCGGCTCGACCTTGCCATTTGTGCTAATGGTGCTGGCCAGCGGCTCGTTAGACGCCTGTGCGGCATGAACGGAAACCCGATCACGTGTGAGGGAACGAACTCCGAAATAAACCAAAGAAAGAACGACGACCGCACCAAACCACAGCCATCGCCGGCTCAATTGCTTTCTTTCCGTAATCATGCGGGCGACCAGAGTCAGTATATAGGACTCAAAAACGGTTCTCAGGAAGCAGGAATTTGCATGAAGAAGTGTTCATGCAGATACCTCGTACAATAGAGGCATGTCTCAGGCGCCTCGCTACACGGACGATCATGCAAAGGCAGGATTGGACTGCAAGTTTCCCGAGATCGAGACCTGGCAGAACCAGTTTCCGGGATACGAGATCGAGATTGACGATCCTGAACTCACCTCGGTTTGTCCAAAGACGGGGCTGCCGGACTTCGGCCACCTGACGATCCGCTACATGCCGAGGGGCCGATGCCTCGAATTGAAGTCGCTCAAGGAGTACTTGTTTTGCTATCGCAACCTGGGAATATTCCAGGAGAACATTGTCAACCAGGTACTTGAGGACGTGGTGAAAGCCTGTGATCCGGTATGGGCGGTGATCCGAGCCGAGTTTCGTCCGCGCGGCGGAATTGCGACGACAGTGGAGGCGCGATGGCCGAGGCCTAGCGCCTGACGCCCGTGTGATATCAAAAGCTGAGGGTGGATCGAGCTTGGCAATAACCACAACATCGGTCGGTACGCGCCTAAGCCCGGCCCTTGCCACGCTGATGCTGCTCATTGCCCTCAACCTGCTCAACTACATCGATCGCTACATTTTGCCCGGCGAACTTTCACTGATCCAGAACGAATTTCATGCAACTCGCGAGCAGATGGGCGCGCTGACGACGGCAATGTTCTTCGTCTACATGCTGGCTGCGCCGTTGACCGGCTGGCTGGGTGACCGGTTTAGCCGCAAACCGCTGATCATTGCCGGAGCGACGCTATGGAGCCTGGCGACTCTGTCGACAGCATGGGTCCACGACTACTGGACGCTGTATTTCAGGCACGCGATTGTGGGTATCGGTGAGGCGTCGTTCTGCATCTTCGCGCCGGCGGTGATTGCGGACTTCTACCCTGAACGCGAGCGCAACCGTGTCCTCTCAATGTTCTATGTTGCGATCCCCGTGGGGGCAGCGCTCGGCTACGTGGCGGGCGGGCAGATCGGGACTGCCTGGGGATGGAGGCAGCCATTCTTTATCTGCGCGATTCCCGGGCTAATTGTGGCGGTGCTGTATGGAATCTTCGGTAAGGAGCCGGAACGCGGCGCGCAGGATCACATTCGAGCTACACGGGACCGCGCTACCGTTCTTGGGCTTTTTCGGAATCCGGCATTTCTCACAGCGACTTTCGGCCTGGCTACGCTGACCTTCGCGATGGGAGGAATCTCAGCGTGGATTCCGGACTTTCTGCATAGCCCGATTGGAATGTCGGTTGCCGACGCGAGCAGCGTGGCGGGGGCAAGCACGGTAATCGACGGGATTCTCGGCACAGCTGTTGGCGGGTGGATCGCGCAGCGCTGGCTGCGGACCAATCATCGCGCGCTGTACCTGCTGAGCTTCTGGAGCGTGGCGCTGACACTCCCGTTCGGAATTCTGCTGTTCTTCGGTCCGAGCAGCTGGGCCGTTCCAGCTCTTTTGGGGGCGGAATTCTTTCTGTTCCTGAATACCGGCCCATTGAATACGGCGATCGTGAATTCGGTTTCAGCGCCGGTGCGGGCGACCGCAGTATCGGTGAATCTGTTCTGCATTCATTTTTTCGGCGACACGTTCTCGCCGCAGATCATCGGCGCAATCAGCGACCGCTCGAACCTACGCATCGGACTTGGAGCGACGCTCGTGTTCCTGGTCATCTCGTGCGTGATTCTGTTTTTCGGATCGCGTTTTGCTCCGCCGTTGAGCGAAGAGTCCCCAGCCCGGGGCTGACCGCCAGTTGAAAGGGAAGAATGCAGCCGGAGCCCATGCGGGACCCGAGGGCCGACCGGCGATACTCAACGTATGGGGATCGTGATCTCGGCAGGGCCGGTGTTCAGGTTGTTTTGCTGGGCGCTGGCCGGCGCATGGCTATGGAAGGGCATCACTGCTCTTCGCGGGATGCCGAAACTGCCAGACCTGAGCCGGGTGAATCTCGAGTCGTTACCCACAACCTCGCGCGGCGATTGCCCTGAACTAACCGTTGTGGTTCCGGCTCGGGATGAGGAGGTGTCGATTGAAGCTTGTCTGCGCTCACTGCTTTCCTCTGTGGGCGTTCGCCTGCAAATCATCGCAGTCGACGATCGTTCAAGCGATCGAACCGGCAGCAGGATGGATGCGATCGCCGCCGAAGAACGCACAGGGGATTGTGCACACTGTCTGGAGGTGATCCACATCGAAGAGTTGCCGGCGGGCTGGCTAGGGAAGCCACGCGCATTGGCGGCTGGGGCGCATCGAGCGAGAGCCCCGTGGATTCTGTTTACGGATGGCGATGTTGTGTTTGGGTCTCGGGCCCTGGAACTCGTCCTCCGCGAAGCTGAGAGTACTCGCGCGGATCATATCGTAGTCGTGCCGACCTTGCTTCTGGAAACTGTGGGCGAGCGCGCCGTGCTTGCGGCTATGCAGGTGTTGGCGCTGTGGGCCGTTCGGCTGTGGAAGATTGCCGATTCCCGTGCGCGTGATTTCATTGGCGCAGGCGGATTCAACATGGTTCGCAGCGAAGTGTACCGGCAGATCGGCGGATTTGAGGCTCTGCGCATGGAGATCCTCGAAGATCTCTACCTGGGCAAACGTGTGAAGAGAGCCGGGTATTCGCAGCGCATTGTTCTTGGCCCCGACCTTGTGAGGGTTCGGTGGATTGATGGTGCTCTGGCCGTTGTCCATCTGATCGAGAAGAATGGATTTGCGGTGACGCGCTTTCGAACCGGCCTGCATCTGCTCGCGTGCCTTAGCTTCCTCATTGATGCCATTCTGCCGCTGGCCGCGGTCGCGGTTGGTGGCGGGACGGCGATCGCTGGAGTTCTGACGTACCTTGGGATCTCGCTCGCCTATTGCGCAATCCGGCGCAGTTCCCGCATCTCAGCGTGGTACACGGTTTTGTTCGCTCCTGCGACTCTGCTGATCGCTTACAGTTTTCTGCGTTCAATGCTGCTGGCGCTGGTGCGGAGAGGTGTGGTCTGGCGAGGGACGCTTTACCCGCTCAGAGAACTGCGCAAAGCCGCGCGGGAATCGTGATCATCCGCTCTTTGTCAGATCAGGCTTCATGCCGCTCGAGAACGAATCCGGCAAATCAGACAGAGTCTTGCGCGAGGACGTGAATGGGGCGGATTGAACGAGATGACGGCATGGAAGATCGCATAGAGGTGCAGCGCCGTAAGGGAGGGATCCACGTGTGCGCCGATTTCCGCTTTATCTTTGGCGCGGATGATGCGCTCGAGCAGAGAGTCGACGATCGAGCCGGTAATGCGGTCCACTGCGGCCCGTGATTCTGCTGGGCTGAGTAGAAATCCGCGCCAGAACAACAGCGACAACTCAGGGTCTTCTTCATAAAACCGCAGCAGCCTGCAGGCGATTCCATTTCCGTCGCGGGTTAGAGCACCGAGTCAATTCGATCGTGCCTGCTGCGACACCTCACTCCTGATGTTCCGGGCCAGTTTTTCAATCGCCTCAGTCTTGTGAATCACGTCCATCGATAGGGTGTCCTTACCGCCTTTGTCTACTTCGGTCTTCAGGTCGGCCGCCATCTTCATGAGCTTTGCTGTATCGTCTGAAATCTTCTTCTGAAGCAGTGTCTTAATTGCCTCACTGTCTTTCTGGCTACCTTGCTGCTGCTGGCGCATGCGAGCCTGGTCGTTTGCATCGGGCAAGCGGTTGATGAATTCGGGAACATTTCTTGGAGGATTATTTGGCTGTTGCAGCAGCGCCCCACCCGTTAATGGCAAAAGCAATAAGCCCGTGATCGCGCCAATCAGGCCTATCTTCGAACGTATCCGTTCTGGCAATAACGTCCACACAATGTCGCGGCCCAGAGTCGCACGCATGCAACACCCCCTAGACCTGTTGACGTTGGCACCGCTCTCCTGCTCTTGTCAAACCTTCAGTTGTCACTTCAATGTCTAGTTTTCAAAAAATGATGCCGATGGTCGCGAATCTCCTTGTTAACAGCGAGCGCAACACAGAGCCGTTTCATTTTGCGGCGTTTGCTTCCTGGTCGCGCGAGTTCATGAATGAGCGTTGGCTTCCGTGCGGACGAAGGTTTGGGTCGGAGATGGGCGGCTTGCTTTGTTCGCCGATGAATCCATGCAGCAGCTTCGGGTTGGGCTTGAATTTCGGCGGGCCGCCGTAGAACTGGCGGGCATGGCTTAGAACTATTCCGCTGCGTCCATGCATGGGCTGCACGATGCCACGCAGATGAACGTCGGCGTCGCGAAAGTGGCGCAACTCGCCAACCTGTTCGCGATCTTCGCGCAGGGAGATGACGGTGAATTGGCATTGAGCGTCCGGGGTGTCAGGCGGGCAAACGTCAAGAAAGCGGGTCCCATCCGGGAGTTCGACGACGTCGTAGACGTGAGCCTGGATGCAGACGTCTTTATTGGCGAGTGTCGCGGCTTCAGGAATGGTGACGCAAGACTTGGGGTGTGCGGCGAATACCGCGAGAGGACACAGGAACAAGAGCAGCGCGAAGCGCCTCATCGTAACCCACGTTTCCGGGGAAGGATAAGGCTACGCTGAACTCCGGAAAAAGAAAAGTGAGAGCGGCATAACCGCGTATGAACAAAGGGAAAATCCCCTAAGGGGCAAAAACCCGCACTGATTCGAGCATTTTACGGCACGACTGAGGCTTCTTGCCGAGCGACATAGTTCTCTCCCTAGCGACATAGCCCGGACGCTCAGCGCCGAAAGTCGAACAAACCTACTCTGCGGCGACGAGTTCTTCGTTCTTTGCGCCCTGGCCGTAGTGGGTTTGGACATAGTTGTCGAGGATCTGCTTGAACTCGGCGACGATTGTGTCGCCGCGCAGAGTGGTGTAGAGCTTGCCATCGACGTAGACGGGGGCCTTGGGCTCTTCGAAGGTGCCGGGGAGGCTGATGCCGAGGTTGGCGTGCTTGGATTCGCCGGGGCCGTTGACGACGCAACCCATGACGGCCAGCTTGAGCTCTTCGACGCCAGGATATTTCTTGCGCCACTCGGGCATGGAGGTGCGGAGATAACCCTGGATCTGCTCGGCGAGCTCCTGGAAATAAGTGCTGGTGGTGCGGCCGCATCCGGGGCAGCTCGTGACCTGGGGCATGAAGCTGCGGATGCTGAGCGACTGGAGAATTTGCTGCGCGGCCTGGACCTCTTCAGTGCGGTCGCCGCCGGGGCGCGGGGTAAGGCTAACGCGGATGGTGTCGCCGATGCCGGCGAGGAGAAGTGGAGCGAGTCCGGCAGTGGAGGCGATGAGGCCCTTGGCGCCCATGCCGGCTTCAGTGAGTCCGAGGTGGAGGGCGTAGTTGCAGCGCGCGGCGAGGTTTGTGTAGACGTCGATGAGATCGCGGACGCCGGAAACTTTTGCGGAAAGGATGATCTGGTCGGGGCGGAGCCCGTATTTGAGAGCGAGATCGGCGGAATTAAGCGCGCTGACGACCATGGCTTCCATCATGACTTCGCGGGCGGGAAGGGGATCGGACTTTTTGTTGTTCTCGTCCATCATGCGTGTGAGAAGGGACTGGTCGAGCGAGCCCCAGTTGACGCCGATGCGGACAGGCTTCTGATTTTCGACGGCACATTCGACCATGGTGCGGAAGTTGTCGTCGTCTTTTCGGCCGATAGAGACGTTGCCGGGATTGATGCGGTACTTGGCGAGGGCGCGTGCGGTTGCCGGAAATTTCTTGAGCAGGATGTGGCCGTTGTAGTGGAAGTCACCGACGATAGGCACGCGGATTCCGCGCTCTTCGAGACCTTCAACGATGTTGGGAACCGCGGCGGCAGCGCCTTCGTTGTTGACCGTGACGCGAACGATCTCGGATCCGGCCAATGCGAGCGCGGCTATCTGGTCAATGGTGCCCTGGACATCGGCGGTATCGGTGTTGGTCATCGATTGCACGACGACAGGGACTTCCCAGCCCACCCGAACATTGCCGATCTTGACGGTGGGTGTCTTTCTGCGCTGAATCTCCGGCATGGCGACCTCTTCCTTCTCAGTTTACCTGTCGCGGATTTGTTCCGGGGATTGGGCATTGCGCGGGGCATCTTCCAGGTGAACAGGAGCATGAGGATCGAGTTGCAAAACTGCTTGAAAAAAAGGAGTTAACGTTGCGTAGATAGCGTAATCGAACTATCAGTTTTGCCAGTTGGCCTCAATTGCACTTCTGTATAGGCTCTCTCGCAACACTCATTTCAGGTTCGCGCGAGCCGGGAGACCTGGCAGAATGCGTTCGCAGGGATGCGAGTGCGCAACATGCTCTCCGGTCGCGATGAGTTTGCGGGTGAGCACGAATGTCCTCTCTGGCATCGAAGCAGTTTCTAACTCCCGATGAGCGCATCTCCGAAGTGCTCTTCGGTTTGATCATGGTGCTCGGCTTTACAGGTTCTCTCAGCGTGACTTCCGCGGATCATGCCGAGGTACGGACCATGCTGATCGGTGCGCTCGGCTGCAATATCTCCTGGGGCGTCATTGACGCAGTTTTCTATCTGATGAGTTGTCTGGCGGAGAAAGGCGAGAAGTTGAGGGTCTGGCAAGCATTCAAGAGTGCCGTCTGCCCCCGGGAAGCGGATCGGATCATTGCCGGGCAGTTGCCGCCCATGATGTCTGAATTGCTGGAGGCGAAAGCGTTCGAAGCGATACGCCAAGACCTCGCGCGGCTTCCGGATCCGCCACAGCACCCCGGAATCGAAAAAGATGAGTGGCTAGCTTCGCTGATGATCTTCCTCTGGGTATTCGCAACTACATTTCCAGTGGCGATTCCGTTTCTGCTGATGAGTGATATACACCGCGCTTTGCGTGTTTCCAACGGAGTGGCAATTCTCCTGCTGTTCGTAACCGGCTACGCATTCGGCCGGAGTTCCGAGTACAAGCCGTGGGTGACCGGATTTGCAATGGTGGGGCTCGGGGCGATTCTTGTGGGTCTCACGATTAAACTCGGCGGGTAGATCGCGGAGTGATGAGAGAAGAGTTGATGCACTCTGCGCTGGTAGCGACGGTTCTGGGCTTCCTCCTCCTTCCGGGGGCGCGGGCGCAGACATCGAACGGACCAACTCAGACACCGGATCAGAACAAGACGACGGCCAGCCGCTGGTCCTATTCCTTGAACGTGGCAGGTTACCTGATTCCACACGACGTGTCGTATGCCTCTCCTACCCTCGCAGCCGATCGCGATTGGCTGCACCTCGAGGGGCGGTATAACTATGAGAGCCTGCAAACCGGTTCTCTATGGGCTGGGTACAATTTCGGCTTCGGCGATAAGGTTGCGGTCAGCGTGACGCCAATGCTGGGCGCAGTGTTCGGAGATACGAACGGGATTGCGCCCGGCTACGAATTTTCTCTCACATGGCGGAAGTTGGAACTCACCAGCGACGGCGAATACGTGTATGCCCCAACAGAGACGCAACAGAACTTTTGTTACAGTTGGGACGAGCTCGTGTACTCGCCAGCAGAGTGGTTTCACGCGGGCCTGGTCGCACAGCGAACGCGTGCCTACGAGACCGGGCTCGACGTGCAGCGCGGATTCTCAGTGGGCGTGGCACACAAGGACGTGGATTTCACTGTCTACACATTCAACGCGGGCTGGACTGACCCAACCATCGTTCTCAATCTAAGCTGGAAATTCTGAGTCACGTCTTGCCGCAAGCTTGTATGCCAGGGCAAGCCACTCTACCGCTTCGCGGGCATCTCGCTCGTTTCGGAGGAGGTAAATTCGCCACTTGCGACTTTCTCCCCGCTTTTTTCTGCCACTCTGCTGCATCGTTCCTTTGGCGAAGCACATCTCGGCGGCAATGCGTCTGGCGAGGCTCGGGGATTCGCGGGTGAACTTGATGAGAATGGCGTCCTCTTCGTAGAGCGCGCGAGTGCCCGGCAGAGCGGCGAAGACCATCTCGCCGCGGTAGACGAGGACCATGCCAAAGGCTCGCTTCGCCACCACCCCTGGCCATTGTTCCAATTCCATCTGGAGTGCCGTGGCCCAGCGCCGCCCCGCCTCGCTGGTGGGCTTCATCATGGCGCGCCTGCGGGCTTCATCCATGCTGCTCAATCTACAGTGGCCAGCAGTTTTGGGGGAAGCCTGGATTCGGATTATCTGGACACATTTGGCGAGTGCGGCTCTGCGGTAGTATGGCCGATATGCAACTGCGCAGCGCAATGCTCTACGTGAAGAACCTAGAACAGATGAAGCGTTTTTATGGCGACCTGCTGAAGCTCGAACCCGCGAATGAGAATTGCACCGACGAATGGGTCACATTCGATTCTGGTGCTGTCCGTTTCATGCTGCATGCCATCCCAGCCGAGATTGCGGCGAGGATTGAGATTACATCCCCGCCGGAGCCGCGCGAGGACGAACCGGTCAAGTTGATTTTCGAGGTGAAGGACGTGGAGAGGGAGCGCGAAAGGCTTGAGTCGCTCGGAATCCAGATAGTAAGACGTCTTTGGCAGCGAACCGGGGAGGCATGCGATGTGGTGGACCCCGAAGGAAACGTTTTTCAGTTATGCTCCGCTGGCGCACTGCTCTGATCGGTTTCAAGGGCGCTGGTTTGAGTGACCGGGGTTCTCGCCTGCAATAGCAGACTCTTAGGATTCAAAGGCACTTAGTGATGGTCTTCGCCGAAGACTGAATCCCTCTCGCCCATCGCACTCGCAAACGGATACAATGCAGGCATGTTGTTTCGGCATTCCTTCCGGTTATTGACGGTCGCGGTTACCCTGGTATCCGCAAGCGGCATCAGTCTTTCAGCACAGGATTCCGGCCATCGCGGACGGAAGTACAAACCGCCGCCGCCAACCGCGAAGATCGCGGTTACGGTGGTCCGGGATTCCGACTCCAAGCCCATCGAGAACGCCGCGGTTATCTTCCACACCGTTGATATTGAGGGTGACAAGGGCAACATGGAGTTGAAGACGAATGAGGACGGGAAATCTCTGATCGATATCCTTCCCATTGGCTCGACGATGCGCCTTCAAATCATCGCCAAGGGGTTTCAGACCTACGGGGAAGACTACAAGATCGACAAGGCCGAAATGGCTTTCGATATCCGGATGAAACGACCGGGCGAGCAGTACTCGATCTACAAGGACCACGGCCAGTCGTCTGACCCTAAGAAGGACGACAAGAATGACGATTCCGGTTCGCAGAAGGATGCTCCGAAGGACAAGCCAAGCGATTCGACTCCGCCACCTTCTTCCTCGCCCAGCCAGCCGCAGTAGCCACAGCGCAACCTGAGATTCCGCGATGACCAGCCAACCACTGAAGGGAAAGACGGCGCTGGTCACCGGGGGAGCGCGCCGGATTGGCCGGGAGATAGCGCTTCAACTTGCCGCGGCAGGTGCGGATATTGCCGTCACGTATCGCAACTCGCGAAAGGATGCCGAGCAGACGGTGAGAGACCTCCAGCAGGTTAACCGCCGGGCAATCTCAATTCAGTGCGACGTTCGATCTGAGGAATCGGTCCGGAAGGCGGTTTCGGCCTGTGTAAGCTTCCATGGACGTCTCGATCTGC
>Ga0335080_10003408_pt1 | contig 16078 bp, 17 predicted proteins | sample Lox_Sample_34_FD_206720 | JGI IMG/M metagenome (GOLD analysis project Ga0335080, IMG submission 206720) | Soil microbial communities from Loxahatchee National Wildlife Refuge, Florida, United States - Lox_Sample_3.4 | ecosystem: Environmental > Terrestrial > Soil > Wetlands | place: USA...
CTGACCGATGCTGCAACACTTGGCGTTCCGTTCGATCGCGGTGCGCATTGGTTGCACAATCCCGAGACCAACCCGATCATGCAGCTCACGCGCGCCGCGGGGCTCGACGTTGCGGCCGCGCCCCTGGCGCAGAAAATTCGCATCGGACGTCGCAACGCCCGCGCAGGTGAAGTCGAGGATTTTCTGGCCACCTCCGTTCGCGCCAATCGCGCGCTCGATGACGCCTCGCGCAGACTGGATGTGTCCTGCGCGTCGGTCTTGCCGAAAGATCTCGGCGACTGGGCGGGTACGATCGAATTTGCGTTCGGCGCGAGCTTCGCCGGCAAGGACCTGAAGGACCTCTCTGTGGTCGACAAGGTGCGCGCCGGCGATCGCGGTTCAGTCTTCACCTGCCGGCAGGGATTGGGGACGCTGATCGCGAAGCTTGGCGAGCAGGTCCCCATTGCGCTGTCCACACCCGTCACACGCATGGACTGGGGCAAGCGCGAGGTCCTGGTCGACACGTCCGCCGGCAAGATCGTCGCGCGCGCTGCCATCATGACGGTGTCGACCAACGTTCTGAGTGCGGGCAACATAAAATTTGCGTCCGAAATTCCCAAACGAACGCTGGATGCGGCGGCAAAGCTGAGTCTCGGCAGCTACGATCGCATTGCGCTGCAGATGCCCGGCAATCCGCTCGGACTGTCGCGCGACGATGTGCTGATCGAGCAGAGCAATTCGACGCGGACCGCACTGCTCTATGCCAACATCGGCGGATCTTCGCTGTGCACGATCGACGTTGCCGGTTCCTTCGGCCAGGACCTGTCGGCGCAGGGCGAAGCGGCCATGGTGGCGTTTGCCCGCGAGTGGTTGACAAAGCTGTTCGGCAGCGAGGCTGCGGCCGCGGTGAAGAAATCGAGCGCCACCAATTGGAACGCACAGCCTTACGTGCTGGGCGCAATGTCGGCAGCGGCTCCAGGCGGGCAAGCCGCGCGAAAAATCCTGAATGAGCCGATCGGGCCTGTGTTCATCGCGGGCGAAGCGACCCATGAGACGATGTGGGGCACCGTCGATGGCGCCTGGGAAAGCGGCGAACGCGCCGCTGACGCCGCACTGCGCCGGATCGGGGCAATCAGGGACACCGAGCCGCTCGCAGGCGCGCCGGCTGCGCGTCGCTCGCGGCGGCGGGGTGCACCGATAAACTGAAGCGCTCAGAGCGGCAGCTTCAGTTCCATCAAATCCCGGGCGACGATGATCTTGCCCTTGAAAGTCTTGCTCGCCTCACTGCGCCACTCCTCGTCGGTGACATCGAGCTCGCCCGGCACTAGATGGCTCATCACCAGCACCTTGACGTTGGCGGCGTCGGCGATGCGCCCCACATCTTCGGCTGCGGTGTGGCTCTCGAGCAGGTGCTTCTTCAAGGTCGCGCCGTTCTTGACCCGCGTCACCAGGCGATCGACCCAAGGCAGGTAGAGCGCTTCGTGCACCAGCACGTCGGCGCCCTTGGCAAACTCCGCCAGCTTCGGATTATAGTTGGTGTCGCTGGAGAACACGATCACGCCATCCGGCGTCTCGAACTTGTAGGCGAAATTGTCCGTGATCGGCGGATGCGGCGTGCGGAACGCCGTGACCTTCACGTCGGCGGTTTGCAGCACCACGCCATCCTCGGCGATGTCCTTGGCGACCAGGAGCTTGCGCAGGTCGGGCCGGCCTTCGTCCTCGATCCGGGTTTCGATATCGAACCTGTTCAGATCGAAATAGGTTTTTGTCATCGCTTCGAGACCTTTCGGCCCGAACGAATGGATCGGCGTCGAGAGGCCGGTGGCCCAGGCGTTATAGACGAGATTGCCGTATTCGAGGTTGTGATCGGAATGGTGATGGCTGATGAAGATGTACTTGACCGTCTCCAGCGGCACGCCTGCGGCGACCAGCTGATGGCTGACGCCCATGCCGCAATCGATCACGAAGGGCGTGTCGTTCACGACCACGAGGTTTGCCGGATTGGAGGGACCAACGCCTACGCGCGGACCGCCCTTCGTGCCCAGGAACACGATGCGCGTGCGTGCTTTTGCGGCTTGCGCAAACGCGCGCGGTGTCGCAAGCAAGGCTGAGCCGGAAAGCGCGAGTCTCAAGACATCGCGGCGGTCGACCATCGAATCCTCCCGTCAGGCCTTTTCGTTGCAACCAGCCTAGCTTGCGCGCAGCACGCCGTCGAGAACGGGCAGGCCGAAAATCACCGCAAGCGCGATCAGCGTGTAGCAGATCGCGCGGAACAGTGTCTCGCTGGCACGGCCGAATAAAGATGTGCCGAACCTGATGCCGAGCGCATAGACCGGTCCGACGACGAGCGCAAAGCGCAGTGCGTCAAGGGTGATCAGGCCGCTCGCGCCATAGCTCACAACGGAGAAGAAGTCGGCCGCGCCGAAATAAAGGACGATGTTGGCGCGCGCGAGCGCCGATGGCACCGGCCGTCCCAGCCAATAGCCCACGATCGGCGGCCCGCCAGTCTGCGCCAGCCCCGCGCAGAAGCCAGAGAGGGTGCCGATGCCGATCGAGAGCGCCACATGGTCCCTGCCGCGATAGCGCCAGCCGGACAACAGCAATAGCAGCAACGCAGCCACGAAGCCGGAAATGATCCAGCGGGTGGTCACGGGATCGAGCCGGCTCAAAAGGTACGTGCCGATGGGCACACCGATCAGCGCGCCAAGAGCGATGATTGCGGTGGCCTTGCGGTCCGCCTTCCGCCAGGCGCCGGGCAGCAGCGGCGCCGCGGCGACGAAATCGATGATCAGAAGCAGCGTCGCGACCAGACGTGGGGAAGCCACGCTGCTGGCAAGCGGCATGAAGATCAGCGCCGAGCCAAAACCGGAGAAACCGCGCGCGGTCGCCGAGACGAATGCGATCGCGCAGATTGCAGCCGCAGCGGTGCCTGACACCTCCGCCGGGATGAGCCCCGAGAGGCTCATGCGTTTCTTTGGTGCATGATGTGATCCGACCTGCTTTCGCCCGCCGAAGCATTTGGCCGCGCGGACGGTCTGTTCCGGGGCTTCGCGCAGGCGGGAAACCTCCTCACACCCTCCGGCATCATGCGCGCAGCGTGCCGCCGGTCTTCTTCGTCACTTCGGCGACGATTTTCGCAGCCACCGCGTCGATCTCCTCGTCGGTCATTGTCTTTTCGCGCGGCTGCATGGTCACGGCGATCGCGACCGACTTCTTCCTGTCGTCGATGCCCTTGCCCTCATAGACGTCGAACACGGCGACGTCGGTGATCAGCTTCTTGTCGACGGCTTGCGCCGATCGCGCAATGTCGCCGGCTTTCACCGTGCGATCGACGATGAAAGCGAAGTCGCGCGATACAGGCTGGAACGCGGAAAGCTCCAGCGGCGGCTTGGCGCGGGTCGGCTTCTGTTTCGCTGCGGGGATGCGCTCGAGGATCACCTCGAAGGCGGTGAGCGGGCCGTCGGCGCGCAGCGCTTCGAGGGTGCGCGGATGCAGCTCCCCGAAATAGCCCAGGACGTTTTGGGGCCCGATCTGGATCGTGCCGGAACGGCCCGGATGCAGGTAGCCGGCGCCGCCGGGCACGATCTGCAACGCCTGCATCGGCGCGCCCGCAGCCGCGAGCACCGCCAGTGCATCGCCCTTGGCGTCGAATGCATCCGCCACAGTCGAACCCGACCAGTTGCGTCCGATGCCCCTGGACGAGGCGAATCCGTGACGAATGCCGGCGGCGGCAGTGAACTGGTCTTCCGGCCGATCTCCCTTGAAGATCTGGCCGACCTCGAACAGTGCGACATCGGCAAGGCCGCGGTCGCTATTGGCCTGCGCCGCGGCAATCAGTCCCGGGAGCAGGCTCGGCCGCATGTCGGAAAGGTCGGCTGCGATCGGATTGGCGAGCACGAGCTCGCGTTTTCCCCCGCCGAACAACGCTGCGGCCTCTTTCGAGATGAACGACCAGGTCACGGCCTCGACCATGCCGCGCGCCGCGAGCGCGCGCTTGGCGCGGCGGGTGCGCAACTGGATCGGCGTCAGCACCGGCTTGCGCGATGCCTCGCCGCGATCGAACGGTGCCTCCGGAACATTGTCGACGCCGACAATGCGCACGATCTCTTCCACGATATCTGCCTTGCCGTGCACGTCGCTGCGCCAGGAGGGGACTGCAACCTTCATCACCGGGCCTGAGCCCGCCATCATGAAGCCGAGGCGGGTCAGGATGCTGCGGATGTGCGGCAGCGGCACCTCGATGCCGGCAAGACGCTTGACCTCGGCAAGCGGGAAATCGATCACGCGGTCCTCGCCATGGGCACGGCCGGCCACGACGTTCTCCGATGGCACCCCGCCGCAGACGTCCATCACCATGCGCGTGGCAAGCTCGAGGCCCGGCACCATGAAAGAGGGGTCGACGCCGCGCTCGAAACGATAGCGCGCATCCGAATTGATGCCGAGCTTGCGCCCGGTCTGCGCGATATTGATCTCGTTCCACAACGCCGATTCGATCAGGACATCGGTGGTGTTCTCATCGCAGCCGGAAGCCTCGCCGCCCATGATGCCGGCGAGCGATTCCACGCCGTGCGCGTCGGCGATCACACAGATGCTCGGGTCGAGCGCGTAGGTACGGCCGTCGAGTGCGAGCAATGTCTCGCCATCCTTCGCGCGGCGGACGACAAGGTCGCCCTTCACCTTTTTTGCGTCGAACACATGCAGCGGCCGCGCGCGGTCGTAGGTCATGAAGTTCGTGATATCGACCAGCGCGTTGATGGGCCTGAGGCCAATCGAGGTCAGGCGCTGCTGCAGCCACTTTGGCGACGGCCCGTTCTTGACCCCGCGCACCAGCCGCAGGGCGAAGCCGGGGCAGAGGCTTGCGTCTTCCACGGTGACCTTCACCGGGCAGGGAAACTCGCCCTTGACCTGCTTAATTCCGGGATCCCTGAACTTGCCCATGTCGGCGGCGGAGAGGTCGCGCGCAATGCCGTGCACGCCGGTGCAGTCCGGCCGGTTCGGGGTCAGGTTGATCTCGATCACGGGATCGCCGAGCCCCGCCCATTCGGCATAGCGCTTGCCGACCGGGGCGTCTGACGAAAGCTCCATGATGCCGTCGTGATCGTCCGAGATCTGCAGCTCGGCTGCCGAGCACAGCATGCCGCGGCTTTCGACGCCGCGGATCGTGCCGACGCCAAGCGTGATGTTCTTGCCGGGAATGTAGGTGCCGGGCGGCGAGAACACGCTGATCATGCCGGTGCGCGCATTCGGCGCACCGCAGACCACCTGTACGGGCGCTGCGCCATTGCCGGTATCGACCATGCAGACGCGCAAGCGATCGGCGTTCGGATGCTGCTCGGCCGAGATGACCCGCGCGATGGTGAAGGGTGCAAGCGCCTTCGCCTTGTCCTCGATGCTCTCGACCTCAAGCCCGATCATGGTGAGCTTGTCGGCGAGTTTTTCCAGGGGCTCGTCGGTCTCGAGATGCTCCTTCAGCCAGGAAAGGGTGAATTTCATTGGTTCTGCGTCCCCGCGTCCGAATCTTGTTCCCTCCCCCGCTTGCGGGGGAAGGTCAGGGTGTGGGCTCTCTCCGCAACGGCGGTGGCAATCGTTTCGAGCACTCCGGCGCGATTGGTCATAACGTCATAATTGCCAAAACGAAGAACGCGAAAACCTTTCGCTTCGATCACTGCAGACCGCCTTGCATCCGCCTGCTCACCTTCGTCAGAGAAATGCTGACCGCCATCGAGCTCGACGACTAGGCGCGCCGCATGGCACACGAAGTCTGCGATGTAGCTTTCGATCGGAACTTGGCGTCTGAAGCCAGCGCCGCCCAATCGGTGACCGCGCAACTCAGACCAAAGGAGTCGCTCCGCACCGGTTGAGTTCCTGCGCAGCGTGCGGGCGTTCGATCGCAGTCTGGACGACACTTTCCACTTTGGCTGCTTATCTTCACCCATCGAGACCTCCGATGCGGAGACACCCCCACCCCAACCTTCCCCCGCAAGCGGGAGAGGGAGTTCGAGCCTTCGCGCGGATGGATTGCAGTTGACCTCGCTCACGAGCTGAGCCCTCCCGCAAGGGTCGGGACATCGAGCGGCTTGAAGCCGTAATGCGACAGGAAGCGCACGTCGCCCTCGAACAGCTGGCGCAGGTCGTGCATGCCGTATTTCAGCATGGCGATGCGGTCGATGCCCATGCCCCAGGCAAAGCCCTGATAGACGTCGGGATCGATGCCGCAGGCGCGCAGCACGTTCGGGTGCACCATGCCGCAGCCCAGAATCTCCAGCCAATCCTCGCCTTCGCCGAAACGGATCTCGCCCTTGTCGCGCCGGCACTGGATGTCGACCTCGAGCGAGGGCTCGGTGAAAGGGAAGAACGACGGGCGGAAGCGCATATTGATGTGGTCGACTTCGAAGAACGCCTTGCAGAACTCGTGCAGGATCCATTTGAGGTGACCGAGATGGGACTCCTTGTCGATGACAAGACCCTCGACCTGATGGAACTGTGGCGTGTGGGTCGCATCCGAATCGATACGATAGGTGCGCCCCGGGCAGACCACGCGGATCGGCGGCTTCTGGGTCAGCATGGTGCGCACCTGCACCGGCGAGGTGTGGGTGCGCAACAACAGCCGCGAGCCGTCCTCCTTCGGATTGAAGAAGAAGGTGTCGTGCATCTCGCGCGCGGGATGGCCGATCGGAAAGTTCAGCTTGGTGAAATTGTAGTCGTCGGTCTCGATGTCCGGCCCTTCAGCGATGGAAAACCCCATATCCGCGAAGATCGTGGTGAGTTCGTCCGTGACCTGGCTCAGCGGATGGATGCGGCCCGCTTCCGCTTGCGTCTCCCGGAGCGGCAGCGTGACGTCGACTGTCTCGAAGGCGAGCCGCGCGTCGAGTGCGGCCGATTTCAGCACATCGCGCCGGGCCGCAAGCGCCTCGGTGACCTTGTCCTTGGCGAGGTTGATGGCGGCGCCCTGCGTCTTGCGCTCCTCCGGCGACATTTTTCCAAGCGTGGACAAAAGCGCCGAGATCGAGCCCTTCTTGCCGAGCGCGGCGACGCGCACGGCTTCCAGCGCCGCTTCGTCGCCGGCGGTGGCGATCTGCTCGAGGATGGTTTTTTCAAGTGTTGCGAGGTCGGACACGGTTTTGGTCTCTAACTTGCAAAAGGCCGCCGGTTGTGGCCGCGCGAGGGGTGAAACGTCAAGCCAAAAGGCCTTAATTTCAGCTCCAAGACGGGCTCTTTGAACTGATTTGCCAAAGGCTGCGCCCCAGTCGAAGTCGGTCAGGGAGGACGAAATGATCCTCAAATCCCAAATGGCCGTGCTCGGCCTTGTTCTTGGTCTTGTTCTCGGCCTCGGCTGTACCCAGGCCGCGCCCGCGGAGTGCCCGGCCAAGTCGACCTCGATGGACGACATCATCGCATCGCTGAACGAAGCCAAGGGCTGCGACGCCGCGATGAAAGTGTTCGAGGCCTGCGAATACGGCGCCAGCGGGGACGTGCAGTTCGGCGAGGTGGTCGAGAAGAAATGCGAGGCCGATTTCCTCGACAAGGCCAAGGCGTCGAAGAAGCAGGCCTACAAGCGCGAGCTTGGTGTTTGCGACCGAAAGTACCGGAACCAGTCCGGCACCATGTACATCTCGTTCACGGCCTTTTGCCGGGCGGAGGTCGCCCAGCGTTACTCCCGTCAGGCGCTCAAGGCCAAACGTTAGGCCGCGAGCGCGGCCTTGGCCTTCTCGGCGATCGCCTGGAACGCCGCCGGCTCATTGATGGCGAGATCCGACAGCACCTTGCGATCGACGATGATTCCCGACTTGGAGAGGCCGTCGATAAATCGGCTGTAGGTCATGCCGAACGGGCGCACCGCCGCATTCAGACGCTGGATCCATAGCGCGCGGAACGTGCGCTTCTTGCGCTTGCGATCGCGGAACGCATATTGGCCTGCCTTTTCGACCGCCTGCTTGGCGATACGGATCGTGTTCTTGCGGCGGCCGTAATAGCCCTTGGCGGCCTTGTAGACTTTCTTGTGCTTGGCGTGACCGGTCACACCGCGTTTGACGCGAGACATGACGATAATCCTTCGAAAAGAGAGGTGACGATTGGCCGCGGAAAACGCGGCACGGCTCTGGTTGGACGCGAGGCCTGCGATCAGGCGTTCGGCAAGAAATATTTCTTGATATTGTCGCCGTCGGTCTTGAACAGCACGCGCGTGCCGCGGAGCTGACGAATCTGCTTCTTCGTCCGCTTGATCATGCCGTGGCGCTTGCCGCGCTGGGCATGCATCACTTTGCCGGTGGCAGTCACCTTGAAGCGCTTTTTGGCGCCTGACTTGGTCTTCAGCTTGGGCATTTGGCTCTCCTGTTGGCCGCAGCAAAGACGCGCCCGGCGGGCGCTTGTGCGGCAAAATGCTCGTTAGAGCGTTGAAAGTGCGAAGGTTTTCCAAAAATGGATAAAACCCGCACAAAACCGCCACGGCAGCCCTTGATCAGCCGGGCGATTGAAGGCTGCGCTTATGGCAGAGCAGGAGCGAAATGGCAACGATGAACCACGCGCTAGGCTCGGTCGACGTAAGCTCGACCCTTCCCGAAAGACCATATTGCAAGCAGCATGAAAATGGCCATTTCAGCCGGAACTGATGTCGCTTCCTCCCTCTCGTTTCGCCTGCGCGGCCTGCTCGTCGCCGCCGCACTCGCGGCCGCCGCATGGCCGGGCACTGCGGACGCCAGGATGGCGGGCGCCTTTGACGGCGTCTGGAACGTTGTTTTCGCCACCACCCGCGGCAATTGCAGTTCCGGCTACAGCGTTCCTTTTACCGTATCGGGAGGCCGTGTCTCGTCGGCGGGTGGCGGCAAGGTCAGGGGCTCGGTCGCCGGCAACGGCCGCGTCGCGGTCAGCGTATCGGTCGGTGCCTCCAGGGCGAACGGCGGCGGGCGGCTTGCCGGCAACAGCGGCGCCGGCTCCTGGAACGGGATTATTTCGGGCGATCGCTGCAGCGGCACCTGGCACGCCTCGCGGAGCTGACCGGTTCCGATAAAAAGTGAAAGGCCCGCCAGATACGCCTGACGGGCCTGTTTCAATCCTCGAATCTCATCAAAGCGAATCAGCGCGGTGCCAGCACCATGACGACCTGGCGGCCTTCGAATCTCGCGTCCTGCTCCACCTTGGCGAACTGAGCCACGTCGGCCTTGACCTTGTCCAGCAGCTTTGTGCCAATCTCCTGGTGGGCCATTTCGCGACCGCGGTAGCGCAAGGTGATCTTCACCTTGTCGCCCTCCTCGAAGAAGCGCTGCATGGCGCGCATCTTCACGTCGTAGTCATGATCGTCGATCATCGGCCGGAGCTTGATCTCCTTGATCTCGACGACCTTCTGCTTTTTGCGGGCTTCCGCGGCTTTCTTCTGCGCCGAATACTTGTACTTCCCGTAGTCCATGATCTTGCAGACGGGAGGAGTGTTGTTCGGCGAAATCTCAACCAGATCCATGCCCGCGTCGAGGGCCATCTTGATTGCAAGCACGGTCTCGACCGTGCCGTGGTTGTGTCCGTTCTGATCGATTAGCTGGATCTGCGCATTGCGAATATCATCATTGACGCGCGGCCCGTCTTTGGCGGCAGCGGGCGGGGCTCTATTGGGACGGCGAATGGGTCCTTCTCCGAAGTTGTGAACGATAGCGATATTTTGAAGCAATACGCGTCAACGGGCAAGCGAACTCGGCAGGTTGCGCGGGAAAACGACAAATGCGAGGCATTTCGGTTACGGCCAGCCTGCGACATAGCCACCAACGTGCTATTCCGCAAGTGCGTGGAATGCCTTAAGCGCGATTTGCCTCGGTGCGCGGCTTTGCCGCGTGCGCAGAACTGCCGAATGGGAGGGACAACCATGACCGATTCCCCCGCTGATAGGCCGGAGCCGGCCTTCATCGAGGTGGGCCACGAAAATTCCGCGCGACGGATCGCCGTGCGCGCCCGCGAGGGTGCATCGCCCGGGCTGTTCTGGCTCGGCGGGTTCAATTCCGACATGAAAGGCACCAAGGCGCTCGCGCTCGATGCGTGGGCAAAGGGTCAGGGCCGCGCCTGCGTGCGGTTCGACTATTCCGGTCATGGCGAATCCGGCGGCAAATTCGCCGACGGAACCATCGGCCGCTGGCTGGAGGAAAGCCTCGCCGTGTTCGAGCGGTTTTGCCATGGTTCACAGGTCGTGATCGGGTCGTCGATGGGCGGCTGGATGGCGCTGTTGCTTGCGCGCGCGCTTGCCAGACGCGGCGAAGGCGCCTCGCTGGCCGGTCTGGTCCTGATCGCGCCCGCCCCTGATTTCACCGAGGAACTGATGTGGAAAGGGTTTTCGCCGGAAATTCGCCGCCAGATTGAAAAGAAAGGCGTCTGGCTCAGGCCCTCGCAATATGGCGACGGCACGCCCTATCCGATCACGCGTGCGCTGATCGAGGAGGGCCGCAACCACCTCCTGCTCGGCAGCGCGATCGATGTCGGCTGTCCGGTGCGCATTCTGCAGGGCGCCCGGGATCCCGACGTGCCCTGGCAGCACGCATTCAAGCTGGTGCAGCGGTTGCCGGCCGAGGACGTCGTGCTGACCATGATCCAGGATGGCGACCATCGGCTGTCGCGGCCGCAGGACGTTGCGCGCATTTTGGCCGCGGTGGCGGAGTTCGGGTGAGACAAGGGGAGGAGCGTCATGAACATGCCGGCCATGCTGCGCAGCTTTTGCGACGCCGTCGAACGGCACGACGGCAAGGCCTTTGCGGCGTTGTTCACCGAGGATGGCGTTTATCACGATGTGTTCTACGGCGCCTTCAAGGGCCGCGCCGGGATCGCCGAGATGATCGACGACTGGTTTTATCGCAACGCGACGGATTTCCGCTGGGACATGCATCAACCGGTCTCTGACGGCACGACGCTTTATGTGCGCTACACCTTCAGCTATCGCTCGACTTTGCCGGAAGCCGATGGAGCTCGTGCCATGTTCGAGGGCGTGTCGATCATGACGTTTCGCGACGGCCTGATCGCGGATTATCGTGAGGTCGCCAACAGCGCGCCGGCCTTTGTCGACATGAAGTTTGCGCCCGAGCGCATCGCCAAGATCGCCGCCAGGCAGGGCGCGGGGTTGAAAGCGCGCCCAGAGATGGCGCGGCATCTGAAATAGCAACCTCCCGTCATTCCAGGCCTGCGCCTGTCGGCGCATCCCGGAATGACGAGTGGATAGCGATTGTTCTCCTACGGCGTCTTCGCTTGTGCCATCGGCTTGCGCTGTGCCAGCGCCGCGACAGTCGAGGTTCCGATCGCGCCTTGCTCGTCATAGAGCCAGCATTCGCCGATCGCGATGCCGTCGGTTGCGTGATGATTGACGACATCGAAGCCGATCCATCGTGTCACCGGCAGGCGGTGCAGATAGAGCGTGACGTCGCTGTTGATGAAGCCGAGGCCGCGATCGCCGGCATTGGCGAAGGGGCTGGCAAAATCGGCGGCAAGCGCTGCGCGCACGAAGGGCGTCAGCGCGACACCTTCAACGAGCTCGCGCACCTCGCCCATCCAGAGCCGCCGGGGGCCAAGCGAGCCCATCTGGCCAATGATCGGGCGCGTCGTCCATTTGCCGTGCATGCCGAGCCGCGGATCGGTTGGTGCGGCAATGTCGTCCGGTCTTGGCGCGTCCCAGTTCGGCGGCGACCAGATCTTGCCTTGCGGATTTTCCGTGCGGCGCAACAACTGGCAGGAGGCGCGCGCCATCGCAACGCCGCCGGAGAAAAAATCCGCCTCGACGACACGGATGCGCAACCCGTCGCGGATCAGCTTCGTCCTCACCTCGACCGGCGTCGCGATGTTGGGCAGACGAAACATGTCGACGGTCAGCCGCGCCGGCACGAAATCGTCGCCGCCGTGACGCTGCTCGATCATGTGGGCGAGAAGACCGATGATGACGCGGCCGTGCATCGATTTTGGATCCCACGGGCCGTTCGCGATCGGGTTAGGGGTAAAAGCATCGCCGCTCGGGGCAAAGAACGGCTGATTGGTCGTGGTTTGGATCGGTGCGTCAGTCATGGCGCGCGACCATGACGGGTTTTGCACGCCGAAATCAAGCGCCCGCAGCGCAGAGCGCCGATGCGATGCTCCATTCCGCGAGTACGATTTCGTCCGACTCCACCGCCATCGCTTGCTCGGCCTTCTCCGCAAAGGATTCCGGTTCGATCAGTTGCGACAGCGCCCACACCGCGGCGCCCCGGACCAGCGGGCTTGCATCGGACAGCAAACGCTCGGCCTCGACGGCCAGCGTGCCGTCCCCCGAGTTGCCGATCGCGATCAGCACATTGCGAACAAAACGATCGCGGCCGGTGCGCTTGATCGGCGATTTTGTAAATCGCGTGCGGAACGCTGCGTCATCGAGCCGTGCGAGTTCCGCAAGGTCCGGCGCGCGCAGCTCGTCGCGTGCGGCCAGTTTTGCCTCTCGGCCCTCTTGCGCGTACTTGTTCCAGGGACAGACCGCAAGGCAATCGTCGCAACCATAGATGCGGTTGCCGATCGCTTTGCGAAACTCGTGCGGGATCGGTCCCCGGTTCTCGATCGTGAGGTAGGAAATGCAGCGTCGGGCATCGAGCTTGTAGGCCGCGGGAAAGGCCGCGGTCGGACAGATGTCGAGGCAGGCCTGGCAGGAGCCGCAATGATCGGTCTCCGCGTCGTCCCGCGGCAGCGCGAGCGTGGTGAAGATTGCGCCCAGGAACAGCCACGAGCCGTAGGCGCGCGAGACGAGGTTGGTATGCTTGCCCTGCCAACCCAACCCCGCCGCTTGCGCCAGCGGCTTCTCCATCACGGCGGCGGTGTCGACAAAAACCTTGACCTCGCATGAGGCCGTTGCGACCAGCCAGCGCGCCAGCGCCTTCAGCCGCTGCTTGATGACGTCGTGATAGTCGCTGCCTTGCGCATAGACCGAGATCGCGCCGCGCGTGCGCTGCCCAAGAATCGCGAGCGGGTCCTGGTCGGGACCGTAATTGACGGCGAGCATGATCACCGATTCGACGCCGGACCACAGCCCGCGCGGATCGGCGCGCCGTTGTGGATCGCGCGCCAGCCAATCCATGTCGCCGTGGGCGCCGGAATCCAGAAAGGCGCGCAAGTTTTCTGCCGCATGCGGAATCGCATCGGGCGCGGCGACGCCGATGCAGTCGAAACCGAGTGCGCGCGCTTTTTGAGCGAGCGAGGCTTTCAGCGCGGCGGAGTCTCTCAGAAGTCCAGGTCCACGTAGGTCGGCGACGCCGGGATGCCCGCCAGCCATTCGCTGAGCAGCGGACGGAACGACGGGCGGGATTTCACCCGCGCGTACCACGCCTTTGCCGCGTCGTCCTCGATCCATGGCACATCGCCCAGATAATCGATCGCCGACAGATGCGCTGCGGCGGCGAGGTCCGCGTAGGTCAGCCGGTCGCCCGCGAGGTAGTTTCGCCGCTGCGCGAGCCAGCCGATATAGGCCAGATGATAGCGCACATTGGTCTTGGCCGCGCGGATCACATCGGTGGAAGGCGCGCCGCCACCATTCTCCCCGCCCATGAAACGCTTGTAGATGCGTTCGGTGACCAGGGGGCTCGATGCCTCCTCGAAGAATTTTTCGTTGAACCATGCCATCAGCCGGCGCACCTCGATGCGCTCGCCCATCGCCGGTGGCAACAGCCGCCGCTCGCCCATCTCCGCGCCGCGCGTCTCGTCGATGAACTCGGCGATGATCGGGGCGGTCGGGATCGCCGGCTGCCCCTCGGTGAACAACACCGGCGTGGTGCAGGCCGGGTTCAGTGCGAGAAAGCCCTCGCGCCGCTCCCAGACCCGCTCTTCGACGAGCTTCAAGTCGAACCCGTATTCACCCATCACCAGGCGGATGAAGCGCGAATGCGGACAGAACGGGTGATGAAACAGCGTGTACATGAAGCTTTCGAATATTGCGTGGTACTTAAGAAACCACCAACGCCAGTTCGAGGCGCCAAACTACCCAAGCGGCCGCCGCTGGCAAGGGCGTGTTTTTGCATTTTTTTGCGATTGCGGCGGCGGAACGAATAAGCGAGAAGAGCGCGGCGTTTCGGCCGAAAAATCGATCACAACGGAACAGCTCATGTTGTTGGATGTCTTGCGGGCAGTGATTCTCGGCGTCGTCGAGGGCGTCACCGAATTTCTGCCGGTTTCCTCGACCGGTCATCTGCTGCTGACCGCACGCTTCTTTGGTCTCGGCGAGGGAGCTTTCTGGAACAGTTTCATCGTTTTGATTCAGCTCGGCGCAATCCTTGCGATCGTCGCGCTCTACTTTTTCAAATTGTCGCGGATTGCGCTTGGGATGTTCACCGATCCGTACGCCCGGCGGTTCGTGATCGGGGTGCTGGTCGCCTTCTTGCCTGCCGTCGTCATCGGATTGGTTGCCGGAAAATACATCAAGGAATTCCTCTTCAACCCGTGGGTCGTGTGCTTCACGCTGATTGTGGGAGGCGCGATCCTGATGTGGGTCGATCAGCTCGATCTCAAGCCGCATGAGCACGATGCCACCAGGTTTCCGCTCCTGATGTATTTCTGGATCGGGCTCGCACAGTGCCTTGCGATGATCCCCGGGGTGTCGCGGTCCGGCGCCACGATCGTGTCGGCCATGTTGCTGGGCGCCGACAAGCGTTCATCCGCCGAGTTTTCGTTCTTTCTGGCGATTCCGACCATGATCGGCGCCTTTGCTTACGACTTCTACAAGAACCGATCCGAGATGACGATGGATCATCTCGGGATCGTGGCGATCGGTTTCGTGGTGTCGTTCATCGTTGCGATGATCGTGGTCAAGACGTTCCTGGAATATGTGACGCGGCACGGTTTTGCGCTGTTCGCCTGGTGGCGCGTGATCGTCGGCACGCTCGGGCTGGTCGCGCTCGCGATGGGGCGGTGAGTTACGGGTTGGTATTATGCGTTCTTGCGCTGAAACTGTCCCGAGGGGCGGAAGCGCCAGAGATATTGCGGGGCGATTGCCTCCATCGAATCCGGCGTGATCCCGAGCCCCTGCAGCGTGAGGCCCGCGGCCGTAGCGGCGTCGGACACCACGTTGTCGCTTTTCAACAGCTCGACCTGGTCCGGCGTCAGCTTGAACGGGCCCGGCGCAAGCTGCAGGAACAATGCCTGCAGTTTTGCGAGCCCGAAGGGCAGCGAGACCAGCATGCGCGAGCGATCGGTAATCGCGAGAATCAATTCCATGATCTCGCGCAACGAAAGCACTTCCGCTCCGCCGAGCTCGTAAACCGCGCCTGCCCTGGTCTTGCCGTCGACGGCATCGGCGATAGCGGTTGCGACGTCGCCGACATAGACCGGCTGCATCCTTGTCGTTCCGCCGCCGATCAGGGGCAGTACCGGTGACAGGCGCGCCAGCGCAGCAAAACGATTGGTGAAGTCGTCCTCGGGGCCGAACACGACCGAGGGGCGCAGGATGGTCGCGGACGGTACGGCCGCCAGCACCGCCGTTTCGCCTTTGGCCTTGGCGCGGGCATAGTGCGAGGGCGAGTTCTCGTCAGCGCCGATCGCCGACACATGCACCATCCGCGCGCCCGCGCCGGCGGCCGTCTTTGCAACTGTCTCGGCGCCCCTGACCTGCACGGCCTCGAAGGTTTGCGCGCCGCTTTGGGTGAGGATTCCAACCAGATTGACGGCGACGGCGGAATCGCGCATCGCGGCCTCGACCGAGGCGGGATAGCGCAGATTGGCCTGAACGCTGTGAATCTGGCCGACCCGGCCAAGCGGCTGCAGGTAACCGGCCAGTTCCGGCCGCCGCACCGCCACCCGGATACGGTACTCGCGCTTGGCGAGCGAGCGGATCACATGCCGTCCCACAAAGCCCGATCCGCCGAAAACCGTGACCAATGTGTCCAGATTCGATGCCATGCCGTCCGCTTCCCCGAGCCCTCGATTTTACGAGATCGCCAGCCTGTTCAATGGATTCGCCTACGCCATCCCTGCCGCCCTGTACAGGATATTTGGCCGCCCTTGCGCCAATTTGACAAGCGCGCGACCGATCAATTAGTAACCGGCCCGGGCCCAGGTGGCGGAATTGGTAGACGCGCTGGCTTCAGGTGCCAGTGGCCTAACAGCCGTGAAGGTTCGAGTCCTTTCCTGGGCA
>Ga0335080_10003410_pt1 | contig 16073 bp, 17 predicted proteins | sample Lox_Sample_34_FD_206720 | JGI IMG/M metagenome (GOLD analysis project Ga0335080, IMG submission 206720) | Soil microbial communities from Loxahatchee National Wildlife Refuge, Florida, United States - Lox_Sample_3.4 | ecosystem: Environmental > Terrestrial > Soil > Wetlands | place: USA...
GCTGGACGGTGCCGGGACGGCGGGCGACCGCCTGCTCGTCAACTGGGACGAGGGCTACGTGTCCTTCTTCCTGAGCCGCGGCCCGCGCCCGTTGCTGCTCCGGACGCTGCCCCGCGAGGGGTCGCCAGAGGCGGTGGCACGCCAGGCGTCGCAGACCGCCCGGTTCCACCGCGACCAGCTCGGCGGCGGAGTCCTCGAGGACGTCGCGCTCCGGTCGGCCGCGGTCCCCTCCGGACAGGCGGTCGCGGTGCTCGAGGAGGCGCTCGGCGTCGCGCCGCGGCTCCTCCGGCCGTGGGCCGCGCTGGGAGTGGACGAGGACGGCGCCGCCGCCCAGGCGGTGGCGGGGGCCGCCGCCTGCGTGCTGCGGAGGGCGGCGTGAGCGTTCCGCTCAACCTCGCCCGGCAGCCGTTCCGCAACGAGCGCCTGCCCACGCTGCTCCTGTCGGCGGCCGCCCTCCTCCTCGCGGCCGCGACCGTTCGTCACAGCGTCGTCGCCTGGGGCCTCATGCCCGGGAAGGCGCGGGATCTCGAGAGCCGGGTGGCCGCTCTCGAGGCCGAGGCGGCGAGCCTCGGCGACGAAGCGGCGAGCCTCCGGGGGCTCGACGCCCCGCCGGACACGATCAAGGAGTGGAGCGCGGTCAAGGCCCTCGTGGACCGTCGGGCCTTCTCGTGGACGGGCCTCTTCGCCGCCCTCGAAGAAGGCCTGCCTCCGGGGGTGCGCCTCGTGTCCGTGTCGCCCAAGGCCGGCGCCACCGGGACCGAGCTCGACCTCGTGGCCCTCGGCCGCCACGAGGAGGACGCGCTGGCCCTGCTGAAGACCCTCAAGACGCGCGACGAGTTCGAGAGCGCGTTCCTGAACGGCTGGAACGAGACGCCGGACGGGATCAACATCACGTGTACCGTGCGCTACGTGCCGAGGGCGGGGGAGCGGCGGTGAAGGCGCCCTTCTGGCGGCGGCGGCTCCTGCCGGTGGTCCTGGCCCTCCTCGGGCTCAACCTGGCGGTGCTCGCCGCCTGGACCGCGCCCCGGACGTGGCGGCAGCGCAACGCGGCGGCGAGGGAGGCGTCGGCCCGGGAGGACGTGGAGAGGCAGAGAGCGACGGCCACGGCCCTGCGCGCGCGGGCGGACGCCATCCGCTCCAACGTGAAGGACCTCGACCGCTTCTACGGGAGCCTCGCCGGCACCGAGAGGGCGGACCTCCTGCCGACACTGGAGGCCATCGAGGACCTGGCCCGATCGCCCGGCCTCAAGCCCGGGGCGCGCTCCTTCAAGCGCGAGGAGGTCACCGACGCCCGCGTGGATCGCGTGGCGGTGACGCTGCCCCTCGAGGGCTCGTACGGCCAGCTCGTGGGGTTCCTGCGGGAGATCGAGCGCTCGCCTCGCCTCCTGACCGTGGACCGGGTGAGCATGCGGGGCGACAAGGGCGGCTCGGCCATCCTGGAAGTGGAGCTCAGCACCTACCTGCGGCAGACGGGCGGAGCGCGCAAGGAGGCTCGTCGTGGGCGCTGAGCGGTCGCGCGGGGTCACCTACATCGAGCTCATCGCCACCGCGGCGATCATGATGATCCTGGCCTCGGCCATCCTGCCCCTGGGGCGGGTCGCCGCCCAGCGGCAGCGCGAGGTCGAGCTCCGGGGCGACCTGCGGCAGCTGCGGGAGGCGATCAACCGCTACAAGCTGGCCGTCGAGCAGGGTCAGATCGGCGGCACCGACGTGAAGCTGGGCAGCGAGGGGTATCCGCCCGACCTCGAGACGCTCGTCAAGGGGGTCAACCGGGTGGGAACGGCGGGGAGGAAGCTCAAGTTCCTGCGCCGCATCCCGGTCGACCCCATGACGAGCTCGGCGGAATGGGGACTGCGGTGCTACCAGGACGAGCCCGACAGCACGTCCTGGTGCGGCGACAACGTCTGGGACGTCTACACGAAGAGCACGGCGAAGGGCCTCGATGGAACTCGATACAGCACCTGGTGACGGGTGGCGCCGCCGCGCGGCCGGCTTCACCCTGCTCGAGCTGATCACGGTCGTGACCCTGATCGGCATCCTGGCCTCGATCGCGCTCCCCCAGTACCGGGTGGCGATCGTCCAGTCGAAGGAGGCCGTCCTCAAGGAGGACCTCTTCCGCCTCCGCGACGTGATCGACCAGTACTACGTCGACAAGGGCCAGTACCCGTCGTCGCTGGAGACGCTCGTCGAGGACGGCTACCTGCGCAAGCTGCCCGAGGACCCCTTCACGCAGGCCGCCGACTGGACGCCCGTCTTCGCGGAGCCCGACCCCGACAAGCCGGGCGAGACCCCCGGCGTCTACGACGTCAAGAGCGCCTCCGAGCTCGTGTCGCTCGCGGGCACGCCGTACAGCGAGTGGTGAAGGCGGAGGAGCACAGCATGACCGGACTCCGGAGAACGCGGCTCGTTGCCGTGGCGGCCCTCGTCGCCTTCGCCGGCTCGGGGTGCGCGGCACAGTGGGCCTTCCGCCAGGGACGGGACGCGGCCGACAAGCGGGACTGGGACCTCGCGGTCGCGCGCTTCACCAAGGCGCTCGACAAGGACCCGCAGAACATCAAGTACAAGATCGCCCTCGAGAACGCGCGCGTCCTGGCCAGCCGGTACCACTACGACGAGGCCAAGAAGGCCCTCGCCGCCCAGGATCTCGAGAAGGCGGAGGAGGAGCTGAAGGTCGCCAGCCAGTACGACCCCGCGAACCGCTCCGCCGCCGACGACCTCGCCCTCGTCCGCGAGCGCCGCCGCAAGCGCGAGGAGGAGCAGCGCGACCGGGCCGACTTCGAGCAGAAGAAGGCTCGGGCCCAGGCCGCGGCCCGCCTGCCGGGGCCCGTTCTCTCCCCCCGCAGCCCCGTTCCCATCACCATGCGCTTCGAGGACGCGAGCCTCCAGAAGATCTTCGAGAGCCTCGGGAAGATCGCGGGGGTGAACGTGCTCTTCGACGAGGGCTTCCACGACAAGAAGGCCTCCGCCAACCTGACCGGCGTCACGTTCCAGGAGGCCCTCGACCGGCTGACGTTCGTGAACCGCCTCTTCTACAAGGTGCTCGACCAGAACACGATCATCGTCGTGCCGGAGTCGCGGCAGAAGCGGGTGTCGTACGACGATCTCCTGCTGCGCGTCTTCTACCTGCAGAACGCGGAGATCACCGACACCGTCAACCTCGTCAAGACCCTGGCCAAGGTCACGACGGTGGCCGGGAACCCGAGCCTGGGGGCGATCACCGTGCTCGGGACCGTCGACCAGCTCGCCATGGCCGAGCGCATCATCGACGCCAACGACAAGGCGCGGGGCGAGGTCCTGGTCGAGGTGCAGATCCTCGAGGTGGACCGCAGCAGCCTGAAGCAGTGGGGGATCAGCCTGTCGAACTACACGGCCAGCGCGACGCTCTCGCCGACGGGCAACGCGAACGAGGTCTCGGGGGGAGTTCTCACGGTCCGAGCGCCCCTGCTGTCGGCGCTCAACCAGGCGGACTGGGTGGTCAACATCCCCTCCACGATCATGGTGCAGTTCCTGCAGACCGACTCCACCGTGCGCCTGCTCGCCGCCCCGCGCCTGCGGGCGGCGGAGGGGAAGAAGGCGGAGCTGAAGATCGGCCAGGAGGTGCCGATCCCCCAGACGAGCTACACCGTGGGCCTGAGCGGCGGTACGACGGGAGGCTACCTTCCCGCGACGAGCTTCACCTACAAGAACGTGGGCGTGAACATGAGCTTCACCCCCCGCGTGGCGGCGAGCGGCGACATCACGCTCGAGCTGGCCGCGGAGTTCAGCGTGCTCGGCGACAACCGCAACGTGGGGAGCGAGTCGAACCCGATCCTGGTTCCCACGTTCAACACGCGCAACGTGACCGGCGTCCTGCGACTAAGGGACGGGGAGACCGGCCTCATCGGCGGCCTCCTCCAGGGCCGCGAGGCGACGTCGTTCAGCGGCGCCCTGGGCGTCGACAACATCCCGATCATCGGCAAGCTCTTCGGCAACCGCCAGCGCACCGGCGACGAGACCGAGGTCCTCATCTCCATCACGCCGCGGATCGTGCGGGCGCCGAAGGTCACCGAGGAGGACCTCGTGCCCCTGCGCGTCGGCACGCAGGAGGTGCCGAAGGTCGAGGGCGCGCGGCCGCCGCTCTTCGGGCCGGAGCCCGAGCCGCCCGCGAGCCCGGGCGCCGCATCCGGCTCGACCACGGGCGCGAAGCCGGCGGCCCCGCCTGCCGCGGCGCCGGCCGCGCCTGCGCCCACGGCTCCCGCGGCGCCGGGCGGGACACCGGTTTCGGCATCGCCCACGGCGACTGCCGGACCGTCGGCGACGGAGGCAACCTCGCCGACGAGCCCGCCCGTAGTTTCCGGGGCGCCGACCCCGGCCGACACGAGGCCGGTGACGGTCCTCTTCAGTCCGCCTGAGGTGGCTCTCCAGGCGGGAGCCTCCGGGAGCCTGGCCGTCGTCGTGGTCGGGGCGAGGGACGTCCAGTCGGTCGACGTGACGCTGACGTGGGACCCGGCCCTCGTGGAGGTCACGGACGTGAGCGCCGGCTCCCTCCTCACGCTCGACGGCACCGCGGTCGCGGCCGAGCGCGCGCTCGAGTCGGGACGCGGCCGCGCCCGCTTCTCCCGGGCCGGGGGCGCGTCGGGGTCGGGCGCGGTGGCCGCGATCACGTTGAAGGGGCTCAGGGCCGGCTCCGGCTCGATCGCCGTGGAGTCGATCGTGCTGGGCCGCGGTGGGGCGACCGAGCGGCCGGCCCCGCCCCCCCCGGGCCGGCTGGTGGTGGCGCCTTGAGGTGGGGTCGGAGGAAGACGATGTCTGCGATCAGACGCGTGCCGTTCGCCGTGTGGGCGGTCGGAGCGATCGGGGCGGCCGCGATCGCCACTTGTGCCAAGGCCCCCCTGACCGCGCCCTCCGGGACCACCATCTACCTGCAGGCGAACCCGGACTTCGTGCCCGCGAACGGCGGGCAGGCTCTGGTCACTGCCCTCCTCACCGAGCCCGCCGGGACGCCGGTCGCGGACGGGACCGAAGTCTTCTTCCTCACGACCCTCGGCTCGATCCCCGAGAGCGCGAAGACCTCGAACGGCATGGCGCGGGCCTACTTCGTGTCCGACTCTCGCTCCGGTCGGGCGACGGTGCTCGCGTACTCCGGCGGCCAGGCGGCGGTCGCTCCGAGCCCCACCGCGAGCCCGTCGCCGGCAGCCGTCTTCAGGTCCAGCGGCGCCGTGGCCGCCGTCACCCCGAGACCGTTCGCGGACGCAACAGGGAGCGGGACGGGCCAAGCCACGATCACGATCGACATCGGCAGCTCGCTGCCCGCCAAGGTCGTCGTGACCGCGAACCCGCAGCTCCTCGCCGGCGACCGCTCGGCCACGATCGCGGCGAACGTCTACGACGGAAACGGCAACCCGGTGCAGAACGTGCCGGTCATCTTCACGGTGAGCACCACCGGCGGCGACCCGCTGCAGGAGTACCTGGCGAGCGGCGGCACGCCCCAGTTCACGAACACGAACGGCCAGGCGTTCGACGTCCTCACCACGCGGGCGCCGAACGGGACCACCCAGAAGACCGTGACCGTGACGGCCACGACCCCCAACGGAACGACGAACGACGTGGCGGTCATCGTCAACTACACTCCCGCCTCCTGATACGGCATGCGGCGAGCGACTCTCCTGGCCGTCGTCCTGACCGCCTTCCACGCGGGCGGCGCGCGGGCGGAGATCGCCCTCCTCTCGAGCGGGCTCACCCTGAAGCTCGAGCGGCACCGGGTCGAGGACGGGGCCCTCGTGCTCGTGCTGAAGGGCGGGGGGGAGATGAGCGTGCCGGCCGCGGTCGTGCGCGGCTTCGTGCCCGACGAGGTGGTCGAGGAGCTGGCCGTCCCCGCGGGGGGCGACCTGCGCGAGCTCGTGGCCGCGGCGGCGCGGCGCCACGGCCTGGACCCGGAGCTGGTGAGGGCGGTCGTGGCGGTCGAGTCCGCCTTCCGTCCGGAGGCCGTGTCCCCGAAGGGCGCCCAGGGCCTGATGCAGCTCATGCCGAGGACGGCCGAGTCGCTCGGCGTCGGGAACGCGTTCGACCCCGCCCAGAACCTCGACGGCGGCGCGCGCCTCCTGGGACAGCTCCTGACCGAGTACGGCGGGGACATCACGCGGGCGCTCGCCGCCTACAACGCCGGGGAGGGTGCGGTGCGCCGCCACGGCGGTGTGCCGCCCTACCGCGAGACCCGCGCCTACGTGAAGAAGGTGCTCGAGCGCTACCAGAAGGAGAAGCCGTGACCCTCGCGCGGCACGGCGAGGCGGGCTACTCGCTCGTCGCCCTCATGGCGGCGGTCGCGATCATGATGATCCTGCTGGCGGCGGCGGGGCCCTACTGGCGCTACGTGATGCGGAACGACGCCGAGGAGGAGCTGATCTTCCGGGGCGGCGAGATCGCCGACGCGATCGCCCGCTACCAGAGGCGCAACGGCAACGCCCTGCCGTCCTCGCTCGAGGTTCTCGTCAAGGGGAAGTTCCTGAGGCGGGCCTACAAGGACCCGATGACGAAGCACGGGCGGTGGCGCTTCATCCGCCCCGGCGAGGTCGTGGGCCCGGTGGCGCCCTTGAGCGGGCCCGGGACGTCGACCGTGACCACCACGACCACCACCACCACCACCACGCGCCCCTCCGCCTTCTCGCAGGCGAACCTGAACGCCGGCCCGTTCCAGGGAGTGGCGAGCACGAGCACGGAGAAGAGCCTGCGGATCTTCAACGGACGGACGCGGTACAACGAGTGGGTCTTCCTGCCCGGCCAGCCGCGCGTCATCGGCCGGCCCGTCGGTCCACCGATGGCACCTCCCGGCGGCGCCCCGATTCGTCCCCCGTCGACGGGCCTCTTGACGCCTCCTTAGCCCGAACGGCGGTCGCATCCAGACAAGGAACCGGGAAGCCTCGGGGCGGATGCGCTCACGGGGGCGGCGGGACCGGCGCGGGGGTCGGCGCAGGGGCCGGAGTGGGTGCGGGCGCCGGGGGCTGAACGGGGAAGGGCTGCGGCTGCGGCGTGAACGGAGAGGCCGAGAAGCCCGGATTCGCGAGCGGGGGCGGAAGGGGTGGAGGCGCCCCGGGCGGCCGGGTCGCCCCTTCGGCGGGAGCGGCGGCCGGGTCGGGCGCATCGCTCCCCGGCGCGGACCCGGGCGGGAGGGCCTCCTCCGGGGCGTCCTCGTCGTCCTGGGCGGCGTCCGTGGCCTCCGGGCTCGACCCGGGCGGGATCCCGAAGACCCGACGGGGGTTGGGCGACGGCCGGGCGGCGGCAGCGGGGCCTGCGGGCGCCGACGTCGTCGCGGTGCCGGCCACGACCAGCGTCTGCGCCCCGGCGCCCGTCGAGTCGCAGAGGAGCGCGTAGTTGACGCCCGTGCCTTCGAGCACCGAGAGCACCGCTTCAGCCGGCGTCCGGCCCTGGATGCTGAGGGTGACGAGCGGCCGAGGCACCGGCCCGTCGTAGACCACCTTCAGGCCGGTCTGTCGCGCGAGGCGGTCGAGCACCTCGCTCAGCGGCGCGGCGGTCGCGGCGAGGTCCACGCGGCCCGCGGACACCCTCACCGCGACCTCGGCCGCGGCCGCGCCGGGGGCGAGCACCGCCAGGGCGAGCGTGGCCGCGACCCTCATGCCGGCAGTGTACGCCCCGCTCCCGGGCGGGTAAAGGCGCGACGAGACGCGATTGCCCGCCTGCGCGGCCGATGCTAACCTTGCCGAAACACCTGCCCACGCGTGCCCGGCCCGGCCCGCGGCTCGAGGCGGGTCCTTCGACCGCCGGGAGATCGATGGCCACTGCGACGACGACCGCGCGCGTGCACGACGCCGCGCTCGAGCCCGTCCGCGAGAAGGTGCTCGCCGGCAGGCGGCTCTCCTTCGAGGACGGCGTCGCCCTCTACAGGACCCACGACCTCCTCGGCCTCGGCCGCCTCGCGAATCTCGTCCGCGAGGAGCGACACGGCGACGCCGCCTACTTCGTGTGGAACACGCACGTCAACCACACGAACGTCTGCGTCGCGACCTGCGACTTCTGCGCGTTCGCGGCGCGGAAGGACGAGCCCCGCGCCTACACCATGGCCGTCGACGAGGTCGTGGGGAGGGTTCTCGCCCTGTCCCCCTCCGTGCGCGAGGTGCACGTCGTGGGCGGCCTCCACGCGGAGCTGCCGTTCTCCTACTTCACGGACATGCTGAAGGGGATCAAGGAGGCCCGGCCCGACATCCACGTCAAGGCCTTCACCGCCGTCGAGGTCTTCTTCTTCCACCGCCTGTACCGCAAGAGCGTCGAGGAGGTTCTCACCGAGCTCAAGGCGGCGGGGCTCGACTCGATGCCGGGCGGAGGGGCGGAGATCTTCGCGAGCGAGACCCGGAACCGGATCATCAAGGGCAAGGCGGACGCCGCGCAGTGGCTCGACGTGATGCGCACCGCGCACCGCCTCGGGATCCCCTCGAACGCGACCATGCTCTACGGCCACGTCGAGACGGTCGAGGACCGGGTGGACCACCTGCTGCGGCTCCGCGAGCTGCAGGACGAGACGGGCGGCTTCGTGACCTTCATCCCCCTCGCCTTCCAGCCCTGGGAGGCCCCGGCGATGGACCGGCCGGAGACGACGGGCTTCGACGACCTGAAGGCGATCGCGGTGGCGCGCCTGATGCTCGACAACTTCCCCCACGTCAAGTCCTACTGGATCATGATCACCCCCCGGCTCGCCCAGATCGGCCTCTCGTTCGGAGCCGACGACATCGACGGGACGGTGACCGAGGAGAGGATCGCCCACGACGCCGGGGCGCGGACGCCCCAGTCCATGACCGTGCACGACCTGGTGCGGCTGGTGCGCGAGGCCGGGCGGCGGCCGGTGGAGCGGGACACGGTCTTCAACGTGGTCCGGGAATGGTGAGACCCGCGGCGCTGCGGGCGGCGGGTGCGCCGGAGCTCGCGCCGGCCGCGCGGGCGGTCCGGCTCGGGGCCGTGTCGTACCTGAACGCGGAGCCGCCCGTGCACGGCCTCGACGGGGACGGGGGGGCGGGCTTCCGCGTCGAGCGCGAGGTTCCGTCGCGGGTGGCGCGCCGCCTGCACGCCGGCGAGGTGGACCTCGGCCTCGTCCCCTCGGTCGAGCTCGCGTTCGGCGACTACGCGATCGTGCCCGGGGTGGGGATCGGGAGCCGGGGCCCGGTGCGCTCGGTGTGCCTCTTCCACCGCGGGCCGCTCGAGCGCGTGGGCCGGGTGGCCGTCGACACCTCGAGCCGGACGAGCGCGGCCCTCGTGAAGGTCCTGCTGCACGAGAGGCTGGGCCGCGACCCACTCTACGTGCCGATGCGGCCGAGCCTCACCGGCATGCTGGCCGTCGCGGACGCGGCGCTCCTCATCGGCGACCCCGCCCTCGACGAGGAGAGCGACGCGGAGCGGCTCGACCTCGGTGAGGAATGGACGCGTCTCACCGGCCTGCCGTTCGTCTACGCCTTCTGGGCGGGACGGGCGGGGGCGGTGGGCCCGGCCGAGGTCCGGCGGCTGCAGGCCGCGCTCGGTTCCGGCCTCCAGGCGTTGCCGGCGATCGCCTCCCGCCGTGCGGCCGGCGATCCCGCCCGCGCCCGGAGGTACGAGGCCTACCTGCGGGAGAGCATCGTCTACCGGCTGGGCGAGGAGGAGCAGGCGGGCCTGCGGGAGTTCTTCCGCCGGGCGCACGCTCTCTCGCTCGTCCCGGCCGTCCCGGAGCTGAGGTTCCATGCCGAAGTGTGACGAGATCGCGAGGAAGGTGGAGGACGGCACGCGCCTCACGCGCGAGGAGGGCGCCGCGCTCCTCCGGGACGGCGACTTCCTGGAGCTGGGCGCGCTCGCCGACGCCGTCCGGTGGCGGAAGCACCCGGAGCCCGTCGTCACCTACATCATCGACCGCAACATCAACTACACGAACGTGTGCACCGCCCAGTGCGCCTTCTGCGCCTTCTACCGCGACCTGCCCTCGAAGGAGGGCTACGTCCTGTCGAAGGCGGAGCTCGCGCAGAAGATCGAGGAGACGGTCGCCCTCGGCGGGCGGCAGATCCTCCTCCAGGGCGGGCTCCACCCGGATCTCGGGATCGAGTACTACGAGCGGCTCTTCCGCTGGATCAAGGGGACCTATCCGATCTGGATCCACGGCCTGTCCCCGGCCGAGGTGCAGCACGTCGCCAAGGTGTCGAAGCTCGGCCTCGAGGACACGCTGCGCCGGCTGATGGCGGCGGGTCTCGACTCGATCCCCGGCGGGGGGGCGGAGATCCTCTCCGACCGCGTGCGGAGGATCATCGGGATCGCCAAGGGCTCGACGAGCGAGTGGCTCGAGGTCATGGAGACGGCGCACCGGCTCGGCATGCGGACGACGGCCACCATGATGTTCGGCCACGTCGAGACGCTCGAGGAGCGGGTCGACCACCTGTTGCACTTGCGCGACCTGCAGGACCGGACGGGCGGCTTCACCGCCTTCATCGGATGGACCTTCCAGCCCGCGAACACGGCCCTCGCCGGCGACGAGCTGACGTCGTTCCAGTACCTGCGGACCCTCGCCGTGGCGCGCGTCCTTCTCGACAACTTCCCGAGCGTCCAGGCGTCCTGGGTGACGCAGGGGGCGAAGATCGGGCAGGTGTCGCTGCGCTTCGGCGCGAACGACTTCGGCAGCCTGATGATCGAGGAGAACGTGGTCTCGGCGGCGGGAGCGCACTTCCGGCTGACCGAGGGCGAGATCGCCCGCGCCATCCAGGCGGCCGGCTTCGTCCCCAAGCGCCGGACGATGGACTACCAGATCGTCGGCGACCCGTACTGCTGGAGCCACGAGACGCCGTCCCTCCCCGAGGGCCGCTCGGCGGCCACGCCGCTCGCGAGCTGATGGAGGGGCCCGCGCGAGGCGCGGGGCCGCTCCCTTCGCCATGGAGATCCTGACCGCCTCGTGGGTGTTGCCGATCTCGCGGCCGCCGGTCTCCCGGGGGCGGGTGGCGATCGACGGCAGCCGGGTGGTGTGGGTCGGCCGGGCGGGCGAGGCGGGCGAGCCTGACGCTCCCGTCCGCGACCTGGGCGAGGGCGTCCTCGTGCCCGGCCTCGTGAACGCCCACTGCCACCTCGAGCTCTCGCACCTCGCGGGCCGGCTCGAGCTCGGCCACGGGTTCGTACCGTGGGTCGAGGACGTCGTGGCGAGCCGAGGCCGTTTCACGGACGACGAGATCCGAGTGGCGGCCGCCGGAGCCGTCCGCTTCCTCGAGGAGCACGGGACGGTGGCGGTCGCCGACGTCTCGAACGCCCTCGGCCACCTCGACCTCCTCGGGGGGGCGCGCCTCTCGGCCGTCGTGTTCCTCGAGCTGCTCGCCTGGGATCCCGCGAAGGCGGAGGCCACCCTGGCCTGGGCCGACGAGCGCCTGCGCTCGATCGGGCCCTCGCTGCGGCCCGGGGTCGAGGTTCGCCTCGCCGCCCACGCGCCGCACTCGGTCTCGCCCGCTCTGCTCCGCGGGCTGGTCGAGCGGGGCGGTGCCGCCGCCATCCACCTGGCGGAGTCGAGGGACGAGGCGGAGTTCCTGGCGAGCGGCGGCGGGGCGTGGCCGTCCTTTCTCGCAAAGCGCGGTCTCGGGCACGTGGAGCTCGCCGTGCCCGGCCTGAGCCCCGTGCGCTACACCGAGAGCCTGGGCGTGCTGCACTCGAGGCTCGTGGCCGCGCACGGCGTACAGGTGGACGCGGCGGATCGAGAGGTCCTGGCCCGCCACGGCGTGTCGGTCGTCCTCTGCCCGCGCAGCAACCGGAACCTCGGGGTCGGCACGGCCGACGCGCCGGCTCTGCGGGCAGCCGGCGTGCGCCTGGCCCTCGGCACCGACAGCCTGGCCAGCGTGGAGACGCTGGACGTCCTGGAGGACGCGGCCCTGCTCCAGCGGCAGTTCCCGGATCTCGATCCCGCCGCCATCGTGCGCATGGCGACCCTCGGGGGGGCCGAGGCGCTCGGCCTCGACGACCTGGGCGCGATCGCTCCCGGCCGGCGGGCCGCGCTGGCCTTCGCCGAAGGGCGGACGAGGGAGCCCCACGCCTGGCTCCTGTCCGGCGAGGCCCGGCTGCGGCCACTGGAGGCCCGGTGAAGGGCGTGATCGCCCGCGCCGTCGCTTACGGACGCATGATCCGCTTCTCGCACTCCCTGTTCGCCCTGCCCTTCGCTCTGACGTCGGCCGTGCTCGCCGCTCACGACGGCGGGGTGGCCGCCCGCCCGATCGCCTGGATCGTCGTGGCGATGGTCGCGGCGCGCTCCGCGGCCATGGGCTTCAACCGCCTGGCCGACCAGGCGATCGACGGCCGCAACCCCCGCACCGCCCTCCGCGAGCTGCCCCGGGGCGTGATCTCGCGGGCCGAGGTGTGGCGGTTCGTCCTCGTTTCGACGGCCGTCTTCGTCCTGGCCGCGGCGATGCTGAACGGGCTCTGCCTCGCCCTGTCTCCTCTCGCCCTCGTCGTGGTCTTCGGCTACTCGTACACCAAGCGCTTCACGGCGGCCTCGTCGCTCGTCCTCGGCCTGTCCCTCTCCATCGCGCCGGTCGGCGCGTGGCTCGCGATCCGGGGCCGGTTCGAGCCCCTCCCGATCGTCCTCGCCGTCGCCGTCGTGCTCTGGGTGGCAGGCTTCGACACGATCTACTCCTGCCAGGACGCCGAGTTCGACCGGCGGGAGGGCCTCCGCTCGATCCCGGCCCGCCTCGGGGTGCCGCGGGCCCTGGCCGTGGCGCGGGCTCTCCACGTCGGGGCCGTCCTCGCCCTCCTGGGGCTCTTCTGGCTCGCCCCGCTGCACCCGGTCTATCTGGTCGGCGTGGCGGGGGTGGCGGGGCTCCTCGCCTGGGAGCACACGCTCGTCCGCGCCGACGACCTGAGCCGGGTGATGCAGGCCTTCAACCTGAACGGCTGGGTGAGCCTCGGCTACCTCGCTTTCACCGCGGCTTCAGCCCTCCTGCACTGAAATGGCGCTCAGAGCGGCCCGGGGGCGGGGTAGAATCCGGCCTTTGGCGGAGTCCCTGTCGTTGAGCCTGAGCGGTGCCACGCCGACGCCCGGCGCGCCGGAGAAGGTGGCGGTGCGCTCGATGTTCGACCGCATCGCGCCGCGCTACGACCTCCTGAACCGGCTGCTGTCGGCCGGTACCGACGTGCGCTGGCGGCGGCGGGCGGTGGACTTCCTCGAGCTGGACGGCCCGTCGCACGTCCTCGACGTCTGCACGGGCACGGCCGACCTGCTCCTCGAAGCGCTCGGCCGGGACCCGCGTCACACCGGCCTGGGCGTGGACCTTTCCCCACGCATGCTCGCCCGCGGGGCGGCGAAGCTCGAGGGGAGCGGGTACGCGGGCCGGGGAAGGCTCGTGGGGGGCGACGGGGAGCGTCTGCCGGTGGGAGACGGGCTCTTCGACGCCGTGCTCGTCGGGTTCGGGATCCGGAACGTGGGCGACGTGCCCCTGGCCCTGCGCGAGGTCCTGCGGGCGCTCCGGCCCGGCGGGCGCCTCGCGGTCCTCGAGTTCTCGATGCCGAAGGGCGTCCTGGGGACGGCGTACCGGTTCTACTTCCGTCGCGTGCTGCCTGGGATCGGTGGCCTCGTGAGCGGCGACGCGTCGGCATACGCCTACCTGCCCGCGTCCGTCGCGCGTTTCCCCACCCCCGAGGCCTTCGCCCGCCTCATGGAAGAAGCGGGCTTTCGCGACGTCCGGTGGCGCCTGCTCAGCGCGGGGATCGCCTGTCTCCACCGCGGGGAGAAGCCGGCGTGAGCCGGCTGGGGGCGACGCTCCAGCGGGCGGCGGAGTGGCTGCGTCCGCAGCGCGACGCCGTCCTCGCGGACTGGGTCCGGGCCGTGGCTGACGTGCGGGGCGTGGCGGAGGCCGACGTCCGCGAGAGCTGCGCGCGGGAGCTCGACGCCCTCCTCGATCGGTTCTCGTCCGGCGACGTGGAGGGGCTGCTCACGGAGGAGTCGCGGCGCGCGGAGCACGCGGCCCGCCGCGGCACGAGCCTGCTACGGTCCGCGGTCGACATCCGAGTGCTCGACCGGTGCCTCGCCGCCGTCCTCGGCGCGGCGTGTCCGGATCGGGAGTCGCTCGCCGAGACCCTCGTCGCCCTCGACGAGCTCGGGGACCGGCGCCTGGAGGCCCTCCTGGCCGCGCAGGAGGACGAGTCCACGCGCCGGCTGGTCGAGGCCCAGGAGCAGGCGGCGCAGGCCGCGGAGCGGGCGCGCGAGGTTGCGCGGGGGAACGAGGCCCTGCGCCGGGCCGAGGCGGAGAGCCGCCACCGCGCGGAGCAGATCGGCCTCCTCTCGTCGGTGGCCCACCGGATCGCCGCGATACGCGAGCCCGAGGAGCTGATGCAGCAGGCGGCCGACCAGATCCGGGCCCGCATGAACCACACCTACGTGGCGGTGGTGGTCCTCGACGACGGGGGGGGCCTGGTCGGGCGCTGGGCAGGCCGACCGGGACTCGGGCGCACGAGCGCCGGCCGGGCCCAGAGCCCGGCGGGCGGAATCATCGGGAGGGCCCTGCGCCTGCGCGCTCCGCAGGTGGTGGGCGACGTCACGCGGGACCCCGATTACCACCCGGACGTGGCGGGGACGCGGTCGGAGATGGTGATCCCGCTGCTCGAGGGCGCGGAGGCCGTCGGAGTGCTGGACTTCCAGAGCGAGGAGCCGTTCGCGTTCGCCCTCGACGACGTCGCGGCGGGGGAGACGCTCGCCGAGTTCCTGGTGATCGCCCTGCGCAACGCGCGCCTCTACCAGGAGGCCCGGCGCGGCAACCACCGTCCCAAAGACGGCGGGTAGCCGCGGGCGCAGCTAAGGGGCCACCGTCCGCTCGAAGACCGACGCGAAGTGGCCGGCGATCCGGTCCTCGACCTCCTCCCGAGCCACGGGGCGGCCGAGCAGGCGCTCGAGGCTCGTGACGCCGCGGCCGCGGATCCCGCAGGGCACGATCAGGTCGAAGGCCGAGAGGTCGGTGGCCGCGTTGAAGGCGAAGCCGTGCGACGTCACCCAGCGGGCGATCCGCACGCCGATCGCTCCGATCTTGTCGGTGCCGACCCAGGTGCCGGTCAGGCCGGACACGCGTCCGGCCGCGATCCCGTAGTCCTTGCACACCCGGATCATGACCTCCTCGAGGTCGCGCACGTAGCGGTGGACGTCGCAGCGGTCGGGCGCGAGGTCGAGGATGGGGTAGCCCACCGCCTGGCCGGGGCCGTGATAGGTCACGTCGCCGCCACGGCCGGTCTCGACCACCGCGAATCCCCGCGCCCGCAGGGCCTCGGCCGGGAAGAGCAGGTTCTCGGGGCGCGCGTTGCGGCCCAGGGTGAAGACCGGATCGTGCTCGAGGAGGAGCAGGTGGTCGGGGACGCCGCCCGCGCGCCGCTGCGCGACGAGCGCCTCCTGCAGCTCGAGCCCGCGGTCGTAGGGCACGCGGCCGAGCCGCTTCACGACCAGCCGCCGGCTAGAGGGCAGCTTCGTCGAACTCCTGGAGGACCTGCTTGACCCGCGCCATGAAGCGGTCGGCGTCCGCGCCGTCGACCAGCCGGTGGTCGAAGGTCAGTGCGAGGTAGCACATCGTCCGGATCGCGATGGCGTCGTCCCGCACGACGGGGCGCTTCTCGATCGTGCCGATGTCGAGGATCGCCACCTGCGGCTGGTTGATGATGGGCGTCCCGAAGAGGCTGCCGAAGCCCCCGGGGTTGGTGACCGTGAACGTCCCTCCCTGAACCTCCTCGACCTTGAGCTTCTTGGCCCGGGCGCGGTCGGCGAGGTCGTGGACGGCGCGGGCGAGGCCGAGCACGTTCTTCTCGTCGGCGCGGTGGATGACGGGCACGATGAGGCCCTGCTCGAGGGCCACCGCGACGCCGAGGTTGACGTCCTTGTGGTAGAGGACGTGGTCGCCGTCGAGGCTCGCGTTCAGGATCGGGAACGCCTTCAGAGCGTCGACCACGGCCCGCAGGATGAACGGGGTAGGGGTGAGACGCACCCCTCGCTCCAGGAACGCCGCCCGGTGCTTCTGGCGGAGCCCTTCCACCCGCGTCATCTCGACCTCGAAGACGGTCGAGACGTGGGCCGAGGTGCGCCGGGAGAGGACCATGTGCTCGGCCGTCTTCCTTCGGATCGGCGA
>Ga0335080_10003411_pt1 | contig 16073 bp, 8 predicted proteins | sample Lox_Sample_34_FD_206720 | JGI IMG/M metagenome (GOLD analysis project Ga0335080, IMG submission 206720) | Soil microbial communities from Loxahatchee National Wildlife Refuge, Florida, United States - Lox_Sample_3.4 | ecosystem: Environmental > Terrestrial > Soil > Wetlands | place: USA: Florida...
CATCCCAGGTCAATCCCGAATGAATGTGAGTATTTTGGACAATATTTTCTGTGTCGTCGTAGTTGATAAACTCGAAGCCGGTGGCAGGCCAATAGAGCGCCAGCGTGACCATGGCCAGCAGCAGGCTGAGGATCACCGGGTCGCCCATGACTTCAGCTGCCCAGGATTTGACCGGGGTGCTGCGTGGTCGTTTTGAAGCAGTTTTTGGATCCAATGGTTCCATTAATAACCTGGTTGGGATTCTTACGCCAACTCCCAGAGAAAATCGGTTCAAAATGGCAGGGTGGCGCTGCTGCGCCGCCGGGATGATGGCCGCGCAACAGCGCGGCCCTACCGTCTCGAACAGGTGCCGATTATTATCGAGGAATGGTATTAATTGGTTGAAGTTTAATCAAACCCAGCTTCGGGTTCAAAACAGAAACGAAACAATGAGAAGATGGCGAATGAATCGGGATGCGCCCTTGTCGACCTTCACCCAAGGAAGGTGCGTGACAATCGCGGCGGTCACCGACCACCGCTGCAGTGCAAAAGCAAAAGGGGCGGAGAAAAACTCCGCCCCTCACCATTATGAAATAGTTACTTGGCTTACTGCTGTTTCCGCCTCAAAGCCAGAAAGGCGAGGCCACCAAGAACCGCCAAACCAAAGATCGCCGGTTCAGGCACAGGTGTCACGTCGGCAAACGAATCTCCGAGGCGCACTTCGTCAACCGTGAAGAACGCGTTGGTTCCATTTGCATTAAAACCACCAGCTTGGAAACGCAAGCAATTGACGGCGGATAGATTAGCACCGCTGCTGCTCACATCTGCCGTTGCTGTGCTCGGGGTGTTGCCGTTGTTGCCAAAGAGGCTCGCACTGGGATTTATCCACGCATAATAAGTGTCCACAGCGGCGGTATTATCAACGACCAGTTTCACCAGAACAAACTGAACACTCGCATTGAACGCCGAAACGGTTGCCAGATTGGGTGTCCCTTGTGCAACCGTTCCACCCCAGGCAGCCCAATTTTGTGACGTTTGTGTGGCGGTCCCATTGGCCAAACCAAGATCGGCTATTTCGCTGCCGTTTGCAAGGCTGGTGGCGCCGCTAAAGAATCCGAGATTTGACTGACGGTAATACATCGATCCGCTTGGGTTGGTCGGATAGATTGGATTATACATCAAGAAGCTGAGCCACAATGTTCCACCGTTCGCCGCCGCAAGATTTCCCAAGGTGTCGGTCAACGTCCGCTGAGGCGTGGCTGCCGTTGCCGTGCCTGGACCCGGTTGGGGCATTCCCACTTGAAGAGCGCCGGCATCAACTATCAATCCGCCGTAGCTCAAACCACTGGAAACATTGGTCCCGATTTTAGAGCCTGCCGACGAAGAAGCCCACGGATATAGCCAACCAGTGCTGTCTCCACCAGTTGAACCGCCTATACCACTGAGGGCGGTATAATTAAATCCATCGTAGGCGATTGTCTGGGCGCGGGCTGATAGTGCCGCGGTTAAAGAAACCGCCGCGGTCAGCGCCAAAGTGGTTGCATGTTTTTTGAGTATTGACTTGATCATAATGGTCTTCCTGAGTTTTGTTTGTTTACGACTCTGCTCGTTCTTAATATTGCATGATATTCTTATCGAATGCTACTGTTTTTATTTACCATTTATGATAGAAATTATGCGTTTTCTGCCATCGGTTGCCGATGGTAAAACCACCGGCAAACCCGATATGGTCGCGGAAACATTGAGGTTTTATACCAATTCCCAGGGAGACAAACGACGCAATGAGAGGACGACGCTGCCTGTTCGCGATCTATTGGAACTGCACCGCCCGTGTGATAATGGCCGCGCAGGCACCTCGAAGTTTGATGTCGGGGCAGGCAGTGGCCTGCCGTCTGGATCAGGCTCCGATTATTATCGGGTAATTAAATCGCACCGGCACGCAACCAGAGCGACACCTTGAAGCACGCCTGGCAAACACGCACGCGGGAAATTAGGCTTTGCAAGCTGTTCCGCCCCCATAAAATATCCGCTAATTAGTTGAAGACAAAGCTGTGGCCCGGACAAACCATTCTTTTACATGTTCCATTCCCGCCGGCATAACGATCAATCTGTGAGACTCTTCTTACTCTTCTCATGAGCGGAAGATCAAAGATAAAAGCCACTGCCATGCATTCGAGCGCGCCTTCCGGTAATACGCCGGAAGTGAATGACTCCCGTTCGCAGAAATTCGAAATCCGTCCGGCGGGTTTGAGTGGCCGCTGGAAAGTTGCCGGGGTCTGTATTTTTCTGGCGGCGATCATCTGGGCCGTTTATGGCCAGACCTTGCACTTTGAATTCGTCAACTATGATGATGACGAACAGATTTACGAGCACCCGGTGATTAAAGACGGCCTGAGTTTGCCGGGCATCGCTTGGGTATTTACCCACAGCGACGATGGGCATTGGATCCCGCTGAACAAAATCTCCCACATGCTGGATTGTCAGTTCTACGGGCTGAGGCCTGCCGGTCATCATCTCACCAATGTCCTGCTTCACACCGCAACGGCAATCCTGCTTTTTCTCGTGCTGCGGCGGATGATGGAGCTTCGTCCCGACAAAGGCATTGGGACCGCGGACTCGCAAGCCAGCGTTCTATGGCGCAGCGCGTTTGTAGCGGCGGTGTTTGCGGTCCATCCGTTGCGGGTGGAATCGGTGGCCTGGGTGGCAGAACGCAAAGATGTCCTCAGCGGACTGTTCTTCATACTGACGCTCTGGGCATACGTGCGCTATGCGCAAAACAAAGCATCACTCAACCCTCAAACCCTTGACGTGGCGCGGCGCAGCGGAGACGGCTCAACCCTCAACTATGCCCTGTCATTGTTGTTTTTTGCCTGCGGGCTGATGTCAAAAGCCATAGTGGCGACGCTGCCGCTGCTGCTACTGTTGCTGGATTACTGGCCGCTCGGCCGTTTCGGGCCGCCGGGGTCAATGGCTGCAATAGACAGGAAAAAACGATTGTCCGTTTCGAAGCGGTTGATTCTTGAAAAAATCCCTTTTCTGGGGGTAATCATTGCGGTGGGGATGGGTTTGCTTTTCTCCCGGGACAGAAACAACGTAGTGGTTGCGGTGGCGATACGGACCGGTCAAGGATTGGTGCCCCATAAGGATTTGAACCAGATGGAGCGGACGGGTGACGCTTTATTGACACCGTTCGTCTATTTAAAGCAATTATTCTTTCCGGCAAGTCTGGCCGTCTCTTCCCCTCCCGGCCACAGTGTTCCGCGTTGGGAAATGTTTGGGGCGGTGATATTATTGGCTGCCATTTCCGGGATAGTTTTGGCCCGGCGGCGGAAGCAGACCTATCTTGTCGTAGGCTGGTTTTGGTATCTGGCCATGCTTGCGCCGGTATTAATGCTGATCCAGAAGGGCGCTGAATTTCGCTGTGATCGTTATACCTATCTTTCGCAGATCGGCTTGTATCTGTTGCTGGCCTGGGCGGCGGCGGATCTGTGCGCCGGCTGGCGTCATGGCCGCCTGGTGCTGGGCGGCTGCGCCACCATCGTCGTCATCGCGTTGATTTTCTGTGCGCGGGTGCAGACCTCGTATTGGCGCAACAGTGAATCGCTGTGGGTGCACACGCTCGACTGCACGCCGGACAACGTTCTTGCTCATAACAACCTCGGCAATGTTTTATTCCAAAAGGGGCGGGTGGATGAAGCGATCGCCCATTATCAAAAGGCGATACAAATCATGCCTGATTTCGCGGAAGCCCAAAGCAACCTCGGCAACGCACTGCTCCAAAAAGGGGATGTCGGCGCAGCGATCGCCCATTGCCAAAAGGCACTGCAAAGCAAACCGGTTAACGCCAAAGCCCACAGTATCTTCGGCAACGCGCTGCTCCAAAAAGGGGATGTCGGCGCGGCGATTGCCCAGTACCAAAAAGCGCTGCAAATCAAACCCGACTTCGCGGAAGTCCACGGCAACCTTGGCAACGCGCTGGTCCAAAAGGGCAGTTTGGACGAAGCGATCACCCATTACCAAATGGCGCTGCAAATCAAACCTGACTACGTGAATGCCCTGAACAATCTGGCCTGGCTGCTGGCGACCTGTCCGGACGTTCACATCCGGGATGGTGTTCAAGCTGTCAATTATGGCGTGATTTCCCATGTCGACACCCTGGCGGCCGCCTACGCCGAGGCGGGACGATTTGACGACGCGATAGCGGCGGCGCAGAAAGCCTGCGCGCTGGCCGCGGCCGCGGGCGCAGAGAATTTGCTTGAGCAGAGCCGGGAACGGCTGGCTTTGTATCGGGCCCGCCAGCCGTATCACGAGGCTGCTGGAAAGGTTGCTCCCGCCGCGCCCTAGCGTTCATGCGCGTCTTCAGGTTGCTGGAAAAATTCCCGTTGCCGTTGCCATTCCGGGTCATTGGCCGTCAAACCGGTTCCAATGGTAAAATTTTAGCCGGCTCATAATTCAAATATGGCCCCAGCCATTTTTCGACTTCCGGCAAAGTCATGCCTTTGCGGACATGATAATCCAGCAATTGGTCGCGGCCCAATTTGCCAACGGCGAAGTATTTTGAGTCCGGGTGCGCAAAATAAAGCCCGCTCACGCTGCTGGCTGGCCACATTGCGAAACTTTCCGTCAGCTTGATGCCGGCGTTCTTCTCCACGTCGAGCAGTTTCCAGAGAATTCCCTTTTCCGTGTGGTCAGGACAGGCCGGGTAACCCGCCGCCGGCCGGATGCCTCGATATTTCTCAGCGATTAAATCGTCGGTGGTAAGCTTTTCAGTTTTGCCATAACCCCATTCCTCACGAACTTGCTTGTGCAAACCTTCGGCAAACGCTTCCGCCAGGCGATCAGCCAGAGCTTCAGCCATGATGGCGTTGTAATCATCGTGGTCGGCCTTGAATTTTTTGACCAACTCATCCAGCCCGTGTCCGCTGGTGACGGCGAAGGCCCCCAAATAGTCGAGGGGCGAAGGTCGAGGGTCGAGGGCAGGGTTTGGCTCTCGACTCCCGGCTCCGGACTCTCGACCCGCCTTGGGCGCGATAAAATCCGCCAGGCACCAGTTCGGACTGCTGTCGTCTTTGGCGATTTGCTGGCGGAGGAAATGGAAGGTGGTCCGGACTTTCTTGCGGGTTTCGTCCCAATAAACCTCAACGTCGTCGCCTGCGCGGTTGGCGGGAAAGATTCCATATACACAACGCGGTAGCAGCAGCTTTTCAGAAATGATTTTTTCCAGCAGCTTCTGCGCGTCGGCAAACAGTTTGCGCGCTTCCTCGCCGTGCTTTTCGTGCTGGAGGATTTTCGGATAAACGCCGCGCAACTCCCAGGTGTGGAAGAACGGCGACCAGTCAATGTATTTGGCGACTTCTCCCAGTGAACCATTATCAACGGTTTTCACAGCGGAATATTCCGGCTTTGGCAATTCATCGAACTTCAGCTTCGGCGCGTTGGCGCGGGCTTGTTCAATCGAAATGAGCTTCGCGGCCTGTCCCCCGTGCCGGGCGCGGAGGCGGTCGTACTCCTCCCGGATTTGCGCGGCGAACTCCGGCCGGTGTTCCGCGCTGACCAGGCTGCTGACCACCGGCACGGCGCGCGAGGCGTCGAGCACGTGCACCACCGGCTGGCCGTACCCGGGCGCAATCTTCACCGCCGTGTGCGCTTTGCTGGTGGTGGCGCCGCCGATGAGCAACGGCAATTTCAAACCTTCCCGCTCCATCTCCCGCGCCACGTGGGCCATCTCGTCCAGCGACGGCGTGATCAGCCCGCTCAGGCCGATAATGTCCACCTGCTGTTCGCGGGCGGTCTGCAAGATCTTCTCGCACGGCACCATTACCCCGAGGTCAATGACTTCATAATTGTTGCAGGCGAGCACGACGCCGACGATGTTTTTGCCGATGTCATGCACGTCGCCTTTGACGGTGGCCATGAGGACTTTGCCGGCGTTTTTGTGCGTGCCGCCGGCGGCTTTTTTCTCCGCCTCCATGAAGGGCAGCAGATAAGCCACGGCTTTTTTCATCACGCGCGCCGACTTCACCACTTGCGGCAGGAACATCCGGCCCGACCCGAACAGATCGCCGACGACGTTCATGCCCGCCATGAGCGGGCCTTCGATGACGGGCAATCCCGACTTGTCGGGATATTTCTGGCGTGCCTCCTCCGTGTCCTGATCAATGAAATCCACAATGCCTTTAACCAATGCGTGGCTGAGGCGCTCCTCGACGGTGCCCTTCCGCCATTCATCCGCCACTGCCGCGACTTCGCCCTTCTGTTTCACCGATTCAGCGAACTTGACCAGCCGTTCGGTGGCATCGGGCCGGCGATTGAGCAGCACATCTTCCACCCGTTCCAGAAGGTCTTTGGGAACTTCCTCATAGACGGCGAGCAGTCCGGGATTGACGATGCCCATGTCGAGCCCGGCTTTGATGGCGTGATACAAAAACGCGCTGTGCATCGCCTCGCGCACGGCATTGTTGCCGCGAAATGAAAACGAAACGTTGCTGATGCCGCCGCTGACCTTGGCCAGGGGGAGATTTTCCTTGATCCATTTCGTCGCACGGATGAAGTCCACGGCATAATTCGCGTGTTCCTCCATGCCCGTGCCAACCGTCAGCACGTTCGGATCAAAAATGATGTCCTGCGGCGGGAACCCGACCGATTGGACCAGCAAATCGTAGGCACGCCGGCAGACTTCGATGCGCCGCTCGAACGTGTCCGCCTGGCCGCGTTCGTCGAAGGCCATCACGACCACCGCCGCGCCGTAGCGCCGCACGAATTTCGCCTGGCGCAGAAATTTCTCCTCCCCTTCCTTGAGGCTGATGGAATTGACAATTCCTTTGCCTTGAAGACATTTCAGCCCGGCCTCGATCACTTCCCATTTGGACGAATCCACCATCACCGGCACTTTGCAGATATCCGGCTCGCCGGCCACCAGGTGCAGGAAACGCGTCATTGCTGCCACACCGTCAATCATTCCCTCGTCCATGCAAACGTCAATGACCTGCGCGCCATTTTCGACCTGCTGGCGGGCGATGGTCAGCGCCGCATCGAAATCACCGGCCTTGATGAGTTGGGCAAATTTGGGCGACCCGGCCACGTTCGTCCGTTCGCCGATGTTCAGGAAATTGGAATCCGGCCGCACGGTGAGCGCATCCAGCCCGCTCAGGCGCAGGTACGGCTCAACCGTCGGGACTTTGCGGGGCGGCAGGCCACGGACGGCTTCGGCCAGCAGTTTGATGTGTGCCGGCGTTGTGCCGCAGCAACCGCCGACGATATTGAGCCAGCCGTTCTGCGCCCATTCCTTGAGTTGCGGTGCGAGCGATTCCGGCGTTTCTGGAAAACCGGTCGGGAGCAGGGGATTGGGCAACCCGGCGTTGGGATGGGCGCTGACGTAAATCGGGGCCAGACCGGAAAGCTCTTCGATGAGCGGGCGCAATTCCCTGGGACCGAGCGCGCAATTCATGCCAACCGAGAGCAGGGGAACGTGGGAAATCGAATTCCAGAACGCTTCGACGGTCTGGCCGGTCACCCCGCGGTTGCTGCCCGCCTGAATGAACGTGACCGAGGCCAGAATCGGAATTGCGGATTGCGGATTGCGGATTGCGGATTTGCCGGCCGCGGCAGAGCAGGGGAATGACTCGAGCCCGCGCTCTTCCAGGATTTTCTGGATGCCAAAAAACGCCGCCTTCGCATTCAGCGTGTCAAAAATGGTTTCCACCAGCAGCAGATCCACACCGCCATCCAGGAGCCCGCGCACCTGTTCGCCGTAAGCCGCAACCAGTTCGTCGTAGGTGCAGCCGCGCGCGGCAGGATTAGCAACGTCGGTCGAGATGGACGACGTCTTGGTGGTCGGCCCGATGGCGCCGGCGACGAAACAAATGCGGTCCTGGGAGCGCCGGCGTCCCGCCGGCACGCCGTGCTCCGTCAAAAAGGGCCCACTCGCCGGCGAGACGCCGGCGCTCCCAGGATCGGTCCCGGCCATGAACCGGTCGGCGGCGCGGCGCGCGCATTCCGCGCCGGCTTTGGCCGATTCGTAGGCCAGCGCTTCCAGCCCGTAATCCGCGAGCGAGATGGACTGTGAGTTGAAGGTGTTCGTCTCGATGATGTCCGCGCCGGCTTCGAGGTACTGGCGGTGAATGTCCTCGATGATTTGCGGCTGGGTCAGATTGAGCAGGTCAATGCAGCCTTTGAGGTCCTTGCCGCGCCGGTCCTTGAACCGTTCACCGCGGAACTCGACCTCGGTCAGCCGGCGCTGCTGCACCATCGTGCCCATCGCCCCGTCGAGGATGACGATGCGCTCGCACAACAGGCGCTGGAGCTGTTCAATTCTTCTCGGCATGGCTTTGCAATAAATTAACCGGATGAAAACTAACCAAAAGCTTCCGCGAATGCAAATTTAAAATCAACGTATCTTGATATGATGATATGAATTTTAAAATCCGAAGGCCAAAATCCGAGACCCGAACAAGGTCCGAAACCCTAATTCTGAACGGCGCCGGGCGCAGTGGCAACAGGTGGTTGCAGGGGGAGGGTTGGTGGGGGCGTTTTCGGGCTTCGGCATTCGGTTTTCGGGTTTATCCCTTCGCTTGCCTGGCGCTCATCCATTCTTTATGCTCGCTCTTACGCACATGAAACCAGCGATTTGGCTCAATCTTTCTTTTCTCCCGTGAAAATCCGCAAAGCTGTCATTACTGCCGCTGGCCAGGACCAGCGCCGCCTGCCTTTGCAATGGCTGGTGGACCGCGATGGCCGGTCAAAATCGGCGCTCACCATCCTGCTCGAAGAAGTCCTGCAGGCCGGCATCGAGGAAATCGGCCTGGTGATCGCCCCCGGCGATCAGAGCGCGTTTGCGGCGGCCGCCGGGCCGTACGTCAATCGCATTCAATTCATCGAGCAACCCGCGCCGTTGGGTTACGGTCACGCGGTGCTCTGCGCTCACCCGTTCACCGGAGCGGAGCCGTTTCTGCTGTTGGTGGGCGACCACCTCTATGTTGCCAACGGCCAGAAATCGTGTGCGCGGCAGCTGGTGGAAATCGCTTCGGCGGAGTCCTGCGCCGTGTCGGCAGTGCAGGCTACGCACGAAAGCCTGTTGCCCCATTACGGTGTGGTCGGCGCCAGGCGGCTGGCCGGCCAAACCGGTCTCTATCAGGTGGACCGCGTGCTCGAAAAACCGACGCCGACCGTGGCCGAACAAAAACTCATCGTGCCCGGTTTGCGCGCCGGCCACTACCTCTGCTTCTTTGGCATGCACGCCCTGACCACGGGTGTGATGGACATCCTGAAAAAACTGGTAGGCCAGGGCGCCGCCGGGGCGCACCTTTCCGACGCGCTGGCGAAAACGGCGGAAAGCGAGCGTTATCTAGCCTGCGAACTCCAGGGCCGCCGCTACGACATCGGCGTCAAATACGGCCTGCTGACGGCGCAACTGGCGCTGGCGCTCAGCGGCCAGGACCGCGATGAAGTCCTGACGCAGCTCGTCGGCCTGCTGGCGCAGACCTGACACCGGCCGCTTGTGAAAACCAACTCCGGTCGCCACATCTGAGGCATGGACAGCAAACTCGTTCAACTTATCACCTCCCGGGACCCGGCGGTGCGCAACCGGTCGCTCGACGCGATCTGCCGCGCCGCATCGCTGCCGGAACTGCTGGCGGAGTGCGCCGAACTCGAGGCCTTCCGCCGGCGCAGTGAAAATCTTTACGAACGCGTCCGCGCCCTGTTGTTCCTTTATGCCATCCACCGGTTTCATATGCCGTTGAAGCCGGGGGTGCACGCGCGGACCCTGATTTCGTTCCCCGGCTACACGCAACTCCTGCAGCGCCGGTTCGAGGAGGCCATCGCCGCCTTCCTCAAGGCCCAGACGGCGGACGGGCCGTCCGACCCCATTTCCAGCGCACTGGCAGTAGCCTATTACCGGCTGGCCCTGCAAACGCTGGCCGACCAGGTCCGCCGCAGCGTGCGTTCGGTGCGCGGCAATCAATGGATGTTCCGCATGGGCCATCCGGCCGATCATCCATTGCGCATCCGGAGCGAGCTGCTGAAACGCAGCGACGAGGACGGGACCTATCCGATCCTGCGCGAACGCACCCCGGTGCGCATGGACCTCACTCATTGCGGCTGGAGCGATATTTTCTTTCTCGGCATGGATTATCCCGAGGGCGCGAAGGTATTGAACGTTTCGATTGACCTCGGCGTGCACGGGCGCGATTCCGCCACGCGACCGCCCATCGAAACTTATCTGCGCGTGCTGGATGAACCGGTGTTGCGCCTGACCAGCGTGGACCTTGGCGCCACCGCCGATATCACGAACCTGGCCGACGTGTTCGATTTCGCCAAAGACTATCTCGGCCTGCTCAAGGCGGCGGTCATCGCCGGCGGCATCGTTCCCCCCGGCGTGGAAGGTTCGGGCCAGAGCCTCGCCGACCTGCTGGCGCGGGTGGTGGGGCCGGGCCGGGGACTTGAACTCGTCAGCGCCGTCAACGGCATTCCCAAAGGCTCGCGATTGGCCGTCTCCACGAACCTGTTGGCTTCAATGATTGCGTTGTGCATGCGGGCCACCGGCCAGGCCAGTTCGTTGCATGGTTCGCTCCTGGAAGACGAACGCCGGCTGGTGCTGGCCCGCGCCATCCTCGGCGAATGGCTCGGCGGTTCCGGCGGCGGCTGGCAGGATTCCGGCGGCGTCTGGCCGGGGATGAAATTGATTGAAGGCGTGCTTGCCGCCGAAGGGGACCCCGAATTTGGCGTCAGCCGCGGCCGGCTCATGCCGCAGCATTGCATCCTGGCCCACGAAGACGCCTCGCCCGCCCTGAGGCAGAAGTTGCAGGACAGCCTGGTGCTGGTGCACGGCGGCATGGCGCAAAACGTCGGGCCCATCCTCGAGATGGTCAGCGAAAAATATCTGCTGCGTTCCGAAGCCGAGTGGCAGGCGCGCCTCAGCATGCTCGCCATTCTGGACGAAATTCTCGCCGGGCTTAAGCGCGAGGACATCGCGGCCCTGGGCGCGGCCACCACGCGGAATTTCTTCGGCCCCATTCAGTCCATCATTCCGTGGGCGACAAACCTGTTCACGGAAACCGTCATCCAACGAGTGCAAACCGAGTTCGGAAAGGATTTTCTCGGGTTCTGGATGCTGGGCGGCATGTCGGGCGGCGGCATGGGCTTCATCTTTGACGCGGCGAAGAAAGCCGCCGGCCAGACGCGCCTGCAGGAATTGATGTCGCAAACCAAACGCGAGTTTGAATATTCCCTGCCGTTCGCGATGGAGCCGGTGGTTTATGACTTTGCCATCAACGAAAAAGGCACCTGGGCCGACCTGTTGCATGGCCGGTCCGCGCTGCTGCCGCAGGGTTATTACGCGCTCACGATGCCGCCGTTGTTGCGGAAGGATGCCCGCGCCCTGCCGCCGTTGCACCGCGCGGAGATGGACAAATTCGCCGCGGCGTGCCGCTCCCGGCCTGAACTGCGCGGCATGGTGCAAACGCTTTTCGACCGTCTGTTGCCGCGATTGCAAACCGATGATGCCAGCGACGAATCGTTGCCGGCATTGCTCGAACGCTACGGCTTCGACCGTGCGCAGCACGAACAGGTCCGCGCGGATTTGAAATCGGGCCGCATCGGACTGGCCCAAAATCGTTTGCCGGTCAGTACACAAATTCAGGATGTGATGTCCGACGACGTGTTCGATGCCGTTCGTGAATTGCCAAAGAAATATCGCGAAGCCGGCCTGGCCGCGCTGGCGGCGGGTGAAGCCGCCGTGGTTACGCTGGCCGCCGGCGCGGGCAGCCGTTGGACTCAGGGCGCGGGCACGGTCAAGGCGCTGCATCCCTTCTGCAAATTCGGCGGCCGCCATCGCACGTTTCTGGAGGTGCATCTGGCCAAGAGCCGACGCATCAGCCGGCTCGCCGGCGTTCCGCTGCCGCACGTCATCACCACCAGCTACATTTCGCACCAGCCGACGCAGGAATTCCTTGAGCGTGAAAAGTTCTACGGTTACAAAGGCCCGCTGATCTTGTCCGAAGGCCGCACGGTCGGTCTGCGGCTCATCCCCATGGAGCGCGATTTGCGGTTCAACTGGGAGGAAATGCCGCAGCAAATTCTCGATGAACAACAGCAGAAGGTGCGCGACAGTCTCCGGGCCGCGCTCATTGGCTGGGCGCGGCAGGCCGGCGAGGCCGGTGATTACACCGACAACGTGCCGCTCCAATGCCTGCATCCCGTCGGCCACTGGTTCGAAATTCCCAACCTGCTCCGCAACGGCACGCTGGCGCGCCTGTTGGCGCAGCGGCCCAACCTGAAGCACCTGATGTTGCACAACATTGACACCGTGGGCGCGGACGCGGACCCGGCAATGCTCGGTTTGCACATGGCGCTCGGCGGCGGCCTTTCGTTTGAAGTCATCACCCGGCGCATCGAGGACCGCGGCGGCGGGCTGGCGCGCGTGAACGGCCAGCCGCGCATCGTGGAAGGCCTGGCCATGCCGCGCGAGGAGGATGAATTTGCGCTGTCGTATTACAACTCGATGACGAGCTGGATCAACCTGGACAAGCTGCTCGCCGTGTTCCAGCTCACGCGCGACGACCTGGCGAACGCCGGCAAGGTGGCCGGCGCCGTGCGCGCGCTCGCGGCCAAAATGCCGACCTACATTACACTCAAAGACGTAAAAAAACGCTGGGGCCACGGACAGGAAGACGTTTTCCCGGTGGCACAATTCGAAAAGCTGTGGAGCGACATGACCGTGCTGCCGGAGATGAACTGCCGATTCATCGTCGTGCCGCGCCTCCGCGGCCAGCAGCTCAAAGACCCGTCGCAATTGGACGGCTGGTTGCGCGACGGGTCCGCGGCTTACGTCGAAAGTCTGTGCGAATGGTAATGGGTTAATCCGCTTCCGGTTTTCCCGTTTGATGGTTATCATCACCCGCAATCCGGCATCATGAAGCAAGAGCACCCACTCATTCGGCTTCCCACGCAGTCCACCCGGATGAACTTGTTTGACGTGTTGACCTTTGGCGGATTGCTGTTTGGAATTCTCCTCGGCTCTGCCACCGGCCATGCGTGGCGTGGTGTCATCGGAGCAATTGCCGGCGGCATCGGCGGCGGGATTATCGGATTGGTCATCGGCAGGCTCCCGGGTTTTCTGGTCGAGGATCAGTTGTTCAAAAGCATGCAGAAAAAATCCAACGCGGAATTGAAAGCCGTGATTGATGAGGAGAAATGGACGTTTTTCCAGACTCTGGCGTTGCTGAATCTGCATCTCCGCGGCGAAGACGTTCAGGGTTATCTTCCCCGGGTCATTACGTTGCTTGCATCCGACAATTGGCAAACGCGGATTTTTGCCCGGGACGCCTTGCGGTACGTTTACACCCCGCTGGCGGTGCAGATTGAGGATTACGATCCATACGCCTCCACCGAAGAATGCCGGCGCAAGGTGGCGGTGCTGCATGCCGGGGAATGAATCATGAGGCCCGCTGTGGAGCGGCAATAAAAATCAGCCTGGCGTCCTAGCCGACAGAACGTCGCTCACGTGGATCTCGAACACGCATTGTTTCCCGCCGCGCAGGAGCGATTCTTTCAGCTCCACCCGGACTTTTTGACCCAGGATGGTTTCAAAAGTCTGCTGCTGCCACCCCAGCGAGCAATTGCAGGCCAGCTTCGGCGTGTAACGGGTGCTCATCAGCGGACAGGCGCAGTCGGTCATTTCCGGTGAGGCTATGGTGATGACGCCTTTCTCGCGATTATAGGTTGTGTCATCGTTCCATCGCTGTTTGAGTTGCTTGAAGTAGCCATCGAGATCGCCGCGATAGTCCTTGATCCACGCGATGGAACTCGAGCAATTGCGTCCTAGTTCCAGCAGGATTTCGTTCAGCGTTTTCTCGTCCAGCCGGCCAGCCAGAATCTCGATCAACTTCGCGAATCGCTGTTTGATAAATTGGGTTCGGCCATCGTTTTTGGTTGTGGTCTCGGCGGCCGACACGCCGGTGGGTGAAATCAAACCGGCCGCCGCACAGGTGCACAGGCCGCAAGCGCAGTTCTTAAGGAAATCTTTTCGATTCATGCTCCGTTTGTTTTAAACGCTTGTCCAACGCCGGTCAACTCTTCCCCATGTCGCGGAGCGGCAATGGAAATTATCTGTTCCCGAAGGCTGCGCCGAAGAGAGCTTACTTTGCCAGATCCTCCACAGCCACCAGTGCCAGCCGTCTCTTCTCGTTGAGCGGCATGGACAGGCTTTTTCCCTGCCGGGTAATCTTCAGGTCCATGTTCATATCGATGAAATCTTCAATGACCATTCCCAATTCCGGATCGAACCACAGGTCGCCGGAGAACTTTCCTTGTTCGATTCTTACGGGGAGGTTAGTGGCGTCGGAGGTGGCCAGCGGCGAGAAACTGCCCGTGTATTTGATTCGCATGCATTTGCGATCGGCGTGTTGCTCCCAGTTCTTGAAGGTGCATTTTATATCCACGTTGAGCTGGCCGGCATTGCTCGGCGCCTCCAGCCTTATTGCCCACCTGTCGCCCGGCTTCACCACCCGGCGGGGTGTTGAGTCTTCCGCGATAGTGCCGAGTTTTTCGAGTGCAGTTTCATTGAACGAATCCCTGAATGCCGCCTGCTCCCGCGGATTTGTTCCCGCCACCCGGGTTACCAGTTCCGGATAACCTTCCATCCTTTCCACCTTGCCATTGGCATTCACGAAATATTGGATGCGGGCACCGACCATCTTGCGCAGCCGGGCGCCCATCGGATTCCCGGCATCCTGGGCGGGCTTTTGGGTGGAATCGGCGCTGAACACCTTGCGGCCTCCGACCGTGACCTCCAACGTCAGGGCGTCAAATTCGAGTTCCAGTTGCCAGCCGCCGTTGTCGAGTTCCCTGACCAAAGATAAACTGTAATTCTCGGTCATTTTCTGCACCTGCTTCGTTTCGGCTTGGATGTCTTCGTTGTGCATGACGTATTTCTTGCCGGCCTGCCATTTTATCTGCATTTCGACGGGGCCGCGCTCGGCGTCGGAGCCGGTGGAGGCCGTGATTTCCCTGACCACGATGGCGGTCGTGCCGGTTGCCAGAATGGCCGCCACCCCGACAGCGACGGCGGTTTTTGCTTTTGTCCAGGCCATAAGCTTCAAGGCTCCTTGGATGAGGGTTAAAGTTGAGCCGCTGGCCGCCGCGCCTTTGGCGAGTGCGACGGCCGTCACGGATTTTGCCAGTGCCACCGGCGCGGCTTGAACGGAATGGGCCGAAATCGCCCCGGCAATCGTTGCGGTCGTGGAATTGATGCCGCGTTTGAGAAAAAATCGGCGCAATTTTTCCAGGGCGCGAGAAGCGCGTTTGTGCGCGGCGCCTTCCCGGATGCCAAGCAGCGCGGCCGTTTCCGCCGCCGATTTGTTGTTAAAATAACGGAGCGCCAGCAACGCGCGTTCCTTTCCATTGAGGCGGTTCATCGCGTCTTCCAGGACCGGCGCGAGCTGGCGCCAGGCTTCGTCGGGGCCCGGATCATTCAAGGTGGATTGCATATAGGCTTTCTGCTCGCGGGCTTGTTGCCGGCCCCTGGTTCGCAAGAGGGCGAAGGCGGTGAACCGCGTGGTTTCGTAGAGCCAGCCGGTGAGCGTGGTTCTTTGCCGCAAACTTGCCGCCTTTTTGGCCAGAATGACGAAGACCGCTTGGGTGACGTCCTGGGAGTCCGGGAAATTGCCCGTGTACCGGAACGCGACTGAATGGACAAAGTCAATGTGCCGATGAACCAGATCGGCAAAAGCCAGCTCCGAATTGCGGTCAACGTATTCCCGGATCAAGGCCATGTCATTCATTTCGGGCATCTATGGATTATTGACCGCCCGAAGTGAAAACTGGACATTTATTTTGAGGCCCGCCGGATAACTGAATACAAGAATGTGTTGTAGTGTCGAGCCTGTGGCTCGATGGTTGAGCCACAGGCTCAACGCTACACCACTTTAGACAAGAAAGGCGGCCCGAATGCTGGTCGGCTCACCAACCACATGAATGATTTCAATGGTGAGACGGACCCGGAGGTCCTTCTGGCCTTGACCTGCCGCCAAATTAGTGTGAAAAGATTTTTGGTCTGCCGGCTCAGTTGGGGCCTCAGACTGCAGCAACCGCCAATG
>Ga0335080_10003412_pt1 | contig 16072 bp, 9 predicted proteins | sample Lox_Sample_34_FD_206720 | JGI IMG/M metagenome (GOLD analysis project Ga0335080, IMG submission 206720) | Soil microbial communities from Loxahatchee National Wildlife Refuge, Florida, United States - Lox_Sample_3.4 | ecosystem: Environmental > Terrestrial > Soil > Wetlands | place: USA: Florida...
AAGTTGCCGCCGCCTCCCCCGGCCATTCCCGGCAATGGAGGCTGCCCTCCGGAGGGGGGCGCAGGGGGGGCTTGCGGTGGAAGATCCTGGTCTGCCAAAGTGACTCCTATGTGGGACTTAAGTGCTATTGTAGCAAGAATTTAGGCTATCCGCAGCAGAATTTCGCCGGGGCCGTATGCGAGGAAGGCGCGACGATCTGGCCAGCGGGCGCAGGCGGTGTCCGGGGGCGCACACTGGCAGGCCGACTGCTTCCATTCGGGCGGAGGCAAAAGATGCTTCATTGGTCCCTGGTATTTCTGGTGATCGCAATCATCGCAGCGCTGCTGGGCTTCGGAGGAATCGCGGGCGCAGCGGCAGGAATCGCAAAGATTTTGTTTTTCGTTTTTCTCGTGATCTGGCTGCTGGCGCTCTTTGTCGGCCGCCGGTCCGTGTAGGGTTTGCGAACCGCAGAGCAGAAGTTTGAACTCTGCTCGTGCCGCCGGTGCTCCGGCCGCTCTGATCTGCCTGGCAGGGAAGAGGAGGATCCGGCGCGCCGCGGCACGGTTTTTTCAGGGAGTCACAGACCCGATGAAAAACAGCGCCGTGTTTGCCGTTCTCAAAGACCGCGTTCATGCCGAGGTCGGGGTCGATACACTGATGAACGTTGGGTTTCGCCCGGAAGACATTTCCGTGATGCTGGCTGACCGCACCGGCGCCGGCGCACCGGCTTGCGGGACCGCGGGACTGCTGGCCGGCCTGGAAACGATCTCCATACCCGGGCTGAACATTCCCGAGGCCGACGCCCGAGGATACGCGGGAATGGTCCGGGAAGGAAGGACGCTTCTCTCGGTCTACTGCAGGAACTCCGAGTGGGTGACGCGGGCCAAGCGGGCGCTGGCGCGGGTAGGCGCGGAGAAGGTCGGGGCCACGCGGGACTCCGGCGAGGATTACCGATCCTGTGGCGTCCATGGCGGCGTTTAGCCGTTGCGCACATGTCTGGGTTTGGTCTTTCCTGGCGGCCACGTGTGCAGTCGCGCAGGTTTCCCGGCTCGAAGGCGAGCCTGTCACCGATATCCAAATAACGCCAGCGCAGGCACTCGACCCCGAGGATCTGAAAAAAGCGATTGGCATTCAGAGGGGCGAACGTTTCCGGGCGGACCGGGTGGCTGCGGCTATCGACGGATTGTTCGCCACGGGGCGGTTCGCCGATATTGTGGCGGAGGCCGAACCAGCGGCAGGAGGGGTGCTGCTCCGGTTCGTGACAACGCCGATGCTGTTCGTCGGCGGGATCGAGGTGGCAGGCAAAGTCGTCAGCCCGCCGAACCGCGCGCAAATCGCCGCCACCGCGGATTTGAACCTGGGCGCCCCATTCCACGATGCTGATCTGACGCAGGCAGTAGACCAGATCAAGAGCGTTCTGCGAGCGAACGGCCTATATGAGGCCGAGGTCACCACGCAGGTGAGGCAGGGTCCCGTTGCCCAGCAGATCTTCATCACGTTCCAGATCCACGATCACAAGCGCGCGAAATACGAGATGCCGGCGATTCATGCGGCGCCCGAGGTTCAGGAAGCCAGCGACGGCACCAAAGGATCCGCGGACCGGGCGGCGCCGGCGATTCCGGCGGCCGGGAATGGCGGCGGTCTGATCCTCTCCGACGGCGCCATCGTCCACGCTACCGGGTGGCGGCTTCCCGTGATCCACTGGTGGCGCCAGGTGACGGATCAGCGAACCCACAAGGGAGTGCAAGGTGTTGTCGCGAAGTATCAGAGCAAAGGCCGGCTCACCGCCAAGGTCGAACTGGAGAACCTCGATTACGACGCGAAACGCCGCCGCGTGCGTCCCACGCTGGCCGTGAATCCGGGACCCGAGGTGAAAGTGACATCGGAGGAGACCAAGGTATCGCAGCGAGTGCTTAAGAAATACGTGCCGGTTTTCGAAGAACACTCTGTGAATAACGATCTGCTCGCCGAAGGGAAGCGGAACCTGACGGACTATTTTCAGAGCCAGGGTTACTACGACGTCACCGTGGACATCCGCTCGCACCCGCCGGCAAACGACGTTGAGACGATTCAGTACGTCATCTCGCGCGGTACGCGTTACAAGCTGGTGCGAATTTCCTTCACAGGCAACACTTACTTCCGGGAGGAGGACCTGCGCGATCGGATGTTCATGGAGCCGGCTTCGTTCAGTCTCCGGCACGGGCGATACAGCGAGGCGTTCCGGCGGAAGGATGAGCAGAACCTTGCCGAGTTGTATCGCGCCAATGGGTTTCGGGATGTGAAGGTCTCGTCGGTGACGGACCGGAACTACCAGGGGAAGGCCGGCGAGGTCGGGGTGACAGTCCACATCGAAGAGGGCGGGCAGTGGCTGGTGGAAACGGTCACGCTGAACGGTTTCACGCAGTTCTCCAGCGGGGACCTCGCGAAGCGGCTCGCCTCCTCGCCGGGACAGCCCTTCGCGGAAGTCAATCTCGCCAGCGATCGAAATACGCTTCTCACGAGGTACTACGCGGCCGGATTTCCGGACGCCGACCTGGCGATCGCTTGGGAACCGGTGGGCCCGAACCGGGTCCGGGTGACTTACACGATTACCGAGGGGGAACGTAAGTTCGTACGCGGGGTAGTAACCTCGGGCCTGCACACGACCAAGCAAAGGCTGGTGGACAAGTATATTACGTTGAAGCCGGGCGATCCCCTTTCGCCGATCGAGCAGACCAATATCCAGAAACGTTTCTACAACCTGGGCATTTTCGCGAGGGCCGATACGGCGATCGAGAACCCGGACGGAGATACCGACCGGAAGTACATTCTCTACAATTTCGAGGAGGCCAACCGGTACATTCTGGGCGTTGGTTTCGGAGCGCAGGTGGGGCGGTTCGGGACGCCGAGCACGACGAGCCTATCGGCGCCGGCCGGAAGCACGGGGTTCAGCCCGCAGGGATCGCTGGATCTCACGCGCATCAACCTGTTCGGCATAGGGCAGACGGCGTCGCTGCACGCTCTCGCGTCCACGCTCGAAAAGCGGGCATCGATCAACTATCTGATTCCCCGGCTGGGAGATGTCCAGGGACGGGACCTGACCTTCACGGTCTTATATGACAACTCCCTAAACGTCAACACCTTTGCGTCGCGGCGCGAAGAGGCATCGGTACAGCTCTCCAACCGTTTCTCGAAGGCGCTGACCGGATCGTTTCTGCTCACCTACCGCCGTGTCAGTGTGAGCAGCGTGGAGATTCCGGTGCTGCTAATTCCCGAGCTGCTGGCGCCGGTGCGGCTCGGTATGGTTTCCGCGACCTTCGTGCACGACCGCCGGGACGATAAAGCCGATCCGCACCGGGGCATGTTCAACACCGCCGATCTCGGGCTGGCAGGCAAGTTCCTGGGGAGCGAGCGGAGCTTCGGGCGCGTGCTGGTTCGCAACGCGACCTATCATCCTCTGCGGCGCCACCTGGTTCTGGCCAGACAGACGCAGTTTGGCGTGATCGCGCCCTTTGCGGCGCCCGCCGGGCTGACGGCGCAGGCATCGGTCCCCCTGCCGGAGCGGTTTTTCGGAGGCGGCGCCGACTCGCTGCGCGCGTTCCCGTTCAACCAGGCCGGCCCGCGGGACACGGGAGCTCCGGTAGTGCCGGGCGGCCCGTCGTCCGAGCCGACAGGCTTCCCGCTCGGCGGCAATGCGCTCTTCTTCAACAACGTCGAACTGCGTTTCCCGTTCATCGGGCCGAACATTCAGGGAGTTCTCTTTCACGACATGGGGAACGTGTTCAGCACGCTGGGAAACATGTCATTTCGCTTTCACCAGAAAGATCTCCAGGACTTCGATTACACGGTGCACGCGGCGGGGTTCGGTATCCGCTACCGGACCCCGGTCGGGCCGATCCGGGTGGACCTCGCGTACAGCATCAATCCGCCTTCGTTTGTCGGTTTCAACGGCACTCCGGAGCAGCTCCTGCAGTGCAATCCGAATCTGCCGCCGCAGGGTCCGTGTGTCGGGGTCAAGCAGAACGTCAGCCATTTTCAGTTCTTCTTCTCGATCGGCCAGACATTTTGAATTATGAGGCGGCTCATCTTGGCGGTGGCAGTCTGGGGAGGGATGGCAAGCGGGGCTGTCGTGGTGGACCGGCTGGCCGCGATCGCGGGAAAGCACGCGATCAAGCTGAGCGAGATCGAGCGTGACCTGCGCGTGACCGAATTTCTGAACCGGGAGCCATTGAATCTCGCACGCGAGGCGCGGCGCAAGGCGGCGGAGCGGCTGATCGACCAGGCACTGATCCGCGACGAGATGGCACAGGCCGGCTTCCGTCAGGCGGGTGACGCGGGCGCCGGAGGGCTGGTGGAGCGGTTGCGCCGAGACCGCTTCAGCGGATCGGACGAGCGGCTGCGGCAGGCGCTCTCGGGGTACGGGCTCACGGAAGACGCGCTGCGAGCGCACCTCGCCTGGGAGAGCTGTGTCCTGCAATTCATCGATCAGCGCTTTCGTCCCGGCGTGCTGGTGACGGACGACGAAGTTCGCGAATACTACCAACAGCACCGGGCGGAGCTCGTGCGCCAATATCCGCGCACGCCGGGGTTGGAAGCGCTGGCACCGAAGATCCGCGAGTCGATCGAGGGCGAGCGGATCAACCGGAACTTCGAGCAGTGGCTCAACGAAACCCGGCAGCAGACCCACATCGAATACCTTCAGGGGGCTTTTCAATGAGCAGGCGCGCACGGATGATTCGCAATATCGCGATCGGCGCGGCCGTGCTGATCGTGGCGTTGGTAGTAGCCGCCATGGTGACGGTGCAAACCCGGTGGTTCGGGAACCTGGCGGCAGGGAAGATTGCCGCGGCTTTGGAAGAGGGTACCGGCGGACGAGTCGAGATCGGCTCCTTCCAACTGGATCCGAGGCGACTCCGCGCGGTGATCACCGGCCTGGTGGTTCATGGGCACGAGCCCCCCGGCGCGCCGCCTTACCTGAGCGCGCGCCGCGTCGAGGTGGATGTCCGGCTGCTGACGAGCCTGAAACATATCTGGAACATCTCGTACCTCGGACTGGATACTCCTCAGGCGAACATTATGGTATTCGCGGACGGGAGCACCAATGTTCCGTCCCCTAAGAGCAAAACCGAATCCAAGGATACGCCGCTGGCTACCGTGGTGGACCTCGCGATCGGACACGTGGACCTTGCCAACGGGCTGGTGCTAATCAATTCGCACCCGCAGGCGGTGAACGTCCGCGCGAACAACGTGCGCCTTCGACTTGCCTACGACATGCTCAAGGAGGGTTACCGGGGGCAGGTTTCCCTGGAGCCGCTGTACGTGGCATCGGGGCGGAACACGCCGGTGAGCTTCGCGATCACGGTACCAGTGACTCTGCAGCGCGACCGCATCGACGTGCAGAACGCCAGGATCGCCACAGCGCTTTCGGAGATCACGATCAGCGGAACGGTGGAGAACCTGCGCGACCCGAAGACCAAAGCGCGTGTCAGCGGCCATGTAGCGGTGGCCGACTTGAAAAATGCCGCAGACCTACCGCTCGCGAGCGGGGCGCGAGGCGCGCCGCAGGTGGTGGAGGTGTATGCCGATGCAAGCGCCGCCGGCGACGCCATCCGCGTCTCCGGTTTGCGTCTGGCACTGGGAGATTCGCTGGTCGAGGCTTCGGGAAATTTGAAGGACGGCTCGGGAGCGGGCCAGCTCGATGCCCGGGTACACCTCGCCCTGGACGAGCTTGGCCGGCTGGCGGGTTTGGCTGCGCGACCCGAGGGCACGGTGGATTGGAACGGCACCGCACGGCTGGATGCCGGCAACAACTACCTGGTGACCGGCCAGCTTCAGGGCAGGAATATCTCGGTGCAGCAAGCTTCGAAGCGCACGGGCAACTTGAACGTGGTCTCCGCGGTGCGCATGGATCAGCACCGCCTCGATCTGCAGAATCTGCGGTTGACGGCGTACGGGGCCGAGGTGGCGGCCAATGCATCGCTGGAGGAGTTGGCGCGCTTCCGCGTGGAGGGCGACCTGCGCCACCTGGATCTCCGGGAGGCAGCGCGGATGGCCGGGCAGAACCTGCCTTACGACGCGGTGGTCTCCGGACCGATCTCGGCGCAGGGGGATCTGAAAGCGCCGGGCACGAAGGCGATGGCGGCGAGCGCGCGGCTGTCACTCGCGCCCGGGCGCGGCGGCATTCCGGTTTCCGGACGGCTCATTGCGGCATACGACGGCGCGGCCGACGACGTGGAGGTCAGGAACTCCTACCTGGCGCTGCCACACACGCGCCTGGAAGTCGAGGGCTCGCTGGGCCGAAGGCTAAGTGTGGTCCTGACCTCGCGCGACCTGCGGGACCTTTTCGCCGCCATACCCGGCGGTAAAGCGCCTCCAATCGCGCTGGATGGCGGGCAGCTCAGTTTCACAGGGCTGGTGACGGGGAGGCTCGCGTCTCCTGCCGTCAGCGGGCACCTGGCGGTGAGCCGGTTCCAGGTGGAAGCACGGCGGTTCGATGCGCTGGCGATGGACGTGAGCGCTGCGAGCACGGGGGCAGCGATTGCCAACGGAAACCTCAGCCGGGGGACTTTGCAGGCGCAGTTTCGCGGGTCCGCGGGACTACGCAATTGGAAGCCGGAGCCCAACCAGCCATTGGGCCTGACTGCGTCGGTGCGGGGAGCCGACCTGGCCGATGCGCTGGCGCTGGCGGGGGAGCCGAGCGAGGGCTACTCGGGCGCGCTGTCGGCGGACGCAGCGGTGTCGGGCACGCAAGGCAATCCGAACGGTTCGGCGCAGGTTCAGGTGGCGCAGGGGACTCTGAAAGGCGAGGCGTTCGACAACGCGCAGGTCCGGGTGGAAATGACCGATCAACTGGTCTCGGTGCCCGTGGCGTTTATCAGCGCGCCGCCGGCGAGGATCGACCTTTCGGCGGAATTTCGTCATCCGCGGGACAGTTTCGCATCCGGGCAGCTGCACGCGCACGTGGGCAGCAGCCAGGTGGACCTGGCGCGCTTGCGGAGCATTCAAGCGCAGCGGCCGAGAACGTCGGGCCAGGTGCAGATCGACGCGGATCTTGCAGGCGACGTGGCGCCGGGCACCGGTTTTGCACCCTCGCGCATCAATGGCAACATCTCGGCGCGCGGGTTGCAGGCCGACGGACAGAACTACGGCGACCTCACCGCCTCGGCGGTGACGAACGGGCAAGTAGTGAACTACACGGTGAATTCGGATTTCGCAGGCTCGAACCTGCGCGTGAGCGGCAACACTCGGTTCGCGCCAGGCTACCCAACGACGGCGGACGCCTCGCTGGCGCATTTGCCGGTGGAGCGGGTGCTCGCGCTGGCGAAGCAGGATACTCCAGTGAGAGGGAGCCTCTCCGGCACGGCCCACATTACGGGTACGATAGACAATCCAGGCGGCCAAGCGGACTTCGATCTTGCCAACGGCCAGGTATACGGCGAACCTGTCGACCATGTGCGGGCCCGCGTGGCCTATGCCGCTAACAGCGTGAGCATCCCGCAGTTCGAAATTCTTTCGGGGCAGGGGCAGTTGGACCTGACGGCGCGCTACCATCACGCGCCGGGAAACCTGCAGTCCGGCGACTTTCAGTTCCGCGTGGATAGCAGCCGGCTCGACCTGGCGCACATCCGGAATCTGCAAAGGGTCCGGCCGGGATTGGCCGGAGTGCTGCAAATTGCCGCCAGCGGAGCGGGCACGGTGAAGCCGGCAGGCGCTCGCGTGGCGTTCCGGGACTTGAACGCCGACGTTTCGGCGAAAGGGATTGCGGCACAGGGGAGAAGTTACGGCGACCTGGCCCTAAACGCGCACACGGCCGGGGGGCGGCTGGCCTTCGCCCTGGATTCCGACCTGGCGGGCTCGGCGATCCACGGTAGCGGGAGCGCGCAGCTCGCCGGCGACTACCCGGTTACGGCGAAGCTTACGTTCGACAATGTCGCGTGGTCGCGATTGCAGCCCCTGGTGGAAGGCGGCGGTGGTCCGGGCTTCGAGGCGGAAGCGGCGGGAGAAGCGGAGGTGAACGGTCCGGCAGCAAAGACGGATCAACTGCATGGCTCTTTGCAAGTGAAGCGTCTGCGGTTTGCGCCGGCGCCAGGGCCTGGCACTCAGCGGCTCGAGATCCAGAATCAAGGGCCGATAACGGCCACGCTCGAGGGTGGCGTCGTGAGGCTGCAGGGCGTGCATCTGAGCGGCCCGCAAACGGACCTTCAGGCGAGCGGCAGCTACGCGATTGCGACCCAGGCAATCACGGCGAGTGTCAAAGCGAACAGCAACCTGGCGGTACTGGAGCGTCTGAGCCAGGAAGTGGTTTCGTCGGGAAATGTGGTTCTCTCCGCGGACGTGCGCGGCACCACCGCGAAGCCGTTGATCAACGGGCGCGTGGAATTACACAACGCATCGCTGAATTACACGGAGATTCCCAACGGTATCAGCAATGCAAACGGAGTGATTCAGTTCAACGGCAATACGGCCGTAGTGGAGAACCTGACGGGCGAGGTTGGCGGGGGGAAACTGGCGGTGAACGGATTCGCGAGTTACGGCGACACGCCCCGGTTCGGGTTGCGTGCGACCGCGAACAACGTGCGGGTCCGGCCGCAGGAGGGCTTGAGCGCGGTGGCGGGCGCGAACCTGCAACTGACGGGGGGGCTACGGTCGAGCCTGATCAGCGGCACGGTGACGATAGACGAAATTTCCTACGCGCCGACGAGCGATTTCGGATCGATCCTTTCGCGTGCGGCGCCTCCCGTGCAGAACGCGAGCACGCCGTCGCCGCTTCTGGACAATATGAAGCTCGCCGTCCAGGTGCGAACGTCGCCATCGCTGACGGTGCAGGCTTCGATGGCGGAGAACCTGGAGTTACAGGCCAACCTGCAAGTGCGAGGCACGGCCTCGCGGCCCGGGGTCCTGGGGCGGATCACGATCACCGAAGGCCAGCTGCTATTTTTCAGCTCGACGTACACGGTGAACTCGGGGACTATCTCGTTCTATAACCCTGTGCGTATCGACCCGATTCTCAACCTCAGCCTCGAGACCCAGGCGCAAGGAGTGGACGTCGTCCTGAAAGTGACCGGGCCGATCGACAACATGAAACTCAGCTACACCTCGGATCCTCCCCTGCAGTTTCAGGAGATCGTCGGCTTGCTAGCTGCAGGGAAGACGCCGACATCGGATCCAAACATCCTGGTGAACCAGCCGACCCAACCGCCGCAGACGTTCCAGCAGATGGGGGAATCGGCGATTCTAAGCAAAGCGCTTGCCGACCCGCTCGCGAACCGTCTGCAGCGGGTATTCGGGGTCAGCCAACTGAGCATCGACCCGACATTCACCAGCGGCAGCGACCTGCCGCAGGCCAGGGTTTCCCTGAGGCAACGGATCTCAAGCAACATGACGTTTACTTACGTTACCGCCGTCAACGATCCGAACGCGCAGATCATCCGGGTGCAGTGGGATGTGAACCCGCAATGGTCGGCGATAGCCGGGAGAGACGAGAACGGACTGGTGAGTATCCGGTTTCTGTACAAGAAGCAGTTCCGTTAGTCCCGTTTCTTACTAGCTTTGGTTACAGATCCTTGACAAGCGCATGAATTCTTCCGTAACCTGATGGAAAATAGGGCCTTAAAGATGAAAAGAATTTCCATCATATTGCGCGGCATACTGCTGGCGCTCCTTCTGCTGGCGGCCACGGAACGGCAGGCGCACGCCTATACCGATCCGGGTTCTGGCGCTCTGATCCTGCAGGCGATCTTTGCGGCGATCGCGGGACTTCTCTTCCAGTTCCGCCGTATCAAGCTCTGGCTCAAGAACCGGAGCAGCAGCAAGGAGTAACGCGCAGGTACCCCAATGGAAACCGGGACCGAGTCTCGCGCGGCCGGGCTTGCGGCTTCCTTCCGCGATCCGGCGGGCGCCGTATTCCAATGGGACGGCAGGATTCTGCGGGCCGTGAACGGCGCGGGCGCCGCGGACCTCAACGCCTTCCTAAGCTCCAAGTCCGGAACGCGGGCAATGCAAGAGGGCCTGGTGACCGGGACGCGCGAGCTTTCCGCCAGGGAGATGCGCACCGTGCTGGCGCATGCGGAGGTGAGCGACTTTTTCGAGGGCATCTCGGGGGAGATGATTCTCGAACACGAGCGGATCCCGTTTCCGAGCTTCCCATACGAGTGGGTCCCGGAAATGTTGCACGCGGCCGGCGAGCTGACGTTGGACCTGGCGGAGTCGCTGCTCGATGACGGGCTGGGGCTGAAGGACGGCACGCCTTACAACGTTCTCTTCCGCGGGCCGGAACCGGTCTTCGTCGATGTGCTGTCGTTCGAGCGGCGGGTTCCCGGCGATCCCATGTGGCTGCCGTACGCGCAGTTCGTGCGCACTTTTCTCCTGCCGCTGCTGGCGCACAGACATTTCGGTTTCGGTCTGGACCAGATTCTCGGCACCCGCCGCGACGGGCTCGAGCCGGAAGAGGTGTATCGCTGGACTGGGCCGATCCAGCGGCTGAAGCCGCCATTTCTCTCCCTGGTGTCGATGCCGTCCTGGCTCGGCAGCAGACAGAAGGAAGCTGCAGACAGTTCTCTTTACAAGCGGACGGTGCTGGACGACCCGGCCAAGGCAGACTATATCTTGCGCAGCCTGCTGAGCCGCCTGCGCCGTCAGCTCGCCAGCGTGGCGCCGAAACCCGGCGGAAAATCGGCGTGGTCGGACTACATGGCGGCGAACCTCAACTACACCGCGGACGACTTCTCGGCGAAGGAGCGCTTCGTATCGGAAGCGCTGGGCGACTTCGCGCCCAAGCGGGTTCTGGACGTAGGCTGCAATACCGGCCATTTCAGCAGGATCGCGGCGCGCGGGGGCGCATCGGTCGTGTCCATCGACTACGATCCCGTGGTTCTGGGCGACGTGTGGCGCCGGGCGCGCGCGGAAAAGCTGGACATACAGCCGCTGGCAGTGAACCTGGCGCGGCCGACGCCCAGCGCCGGCTGGCGAAACCGCGAATGGCCATCTTTCCTGAAGCGCGCACAAGGCACTTTCGACGGGGTGCTGATGCTGGCGGTAGTTCATCACCTGCTGGTAACGGAGCGGGTGCCACTTCCCGAGATCGTGAACCTGGCAGCAGAGTTGACGAACAATCTGCTGGTGGTGGAGTTCGTGTCGCCGGAGGACGCGATGTTTCAGCGCATCGTGCGCGGGCGCGAAGAACTACACCGGGGCCTGACCCACGAGGTATTCGAAGCGGCGTGCCAGCGGCATTTTGAGATTGTGCGTTCGCACCATCCGGAAGGCGGAACTCGGTGGCTGTACGCACTAAAGAAGCGCGTTTGAGGCTGCGGGATGCCGCGGTCGCGCTTTCCCTGGCGAATTTCTGTTACCTGCGCGTCTGGTCGGAGCTATTGACCTACAGCCGCGGCGACACATACCTGATGAAGATGCCGCCCGGGCCGGCCGCGCTGAGCGCCGTGATGGCCAACGTGCTGATTCTGGCGGCGCTGCTGTGGACGCTGGCGACGGCAGCGCGGAAGCTGCTCTCGCCGGCAGGATTTGGCTGGGCGGAGGCGGGGTTTTTGGTTTTCCTGATCGTCCCGCTGAACGCGCTCAGGGCGGTGGCGGCGCACTATCTGACCTATCTGCGGTCGCCTCTGTTCGAGATTCTGGGGCCGCGGGGGGTGGCCGCGGCCGGAGCTGTTCTGGCGGCGGCTGGCGGATTCGCGATCTGGAGGCGGCACCAGAAGCTGGCGGCGAATGCGAGCAGGGTACTGGCAGCGTTTCTGCCGTTCTGCGCAGTCACCTACGGCCAGGCGCTGTACAAGATAGCCGCCTACCATGCGGAGGAATTCGCGGCGAGGCCGCTCGCGCCGCGGCTGGCCCGCACGAAGGGCTCGCCGAGGGTAATTTGGATTTTGTTCGACGAGTGGGATTACCGCCTGACGTTTGTGGACCCACCAGGCGGGCTTCGGTTCCCCGAACTGGAGCGGCTTGGCCGGGAGGCGCTGGTTACGGAACAAACGCTGCCGCCCGGTCCGGAGACGCCGATCTCGATGCCGGCATACTTCACCGGCAGGACGGTGTCGGCGGTGGAATACGACGGCCCGCGGGAGCTCCTGATCTGGTTTCCGCAGGCGCCGGCAGCGGCGCCGTGGAGCCAGCAGCCGAGCGTGTTCACGAAGGCGCGGGACCTCGGCTTCAACACGGCGCTGGTGGACTGGTTCCACCCGTCGTGCCGCGTGCTGAGCGGGTTGACTTCCTGCGAGTGGTGGGAAATGCCGCTACAGTACAACAGCATGGGCCGCACGTTCGGCAGCCAACTGACAGGGCAGACGCGAAGCCTGTTCGAGACAACCTTGTTTTCCGTATTCGGCCAGTCGCTGGCGGCGCGGCAGCAGGCCATCACGTTTCATGAGATTTTGAACCGCGGCCTCGCCGAAGCCAACGATCCCAGCGTGGGACTTCTGTTCGTTCACTTCCCGATTCCGCACGCACCGCACGCCTACGATCGCCGGTCGGGGCAGTTTACGCTGAAGAACTCGCCGATTCGCGGCTACATCGACAGCCTGGCTCTGCTCGACTGCACGGTGGGCACGATCCGGCGCTCGATGGAGCAGGCGGGGACGTGGGACTCGAGCACCGTTCTGTTCACTTCGGACCATCCGTACCGGGAGGCGGAAGGAATCGACGGCAAATCCGACCCGCGGATTCCGTACATTCTGAAGATGGCGTTTCAGAAAGAAGGGGCGGTATACCGTCAGCGGTGGCACGCGGTGCTCACCCAAGACCTGGTGCTGGCGATCCTGCGGGGAGATGTTCGCGACGAGCAGGGGGCGGCGCAGTGGCTCGACCGCCACCGGGAGCGCGCGGCCTCGCGCTAACCAATTGCCCGCGTCTACTCACGAATCGCGGCCTTGATCCTGCCGACCCGTTCCAACAGACTTCCCGCCTCGACCGAGACCAGCTCGAAGCCGAAGTCCAGGTAAGTCTCTTCGTGGATTTTCTCAAAACGCAGTGTTTCTTCAAAGGTGATTCGCCGCGCCTCGGTAGGAGTGATGAAGCCAAGATTGCGGATGAAGAAGACCCGCCTCTGGTAGACTGCTTCGTTCTTGACTCGTTCGAGCTCAGCGGCCAGAACTGGTGAGAACGGGTACCCGAGATAGACTGCCAATGCCGCGGTACACACCACGCAACGATCGTGAAACTGAACCTCATCGGGTTGACACGACGCTCGAATCTGACGGTCCTTTTGCAGATTGGCGATGGCATCGATAAACGAGGGATGCGCCCAAGGGTGAGCGCTGCCCCGGGCGTGCTCGGCGGCGATGACGTCAGTCGCTGCCTCTTCGACCACACTGAACCCGTCCAGCTCCAACTGGCGGATGATCGCGGTCTTCCCCGCACCCGGCGCGCCGGTGATGATGAACCTTCTCATGTGCCCGAGTTTTTCCAGCGGATTCCCGAATCAGAATATCAGTGCGCCATTGCCGCCTGGCCGGGTTTACTCCGCCTGGCGAGGAAGACAAGCCCGATCGCCAGCAGGGTAAGGCCGCAGAGAATCCAGAAAGTATCGATGTAGGCGAGCACAAACGCCTGGCGGCCAATGGCAGTCTCGACCTGTCCGTAGGCCTGGCGCGCGGCATCGACGCTGCCGGTACGAGTTGCGTAGTGACTCTGCAACTGCGCGATCAGCCCCTGCAGGCGAGGATTGTACTCATACGTGTTGCGCGCCAGGTAGGCCAGGTGGGCCTGCTGGCGGGTGGCCGTCAAAGTGGTTACGGCGGAGATTCCCACGCTGCCGCCCAGGTTGCGCATGAGATTGACCATGGCCGACACCTGGTTGCTGGCGCCCGGCGGCATGTCGTTGTACGAGATGGTGTTGATGGGGACAAAAATGAACGCCATGCCACTGGCCTGGATGACCCTCCAGAGCATCAGGGTTTGAAAGTCGATGCCGGCGGTAAGGTGGGTGAGTTCAAAGGCGGCGAATGCCAGAACGAAGAGCCCGAAAACGATCAGCAGGCGGGCGTCCACGCGCGACACCAGGTAGCCGACGAGCGGCATGAGCAGGAGGATGGCGAATCCGCCGGGTGAAAGGAGCTCGCCCGCTTTCTGGGCGGTGTACCCCAGCTCGATCTGGGCGAAGAGGGGAATGAGCACAGTAGTGCCCAACAAAACAGCGAAAATGATGAACATCAGAATGCACGCGACGGCAAAGCTGCGATTGCGGAAGAGCTTCAACTGCACGATGGGATGTCTGCACTGCCATTCGCGGACGATGAATATCGCCAGCGCCGCCGCTGAGACGAGGGAGATCCAGGTGATGAACGGCGAGTGAAACCAGTCGTCGCGCTGGCCTTTATCGAGCACCACCTGAAGCGCGCCGAAGCCGGTGGCGATCAGCACCAGGCCGAGAAAATCGATGGGAGTGCGGCGGGCCGTCTTTTGGGCCTTCTGCATTTGCGGGGGGTCGCAAACCATGATGTTGGTGAGGAAGAGAGACAGAATGCCGAAGGGTATGTTGACGTAGAAGACCCACCGCCAGCTATATTGGTCCGTGATCCATCCGCCGAGAGTGGGCCCTATTGCGGGCGCCAGCACCACCGCCATTCCGTACATGGCGAAAGCCATGCCGCGCTTTTCAGGCGGAAAGGTATCGGCGAGAATGGCCTGCTCGCTGGGGCCGAGCCCGCCTCCTCCGGCGCCCTGCATGACGCGGAACAGGATGAGAGCCGAGAGGTTGGGCGCAAGTCCGCAAAGAAACGAGCTTACGGTAAAGAGGGCGACGCAGGTCATGTAGAAGCGCTTGCGTCCCATGCGGTCGCTGAGCCAGGCGGAGATGGGCAGCACGATGGCATTGGAGACGAGATAGCTGGTGAGGACCCAGGTGGCTTCGTCCTGCCCGGCGGATAGGCCTCCGGCGATGTGGGGGAGCGCGACGTTGGCGATGGAAGTATCCATCACCTCCATGAAGGTGGCGATGGTCACGGTCAGCGCCACGGCCCAGGGGTTATGGCCGCAATCCCAGTATTTAGTTTTGGTAGCGGGCATAACTAACGGATTCGCACCTTGGGCTCGACGGACATGCCGGGGCGGAGGCGGTCCATGCCGGGCTGGTTCTTGCGGAAGCGAATTCGCACCGGCAGGCGCTGCACGATTTTGACGAAATTGCCGGTGGCATTTTCGGGCGGGAGCAGGCTGGTGACGGCGCCGCTGGCGGCAGGCATGCCCTCGACATAGCCCTCGAAATCCGTGTCGAGGGCGTCGACGTGAATGGCGGCGCTCTGGCCGGGATGAACCTGCCGAAGCTGGGTTTCACGGAAGTTGGCGGTCACCCAGAGGTCATCGATCTGCGTAACGAGGAATACCTGCTGGCCGGGCGCCACGTTCTGCCCCACCTCGGCGATCCGGCGGGCGATAATTCCGTTCACTGGCGAGAAGATTTTGCAGTAGGAGAGACTGAGGGCCGCCTGCTCCACCTGGGCGCGCGCGACATCGGTAGCGCCGCGGCGGCTGTTGACGTTGGCGCGCCGGATGGAGACGAGCCGGGGGGCATTGGCAATCGCCTCCTGGGCGCGCTGCTGGGCCTGGACGAGCTGGTCGCGCGCCTGATCGACCTGCTGGAGAGCGGCTTGCGCGCTGGCGTCATCGGCGGCCACCTTTGCCGTTTGAGCCTGGGCGGTGGCTTGAACCTGGTCGAATTGCTCGCGCGGAACCTCGTCGCGCTCGGCGAGAGGCCGGTAGCGATCGACGTCGGCCTGGGCCTTGCGATTGTTGGCCTCGTCCTCGCGCAACTTTTGTACGGCGGCCTGGTAGTTGCGTTCGGCAGCGGCAACCCCGGCGCGCGCGGCGGCGACAGCCGACCCGGAGGTGGCGATTTCGGTTTGGCTGGTAACCTCGGTTACGGGCACGTTGGGCTGTTCGGCGAGGGCCTGGTTTCGGGCCTGAAGCAACTGTCCGCGGGCTTGCGCGAGGGCAGCCTGATAGTCGCGGGGGTCGATATCGACGAGGAGCTGGCCGGCCTTGACGGCCTGGTTCTCCTCGGCATATACGCCGGTAACCTGACCGGCGATGCGGGCGGCGACTCCGCTGATGTGTCCTTCGACGTAGGCGTCGTCGGTGCCTTCGAACCGGCGGCTGTGCAGCCAGT
>Ga0335080_10003413_pt1 | contig 16068 bp, 16 predicted proteins | sample Lox_Sample_34_FD_206720 | JGI IMG/M metagenome (GOLD analysis project Ga0335080, IMG submission 206720) | Soil microbial communities from Loxahatchee National Wildlife Refuge, Florida, United States - Lox_Sample_3.4 | ecosystem: Environmental > Terrestrial > Soil > Wetlands | place: USA...
TTGGGATTCAGGCAATCAAGCTTTCGCCATGTCACGCGGGTCCCCCAGAGCACCGTCCCTGACACCTGGACCCGGCCTCTGGTTAGCTGGCATGCTCTGGTCCCCTTCACCTTTCGGATCCAGGTAAGCCATCAAACCCAGGAACCTCCCTCCGAGTTCCTCCCGGCTATGCCGGGGATACGACAGCGCGCTTCGTGGCGCACTGGAAGCGCTCGACCTTCCCATTCTGGTTCGGTTAACCGGCCAATCGAAGATCATCTTGTGGATAACTTGCGGCTCGGTAGGGCTACTTGCCGGGCTGGCGGCGGGCGCGTTCGAGGCGGCGGAGCTGTTCTTCGTGGCGGCGGACGTTGGCGGCGACGGCTTCGAGGCTGCGGCGTAGCTGGTCGATCTGGATGGTGAGGCCGGTCAGGGTGGTGGCGTCGCGTCCGCGGGCGCGGTGCTCGTCGGTGACGGCGCGCAGGTCGGCCCGCCGGTAGAGAGTGGTCCGGCTGATGCCGGCGCGGGCGGCGACCTGACCGAAGGTGACGGGCTGCCCGGCTGCGGCGAGCCCGGCGCAGGCGGCCTCGACCCGGGCCAGTTCGTCGTGGTCAGCTGGCATGGGCTTGGGCGATGAGCGCATCGAGGCGTTCGATGAGGCGGCGGTGGCGGGTGGCTTCGGCGCCCCAGCCGCGGGCGTCGGCGTCGGCGGCGAGTGGCTGGGCGTCGGCCCGCTGGAGCTGGAGCACGGGCAGGAAGCTGGCCTCGGAGCGGAAGTTCGGGCAGTGCTCGCAGATGCTGGCGTAGGCGCAGGAGCCCTGGGCGGCGGTGCGCAGGCAGTACCCGTCGGCGAGGCGGGCCTTGACCAGCGGCGCGTCGCGCCAGTTCCCGCTGGTGATAGTGGCTAGTGGCAGCTGGGTGCGCTCGCCGGGGAGCACTGGGCCGAGCTGGGCCTTGGCCTGGGCGAGAGCCCGGGTGTATTCATCGCGGACGGTGGCGTCGAACAGTCGGCCATAGCGCAGGCTCATCTCCGCGGATACGTGCCCGAGCAGCGCCATCAGGGCCTGCAGCGAGCAGCCCGCATTGAACCTGGTAGAGAGCGGTTTACCAGCCATGTTGAATGCGTCGTTGTGGAGCCGGTCTAGCGGAGGGCATTCGTCAGGGTTGGTGATGGCGGGTTTGTGCCAGTTCGGCGGCGTATCTGGACCAGTCGCCTCCGGCTTGGCGCATCCAGTGGACGGCTGTGTTGGGGGCCAGGCCGAGCAGGTCGGCGAGGACGGCTGATGGCAGCTGGGCGGCGAGGTCGGTGAGCGCGGCGCGGCGGCCTGCCATGGCGTAGATGCCCATGCGGTTCAGGCGCTGGCCGAGCCGGCTGGCGGTGATGGGCTGGCCGGGCAGCATCCCGGGGAACAGCCACGGCGAGGCGGCCGGTGATCCGGTGTCGGCGTGAGTGCGGCCGGCGCGGATCAGCTCAGTGAGGATGAGGCCGAGCGGCTCAGGGACGGGGACGTCATGGTCGCCGAGGCAGACGTGCACGGTGTCGGCGCGGGTGGTGACCTGGCTGGTGGTCATGGTGGCGATCCGGGATAGCTGCTGGCCGTAGAGCAGGACCAGGCAGCCAGCGGCCCGGTCGGTGGGGTCGAGGGTGTCGTCGTGCAGCAGCCGGGCGGCCAGCGCCCAGCGCTGCTCTTGGCTGGCCGCGGTGCCGTCAGCCCGGGCCCGGGCGGGCAGGGTGAAGTGCTGGCAGTGCCCGTGTGCGGCGGCCCAGGACAGGAAGTCGCGCACCTGGCAAGCGGCGGGCCCGGTGGCCAGCCAGGCGTCGGCGTCGGCCTGGCCGCAGACAGCGAGGGGGATGCCGCGGCTGTGAAGCCAGGCCAGGAAGCTGGCGGCAGCGTGGATGTTGCGGTGGGCGTGGGCGGTGTAGGTGCGCGGCCGGGCGGCGCGTCCGGCGCTGGCGCGCAGCCGGCGCATCACCTGCCAGGTGGCGTAGGCTCGCGCCACCTGGCGGGAGGCGGCGGGCTGGACGGCTTCGATGACGCTGCCGGCCCATTGCCCGGTGCGGGCGAGTGCCTGGTCGCGGGGCGGGAGCACGCCGCCGACGGTAAGCATGTGGCGGAGGAAGTCAGCGGCCCGCCGCCGCGGGTGGGCGTCCAGCGCCTCATGCGTGGCGGGCAGCGTGCCGGATGCCATCGCGGCGAGCAGTTCCGCGCCGTGGCTGCGGCGTAGCCAGTTCAGTGCCGACTTAGGGACGCGGGCCGTGCAGATCGCCTCGAACACGCCGCTCAGGTGGGAGGGGATGGTGCCGGTGCCCGCGGATAGCAACTGGCGGGCGCGGCGGCGCAGGCTGCACCGCTCGCACCGGCCCTTCTCATAGAGCTTGTCCTCGATCCCGCAGCTGGCGCAGGTGTGGGTGACCGGGATCCCGGCGCAGCCGGCGCATGTGCTGGCGTGTGGGCCGGGCGGTGCTACTAGCCGCCGCACCTGGCCGCAGGCGGAGCATGGGCCGCGGTGGCGCAGCGCTGCTTGGTAGCACGGGTCGCAGACTGGTCCTTCCGGCCACCGGGCCGCGGGCGGCCGGTCATTTCCGCAGTGCGCGCAGGCCGCGGTGACCCGCGGTGAGCAGGACGGGCAGACCGGCCGGCTGGTGGCCGCGAAATTGCATTCCCGGTACTTGCCGCACTTGCTGCAGACCGCGCTGGGCAGCCGGTAGCAGTTCGCGCAGATGTCTGGGCTGCCGTCGCGGGCGCGGACCGCGATCGGCGTGGTCTTGCCGCAGATCCCGCACTCGCGCTGTCCCCGGTGATGGCGGCGGCACCGCTCGCAGATCCGCTGCCCCTGCCCGTCACGGCAGGCCAGCGGCTTGACCACGCCGCAGTGGGCGCATGACCCGGCGCGCTGGCGGGCCGTGCATGCCTTGCACGCGGCCCCGGCCGGGGTGAGGAACAGCGGTATCCCGGCCCGGCCGCACCGCGTGCACGCCGCCGGGGTGAGCGTGGCTGAGCCCCGGGCGATCAGCTCGGCGGCCAGTCGCCCGGCCACCGGCCGCGGCCGTGCGCGAGCATGTCCGGGTCGGCGCCCAGCGCCCCACTCAGTGCCCGCAGCACCGCCGGGCTGGTGATCACCGCGTCTACCGCGGCGGCGGCCACGACGGCCGGCAGCGCCGCCACCCCGGCCGCGTGCCGGATGAGCGCGTCCCGGCGGCAGGCCGCACACGGCCGCGCCGGGCCAGGCAGCGGGTGACCAGACGGGCAGCAGGCCATGACCGCTACTGATGCTGCGTGCCAGCCACCCGGGCCCGCACCGGGCGTGGCAGCGGCCCCGCCGCAGCACCGGGACGCCGCTTCGCGCCCACCGCGCCGGCCACCGGCTCGACCAGATCACCCGGCTCGCAGCCGAGGATGTCGCACAGCGCGGCCAGCGTGGCCAGGCTGAGCCGCTCCGGAGTGCGGGCCACCAGCCGGTAGACCTGCTCCCGCGACAAGGCGATGCCGCGCTCGGCCAGCAGCGGCCTCAGATCCGTGGTCGCGTACATGTCTTTCTCAGCCATCAGCCGCCGCAGATGCCACCGGTAGCCGATCCTGGCAGCCATCATCTGCCGTCCCCTCCCTGATAAGCACGCGCGAGGGCCGCGCGCAGCATCCGGTTCCGGGCGTCCTGGCCGACCGTGGTATAGGTGGCCGTGGCGGAGGCCCACGAATGCCCGGCCTGCCACTGCACGAACAGCGGGTCGGTGCCGTCCTCGATCAGGTGCGAGACGAAGCTGTGCCGCAGCGCGTGCGGGTGCCCGGCGGCCACCCCAGAGATCTCCCGGTGGTAGCGGAACACCCGGCGCAGCCCGGCCGCGGTCAGCGGCTGCCCCCGGTGCGGCCCCTTCGCCACCACGAACAGCGCCCGGCTCGCGGTTTCCGGGCGCTCGGCGAGCAGGTAGGACTGGATCAGCCCGGCCACATCCGGGTCGAGCGGGACACGGCGTTCCTTGTCGCCCTTGCCGGTCACCCGCACCAGCCCCGGCCGATATCGGCGTCGGCGACCCGCAGCCCGAGCACCTCGGCGCTGCGCAGCCCGGACAGCAGCATCAGCCCGGCGATCGCCCGGTCCCGGTCGGTGCGGAAGCCCGACAGCAAGGCGGCGGTCTCGGCCCGGTCCAGCCCGCGGGGCAGCCGCCGCGGCTCGCGGACCCGCAGCTTCGATCGCGGCTTGGGCTGGGCCAGGTGAGCCAGCAGCCCGGCACGCTCCCCCCAGGCGGCCCGGCGTGCCGCCGGGCCGCCTGGGGCACCGGGTTAACCGCGGCCGGGTCGCGCATCGACCGGAAGCTGAACAGGCCGGAGACCGCCGCTAGCCGCCGGTTGATGGTGGCTGGGGCAAACCCGGCTGCCCGGCCGCTGGCCAGCGAGATCACGTTGTCGTGCTGGCCGGCGCGGCGCTCGGCCCGGCACGCGGCCAGGTAGCGCAGCAGCGCATCGGTATCCACGCCGTTCCAGGCCGATGTCCTCCCCGGCCAGCCAGCGGGCGAAGTGCAGCAGGTCGAACGCGTAAGCGCGGACACTTGCCGGCGAATACCGCCGGCCGGCCAGGTAGCTCAGGTAGTCATTGCATAGCTGCTGGCCGACAGCCCGCCACCGGCCCTCGATCCGCCAGCGTTCCCCGTTTCCCTGCACCCCAAGCGATCCCATATCAGGCATGGGACATCAGTAACGGGATCTGACGCACCCCGGTCAAGGCGACACGCTAGGCGAAACCAAAGCACAACACCAGTCAGATCCCAGTTCACAGGCGGCAGGATGACCAGCAGGCAACCAGGAGATTGGCCGGTTAAGGGGGGCGAGCGGGGTTTGGTCAGCCGCTGGGTGATGCCGTTCTCCCGGCAGATCCGCTCGAACAGCACCTCCGCCGGACGGGGCTTGCCGAATCGGCCGGTGAACTGCTTGCCGTTGTCCGAGAGCACTTCGGCGGGCACCCCGTATTCGCTCATCGCCGCCACGAACGCCGCGCAGACCGCCCGGCCGGTCGCGCGATAGACGACTGTGGCGATGACGCAGTACCGGGAGTGGTCATCAATCCCGGTGATGACCTTGCATTCCCGGCCGCTGGCCAGGAACAAGCTGGCGGTCACATCGAGCTGCCACAGCTGCATAGGGGCCGGACGTTCCCACCGGATGTACTGGTCGCGGCGCCTGCGGCGCGACACCGGCTGGATCAATCCACGACGGACAAGGACCCGGTAGACGGTGGACCGGGACAGGCCCAGATACCCACGGCGCTCCATCTCGAAGACCAGGCGGCGCGGGCCCCAGCGGCCGTGAGCCCTTCGCAGATCGCAGACCAGCGCCTCGACCTCAGCCGGGATCCGCCACGGGTGTCGGCGTAGTCCCTGGCGTGCAGAGTCAGGTACGGGTTGGCGTGCCGAGGCTTAGCCGGTCAGGCCGGCGGTGCCGGCGCTGCTGGGGGGCCTGGGCCGGTGGTCATGATGTCGTGCCGGTAGCTGGCGTGTGTGGCCGGATGGGGTCAGGCGGTGGCGCTGCTGACGGTGGTCTGGGCGGCGGCGAGGCGGTTCTTGAGCCGGTAGCTGGGCCCGTTGATCGCGATGACCTCGCAGTGGTGCAGGAGCCGGTCGAGGATGGCGGTGGCCAGGACCTCGTCTCCGAAGACCGATCCCCATTCATCCGGGGCTGGCACATGTTCGAGATGAGGGATCCGGCCAGGTGCCTGGGATCTTGCCGTCCCGGCGTGTTTGCCGATCTTTGAGGCGCGAGCCCCTTAAGTTAGGCGTCACCTTAATGATTCAGGCGCAAGGAAGGTGTGCCGATGGCGCCGAGGCTGCGGGTGCTGGAAGGCGGGTCGATGCCGGAGGGGCCGGTCACAGCCGACCCGTGGGAGTTCCAGTCTGCGTGCGTGGACGCTTTCGTGGCGTCGTGGCGGGCGAGGGGGTTCAGCCCGGTCACCATCGACAACGACATCGGCCAACTGGAGCGGACGCTGCGGGCGCTGGGCCGCCCGGCCTGGGAGGTGACGGCGGAAGACATCGACCGGGTCGTCGGCGACCTCGCGGTCGCCGGGCGCACCACGGCGACCCGCCGGGAGTATGTGCAGATCTTCAAGGGCTTCCACCGGTTCCTGCAAGCCCGCAAGGCCGCCGAGATCGATGCGGCGTTCGGCGTGCGGCTGGTCTGCCCAGTCGATGAGTTCAACGCTTCCCGCCATGTGGGCGATGATTCCCCGGCCGAGCTGCCGCCCCCGGCGCTGGAGCGGGTCAGCGAGTTCTTCGAATTCCTGAAGACCCGGATCGCCACCGCCCGCAAATACGCACCCGCCGCCCGGGACTATGCGCTCTTCCGCACCTTGTATCACGCCGGGTTGCGCTCGGAGGAGGCCGCGCTACTGGACCGCCCAGACGTGCACTTCGGCCGCGGCCCGTTCGGCAAGCTGCATGTCCGGTTCGGCAAGGGAGCGCACACCTCCGGGCCGCGGCCACGGTGGGTGCCGATGCTCGATGGCCTGGACCTGGTGTTGCGCTGGTTCCTCGACGACGTGCGCGGCAAGTTCCCGGCCTCGCCGGTGCTGTTCGCCGATGAGTCCGGCGGCGCGCTGCACCCGGGCACCATCCGCAACCGGCTGCGGTATCTGATGACGCTGGAAGGCCGCCCGGCCACGGACTGGTTCAGCCCGCACGCGCTGCGCCGGGCGTGCGCGACCCACAACTACGAACGCGGCGTGGACCTGGTCGCCATCCAGCAGCTACTCGGGCACTGGACAGTCAGCTCGACCATGAGATACGTCCGGCCCTCAGCCACCTTCATCGAGGACGCCTACCGGCGGGCGGTAGCCGCCACGCTCGGTGAGCTGACAGATAAGGAGCCATCAGCGTGAACGTCCGGTGGAAGCTGCGGATGGCCGCGGCCCAGCGGGAGGTGTGGACCGGCACCCAGCTGCGGCGGCTGCTGGCCGAGCGAGCCGGGCTGGAGCTGTCGGCAGCATCGGTGTCGGCGCTGTTCACCAAGGAACCGGCCCAGGTGAAGCTGTCCACCCTGGCCGCGTTGTGCACCGCGCTGGAATGCACGCCCAACGACTTGTTCGAGGTCGACACCACCCCGGTGGCCCGGCCCGCGCCGCCGCCCCGCCCGGCACCGGATCAACCGAAGGCCGTCACGGCACGGGGCCGGTCCATGCCGCCGCTCTGACCAACCGGATCAATGGGCAAGAGGCAGCGGGACTGCGCAGGCTGCGGCGCCCCGGCCGGCATCATCGGCCGCGAGCACTGCTGCCGGTGCCAGCGGAAGATCACCGAAGCGGCTGCCAGGGCGGCCTGCCCCGGCTGCGGGAAGCAGCGGGTCCTCCAGCCGGATACCGGGCGGTGCGTGCTGTGCTCGCGGGCCTGCACCCAGTGCGGGCAGCCGGTCCGCCGCCGCGACGCCGCCTTGTGCCGGGACTGCCGACGCAAGGCCCGGCAGCGGGCTGCCCAGCGGCCCTGCCCGCGGTGCGGGCGCCCGGGCTATCTGCGCCAGGACACCGGCTGGTGCGGCCCGTGCTCCCGGCCCCGCCAGCCCAAAGACCCGCCGCGGGAATGCGCGCAATGCGGGCAGGTCAAACGGCACGAGGCGCTGGGGTTGTGCTCGGCGTGCTGGCAGCGCCGCCCCGAGCGGCCCTTCGTCCAGGCCGCTCATCTGGCCGCCCGGCTCGCCGGCCCGCCGGGCTGGCTGGATGGTTTCATCACCCACCTGGCCGGCGGGCACGGGCCGGCCCGCGCCTGCACAATGATCACCGAGCTTGGCCGGCTGCTCGATGACGAGTACCCCAACCAGCCGCAGAACCTGCTGGACCGCGCCCGCCGGCCGGGCCGCTCGATGGGACCGCTGGCCCGCGCCCTGGAGGACTACTTCACCGCGGGGGGCCTGGCGCTGCCCACCGACCAGGCCGAACGACTCGCCGCCGGACGGCGCCAGCGCCGCCTCGGCGCCATCCCGGCTCCACTGCGGCCGGCAGCGGCCAGGTTCTGCGAGCATATGCTCGCCGCCCGGCAGCGCGCCCGCCGCGCTGGCACCAGGCCCCGCTCCGATCACACCATCGAGACCGCCCTGGCCACCGTGCGCGACCTGGCCAAGTTCCTGGCCAGGTCGTGCAGCAAGCAGGACTGGGCACTGGCGGACGTGCACGACATCGAGGCGTTCCTGGCCACGCTGCCCAAGGCCCGCAAACGGCGGCTGACCGTGCTGCGCCAGTTCTTCGGCTTCGCCCGCACCCAGAAGATCATCCTGGCCGACCCCACCCGGGGCCTGGCCGCCACCGCGCCCCGCGGCTTTACCGGCCAGACAGTCACCCTGAACCGGCAGCGGGCGCTGTTCCGCCGCTGGACAACCGGGACCGACGCGCACCCGCACGAGGCACTGCTGGGGATCCTCGCCCTGCTGCACGGAGCCTCCAGCAGCGAGGTCCGGGACCTGCAGGCTGCCGGTATCGACCCCGGCACCAGGGCGATCCGGCTCGGCAAGCGCCCGCACCCGGTGCCGCTGGACCCAGCCAGCTGGCAGGTGCTGCAGCGCTGCCTCGCGCACCGCGAGACCCAGCGCACCGCCAACCCGCACGTGATCGTCACCAAGGGCACCAAGGCCGGGCGGGCGTCGGCGTCAACCGCCTATATGAGCCACGTCCTGGACCCGTGCGGCATCCCGCCCCGCATGCTGCGCTGCACTCGCCTGGCCGACCTGGTCAACACGATGGACCCCAAGCTGGTCGCCGCCGCGTTCGGCATGAACCCCGAAGGCGTCATGATCTACCTCGCCGACCGGGTCGATCCTGGACGGCTGCCCGAACCGTGAATCACCTGGAAACACCGCCTTGGCCCCGGCCATGCCCAGATCGCAGAATGGACCCCGTGCCAGTCTTCGCCTGCCGCAGATGCGGGCACTATGTCACCGCTGAGGTCACCGAGATGCCGTTGCCTCCTCCCGTCGTTGAGAAGACACCTGGCTCCAGCGCGTTCCTTCCACCAAGGATGCCCCCGCGGCAGCTATGCCGACAGCGAAGAACTCGGCAGCCTGGTTCTCAACCCCGATGACGTCGTCGGCACCCGATTGCATCCCGGCCCTGGCCGACGAAACGGATGCTGCAGGCTCGATGGTCTCGACGGCCCGAACCTGATCTGCGCGAGATGCGGTTCCGAGATTGCCACCCAGCAGTCCGACTGCTGGTCCCCAGCAGCAGACCGTGATCGTGCCGGACGCCGTTGAGCTCGCCGATCAGCACCAGCGACGCAACCGCTCCCGGTTACCCGAGCAACCTGTGCAGTTCAGGCGCCGCCTGACACAGGTTCGCACGAACATGTGCGCTTTGCTGAAGGCCTTGTTGGAGGTCAGCAGGATGGCGCCCTTCTCGTACCGTTTGGAGATCATCTGGAAGACGAGGTTGGCCTCGTCACGGGCCAGGGGCAGGTAACCCACCTCGTCGAGCACGAGCACGTGCGGGCGCAGGTAGGTGCGCAGCTTGGTGGCCAGGCGGCCGATCGCGTCGGCCGCCTTGAGCTGGCGGACCATGTCGTCGAGGGTGGTGAAGTAGACGGTGTAGCCGGCCCGGCAGGCCGCGACTGCCAGGGCGACCGCGATATGGGTCTTGCCGACACCTGGGGGTCCCAGCAGCGCCGTGTTGGCCTTGGCCTCCACGAAGGCCAGGGTGGCCAGGTCGCGGACTTTGCGGGGGTCGAGTTCGGGCTGGTAGGCGAAGTCGTATTCCTCCAGCGTCTTGTGGTGGGGCATCTTGGAGATCCGCAGCGCGTGCCGCAGCCGCCGTTCCTCGCGGACAGCCAGTTCCTCTTCCAGGATCAGGTCCAGGAAGTCCAGGTAGCCCATTTTGGCGGCGTCGGCGCGCTGCACGTAGCCGGTGAGCGACTCGGTCAGGTGCGGCAGGCCGAGTTTGGCCGCGGTGGCGCGGATCCGGGTGGTGACCAGCTCGTTCACGTACTGTCCTTCGGGTCGGTGGCGGGGACGGTGGTGAAAGGCCGGGTGCCGGTGATCTGGTCATAAACCGACAGCGGCCGGGGCTGGACGGTGATCTGGGCGGCGTCGGCCCGGGCCAGCAGGAACCGCAGCGCCCCGGCCGGCTCGCCCCGCCGGTGGCCACGGTCATCGCCGCGGCGGTTGCCGGGGGCGGGTTCGCTGCTGGTGGTGGTGGCACGGGTGTGCCCGTCAGGCAGCCCGTTCCAGTGCGCGGGGTCAACGATGCGGGCGCCACGGCCCACCGCCCGCGGGTGCACGGCCAGCAGCGTGACGCCGTGCTCGTCAGGCACGGTGGCGTGCAGGCTGACGGTGGCGGCGCTGGCGCGGACCTCGACGAGCTGCCGGTGGAACACCCGGGCCGCCGGGACCGAATACACGTTGGCCTCGAACGCAACCAGGCAGTCCTTGCCGACATGGCGCAGATGCCGCTCCGCGACCACATACGGCCGGGCGGGGACGGGCCGCAGCGCGGCGTGATCACGGGCTGCCCGCACCCCGATCACCTCGCCGTGGGTGCGGTGGGTGGTGCGGCGGCGGGCCGGCACCCAGGCCAGGAAGGCATCGTCGAGCTCACCCAGAGAGGAGAACGACCGGCCCGCGAGCACATGATCACGCACGATGGTCACCTGCCGCCCGGCCCGGCCCTTCCCGGTGGGCCGGCAGGCCGCCAGCACGTCAATGTCGAACCCGTAGTGCCCGGCGAACGCGACCGCCTCGGGGTGCAGCGGGACCGCCTGGCCGGGCGCGACGTGCCGGCGCACCACGGTCTTGGTGCGGTCATAGACGATCGACCCGGGCACCCCGCCGAAATGCGCGAACGCCCGCCGGTGGCACGCCCAGAACGCAGCCAGGTCCTGGCTGGTGGTGAAACAGCAGAACGGGTCCCGCGAGTACGACAGCACCATGTGGAAGGAGTAGACCTTCCCGATTCCCACGTGGGCGAGGATGCCGCCCTCATCACCCCAGTCCACCTGGGCCTGGGCGCCCGGCACCACCCCGGACCGGCGGTGCAGCCGTGCCAGCTCACCGGGTGTATAGCCAAGCTCGGCGGCGATCCTGGGCCGGCCCTCCTGCAGATACATCTTGACCCGCTGGTAGTTGCCGGTGAACCCATACTCAGCCACCAGCCGCTCATGGATCACAGTGCCCTTCAGCAGCACCTCGGCGCGCAGCCACGCGTCAATCACCGGGGCGTATACCGCGATCATGCGGCTGCCCTGGTCCGCCCGCGGCGCAGGCACCGGCGGCACCGCCGGGCCGTCGCCTTCCAGGTACTTCTTGACGGTCCGCCAGTGCAGCCCCGTCTCCCGGGCGATCTCGGAGATACTCGCGCCCGCGTCCCGCAGCGCCCGGAACCGGCGCAGCTCAAGCCACCGTTCCGCGTCCAGCACCACAGCAGCCCCCACCCGTGAAGATCACCTGATCACGAGCAAAGACTCCCCGCCATCACACCGCGGCACCAGCCGACACGCTGAGTAACTCGGCACGTTTACCTGTACCTGGTTATGCACGCAGGCCCGTACGCCGACAACGGGTGCTGTTTGGGGGCGTGGGACCGGTCAGCCAGGCCATCAAGGCCCTCAGCCCGGTACCGGGCCATCCAACAATGCACGGTCTGCCGGACAACGCCATATCGTTCGGCGACCTCGATGACCGGAGTGCCGGACAAGACCTCTAGCACGGCCCGGTACCTCTGCTCAACCACATTCAGCTCCCGAAGCATGAACGGGAGCGTCACACATCAAGTGGAGCCACCGTGTCGCACATCAAGCGGAGCCGGGCACGGTGCTGGCGGTGCTGCCTAGCCTCACTTGATCCTTGACGGATCGGCCTCGGATGATCCTTGACGCGCCCTAGATGTTTTGCACCACACCAGCCTGGGTGGCGGATTCCCGGGCTCCCGGGCAGGTGCTAGTTAACGCCGGTGCCGTGGCGGGGGTCAACGTGCAGCGCCCGCAGCGCGCCAGCGCGAGGACGAACGACGTTGAGGCCCGCAAGGCCCGGCGTAGGCTCAGGTGGCCGGGAGGCCCCCTCGATCATGGGCCGAAGAGTTGCTCGCCGTCACTGCCGCCGAGCAGGAAGACGAACCGTTCCAGGTCGCCGCGCAGTTCGCTCAGTCCGTAAGCGGGGTGGCCGGCGAACTGTGCCAGTGATGGGCCGAGGCGGCCGGGGTCTTGGGCCAGCCATTGGCTGAGGAATTGCAGCATCTCCGCGAGCTCAGCGGCGTCGGTGGCATCGAGCTTCAGTTGGGGCATGGGGATCACTGTCCTTGGGGGGTGAGCCGGGCCTGGGTGCGCTTGCCGGTGGCGTTGGCTTTGTAGCGGTGGATTTCGCTGGTGGTGGTGCGGGGCACCACGGCGGCGGTCTCACCGTCGATGACCACCCGGAAGTGGTTGTTCTCACAGATCACGGTGGCGGTCTTGCCTGCGTGGATCATCCCGGCATGGATCTTCTGCCGGGCGACCATAAGGGCGCCGCGGCAGGAGACCCGCCGCTGCACGGTGATGGGCCCGCCGGGCAGGGGCGGGAGAGACCGGGCGCGGCGGGCGCCGCGCAGCCGCCAGCGGCGGCCGGCCGGGATGGGGCAGGCCAGGGTGCGCAGCAGGCTCCCGTCGTGGCCGATCACGGCCATCAGCGGTCCTTCCATGCGCAGGGTGACCCGCTGCCCAGCCAGCGGCAGGCCGGCACCGATCTGCTGGTCGCCCAGGCTGACGCCGCCGGTGGCGTTGACGGTGCGGTCCACCTCGATCACCGTCCCATCCCCGGCAGGCAGCGGGCAGGGGCCTGCAGGACGTGCCCCGCTGGCGGCGAGCCGGGCCAGCTCAGTCACCCCAAGCCGGGACGGGACGGTCTTGATCCGGGCACCGTCGGCCAGCACGTGCAGGCTGACCGCGTCGGCCCACAGGGTGACTTGCCGCCCGGACAGCGCGGGGCCAAGCCAGACCTGCTGCCCGCCGATCCACAAGTTCCCTGAGGGCGGGACCACCCGGTCCACCTCTACTGCGGGCTGGCTATCGCCTGCAGCGGTGCCCAGCTGCGGTGCTGGCTCCGCAGGCAGGCTGGGTGCTGGCAGCGAACCGGGGACTGGCGGTGGCTTCGGCTGGCCTGTGCTCGCAGACAGCTGGGCGGGAATGCGCAGTTCCAGTGGTGAGGATGTAGGCACAAACCGGCTGGCCGGGAAGGCCATGCCCAGTGACTGGTGCGGGCGGTCGGTGTTGTACTCACTGCGCCAGGCATCCAGCGCCGTCTGCAGTGCCTCGATGCTCTCAAACGGCCCATGAACATCCAGCAGCTCACGCTGCAGGGTCTGATGCAGCCTCTCGATCTTGCCGGTCGTGGTCGGCGAGTGGATCTTGGTGAGCCGGTGGGTGATGCCCGTTCTCCCGGCAGATCTTGTCGAACAGCACCTCCACCGGCACACCCGGTTTGTGGAACCGGCCGGTGAACACCTTGCCGTTGTCGGTCAGCACCTCCTCGGGGATCCCATAGACGCGCATCGCGCCGGTGAACGCCAGGCACACTGGCCTTGCTGTGGCCCGCCGCGTTGCCGTGGCCATGACGCAGAACCGGGAATGGTCATCGATCCCGGTCACGATCTTCACCTCGGTGCCATCGGTGAGGAACGCGCTGGCGGTCACATCCAGCTGCCACAACTCCATGGAGACGCTCCGCTCCCAGCGGCGGTAATCCTTGCGGCGCCGCCGCCGTGATTGCGGCTCGAGCAGCCCGTTGCGGACCAGGGCCCGGTAGACGCTGGAACGCGTCACCTGATGGCCACGGCGGCCCACCTCGAACACCAGCCTGCGCGGCCCCCACCCGGGATGACCACGCCGCAACTCGCAGATCAGCTCCTCGGCCCCGGCCGGGATGCGCCACGGATGGTCATGGACCCGATGGCTGCGGTCCTCCAGCCCCGCGACGCCTTCCCGCCGGTAACGCACCAGCCACGTGTGCACGCTCTGGCGGCTGACCCCATACCGTTCAGCGACCTCGGTCACCGGAACCCCGGCACCGACTTCCAGCACGGCGCGGTATCTCTGCTCGGCCACGCTCAACTCCCACAGCATGAACGGGAGTGTCAAGCATCAAGCGAGGCCAAAGTGTCAAGCATCAAGCGGGCCAGCACATGTCCGTTGACATGGGAGTGTGAGGAGTTGTACCGCCAAAGACGCGAAGACCGGGTTCCGCGCGGCCTGCTGCATCACGATCCACGCGCTCGTTCAGCGGGGGCAGGGGGGATATCCGGCGGGGTGACACGGTGGAGTCCCGGAGGTTCTGCCGGCCGGTGTTGGATTGAGGTGGTGAGTACAGCACGAAAGTACCGCAACAGGTGCGGATCTGCAGGGACGCGGATGCACCCCTCCGGGACGGTGACCTGCGGGGATGGACGTGGGTGGACGTGCTGCCTGTTGTTTGCAAGCAGGGGGTCAGGGGTTCGAGTCCCCTTAGCTCCACATGGAGGTCTTCACGTTTCAGTGGGGACCATGTTCACGTTTGGGTCTGACATTCTGGCCGTCTGGCCGCATGGCGTGAGTTGATCTTGTTTTCCTGTCCTGCGTGGCCGGTGGGTGGCTGCGGATGGGCTTGCTGGCTGGCCGGAGGCGTGCGGGGCCGGCGGGCGGCGTGCCGGTGAGCGGCGGGCTGTGGCGCGGTGTGCGGGCCTGGTTATGGCGGTGCGGTGAGGCTGGCGAGGGTGGTTTTCCGGCGGCGTTTGCGGGTTCTGGGTGGGAGGCCGGCGGCGGCGCGCCGCTGGTTTTCGGCCTGGCGGGCGTTCCAGGCGGTGAGGATGCGCTGGTTGCGGACGGCGAGCAGGCAGGCGAGCCAGAGCATGAGCGGGGTCAGGCCCATCAGGCGGGTCCAGCCGCGGGCGATGTTGTTGCTGGCGGGGTCCTTGGTGGTGGCGAAGGTCCGCTCGGCACCGGTGCGCCGGGCGTAGGACTGCCGGTGCGCCGCCGAGGGGTAGTCGTGTTTCTGCCTGGTCTTCGCTGCGACCTGGGGCGGGACGGTGAGGGTCTGCTGGGCGCAGCAGGCCGGCGGGTGCCCGGGCAGGGTGAGGATCTCGGGCCGGTCGCGGGTCAGCGTCATGGAGGCCGGGCGCAGCGGGCAGCGGATCTTGCCCATGACGGCGGGGCACATCACCCGGTGGTAGCCGTCGGCGTCGTCGCTGGTGATGCGCCCGAGTTTGTACCGGGCCAGCTCGGCGGACCGGGTGTCGTGCGCGGCGGTTTCTTCCGGGGTGGCGTCGCGGGCTAGCGGGCCGAGTTCCAGCAGCGGGCGGGGGGTGGCCGGGCAGTACAGGTTGCCGTTGGCGATGATGGCGCCGTCGTGGGTGCCCCTGGGGCCGCGGTCGGAGGGGTGCAGGTCCTGGATCAGCTGTGCCCCGGCCTGGCGGAGTGGGGTGGCCCAGGCCCCGGCGTCGCGGTGGGCATAGCCGGAGTCATCTAGGATGTCGCCGAGCGGGATGCCAGCGGCGGGCATCGCGGTCAGCACCGGGACCAGGGCGCGGGCCGGGTCGGCGTGGCAGGAGCAGGCGGTCATCCGGCGGGCCAGCTCGGGCACGGGCGGGCCGTGCTCCTCGCGCATCATGGTGCCGGCCGAGGCGTAGTAGCCGAAGAACAGCTCGCTGTCCTGGCCCGGGCCGCCGCCGGAGCGGTGCCCCCAGGACGCCTCGGGGTCGGCGCAGTCGCTGGTCCCGTGCGGCGGCGGGCGGGAGAAGGTCTCCACGTCGGTCCAGTCCACCGCCAGCGCCCTGGAGGCCTGCTTGTACTGCGGCGGGATGCTGGCCTCAAGCAGGTCGTCGCAGATCCGCTGCAGCGGGCCGGAGGGCAGGCCGTCGGGGCGGTCTTTGGCCAGCGCGCTGGTGACCAGGCCGAAGGTGCGCTCGGTCTGCCGGTAAGTGAGCAGGTGCGGGCCGGCCTTCCAGTCCTCGGTCACGCCCAGCCGCACCTGGTCGGGGGCGGGCAGGGCGGTCAGCGCATCGCGGACCCGGGTCAGGTGCGCGGGCCGCTGGCCGGCCTGGGACAGCATCATCCCGGCCAGCAAGGTGCGGACGCGCAGCTGCCGGTGCCGCACCCCGATCGGCAGCATGGCCTCGACCCGGGGG
>Ga0335080_10003414_pt1 | contig 16066 bp, 11 predicted proteins | sample Lox_Sample_34_FD_206720 | JGI IMG/M metagenome (GOLD analysis project Ga0335080, IMG submission 206720) | Soil microbial communities from Loxahatchee National Wildlife Refuge, Florida, United States - Lox_Sample_3.4 | ecosystem: Environmental > Terrestrial > Soil > Wetlands | place: USA...
TGCCGATCGGCGGTTCGGCCTATGCGGATGCACCCGATCCGAATTCGAAGCAGGACATGATGGCATTTCTGCTGCTATCGGCAGCGCTCGCCGGCGTTCACGTGGCGACGCTGGCGCCCGAGTTCACGGCGGATAAGAACGACGTCTTGAATTCGGATCCGGGCGTCGACCCCTTCAATATCAAGAATGAGTATTTCAGGTTCGTCAACGCCGCCGCCGACGCCGCTTCATTCGGCAAGCTGCTGCAGATTGCCAGGGATCACCGCCAATCGGCCGCCGACATTGTCGCCGCCGCGGCAGCCGGCGACGACACCAGGTTCCTCGCGCGAAGCATTGTGCTGCTCTGGTATCTCGGCTCCTGGTACAAGCCGGACGATCTGAAGAAGAGCTCGGCGGCCGGAACACGCGCGTTCATCCCCTCCCAGGTCGTGTCGGCGAAGGCTTACACGCAGGGACTGGTCTGGCAAATCGTCCAGGCCCATCCGATGGGCTACAGCAACCTGCAATTCGGCTACTGGTCGCGCGATCCGCGCGATCCCAACGATCCCCTCGACCGATCAAACGTTGGCGTCATCACACCAACGATACCCTAAAGTGAGCGAACCATGGCCGACTGCATCAAGTGCGATGTCGCGATTGTCGGATCCGGATTTGCCGGAGCCATGATTGCCAACGAATTGAGCCAGAAGGGCATCAGCGTTGTCGTTCTGGAGGCCGGCGCGGGCATCACGCCGAACATCAACGACTACATGAAGCGTTTCTACAAGGCCGATGCCAAGGTGCCGGAAAGTCCCTATCCCCCGGAGTTCGTCGATTCGAAAGGCGACGTGATCGAACCGGCAAAGGTCGCGGCGGGAAGGCCGACCGTGCTCACCCTGGGCGCCTCCAATTGGAAGGACCCCAAGCAGGCCTATCTCGTTCAGAAGGGTCCGCGACCGTTTGCAAGCACCTACGAACGGGTGGCCGGCGGCACGTCGCATTGGCTCGGCACCTCCTTGAGGTTTGTGCCGAATGATTTCCGCATGAAAGCGAGCTACGGCAAGAACCAGCCAGGTTTTTCTCTGCCGGATTGGCCGACTGCGATCAGCTCCGAAACGATGAGCCCGTATTACGCGAGAGCCGAGAGCGAGCTCGGCGTGTCCGCCGACGTGAAGGAGCAGAGCTTTCTGGGCATCAGTTTTTCCAAGGGCTACAACTATCCGATGCCGAGGATTCCGCCTTCGCTGCTCGATCAGCGCATCGGCGACGCGCTGACGCTGCTCAACGACGACGAGACGAAGTTTCTCGGAATGGACAAGCCCGTGACCCAGGTTGCGGTGCGAAGCTTGCCCGCGGCGCGCAATTCCCGGCCCTATCGGAACAGGCGCGCCTGCGCCGGCAACACCAATTGCATTCCGATCTGCCCGATCCAGGCCAAATACGATCCGACCATCACATTGAACGAGGCAACCAACCGCGGCGCCCAGCTGATCGACCACGCGGTTGCAAGAGAGATCGTCATCGACAATGACCGCGTCAGCCAGATCAACTTCATCAGATACAAGGACGAGGCAGGACCGAAGACTGCGGATGGCTGTCTCAAGGCCAGGATCTATGTCATCGCCGGCAACGCCATCGAGACGCCGCGGCTGTTGCTGATGTCCAAGAACCAGGGCCGGACGGCCAAAGGCGTGGCCAACTCCAGCGACCTGGTCGGGCGCAACCTGATGGATCATCCTTACTATGTTGCTTGGGGACTGTTGCCGATGACCGCAAGGCCGGTGTTTCCCTATCGCGGTCCGCTGATCACCTCGGGCATCGGCGATCTCTGCGACGGTCCGTTCCGCGCCAAGCGCGCCGCTTTCCGGATCGATATCGGCAACGAGGGCTGGAACTACGTGATCGCCGGCGGCGCATTCGGCGCCGATCCCCATCTGACCACCATCGATTTTGTCAATGGAATGAACTCGAGCGGCCTCAACAAGCAGGAATTCAGCCAGGTCAAGGACAACTCCGCCCTGCTTGGTGCTGGCCTTGCCCAGAAGCTGAACGATCTGGTTTCGCGTCAGTTCCGCATCGGCTTCCTGGTCGAGCAGACGCCGGATCCCAACAATCGCGTGACGCTGTCGTCGACGTTCACCGATGCGCTCGGGCTGCCGCGTCCGGAGATTTCCTACGACATCTCCGACTATACGAAACAGGGCATCGTCGCGTCCTTCCGCACGAAGAACCTGATCTTCCGGAAGATGGCAGCCCAGGATTTCACCGAGCGCGCCGAGGGCGATCCCACCGGCTTCGACGAGGTCATCGACGGTCAAACGGTCAAGCTGAATTACGGTGGCGCCGGTCACATCATGGGCACCTATCGCATGGGCGACAACCCGAAAACGTCGGTGGTCGATTCGTTCCAGCGCTCGCACGATCACAACAATCTGTATCTGGTCGGAAGCGGTACGTTTCCGACGGGCGGCACAGCCAACCCGACGCTCACGCTCTCGGCATTGGCGATGCGGACCGCGGACAGCATCGTCAGCGACCTCAAGTCGCAGGGTTGAGCCGGATAGTCCGAAGTGGAGACGAGAATGACGCGCCCGCGCCCGATCACGATTGTCGCTGCCGCCATCGCAGTCCTTTCGATAGCGGCAAATCCGGTACGGGCCGCAGCGCAGGCGTGTCCGGCTCCGGCGGAAGACCACATTCCCAAAGCTCCGCAAGGAGTTCTCAATCTTGGACCGATCAAGGATCTGCTGCTCGAATATCATCAGAAATACTACGATATCGACCTCGCGGCCGTATTCGAATCGGCACAAAAGTATCTTGAGCAGAACGCCGGCCAGGCGAAGAAACCTGCGCTTGTGATGGACATCGACGAGACCTCGCTGACCAACTGGCCGAATCTGCTCGCGGACAATTTCGGTTTCGTGGCTGACGGGTCTTGCGACCTGTTGCCGGCCGGACCCTGCGGGTTCAACCAATGGATTCTCAAGAGCAGCGCGAAACCGATCGAGCCTGCGCGCAAGCTGTTCGAGGCGGCAAAAGCCAGGGGCGTCGCGGTGATTTTCATCACGGCCCGCCCGGACAAGCAGCGGGACGCAACCGTTCTCAATCTCATTCATGCCGGATATGAAGGCTGGACTGAGCTCAGAACCCGACCCGACCGGGACGATCTGCTGAACGTGCAGGAGTACAAGACCGCCGAGCGGACCAAGGTCGAAGCCGAGGGCTACACCATCATCGCCAATATCGGCGATCAGATCAGCGACATCGAGGGCGACCATTCCGGATGTCGCTTCAAGGTCCCCAATCCCTTCTACTTTATCCGCTAAGGCAGCGCAGCGGGGCGAGGGCCGAAAGACCCTTGCAACCTGTGCTTCACTCCCCATCTTCGCGACGGGGAGCGGGTCAGCGGATTGGAATCTCCCATGGCGGCCGTCGATTTTGCGAGCGAAGCGTTTTTCCGCGACCCGGGCGCGGCCGTCGCGGCGCTGCGGGCCTCGGGACCCGCGGTTTCGGCCCATTTTCCGATGGTCGGCAAGGTCTGGGTCACCACCACCTACGAGGCGGCGGCGCGCGTGCTGAAGGATTCATCGACCTTCACCTTGCGCAAGGAAGACGGCGCGGTTGCCGGCGTCCGCTGGTGGATGCCAAAGCTTGTGCAAGCGCTTGCGAGCAACATGCTGACCACCGACGAACCGGATCATGCAAGGCTGCGCGGCATCGTTGACGAAGCGTTCCGTCGCCGCGCGGTGCTCGATATGCAGCCGCGCATCAGGGCCCTGGCCGACGAGCTTGCGGACGAATTGTTCGCACAGGGTAGCCCCGCCGATCTTGTCGCGCGCTATGCGCAGATCCTGCCGCTCTCGGTGATATCCGAGCTTCTCGGCCTGCCGCGCGCCGACCGACCGACCTTCATCGCATGGGCTGGTTCGATGTCGCGCGTCAAAGGCGCGATCGGCTTCTTGAGCGTCATGCCCGCTCTCGGGAAAATGAGACGCTATATGATGGAACGCCTGAGGGCCGCTCGAGAACAGGGCGGTGAGGGATTGATCGCCGAACTCGTGCGGGTCGAAAGCGAGGGCGGGCGCATCAGTTCGGAAGAGATGGTGGCGATGCTGTTTCTTCTTCTCAATGCGGGATCGATCACGACGACGCACCTGATCAGTGGCGCGGTTTATGAGCTGCTCAGGGAGCCGGCACGACGGGATTGGCTGATGGCGGATTGGGACCGCGCGGGACTTGCGGTGGAAGAGTTCCTCCGTTTCGTTTCACCCGTGATGTTTACGAAGCCACGCTATGTGCGCCACGACGTCGACCTCGACGGCGTCAATTTGAAGAAAGGCGACTGCATCATGGCGATGATCGTCGCTGCGAACATGGATCGGCAGGCGAACGAGCGGCCGGAGCGGCTCGATCTCGAGCGGAAGCCGAACCGGCATTTGTCGTTCGGAACCGGAATTCATTTCTGTCTCGGTCACCAGCTCGCGCGCATCGAGGCGAGCTGTGCATTGCAGGCATTGTTTGCGCGCTGGCCGAAGCTTCGGCTCGCGATCGATCCTGCGCATGTCCGGTGGCAGCGCCGACCCGGCCTGCGTGCACTGGAAGAACTCCCCGTCGCACCGGGCGCCTGACGGCAATCCCGGTCGGCCCCGCGTCAATCCGACAGCGCGCCGAGGTAGCGGATCGCCGCGACGCTGGGCAGGAACGTATAGGCGCCGCCCTGCGTCGTGACGAAACGCGGCAGGCCGCGCAGCCGGATTGTCCCGCCCGACTTGAGCAGCAAGTCGAACCAGCCGGTCTCGACCGCGTTCGCGCCGATCAAGGGATCGTTCGATCCCGTCACCCGCGGATCCAGAAGGCCGACATTCACCCAGTCGCAGGCCATCGCCTCGAATTGCGCCCCCAGGCTCGCGCCGATGAAATTGCCAAGCAGCCCGCGCTCGGCGTCTTTCGTTGCGGCGTTGTTCGGGTCAAAGGCAGGGCCATAGGGCATGCCGCGCCGGATCAGACGCCGGCTGAAATTCGCGACCCGCTGCACGATGATCGCGCCGCGCGGATTGGTGCGACGGACATGCGATCCATAGGGACAGCGCCCGCCATCGGGGAACCTCACGGGATCGCCATAGTCGAAATTGGTCTGGCTGACCGAGGGGTCCGGTTTGTCCGGTGACAGCGCCATCGGCGTGCCGTCGCGCCAGCGTCCGCACATATGCGCGGCGACGACCTCGCGCAGTGCCGCGCGTCGCGAAAGGCCGGCGCCGATCGAAGATTCGGCGCCGAGCGGGAGCAACTCTTCGCCCTGGGGATGGGTCATCAGCATGTCAGCGGCCTCGTCGAGATAGGCTTCGAAGCCTTTGACGTCCTGCTCCAGGATGCGGAACGCGCTGAACGTGCCGTTGTGGCCCAGCGCGACCGGATCGGGGACGCGCCAGACCAGACCCTCGAAATTGGTGTCATAGCCGAGCAGCACGGTGCCGAGCGGTGCAAACGGCTGCGGGTCCTGAAGATCGGCAGCGTTGTGAATCTCGGCGAATTTCGGCTGCGAGATGTTGTCGGTGTAGCCGAAATGGACGCGATCGCCGTCGAAGCAAAATCCGTCGCGCTGTCCGAGCAGGTTGAGGCCCCTCGTTCCTTCGAGGGCCTGCTTCTTGATGCGGTCGAGCTGCGCGACATCGTCGGCGAAGATCGTCGCGATCAGATGAATCCGATGCGGCTTGTCGAAGGGGGCAGGCCAATTTTCGGGGGCGCTGTCGCCGACGTCGCCGAGCTTTATGGCGCGCGCCGTCATCCCCTCCTTGTATTCGGTCGGAAACGTGTCGAGGGACGATTGCGCTGCACCCAGCGCCCGCAAGCCTTCGTAGGTCACGCCGATATTGAAGGTCGTATCAGGCTTGGTCTCCCACGGCTCCTCGGTGGTGATCTGAGGCACGGTGCCGGCGCGGCCGGAGACGCTGGCTGCGAGCCAGCGCCGCGCCTCGCCGCGGTCGGTAACCTCGAGGATAAGATGGCGGACACGGGGCTTGTGATAGCCGCGCAGGATATTGCCCTGGATATCGGCGGCGTTGAATACGGTGCTCATCACCAGCCGATCCCGAATTTCTCACGCACCTGCGCGACGGAATAGCCGGGATAGGCCCGGTAACCGCTGCCCAGCGAGACGTTGGGGTTGGCGTGTAGTTGCAGTACGATATTGCGCGGCAGCGCCTGCAGGTCGTTGATCCCGGATGTGTCGCCGTTCATCGCTTCCTGATCTCTCAATATGTCCGTCACCGTGTCCGGCACCTGATACGCATCATGCGCGTGCACCCAGTCGATGAATTTCTCGACGTTTTGCTCGGACGGAATCACCCCGTCGCCGCCCTCGACAAGCCCCACCACGGCATCGAAGACGCTTCCGATCGTGGCGATGAAATCGCGGATGTAGTTGGTGAAATCTCCATCATAAACCGAGAACATGCAGATATTGTCGTCGACGATCACAAACCGCGCGAAGTGGACGGTGCCGACATTGTCGAGGCCGGCATAGATCTCGTCCTTGTTGGCTGCGATCGCCTGCGCCGCCATGGCGCGGCCGATCGCCGACTTGTCCTTGAGCGGCATGATGAGGTTCATCATGCGCTGGACGTTGTCGCCGGGTTGCACGGAATAGCGCGGTCCGCCGGGCAGCGGCTTGGTCGGCTGGCGCCAGGCCCAATAGGGCACCAGGATCTTTGCCGCAAACCACGCGGCCAACTGTTCGAAAACGGTCATCGGCCTAACTCCGGTGGAACGGGCATGCGGTGGCGCCGCGCCGCCTCTGGGACTCCTGATAGGCGTCGCGACGGGCCAGCAGAATGGGGTCATCAGATGCTTCGATACCCGGAACGAGGTGCCACGGGTTGAAGCCGATTTTCTCGCTCGCAGCCTCCTGGTCCTTGGCGACATCGGTGAGCGTCAGCGTGCCCATCACCACCCGCACGCGCCTTGCAGGCCAGGGCTGCGTCGGGTCGTCGAGCGCGTCGCCGGGCTCGCCGATCATCATCATCAACAGGAAACGCGCCGGCCATTCGGCGAGACGGACTTCCAGCTCCTTCTTCAGGTAGTCATCGACCAGCGGGTCTTCGGGCTTGGTGGTCCGCACGCCCGCGACCGGTTTCCAGGCGAAACGGACCGGGCGGCGAGTGCCGTCCGGTCCCGTGATGATGAAGGTGTGGACAGCATGATAGGAAGCGCGGGCATAGCTGACGGGAGCGCCGATGGTGCCGGCCTGGACGATGGAGAGCTGCGCAAAGCGGTGCTTGTTGCCGTAGTCGGTCACACCCGCATCGCCGCTTGTGGTCTCGCCCGGGTACGGGTTGCGCGGCGGAAGCTTGAGCTGGAGCTTGGCGATCAATTCTTGCCACCACGACACCTTTGCCATGGGTTGCTGCCGCGCGGACCTGGTGAAGTCGAGAAATTCCTCGACCGTGCGCACAAAGAACTCGGCAAGTGTCATTGCGATCAGGTCGGTGCAGCCTTCCTTGAGATGGAAACGCGTCGCCATGCCGCGCACGTCCGACCAGCCGTCATGCTGCCTGGGGCTGCCCGAACCGTTGGAGAAACGCACCTGGACTGGAACGCGCTGGCCCTGAAAGTGCTCCGCGATGCAATAATTCTTCGCAATGTCGGACGCTTCGAAATAGCCTTCGACACCGACACCGATCGTATGGATCGGCCTGGTCCCCGCCTTGTGGTCCGGGAAGTCTGAGATCACTGCATCTACAAGTTGCTTTGCAAGCGACAGATCGTCCATCGTTTTTTCCTCGGGCAATCAGTTTGTTCAGAAATTCGCTGTGCCGGACCTTGCGCGACCGGCCGTCATGCTGCGCCAGACCTGGATAATGTAACGTCTCGCCTCCGCCGGGTCAAAATGCGATCCGCGCTCGGCCGCAAGTTCGAACGCGGTGTCACCGAGTTTTTCGCGAGCCTTCTCAACGGCATTGCGCGCGGATCGGTCGAGCTTGAGCGGTGAACGGCGCAACGCGCCGGCTAATACGGCAAGGACTTCATAGGCTTCGAGGCCAGCGAGCGGCAGGATCAGCGAGCGGATCGTGAGCCAGGTATAAAATGTCGCACCATGGATCGGCAGCTCGATCAGCGACTCGACATGAATGTCCATCGCTTCTGCCGGCGTCGCGTTGGCTGACCGGAGGTCGGAGATCAATTGCTTGACCCTTTGAGCGCCGAGCGGGTTGCCGGCCATCCGCGCGTATTCCGCCGTCGTCTGGAATTCGTCGATCGCAACCCTGGGATCCTCGGCGACGCCGCCCCGCGCATAGTGAATGTAGCCCATCACGGTCGGCGGCAAGTGCGCCTTTCCGGCTTCGTTGATTTCGGCGAGCAGTTCGCGTGCTCCGCCGCGATCGCCGACCTTTGCCTTGATATAAGCGATCATGCAGAGCGACATCACCTCGCAGGGGACGTTGCCGGCGCGGCGTGCCTCTTGCGCGGCCGCCGTGAGGCTCGCGATGCAGCCCTTGAGGTCGCCGAACCACTGAGCCATCTGGCCCGACACGTGCGATAGCCACCCCCGGCTCGATTGCATGCCGGCCGCCGCTTCGGCCTGCAGGCCGCGCTGGATGAATTCCGCAGCCTTCGTGGAATTGCCTTCATCGTGGAAGGCATGGCCGGCTGCAGCAGCAAGCAAGAGCGGCGCCTGCTCGAGGCGGTCGGCGCCTGGCCTCGCCATGATCCGCTCATACCAGTTGCCGGTCTCCGCGCCGCGGTGCCAGTAGTTGAACAGGAACAGGGGTGCCGCAAGATTTGCGGCAAGCTTGAGATCGCGCGTGACGGCGCGATCGAAGGCGGCACGCAGATTGGGCATCTCGTCGTAGATCGCGCTCGCGGCTTTTGCTTCATGAATGCTTGCGATCTGCTCGCCCAGCTGCCTGGCGCGGGCAGCGTAGACTTCGGCGTGACGCGTCTCGACCGTCTGCAGCAAGCCGGCTTGATCGAGCCTTTCGCGTCCGAAGGCCTGCAGCGTCTGCAGCATGCGCAGGTGCTGGCGGCTTCCGACGTCCCGGCAGAGCAGGGAGGCTTCGGCCAGCTCGTCGATGCCGCGCAGCACCTCGTTCTCGTTCGGCATGTCGGCCGCGCAGATCGCGAGCGCCTGTTCCTCGTGGAAGTTTCCGGACAGGATGGAGAGCCGCTGCAGCACCTGGCGGGTATTCTGGTCGAGCATGTCGTAGGACCACTCGATCGCCTGGCGCAGCGTTCGGTGCCGGCCGGTGCGACGGCGAAAACTGCTCGAGTGCAGGTCGAGCGGCTTCGAAATCCCGCTCTCGATGCTGGCCAATGTATGCTGGCGCAATTGAGCGGCGGCAATCTCGATTGCAAGAGGCATGCAATCGAGGCTTGCGCAGATCCGCTCGACGGAGCCGAGTTCGGCCCGGGTCGGGTTGAAGCGCCGATTGGCGAGCCGTCCGCGGTCGATGAACAGACGGGCGGCCGCGGATTCGCCAATGCGCCACTCGCTGCGCGAATCCAGACACGGCACCTCGTAGATGGCCTCGCCCTCGATGCCGAGCGTGCCGCGGCTGGTGTTGATCAGAAACAGCTCGCCGCAGGCCGAGCCCAACTCGGTGACTGCGTTGGCGATCGGGTCGAGCACGTGCTCGCAATTGTCCATCAACAGGATCGCGCGGACATTGTGCAACCGCTCGAGCAACTGCACGCGTGGCTCCAGGCCAGGCAGCGACGGGATCAGCAGCGCCTCCGCAATCGCCGGCCAGACATCGCTGCCGCGTTCAAGCGCCGAAAGATCGACCAGCCACGCGCCGTCGGGGAACGAGGTTTCGAGCAATCGGGCGAACTCGATCGCAAGCCGCGTCTTGCCGATCCCGCCGGGCCCGACCAGTGTGAGCAATCGCGATTCATTGGCGATTTGCGCAAGCTCTTCCAGCTCTCGTTCGCGGCCGAGGAAAGATGAGAGATTGGCCGGCAGGTTACCGCTGGCGCTTTCGCGCTTGCCGCCGATCGGCGGGAAGGTGGCTGGCAGCCCCAGGGCGCAGACCTGGTGAACGCGGATTGGATCGATCCCCTTGAAATGGTGCTCGCCGAGATCGGAGATCTGGAACGGTGTCTGGATCAGATCGCTCGCCAGGCGCTGCACGGTCACTTGCGACAAAAGAATCTGGTCGGCGTTCGCCGCACTCTGCAATCGCGTGGCCGTCGGTAGCGCCGGACCGAAATAATCGTGCGCGCCGCGCGCCCGCGTCAGCCCGGTATGAATGCCGAAGCGGACCTGGAGTCGTCCCGTCGGACCCCAGTCGGCGTCGCGCATTTCGCGCTGCGCCTCGACTGCCGCCATCACCGCGTCGAGCGGCCGATCGAAGATTGCGAGTACGCCGTCGCCGGTCGAACGGAACGGATCGCCGGCATGGCGGCGGATGGCCGCGTGCAGAATGCGGTCATGCTGGTCCATCGCGTTCAGCATGTCGTTCGGGTGGCGACGCAGGAGCGCGGTGCTACCCACGATGTCGGTGGTGAGGATCGTCCTTTCGCGGCTGTCTGCCGACATATCCGGGATGTCGGTCACCATCATGGAAAGCTGCTCGACCATGCAACAGGCCCTGAACGTTCCGACGCTCGGAATTGGCTGACCGGCATGCCGATCGCTGGTGTCCCGGCGACATTCGCATCATGTAGCGGCGAGCCCGTTTACGATTGGACTCGCGGCGATACTGAGGCGAACGTCAAATCCACCGCAAACTCGCCGTCAGGTTAACCAACCGCCGGTTTTGCAAGGACTGGCACGCCAGCCGGACAAGGATTCCACCCCAAATCCGCCGCTCATGATCGAAAGTCTACGTGAGACCACTTCGCTCCGCAATCGACCGCCAGCGCACGAATCTGTCGGCTGACTTTGGTCAAGGCAGGTCACCGCTTGATGACATTGTGAGGGTTTTGGCGGGCTTTGCGCCCGCCTATTCGAGGCTGGCCTGGCAATTAGTTCGCGTGACAGCGGTCAATCAGCCCTCAGCCGACGACGCGACAGTGAGGGCAGCGACGGGGTGGCTGGGGAACCTGGATTCGAACCAAGACAAACAGAGTCAGAGTCCTACAATAGGCCTTGAAATCCTTGATGAATATGACTTTTTGTTGCAGTTTTGTTGCATTCGCGGGTCGGCTGTCACATATTTGCAAATATTACCACGACGTCTTTGGCAGGTTTGTTCGATGTCTATTCGCAAGCGCATTTGGCCGACCCAAGCGGGGCAGCACCGCGAGGCCTGGGTCGTGGACTACACGGATCAGCAGGGCAAACGCCGCCTCAAGACCTTCAAACGAAAGCACGACGCGGATTCATTTGCCGCGACGACCAAGGTGCAAATCAGTGAGGGTGTGCACGTTGCCGACAGTGCCAGCATCACCCTCAAGGATGCAGCCGAGAATTGGATCACGAGTTGTCGTTCTGCCGGGTTGGAGCAAGGGACGCTCGACCAATACCGGCAGCATGTGAACCTTCACATCGTGCCTTTCATCGGGCGCGACAAGCTGTCAAAGGTCACCGTGCCATTTGTTCGGGCCTTCGAAGACACGTTGCGCAAGAACAATAGATCGCCTGCCATGGTTCGAGCGGTTCGCGTGTCGCTGGGAGCACTGCTCTCCGATGCGCAAGAACGCGGTCTCGTCGTGCGCAATGCGGTGCGTGAACTGAGCGGCAAGCGCGGCAAGCACCGCCAGCGCCAAGAGCGTCGCAGCAACGGCAAGCTTAAGGTCGGTATCGACATTCCCATGCCGGACGAAGTGCGTGCGCTGCTGGCGCATTCGAACGGCTCCTTCCGGCCTTTGCTGCTGACTGCCGTCTTCACCGGGCTTCGCGCGTCCGAGTTGCGCGGTCTGCGCTGGATCGATCTTGATCTGCGCAGGAGCGAACTGCACGTTCGCCAACGCGCCGACAAATACAACAAGATGGGCCGACCGAAGTCGGAAGCGGGCGAGCGCACCATTCCGCTCACTCCCGGATTGGCGCAGGCGCTTCGCCAATGGAAGCTGCAATGCCCAAAGAAGGACGGCGGGCTTGGTCTGGTGTTTCCGAACGGCGAGGGCAATGTCGAGGCGCACGCCAATATTGTAATGCGGAAACTGATCCCGACGATGCTGAAGGCGGGCATTGTGGTGCCCGAACTGGACAAGCAAGGCACACCGAAACGCGACGGTGACGGCAAGCCCATCGTGGTGGCCAAATACACCGGCCTGCACGCGCTCCGGCATTTCTTCGCGTCGTGGTGCATCAACCGAAAGGTTGACGGCGGTCTCGAACTGCCAGCCAAAGTCGTGCAGGAGCGGCTTGGTCATGCCTCGATTGCCATGACCCTCGACGTTTACGGGCATTTGTTTCCACGCGGCGACGACGCTGCGGAGTTGGCGGCGGGTGAGAAGCTATTGTTAGGATAAGAGCGGTCGCGGCTTTGTGCATCAGATAATGTGAGCGGTTGCGCGATCTGCCAATCAGGCCTTACCATGCTTGCCGCAGGCCGTGCAGGTGAACTTGTCTTCCAGATCGGACAGGCGAACGTCGTGGGGCCACTGATCCGCGCTGATGCTAGTCGAATGACTGCAACGATAATCGGTGCACGAGATCAAGACATTGCGCACGCCGCTCTCGCGCATATCACCGAGCGTGATCTTTTGCGCGCGGGTCGCTGATAATCGCGTTTCACTCTGACTGCTTTACTTGCTGTTCTAATGTGCTTGCTGGCGTCAGGATCGCGGTGTCGTATGCTAGTTGTCCAACTGCCGCATACGCGGCGACTCATTTTCTCGCAGGCACGTTCGATGATATGGCCGCCGTCTTTGATTTTCATCAATGCGAACCATAAGCAGCGAAGCTTTTTTGAAGATTGGATGGGAGCCAAAGATAATGGACAGGGACCTTAAGTTGGCGCTTCTTAGCGCATACCGAAATAGTAGTAAGCGTTATCAGAAATTGCTGGAAACTCATCAAACAGAGATTGAGCGCGACTACATCAAGCAACGGCTCTTAGCCTGCAATGCGGCGGTCAAAGCGTTAAGCGGACCAGAATCGACGGCTATTTGTATTTGGAAGCCGAAATATCTAGTGGAAAGCCGTCACCCGGCTCATAGCAGGATGTTTCCTGTTCTCGATCTTCAACCACTGCTTCGAGCGGTTGCGCTTCGACACCAGTCCCTTTTCAATACCACTCCGAATGGGAGAAAAGCCATGGCAAACACTGAAGCAAAGAAGGGCTTTTCTGTTTCCGCGCGTGGAAACTTCGTCGACTAGGCGGTTGTGCTCGGCGTCGGGACTTTAATGGCGGGGGTTCAGGGAGAGCGCGCAATGGCAGAAGAACGCTGCCTAAAAGCGATCTTGCAATCGATCCGGGAAATTTACACGCGCCGGGCGGAGATAGACATTGTCGACAAAAGCGGTGCTACACGGCCGACGCCGGTCTACTTCGTTTGCTCGAAATGCGCGCTACTCCACACGACAATTCAGATCCGTCAGCCCAAGGTAAAGGCGGGAAGGATTGATTGCCTGGAGTGCGGCGAACTGGTCCATCAATGGTCCGGCGGCTTCTACGACTTCACTGATTGGCAGCCGGTAAGGCTCGAAGCTGTGTAAGCAACGTTTTCTTTTTCGCAAATCGCGCAGAACCGGGTTCTTACGTGTACGTTCTCAAAGCAAAACGCCGTTCCAGCGTCTCTTGGTTCAGCGCACCAATCAAATCTCGCACTGACACACATCAAGAGAAGGCGGCGTTGTCCTTGCCGCGCATTGTGATCCGCGGGTAACGAAAGTCCGTCTGGTTGTAGCCGCCGCGCTCGATCGGGGGCACGCCCTAAGTAAAACTCCCTAAGAAATGCTCCGGGATGGAACGCAGACCCTTTCGTGTCCAAGATTAAACCATGGTCGATGATCGCGTAGTGCTAATTGGAATGATTGTGGTGAGTTTTCTATCAGTCGCCATGCTGGCCTATGTTTTGTTGGTACGGTGAAATCACCACCGCTCGTTGCTCGGTTGGGGATGCGCCAGACGCCTTAAGCATATGGCGCGCAGATAAGGGTGTCATTTCACGGTTTCAACCGAGAAAAGGTCGGGCAGTGCCATCACCGCGTTGTAACGGTCAAGCGGCTCCGGGATTGTCTTGTTAATCTCGCCAAGCTTCGGCATGAGTCACATCGGGACTGTGTACTTCAGCCCATCGCCGCCTTTGCGTGGCCGGACAACCACTACGGCGAAGGTGCCTGGTGGGGATTTTTCAGCAGCGATGTGAAGCGTGCCCTGGCCAGGGCTGGCGTAAACGGCAAGCATCACGCCATCAGCGGCGCACGGACATGGCGTGCCTTCCCCTTGGTAAAAGGTCACGTCGAGTTCACGGGGCTTCGCGCCAAGCTGCTGCGTAGCGTCCTCGCCAATTCGGATACCGACCGGCAGGAATGATCCAAAGCCGCCGTGGACGCGGCTAAGCAGCTTAACCCACTCCTCAGGTGTCTCTGCCCTTGTCGTTGATCCGACACAGATGAGTGCCAGAACTAAAAGGGCGCTTATCCATCTTCCGAGAGCCATTTGTTATTTCCCGTGAAGTGCTACGTCTACGTGATCCAGCGTCACAGTGTGGCGTTCAGTGTAAGCGCCATGTAGGGCCAATGCTGCAACGTAGAGCGCGCTGTTCTCAGCGGTGTAAGCTTTCTAGTTAGGGGGCTTGGCCCCGCCCTTTTGGATCGCCTCCAGAGTGCGGGGCCGCTTCCCAGCACGTCCAAGGCGATCATCGTCGCCGTCGCGACTTCTTCCTGAACGACATGCGGTGAAAGGCGGGTCACATCATGGCAGCGGCGGGAAGTTGCCAGTCCAAGTAGGACGGTAGGACGGTCCACACTGCGCTGGTGACAGCGCCGTTTCTAGTTTGAGTGTGACGCAGACAAGAATATTTTTCCGACGAACTTGTTCGCTCAAGACAGAGGGCGAAAGCTTGCGCTCAAAAAGGATGCCCTGATGTCATTTTTTGACCGCAAGAGCATAGAGGTAGCTAAGGATCGCATACACGTCCTCGTCAGAAAATTCGATCTGTGGCATCTCCTTGTAATGGGAAACCATGCCCTCCGAGAGTTCCGCCTGCAACTCGCGTGGATTGAACCGGACGTAGATATCGCGCATTGGTGGGGCGTTCTTGAGTGGGCTTTCGCCAACGGCTTCGATGGCGTGGCAGCGCCCGCATTTTTCTTGAAGGATGGTCTTGCCTCGTGTCGCTATCTTGCTGAGCTTCGCGGCGTCCAAGTTTGCCGGCAAGTACAGCAGCAATCCGATGCCGAGGCTCAGAGCCTGAACGGCGAAACGCGGCGACATGCGTCGAATCTCCTTAGGGTCGTAAAGCTAATCTAGCATGCGACGTCTAGAAGTCTCGGAAATGATCTGCATCAACTTGCGGATTTTCGACGCGACGCGGTCCTACCTCGGGCCGCGATGGGTCGCCCTGCATTCGAGTTGATCACTTGATACGCGAACTAACGCTATGATTTGCGCCTAAGGATTCGGCCGCTTCGAGCGCCGACTCGAGGGACTGAAAGGTCTGCACAGTGTGGCTGCGATGCGCAAACCGTCGCTTGCAGCATCGACTGCAGGCCGCTTAAACTCTAACCCCTGATGAGCCAGAGCCTCCCTTTGCGAAAAGTCTGATCAGTCTCAAATTACCTGACGACGGACAATTTAGCATCCAGCCTTCCTCGGAGGTTGCGCGGGGCGCTCACCGACTTTGGGATAATGGTTCGCCCGGTGCGCGGTCAATCGGTTGATGCAGCTTAGCAAGTCCAATCGTACCTGGTGGTGCGTTATCACTCACTCTCTGAGTACTGACACGTTCTAACGTGGCAGTGGCCAGAGCAAGGGCAAACAAGGCTAACGCTGTTTGTTCGATGCTCGTTCATGGACAAAGCCTCCGAAGCAAACTGCAGCGGCTGCAGGTAGACCGTGAACGGCCGCCACAAAGACGGATTTGATCTACTTGTGGGCCGCGAGCAAGATCTTCTGGCCGTCCGCGCGCACGCCGATGACAACGAGCAGCGAGATCGATGTGGCCTTGCGGTCGAGCCGCACCCGCACCACGGTGC
>Ga0335080_10003415_pt1 | contig 16063 bp, 13 predicted proteins | sample Lox_Sample_34_FD_206720 | JGI IMG/M metagenome (GOLD analysis project Ga0335080, IMG submission 206720) | Soil microbial communities from Loxahatchee National Wildlife Refuge, Florida, United States - Lox_Sample_3.4 | ecosystem: Environmental > Terrestrial > Soil > Wetlands | place: USA...
CACCGACACCGATCTGGCGAAGATTCCCCCCCAAGACATCTACGGCAATTCCACCGGGGGTACAGCGTACCAGTGGGGCCGGTTGTCCTACAATGGCGGCACCCCGTACGCGCAGAACACCACGACTTTCGATTCGACCAACCTGGACGACGGCTATCACCTTGCGGCCGCCGCCTGGAACGCCACTGACTACATCGGAAACGTCATTCGCGCCCAGACCGCCATGAACCCGATCCGGATCTATACGATCGGTTACGACGGGGACGGCGGAACGGACGTCGCGCTGCTGCAGAAACTGGCGAATCGCGCCTCGGACACGAATCCGGCGCCCGTCGTCACGTCGCAACCGGTCGGCGATTACCGGCTGTGCCACACCGCCACCGACATTAACGGGGCATTTGCCGATATCGCCTCCGGCTTGCTGCGCCTGGCCCAGTAAACGGGGCCGCCCGAAAAAGCAGGTTGGCCGCCGTAGCAGGAGCGCCAGCCGCACTGTCAGGCACAACGTGCCCGGTGGACTCGATGAAGGACAGTAACCGGGCACCCGCACCCGTCTTCAACCGGCGCCGCCGGTACCCCGCCGCCGGAGCGCTTGCTCGCTGTCTCGAGCGATGCTCGCCGGCCAGCCGGGGCATCTCCGTGCCACGCGATGGCGAAGGGCCCGGCCCGACCGGCCGGAAAAGTAAGGCCCCAATCTCGTAGCCACCGAGACCTCGCGGGTACACCGGCACGATCCCTCCCGGCCGCGCCGCGGACCTTCAGACCGCGCCCGAACTCCGGCACGATCCCTGCCGGCCGCGCCGCCCACCTTTAGACCGCGCCCGACCTCCGGCACGATTCCTTCCCACGGCATCGCTGACTTTCAGGCCTCCCGCAGCATCAGGAAGCCGTCGCTTCCGTCTTCGTAATACCCGCGCACACGGCGCACGCGGCGGAAGCCGAAGGGCTCATAGAAGCGCTGCGCCGCCGCGTTCGTGGTCTTCACCATCAGGCTGACCCGCCGTGCCCCGCGCCGCCGGAGGCGCCGCAGCGTGGCTTCGAGCAAAGCTCTGCCTGCGCCCGCGCGCCGGTGCGGCGGGGCCACCGCGATCGAGACCAGTTCGCCCCGGCCGGCGCCCGTCCGCGCCAGCGAGTAGCCCGCAACCGCTCCGCCGGCCTCCGCGATCAGAAATAAGGCGCCGCGGCGGAAATAGTCGAGGAACAGGCTGCCGGGGTAAGCGTCACCGCGGAAACTGGACCGCTCCACGGCCAGCACCTCCGGCAGGTCGGCCGGGCGAAAGGGTCGGATGCGAAAGCCGCCGGAAGCCATGTCTACCTGCAAACCAGTAGCGATTGTAAATTATTCCCCTATTTTCAACCACATGGAAGTCGAAAGCTATTTAGGACTTGACAGATGGTTTCGGACTTAATCATACTGAAACTGATGTTGCAACTCAGTGGCAACAACGGACAGGCGGAAGCAGCGGTCCTGGACCTCCCGATGAGCAGCCATGCACGGCGGGGCAGGCCGGCCCGCTCCCTCACCCTGGTTGATCTGCGCAAAGGCGATGAGGCCATTGTAGACCGCATCGACCTGCCGGCGGACGACGCCCGCCGACTCATGGAACTGGGGTTCCTGCCCGGCGCCCGCGTGGTGGCGGGTTGCCGCGCCCCCGGCGGCGATCCTCGCGTATTCCAGGTGGACGGCTCGGAGATCGCGCTGCGGCGGGAGACCGCCCGCAAAATCGGCGTGCACACCGATCGCTAGCGGAGAATATGCATTGAGCGCCTGCCACGGTTGCGGCTCCGCTCCCCTGATGCAGGCTCCCGCGGGTGGGCCGGCGCCCCGGACCGTGGCCCTGGTAGGCCCTCCCAATTCCGGCAAAACCACACTTTTCAACCGGCTTACCGGACTGCGCCAGAAGGTGGCCAATTTTCCGGGCGTCACGGTAGAGCACCACACGGGACTGGCCGAACTGGACGACGGCCGCGCCGTCAGCATCATCGACCTGCCGGGCGTCTACAGCCTGGCGCCGCGTTCCGAAGACGAGCGGATCGCGCGCGACGTGCTCACCGGCGAACGTCCGGACGCCCCCAAGCCGGACGCCATCCTGCTGGTGCTCGACTCCACCAACCTGAACCGGCACCTGATGCTGGCCGCCCCCATCCTGGCGCTCGGCGTCCCCACATTGGTCATTCTGAACCTGGCCGACGACCTGCGCGGCCGCGGCGGCCACCTCGACCTGGACGCGCTCGCCCGGGAACTGGGCGCGCCGGTGGCGCTGATCAGCGCGCGCCAGGGCGAAGGCATCGAGCAGGTGTTCTCCTTCCTGATGCGCGCCGTGCCGGCGCCGCGGCCGGTGCAACTGCCGGTGCTGCAGGACGTGCCCAAGTGCCGCGAGTGGGCCGGACGCGTGGGCCGCCAGGCGGGATACCGGGCGCCGGCGCCGCCCGAGTGGACCCACCGCCTCGACGGCTTGTTCCTCCACCCTGTCTTCGGGCCGCTGGTGTTCGCCCTGGTGGTGATCGCGGTTTTCCAGACCATCTTCACCGCGGCCGCCCCCCTCATGGACGGCGTCCGCGGGCTGTTCAACGTTTCCGGCAACTGGATCGCCCCGCTGATTCCTTTCGCGGCCCTGCGTTCCCTGGTGGTGGAAGGCGTGTGGAGCGGCGTGGGCGCGGTGGTCGTATTCCTGCCCCAGGTGCTGCTGCTCTTCCTCTTCATCGGCATCCTGGAGGACTCCGGCTACCTGGCGCGCGCCGCACTGATTGCCGACCGCACCATGGCCCGCGTCGGGCTGCAGGGCAAGTCCTTCATCCCGCTGCTGTCAGCCTACGCCTGCGCGGTACCCGCGATTCTGGCCACGCGCACCATCGAAAACAAGCGCGACCGCTTTGCCACCATCCTGATCGCTCCTTTCATGACGTGCTCGGCGCGGCTTCCCGTTTACACCCTCATCATCGCCGCGTTCATCCCCAACCGGCCGATTCTGGGCGCCTTCCTGGGAACGCGGGCGGCGGCCCTGCTCGGTCTCTACATCCTCGGATTCCTGGCCGCGGTGGCCACTGCCCGGGCGCTGAAATCTTCCATCCTGAAAAGCGGGCGGACACCCTTCCTGCTGGAAATGCCGGCTTACCGCTGGCCCACTGTGCAGTCGATCGGGCTGCGATTGCTCGACCGCTCCATGATCTTCCTCCGGCGCGCCGGCACCGTCATCCTGCTGGTCACCGTGGTGCTGTGGGTACTCGCGCACCTGCCGCTCGACAACGGCCACATGCCCGCCATCGAGCACAGCCTGGCAGGCACGGTGGGGCGGACCATCGAGCCTGCCATCCGTCCCCTGGGTTTCAACTGGAAAATCGGCATCGGGCTGATCTCGTCACTGGCGGCGCGCGAGGTGATCGTGGGCACTCTCGGCTCCATTTACGGGATGGAGGCGGACTCGCACTCCGTAGACCTGCAGAAGGCGTTGCAGCGCGACCTCAGCCTGGGCGGCGCGGTGGCGCTGCTCCTTTTCTTCGCCTTCGCCATGCAATGCATCTCCACCATCGCGGTGGTGCGCCGGGAAACCGGTGGATGGAAATGGCCGGCGTTCCAGTTCACCTACATGGGCGTCCTGGCCTACGCTGCCGCATTCATCGCCTTCCACGTGGTCCGGTAGTCTCAGGGCCGCGATTTCCTTCACGTTTCTCCTTGAGCGCAGCCGCGCCGGGAGCTATGCTCGTGGCGGAGTATCGGATGAAAAAGTCGGAGCAGTGGCTGTCCGAGCACCGGCGCCTGACACGGCGTTACTTCGTCGAATTGGGCGGCACGGCGGCGGCCGCCTGGACCGCGTCGCCGCTCGGCGCCGCCGATCCTGTGACCGATCCGCGGCTACGCGAGGCCATCGCGGGGCTGGAGTACCTGACCCCGTCCGACCGCGCCTTCATCCTCGACAAGGGGAAGGCGGGCGTCGCCAAACTCCCGCCGGAAGATCTGCGCGAGATCGGACTCGTTCCCGAGAGCTGGTCGCTGGATGTGGTCCCGGACCCGGCCAGCGACCCCAGCGTGGAGCAGCCCCTCTCGCGGGCGCTGGGAAATGCGCTGGACTGGAACGGTCTCATGCGGCTGGCGGACAAACATGCGGTCCGCTTCCTGCACGTCTGCGTGTGCACCAACGGCGCCGATCCCTACCACATGACCGCGTGGGAGGGAGTTCCTTTGCGGGAAGTCATCTGGTTGACTCGCCCCAAAGCCAACGTTCGCCGGGTTTATTACCAGAGTTATCACGCCGGCAACCTGCCTCCGTTTCAGGCCTCGCTGGCACTGGGACAAATTCTGGAACCCCCGCCGGGACAGGTGCCAGCCGTGCTTGCCTACCGGATGAACGGCCGCCTCATCCCGGCCTCCCTCGGCGGCCCGGTGCGGATGGTGGTGCCGGGCGCGTACGGCAACAAGTCGATCAAGTGGGTCCAGCGGGTGGTCCTCACCAACGACTACCGCGCCAACGATTCCGACGCCGAACTGAACAACGATACGGAAAGCCCGCTGAAGACGCGCGCCAGGTTTGTTCACGCGCCCGCCGAGGTTCCGGCGCAGACGCCGGCCGCGGTGACCGGCATGGCGCAGGTCGGCATCTCGGGACTGAGCAAGGTTCAGTATTGCGTGCACTCGCAGAAGGAGCCCTGGCCGGCGGACGACCCGAACTGGTCGAAGGCGGATTGGAAAGACGCGGCCATCCTGCCGCCACCGTCCGATTGGGGTGGAGGCCTGCCGGAAGGAAGACTGCCCGACGGCATCCAGACCGGCTCCTGGCCGGTGCGTTTCACCATCGTCCACTGGGCGGCGCTCCTCCCTGCCCTGCCGCCGGGAAGCTACGACCTGTGCTGCCGCACCATCGACGGCAACGGCATCGCCCAGCCCATGCCGCGCCCGCTGCCGAGGACCGGGGTAACCGCCATCCACCGCGTAACCCTGCTGGTGAAAGCGTGAAGCGGCGGCGCAGGCCGGCCGTGGCCCGGCCCGCCTGAACGCCATGCCGCGACTCGTCCTGATCACTGCCTCCGCCCCGGAAATCCGGAAGGCCAGGAGAGCGCGGGTTCTCAACTTCCAGCAGATCACCATGCCTTACCTGGCCTCGCGCGTTCCCGAAAGTTGGGAAGTGCGGCACGTCGACGAGGAGGCCGAAGAGATCGACTGGAACCTGGAGGCGGATGTCGCCGGCATCACGTTTCACACGCCCAGCGCGTTTCACGCCTATGAGATCGCCGCGCGTTTCCGGGCGCGCGGAACCTGCGTCGCGATGGGCGGCCCCCACGTCACCCTGTTGCCGGACGAGGCCCGGCAGCACGCCGACGTCGTCTTCATCGGAGAAGCGGAAGGATTGTGGGAAGAGTTTCTGGAGGGCTTCGCGGCGGGCGCCTATCGCGGCGTGTACGAACCTTGCGGGATACCGTCGCTCGAAAATGTTCCGCCGGCGCGCAAGGATCTCTTTCACCGGCGCGACCGTACCGGCGGAGTTCTGTTTGCCACGCGCGGATGCCCCGGCCGATGCGACTTCTGCGTCATCGGGTTGATGTATCGCCATCGCTTCCGCCGGCGCCCGGTCGATCAGGTCGCGGCGGAATACGCGTCTTTCCGGGGAAAAGTGATCATCTTCTGGGACGATAACATCGCCGGGGACGTGGAGTACGCCAAGCAACTGTTCCGCGCCATCGCTCCCCACCGGAAATGGTGGAGCAGCCAGGCCAGCATCCACGCCGGGCGCGACGACGAATTCCTGGCAGCCGCGGCTGCGAGCGGGTGCAAGCAGTTGTTCCTCGGGCTGGAGTCGATTTCCCAGGCCAGCATGGCCGCGGTCCACAAAGGCTTCAACCGGGTGGAAGAGTACCGGCGGATCATTGCGCGCATTCACTCTCACGGCATCGCCGTGCAGGTGGGGATCGTTTTCGGATTCGATCCCGACACGCCCGCGATCTTCCGCGAGACCATCGATTTCCTGGAGGACGCAGGAGTCCAGAATGCCACCTTCAACATCCTGACGCCGTTTCCGGGCACGCCGCTGTTCCGGAAGATGGAAGCCGAGGGCCGGATCCTGACGCGGGACTGGCGGAAATACAACAGCCGCGAGGACGTGGTTTACCGGCCCGGGCAAATGAGCGCCGAAGAGTTGCTGGCCGGCTTCCGCTACGCGAACGAGCGGTTCTACTCGCTTGCCAGCACGGCCAGGCGCTTGTCGCGGTCGCCGGTGCAGTTGTGGTGGACGCTGCCGCTGAACCTGGCCTACGCGTATCGATGGCGGAGAACCGCCGGCACCAGCTTCCCGTTGTGAGGCCGAGCGGGCGGCCGCCCTGCCGGTTGGACGCACGCGCGCGGCTCAATCCAATCGACGGCCGCGCGCGCCAGCGCGAGGAGCACACGCAAATCCCGGGCCGCCGGCTGTCGGGGAAGGCGCCAGTGGGTCGAGACGATCCCCAGTACGCGTCCCGACTGCCCGATCAACGGAGTCGACTGCACGGCGCGCACCCCGGCGTCGAGCAGCACTTCCAAAGCGGGTGTACCGAAAAAGACCGGGTTGTCGGCGACCTCTTCGATCACGACCTGCTCACCGCTTTCGAATGCCGCGCCGCAAGCGGTCTGTCCGTCGCGGACGCAATGGAAGTATTCGAGAAAACGCGGGTCAAACCCGCGTTGCGCTTCGATACGCAGCGCTCCCACGCCGGGATCGTCGAGCTGGATGTTGCCCATGTCCGCGCCGGTGGTCTCGATGGCCGCATCCACAACCTTGGCGAGCATCGCGCATCGATATCTTCTCAGGAAGTCGTGGCCGGCTTGCGCCAGCTCTTCGACCAGAGATCGGACATGCCGCCGCATCTCACGAGCGGCGTCGATCGCATCTTGCGCGGCCGCAAAGATCACGTGTGCTTCGCGCGCCTCCGGCCTCAGAATCACCGGTTCCTCCCGTTCCGCCGCCGCTGGGTATCTGGCCGGTTCCGACATCGCGATCGTGATTCCACCGCCGGCTTCAGTATACAAATGTGACCAGGCGCCGGAGGCCCTCCCTGGCTTCCCGCCCGGACTGCCACAGCATCCGGCGTGATGCGCCGGAGGGATTGCCGGCCCGCGGCACGCCTACCCGCTAAAATGTGGTTCGGAGAAACCATGCCCAATTCGCGCCGGCGTTTCCTGAGCCGTGCTTCCGCCGCCTTCGCTGCCGCCGCCGCGGCCTGCCGCAAGCCCGCTCCTAACCCGTCGCCCGGTTCCGCGGCGCTCCCGCCGGGGGCGCCGCCGGCCTTCGGCACCGCGCCCGACGTGGGACCGCCCGTCTCGCCCGCCACCTTCGCCGAAGCCGGGAAACTCGTGCAGTTCGAGCTGAGCGAGTCCGACAGGGGCATGGCCGCCGGCAACTGGCGCAAGAGCATGGCGCCCCTCTACGAGCGTCGCACCGGGCCGCGCAAATACGTCCCTCCGCCCGAAGTCGCACCCGCCACACGCTGGGACCCCGTCCTGCCGGGCCAGCAGCCGGGCCCGGCGCGGGACCGCTTCCTGCGCACCTCCGGCCCGCCCGGCCCGCTTCCCGCCCAGGACCGCGACATCGCTTTCGCCCCGCTTTCCCGCCTCTCCCGCTGGATCGAATCGCGCCGGCTCACCTCGGAACGGCTGACCCAAATCTACCTGGACCGCCTGGAACGCTTCGATGCCAGGCTGCGCTGCGTCATCACGCTGACGCGGGACCTGGCCCTGTCGCAGGCGCGGCAGGCGGACCGCGAGATTGCGGCCGGGCATTACCGCGGCCCGGTGCACGGCATTCCCTGGGGAGCGAAGGACCTGCTCGATACCGCCGGCATCCCCACCACTTACGGCGCCGAGCCTTACCGCAACCGGGTGCCGGCCCGGGATGCCGCCGTCGTCCAGCGTCTTCACGATACGGGAGCCGTGCTCGTCGCCAAGCTGAGCCTGGGCGCGCTGGCGCTCAACGACATCTGGTTCGGCGGCCAGACCATGAACCCGTGGCTGCTGGAGGAAGGCGCATCGGGATCGAGCGCCGGCCCGGGAGCCGCTACCGCCGCGGGATTGGTCGGCTTCTCCATCGGCAGCGAAACCGGGGGCAGCATCGTCAGCCCGTCCATGCGCTGCGGCGTTACCGGCCTGCGCCCCACGTACGGCCGCGTGCCGCGAACCGGCGCCATGACCCTGTGCTGGTCGCTCGACAAGCTCGGGCCCATGACCCGCGGGGTGGAGGACGCCCTGCTCGTGCTCCACGCCATCTCCGGCCCTGACCCCGGCGATGTCGCCAGCGTGCCTAGCCGCCTGGACTACGACGCGGCCGCTCCCGTCGCCGGCCTGCGCATCGGCTACATCCCCGCGTGGATGAAGGAAAGCCCCGCCACCGATGTCGACCGCGCGGCCCTCGACACCGCCCGCAAGCTCGGCATGGTTCCGGCCGAGGTGTCCCTGCCCGACTGGCCCTATGACTCCCTCGCCCTGATTCTGTTCGCCGAAGGAGCGGCCGCATTCGAGGAACTCACGCTCGGCGGCGGCTTGCAACAACTCAAGGTCCAGGTGCCCGATGCGTGGCCCAACCTTTTTCGCCAGGCCCGCTTCCTTTCCGCCGTGGATTTCGTGCAGGCGGACCGCTTTCGCCGCAGCGTGGCCCGGGAGATGGCGCGAATTTTTTCCGGGGTGGACCTGCTGCTGGTGCCCTCGCTGCGCGACGAGATCCTCACCATCACCAACTTCACCGGCCACCCGTCGCTCACGTTTCGTGCGGGCTTTGTCGAAGTCGCGGAGGCGCGCAGCGACTGGGCTCCGGATCCCGCGCACCCCTTGCCGAAATTCTCGCCGCCCCGCCGCGTGCCGCACGGCATTACCCTCATCGGACGCCTGTTCGACGAGGGCACGCTCGGACGCGCCGGTGTGGCATTCGAGCGCGCGTTGAACGTGGCCGGCGAGTGCCCGCCCGGCTTCTGACGGCGCGCCGGTTTCCCCGGTTCTCGGGCCACCGGCAACCGGAAGCGCTCGGCCGCCTGGCGGTCAACTGCGCTCTGACAACGCCAGGCAGCCTGCGCCGGTCAGCAGGTGCCCCCTGCGTTCGACGGCAGCGGCTTCTGCCGTAGAGTGCCTGCGCGTATCCGCCTCCCGCCGTTGTTTGCGCGGAAGCTTCTTCACCGCCGCGCCGCCACCAACCGGAGACAGCCCGGTTGCGCAGGCTCCCGGCTGGTCCGGCTCTCGACACCCCAGGAAGCCTACCCTGGTCAGCACGCCCCGCCGCGTCCGCATCTACTCCAGGGCCTGTATCAGCGCACGGATGGCTGCGGCGTCCGCGGGGGAGGGCCCGCGCGCCTGTGCCTGTTTCAGCTGCTCCAGCGCGGCCGCCTTCTGTCCCTGCCGCGCCAGCGCCGCCCCCAGGTGATAGCGGAGGCCCGCGTTCCCCGGCTCCCGGACCACCAGCGACCGGAACAACTCCGTCGCCTCCGCGACCATGTTGGCCTTGAGATAGATCCAGCCGACCGTGTCCTGCACTTCCACGCTTTCGGGCAGCAGGGCGCGGGCGCGCTGCGCCAGTTCCAGCGCTTGCCGGAGGTCGCCGCCGGTATCGGCCAGCAGGAAGGCGAGGTTGTTCAGGGCCATGGCGTTTCCGGGTTCCAGCTCGATGGTCGCTTCGTAGGCCTGGCGCGCCTCGGTTTTGCGGCCAGCGGCGTCGAGCATCAAGGCGAGGGTGGCAGCCACGGTGGCGCTGCGCGGCATCAATTCCCTGGCCCTGGAGGCGGCGGCGAGGGCGGCTTCGGTGTCGCCCTTGCGGCGCAGGGTCTCGGCCAGGCGCATGTAAGTGTCCCCCGCGGCAGGGCCCTGCACCGAGGGCAGCGCCTTCTCGTATTCGCTTGCGGCGAGATCGTACTTCCCGGCGCGGAATGCGGTGTTGGCCAGAGCCAGGTGCAGGTCTCCGCGGTCCGGCCGCCGGGCGACCTCGGCCTGCAGCAGATCCACCGCCTTGGCGGGCTCGTTCCGCGCCAAATAGGTCTCGGCGATTCCGGCCAGTCCGCGCCCGTTGTCCGGCTCCAGCTCCCACGTCTTGCGGAACGCGGCTTCCGCCTCCTGGTAACGGCGGGCGGCCAGGTTGACCACTCCCGATTCGAAGTGGACGTCGGGATTGTTCGGGTTCGCCGCCAGCACCGGCTGGAGCAGGCGGAGGGCGAGATCGGCCTTTCTCTGGCCGATCAGGGCGGCGGCGCGGATCAACTGGGCATCCACGTTTTTCGCATCGACCTTCAGCGCGGCCTCGATGGAGGCGAGAGCGGCGTCGAAGTCGCGCTGCGCCACCTGGAGCCGGGCCATGTCGAGTCGCGCTTCGAGGAACAGCGGCCGCAGTGCGAGCGCCTTGGCGTACTCCTGCTTCGCCTGTTCCCAGTCGCCGCCGGAGAACGCCGCTTTGGCGCGGGCGTAGTGAGCAGCGGCTTCGTCGGTCGCGGTCGCGGGTCCCTGCGCGCGGGCGGCACCCGCAAGCACGACCGCGGCCACCAGCCAGACCATCATCATCGCCATAGTACCCCGGCTGCGGCATGGGATAGTAGACTCAGATCGAGATGCCGCCATGGCTCAATCTGGCCAACCTGTTCACAACCGTGCGCCTGGCGATGGTCCCATTCATCATCCGGGCGGTACTTGCCGGGCGCAACTGGCATGCCCTGACGCTTTTTGTGCTTGCCGGCGCGACCGACGTACTGGACGGCGCCGCCGCCAGGCGTCTGGGACAGGCTACGCCGGGCGGCGCCTATCTCGACCCCATTGCCGATAAGTTCCTGCTCAGCGGAGTCTTCGTGGCTCTGGCAATGGCGGGAGCGGTACCCGTGTGGTACGTGGTGCTGGTCTTCGGCCGCGACCTTTACATCCTGGTGGCGGCCCTCGTTCTCATGCTGGCCACGCCGCTGCGCCGTTTCCCTCCCAGCCGATGGGGAAAGGCGTCCACTTTCTTCCAGATCGCGACGGCGGTTGCGTGGATGACGCGCAGCGCCGCGCCGGCGCCGGCCGTGAACGCCGCGGCGATCGCACTGTTGTGGATATCCGCAGGGTTAACTCTTTGCAGTGGAATCCACTACACGTGGCGCGGCGCGGGCCTCGCCAGGGCGCATTGACGCGGGTTTGTCAGCGGAGTAGTCTAGAGTTGACGGGGTTGCTGATGACTCGGTATCAGGGCGCGCGACATTACCTTTGGTTCGGGATTTCGGCAATTGCGCTGGCCGTGTTCTCCGGCTGGCTGGGGATGGATTGGGCCCCGGCATTCATTCCCGCAGCCCTGTTTGTTCTCACCGCCGCCCTGCTTCTCGCGCTGGCTTTCCGCCCCGCCGTCGAAATCCACGAAGGGTACCTGGCGATCGGCAGGCGGATCATCCCGTGGATGGACATCCGCAGGCTCGACCGGACCGGCTGGATCTCGCCCCTCATCGTGCGCCTCACTCTGTTCGACGATTCCCGCCTGACTCTGGTCTATCCCGGTGACCTGGATTCCTGCAACAGCCTGTTGCGCCACCTCCGCCGGCTCTCCCGCGACGCCATGATCGACGGCATCCCCTACCGCCAGTACTGGGGTGAAGCTCTGGCGCCGCCCGCGGAGCGCAGGCAGGCGCCGCCTCCGCGCTACCGCGTGCTGCGGCCCGAAGACGAGGCGGAGGTGGAACGCCTCTACCAGCGGCTCTAAACGGTCGGCAACCTGGACCAGAAGAACTCCGCGGACGAGAAATAACCGGTGACGCGCGCGGTTTCGCTCCTCCGCGTCCTGCTCATCGCGGTAGTAGCTGTCGGCTTGCTGGCCGCGGCTCATCCCCTGTGGCTTCCCCTGCTGGCACGGCTCATGGTGCGCAATGACGGGCCCGCCCACGCGGATATCGCCGTGGTGCTGGCGGGCGACTACGGCGGCCGGCGCATCGTCGCGGCGGCGGAACTGGTCAAGCACGGTTATGTCCCGGCGGTGCTGGTGAGCGGGCCGTGCATCTTTTACGGCGTTTGCGAGTCGGCGCTGGAGATTCCGTTTGCGGTGCGCCAGGGCTATCCCGCGGAATGGTTCATTCCCTTCCCCAATTCCGCGCATAGTACACGCGAAGAGGCCGCATCCCTCCTGCCCGAACTGAAGCGGCGCAACATCCATCGCTTCCTGCTGGTGACCAGCGACTACCACAGCGCCCGCGCGGGCCGCACCTTCGCCGAGGCAATGAGGCTCCAGGCGCCTTCCATGGAGATGCGCGTGGTCGCGGCGAAGGATCCGGACTTCGCGCCCGAGCGGTGGTGGCGCTTCCGCGAAGGCCAGAAGACCGTGTTTCTCGAAGCCTGGAAGAATGTGGCATCCTTCCTGGGAATCTGAGACCATGCTCGATACCTTCCGCACCCTCTGGCCGTACCTGTGGCGCTACCGCTGGGGCTTATCGCTGGGCCTCGTCTGCCTTGTCCTGAAAGACCTGGCGCAGGCCTCGCAGCCGCTCATGATCCGCGGCGCCATCGACGCGCTCGCGGGCCGATCCGGCGGCTCGCTGTTCCTGCGCTTCGCCGCTATGCTGCTGGCCGCGGCGCTGGTCAAGGGCCTATTCCAGTTCTGGATGCGCGTGATCATCATCGGCATCTCCCGCGACATCGAATACGATTTGCGCAACGACCTCTTCCGCCACCTGGAAGGGCTGGCTCCGGAGTTCTACGCGCGCGTGCGCACCGGCGACATCATGGCGCGCGCCACCAACGACCTCAACGCCGTGCGCATGATGCTCGGGCCCGGCATCATGTACTGGACCGAAACCGGCCTCACGTTCGTGCTGGCCATGCTGGTGATGACCCGGGTGGACTGGCGCCTGGCCGTCTTCGCGGTGCTGCCCGCGCCGCTGGTCAGCCTGTCGGTGATCCTGTTCGGGCGCATGATTCACGAACGCTTCGAGCGCATCCAGGCCATGTTCTCCGACGTCAGCAGCCGCGTGCAGGAAAACCTGGCGGGCGTGCGCATGATCCGCGCGTTCGTGCAGGAAAAAGCGGAGTTGCGCCGTTTCGAGGAGCTGAACCGCGAGTACATCGCGCAGAACATCCGGCTGGTGCGGATTCAGGGTGTGTTCCAGCCGCTGCTCGAGGCGCTGATCGGCGTGACCTTCCTGATCGTGCTCTGGTGGGGCGGCTACCAGGTGCTGCGCGGGCGGATTTCGCTGGGCAGCTTCGTCATGTTCAATACCTACATGGGCATGCTGGTGTGGCCCATGATCGCGCTGGGCTGGGTAGTGAACCTGATGCAGCGCGGCAGCGCCTCCCTGGCGCGAATCGACCAGTTGCTCCGCGAGCGGCCGGCCATCGCCGCGCCGCCGGACGCGGTGCCGCTGGCGGAGGTCCGCGGTGAAATTGAGTTTCGCTCGGTCACGGTGGCATGGCCGTCGGGCCGCGCGCTGGTAGACGTGAGCCTGCGCATCGAGGCCGGCAGCACGGTGGCGGTGGTGGGGCACACCGGCTCCGGCAAGAGCACGCTGGTGAGCCTGGTGCCGCGCCTGCTGGACCCGACCTCCGGCGCGGTCCTGCTGGACGGCGTGGACCTGCGCCGCCTGGCGCCCGGGGAACTGCGGAGACAGATCGGATTCGTGCCCCAGGAAACGTTCCTGTTCAGCGCCACCATCGCCGGAAACATTGCCTTCGGAGTGGAGGAGGCAACCGACGACCAGGTGCGCCGCGCAGCGGAGATCGCCGGCCTGGCCGCCGATATCGAAGGCTTCCCGGACGGCTACCGGACCCTGGTCGGAGAGCGTGGGATCACACTCTCGGGCGGCCAGAAGCAGCGCACCGCGCTGGCGCGGGCGATCCTCCGTGACCCGCGCATCCTGATCCTCGACGATGCCCTCTCCAGCGTCGACACCTTGACGGAAGAGAGCATCCTCGGCCACCTCGCCGCCATCATGCGGGGCCGCACCGTGATCCTGATCTCGCACCGTGTTTCCACCGTGCGCGGCGCGGACCGCATCGTGGTGCTTTCCGGCGGACGCATCGTGGAAGACGGGACGCATGCCGGGTTGATCCGGGCAGGCGGATATTACGCCGACCTGGCTCAGAAGCAGGCACTCGAAGAAGAGCTGGAGGCGATCTGACCGGAAGGTGAACTTGCGCCGTGCCGCACCGCAACAGCGGGCATGTCGCGCGAGAGTTTCCGAAGTTCACGGCCGGGCCCGAATCGTGGCTGAGACTCCGTTGCAGGCCTCGCCTCGATGATCGGCTTCCCTTCGTTTGCGACATCCGCCGAGGACTCGCGCTTCACCCCGAGGACGCTGCCGGTGATGCGCCCGAGATGACGGCACCTCGAGTACGCGGTTTCAAGAACCCGGCAACGTGTTGCAGCCGGCCGTCGGCGGCGATCCTGATGCATGAACCCGCGATGCCAATTTCCAAAGCGACGACTCCGGGATCGGCCTGACCGTTGCCCGAACCATTTCCGCCCGATGCCCGCGGTTCCTGCCGCTTGGCCGCATGAGCGTTCGTTTGCGCACGCTTCCCGGCGCGCGGCGATGATAGTGCTTGATTTCTAATACCGCTGGGACATAATGACGAAAGGCTTATCCGAAACTGGGTTCGGAAATCCAGTCCATCACGCGCGGAGTCGGAGGAAGCGCCATGGCAGATCCCAAAAAAGGCGGCGACGCGCCGCAACCGCTACAGGAAGAACGCATCATCTCCCGCCTGCGGAGCGGTGCGAGTGAGACCCCCACGGGTTTGACCAGCTATGTCGGCCTGCTGGGACGCAGTCCGAAACAGGGGTATTGGCTGCTCTATCTCAATTTGGATATGAGCCGCCAGGTGGAGGTCCGCGAGGAAGACGTCGTTCACAGCGAGACTCTTCCGCCGGATCGGTCCCCCTTCGGGAGTCTGGGCGGCACCAGGATATTCGTCAGGAAAGGCGCCCAGGTCACCAGCACGCGGACGGTCTCCCGCTCCCATAACGCGGGCGAGGATGACTTCGACCTGGACGTCCGCCTCGGCGGCCCGAGCGTGGCGGTGCCCAAGCTCCCCTGCGAGGGCACGGGAGGCGACACCACCTGCGCTGCGGAATGCCCCGGTCCCGGCACCGGCGACGCCCAGACCTGTCTGACCTGCGTCAGTTGCCAGGGCACGTGCGGGGCGTCGTGCCATACCTGCCGCACGGATTGTGGCGCGACCTGCGACACCTGCAAGACGCAGTGCGGCCAGGTGACTTGCCATACCTGCCACACGCACTGCGGCACCTGCAACACCTGCGCGACACATTGCGGCACCTGCCAGACCTGTGCCACTCAATGCGGCACCTGCCAGACGCAGTGCAACCAGGCGACCTGCAACACCTGTGCGACGCAGTGCAACCAGAAAACCTGCAACACCTGCAAGACGGATTGCAATACCTGTCCGGGCGACACCTGCGCGGCTTGCACGCACGTCACTTGTTTCCGCGGCTGTGGTGGCATTGGCTAGAACGAGCCACGAAGAGGGCTGCCGGGTGAGCGCCTGGCAGCCCGCTCTGACCGGGACGGAAGCCGGCGAGGCGGTACGCGCGGCGCTGGACGCGGCGGCTCGCCTCGTGGGTCCGGCCGATGTCGAGCGGGCTGCTGCGGCCGCCGCGGCCCAAACCGCCTTTCCCCGCTCCGCGCACTGGGTGGGCTACGCGATCTCGCAGGGCTATGCCGGCACGGCGATGCTGTGGGCGTATCTCGACGCGTGCTTTCCCGAACAGGATTGGGACCTCACCGGCAAGCACCATCTCACCCTGGCCGTGCGTGCGGCCGAAGCGGGCCCGACGCCTCCGCCCAGCCTCTTCGGAGGTCTCGGCGGCCTGGCGTTCAGCGCCTGGCAACTCTCGCGTCAGGGCACCCGGTACGGCCGCCTGCTGGACACGCTGGACGCCACAGTGGCACGGGGAGCGGTCGCTCTCGCGGAGGACGTCCGCGCAAGTCGGGCGGGAGTCACGGTGGGAGAATTCGATGCGATATCGGGGTTGAGCGGCATCGGGGCATACCTGCTGTGCCGCGGCGGCCGGCCAGGCGTGGACGCGGCCCTGCGGGAAGTGACCGCGGCCCTGGTGCATCTCACCGGCGAGGAGAACGGCCTGCCCCGCTGGCACACTCCGGA
>Ga0335080_10003417_pt1 | contig 16057 bp, 16 predicted proteins | sample Lox_Sample_34_FD_206720 | JGI IMG/M metagenome (GOLD analysis project Ga0335080, IMG submission 206720) | Soil microbial communities from Loxahatchee National Wildlife Refuge, Florida, United States - Lox_Sample_3.4 | ecosystem: Environmental > Terrestrial > Soil > Wetlands | place: USA...
GTCATGAGGGATGCTCCTGTCTTGATCGAGGTTGCGAACCCCTCATCTCAAGACAGGACGCCCCGTCGCGCTATCGTGTCGGCTGTGTCGCCCGCCGCGGCCCCTACCGCGCGAGCGGTTTAGTCCCTTGGCGCAAAGCGGAAGTTCAGCCGCGATTTAGCCGCAGGCATGTTCCTCTAGTTTAAGTAGTGCCTGAGCTCAGATCTTCGCATTTCCTGCAAACGAGCAAGACAGTATCTGCGATAAAGCAAATTGAGAGTCCGCCACATGAGTGAAAATCCATTGTTTCAAAGCTTGCCAGCCCTTCCTTCCGGGAGTTTTCGAGGCAGGACGGCCTACCCTGACATTTTTGGCTCTTGCAACAACCCGGAAGCAGATTTTATGGCCGCGCCTCGAGCACCATGTTGAAGGGACCCTCGGTGGCTCTCCGAACGTGGCGGAAGCCGCCCTCCTTCAGCACCTCGGTCAGCTTCGCCTGCCCGGCTTGCGCACCGAGCGCCTCACCGACCTCCTGTGCCAGCGAGGTGGGCACGCAGATCATCGTCGATGCGTTGTAGTAGAGACGGCTGACCGGATTGGCGACATTGTCGGCCGGATCGTCGGCAGCGATCGGCTCGACGATCATCCAGGAACCGCCCGGCTTCAACAAGCCGCGCACGTGTTTGGCGCAACCCGTGGGATCTCCCATGTCGTGCAGGCAGTCGAACATGGTGACGAGGTCGAAGTCGCGCTCAGCGATATCCTTGGCGCGCGCGGTCACGAAACGCACGCGATCGGCAAGGCCATGGGACTTGGCATGCGCATTGGCCTGCTCGATCGAAGGGGCATGGAAGTCGTAGCCGATGAACGAGCTCTTGGGGAAGGCCTTCGCCATTAGGAGCGTCGAGAAGCCAACACCGCAGCCGATATCCGCCACCCTGATGCCATCGTTGAGCTTCTTCGGCATGTCTTCCAGCGCGGGAAGCCAGGACTGGACGATGTTGTTGACATAGCCCGGCCGGAAGAATGAGCCGACTGCGCAAAACAGGCAGCCAGAGCTTTCACCCCAGGCAACGCCGTTGCCATGCTTGAACGCCGCCTCGACCTTGGGCCGGCCTTCCATCATTGCCCCCACCAGGTCGAATGCACCTTCGAGATAGACAGGACTATCCTTCACCGCGAACACCATCGCCTGTTCCGGCGTCAGGCTGAAGCGCTGCTCCTTCCTGTCGAAGGCGATATAGCCGTTGGAGGCCTGCGCCAGCGACCATTCGCGGACGCAGCGCTCGGAAAGGCCGGTTCGCTTCGCGAGTTCGGACACGCTAGCCGGACCGCCGCGATGCAGCGCATCGAACAGTCCGAGCCGGAAACCGATGCCGGCCGTCGGCACGCTGAACGCGCCACCGAGATCACCCAGCATCTTTCCGACCAGGGCATTCAGCTTGTCGTTGTCGATATCAGTCATGATACAATCCTCCTTCTGAAAGTCCAGTTCGATCGGAAATTCCAACCTATAAAAATATATATCGGTCGACCGACCAAATTCGGTCGGTCGGCCGAATTAGGCCGGGATGATGTCCCAAGTCAAGACGCTCACCTTTTTTTGAAACGGCTCTGACTGTCGCTTGACTTCGGTCGATCGACCGAATTATGAATCGGTAGCCTTGGAACAGCTTGGAGAGGCAGTAATGGCGCGGAGCATGGCGGCGAAGGCGGAGACCTCCATCGTGGTGCTGGAGGCCGCCAAGAAAATGCTTCGGCAAAATGGCTACTCGAAGCTCTCCACGCGGGATGTTGCCGCGGCTGCCGGCGTTCCGCTCAGCCAGATCCACTATCACTTCGGCTCCAAGCAAGCGATGGTGCTCGCGCTGTTCGAGCATTTGAATTCGCAACTACTCGATCGCCAGGATGCCATGTTTCATGACAGCACGCTGACGCTGTCCCAGCAGTGGGACCGGGCTTGCGACTATCTCGATGAGGACATCGCGTCCGGCTATGTCCGTGTGCTGCAGGAGTTGATTGCGGCAAGTTGGGCCGATAGTCCGGTGGCGAAGGTGATCCTGGTCGGTCTGGTGGGTTGGTTCAAGCTTCTTGGCGAACTGGCGCGGCGCGCCGAACGCGAGTTCGGTGGCCTGGGTCCGTTTAAGGCCGATGAAGTCGCGGCACTCGTCGGGGCCGCCTTCCTCGGCGCGGAAAGCGGGTACCTTCTGGGTCTTGAGAAGAAGGGCCTTCCCATCAGGCAGTCGCTCCGTCGCTTTGGCGATCTCATTCGGATTATGGAAGCCGCTCACCGCAAATGAGGTGATGTCATGCGTGCCAAACTGCCGGTTGAGGAAGGATTCGTCGAGCGAGACAGCGTCAAGCTCCATTACGAGGTCTATGGCAACGGCGCCGAGACGATCGTCTTCGTGCCTCCGTGGAGCATTGTGCACTCGCGCGTCTACAAGGCGCAACTGCCCTATTTCAGCGAGCGTTTTCGCTGCGTCACCTATGACGGCCGCGGCAATGGCCAATCCGATCGGCCGGACGACGTCGCGGCCTACACGCTTGACAATTACGTGGCCGATGCGCTCGCCGTCATGGATGCGACACGGACGGGTTCGGCCGTACTCGTCGGCCTTTCATACGGCGGCATGATCGCCTGCATCCTCGCTGCCCATCACGCGGAACGGGTCAAGGCCGCGATCCTAGTCGGAACAGCGGCCGTCGTTGGACCCAACTATCCCTACATGACCATGGGGCATTTCCACCTCAAGCGCTCGGAGTTTGAGGATTGGGGCAAATACAATTACGACTACTGGCTCTCGAACTATCCCGACTTTGCCGTCCACTTCGTCGGCAACATCTTTTGCGAGCCGCATTCGACCAAGCAGATCGAGGATGGTGTGGCCTGGGCCTGCGACACCACGGGGCCGATCCTCGCCCGGACGGTAGAGGCAAGGACGACGCGGCCGGCTTTCGACGTCGGCGAGGCGATGTACCGCAAGATCAAATGCCCGCTTCTGATGATACACGGCGATAACGATCGCATACAGCCTTACGCTCGCGGACAAGTTGTGGCCGAGCTGACCGGCGCGGAGCTCGTGACCATCGAAGGAGGCGGTCACAATCCGCTCGGACGCATTCCGGCCAAGTGCAACATCTTGATCGCGGAATTTCTCGACCGAAAGCTGGGCCTGTCCGCCAGGCCGAAGGCAGTCCCGCCCCAGCGAAGAGCCAAGCGCGCTCTCTACCTGTCTTCGCCAATCGGACTTGGTCATGCCCGCCGGGACATCGCCGTCACCAGAGAATTGCGCAAGATCATTCCCGACCTCGAGGTCGACTGGCTGGCGCAGGACCCCGTCACCCGGCTGCTCGAAGCAAGTGGCGAAGCCATTCACCCCTTAAGTCGCCGTCTTGCCAGTGAAACCCGCCACATTGAGCTGGAATCCGGCGAGCACGATCTGCACGCCTTTCAGGCCATTCGCCGCATGGACGAGGTGCTGATCACGAACTTCATGACCTTTCAAGACGCGGTCGAGGAACAACGCTATGACCTCGTGATCGCGGACGAAGCCTGGGACATTGACTACTACTGGCATGAGCATCCCGAGCTGAAGAAGGCGGCCCTGGTCTGGTTCACCGATTTCGTCGGGTTTGTCCCCATGCCTTCGGGCGGCGAACGCGAGGCGTTCCTGACGGCCGACTACAATGCCGAGATGATCGAGCATATCGAGAGGCATCCCGGCGTGCGCGACCGCTCGATCTTCGTCGGGGATCCGGCGGACATCATTCCCCTTTGCTTTGGCAAGGATCTGCCGGCCATGCGCGATTGGGTGCCGAAGCATTTCGATTTCCCTGGATATGTGATGGGCGAGCACCCGCGGTTTTTCGGCAGTCGATCGCAATTGCGGCAGGCGCTGGGATATGCGGCAGACGAAAAGGTCTGCATCGTCACGGTCGGTGGCTCCGGCGTCGGCACCCATTTGATCAAGCGCATCCTGCAGGCTTGGCCGGCAGCGAAAGCAAAAATCCCGGAATTTCGCATGATCGTGGTCGCCGGTCCGCGCATCGATCCAAAGTCGTTGAACGCGCCGGCCGGCGTTGAGGTCGCAGCCTTCGTGCCGCATCTCGACCGTAATCTCGCCGCATGCGACCTCGCGCTGGTTCAGGGCGGTCTGACCACCTGCATGGAGCTGACCGCGGCCGGCACCCCCTTCATCTATTTTCCGCTCCGCAATCATTTCGAGCAGAATTTTCACGTCGCCCATCGCCTGGATCGCTACCGCGCCGGGCATCGGATGGAATTTGCGACTTCAAGCCCGGAAATGATTGCAGAGGCGATGGTCGAAGCCCTCCGAGGACCGTCGCACTTTGAGACGGTGGAGCACGATGGCGCCGCGCGCGCCGCGCGCATGATTGCCGAACTTTTTTGAAGTTCTTTTTTGACCGCTCTCTCAGGCGATTGTGCGGCGCTGGCGACGTCAGGACAAGGTCGGATGTCCGCTTCTCTAATCGGCCGTTTGGGGTCAAGCGCTTTCAGACTATCCACCACTGCAATGTCGATGTCGCTCACGGGCTCGTGCTTCTCTTCGGAATCGACGCCTGGGTCCTTCCATCATGGGATTCGAGGACGAGGCGGAACAATCTTTTGGGCGGCCTTGCCGTCAATCGAATGGCAGGTCCAAGCGGACATGCGAACTCACCTCATCCATCGTCCCGCGAGGGACATCTTTCCACCGCTCGGTGGAGCTCGAGTTTTCTCCTATCGGAACTAAGAACCAAGCAGGCCCCTCAGGCCGAACGAATGAAACTCGGAGGTCGCGTGATCTCTTGCAGGATCTTCATACCTACGTTCTCAAAATCCACGAGCGAGCTGTCCTCTGATCGAACTCAATCAACATGGCGCGCGCCCCTTCTTCAGGCGCAATTTAGCGCTTGCGTCAATGGCCAACATGACGGCCGCGCTCGACACAGTGTGCGAGAGGATACCGAAGGGGAAAGGACAGCCACCGAGTGCGCAAGCGCATCGCCGACGCAATGGTGGCTTCCGCGAAGTCGGGACAGCGCTTTCTCCTCAAGCAGAAAAGCCAGATCAGCCTCAATCTCGCTTACGGTCATCAAGGTCTCGCAGATCGGACCGCGGCACGATGTCCTGATCCAGGAGAACCAGGACGATGCGCTGTTCCTGATCGAGCGCGCCAACCGCATCGATTTCGACTGTTATGTCAGCATCGACCCGGATACCGGCCGCGACACGCTCTACTTCACCAGCCAGAGCGGACGCGATGGAAAAACCCAACGCGTCTACGTGTTCGAGTGGGGCAAGAGCCTCATCAGCTTCAATCCGGTGCTGTCGACCAAGCACAATGCGATTCCGCTCGGTCGAACGCTCGTCTCCTTGACCGATACGTCCAGTCCCGCAAAATGGTTCATGCTGCGCTTCTCCTTCTGATGCTTGAGGCCGTGATCATGAACCTCGTTTCACCATCAGCCTGAAGCGCAGCACCCAAAATCTTCAGCTATCCACAGACTGGGCCGGCCGATTACCCCATCTTTACCCCCGATAGCGACCGAACTGCGGACATCGCTGGAGGTCCGGTTCGTGCCAACAGGCGACATCGCCGTGCACACACGACTTTTCTTGTTGGCGAACGCTGGCGCTCGCCCATGCCGCTACGATGTGACTCAGCTTCGCTGCTTCAGCTGTTGCTTCGGCAGAATCGTCTCGAGTACCTGGCGTGCGGCGACTTTGATCACGCCGGCTTCGTTCGGATCGCCCCAAAGGTAGGGGATCGGCCGGGTCACATTGGTCATGGGAGCTGACCAGTTCTCTCAAATGAGACCCCGCGTCGCACTGGCAGGTGAAACCTTTCGAACTCTCAGGGTTTGGATTTGCCAGGAGAATTGGCAGTGAAGAGAATCCTGAAACCGGTCATTTACGTCCTGGCAGCTCTCTATTTCCTGGCGGACGCGGCTTTTATGGCCATCGCCAAGCCGATCTCGGATTGGCTTGCCAGGCATGTCGTGCTGAGGCGATTGCGGGCCTGGATCAGATCGTTGCGACCTTACCCGTCGCTGGCACTGTTTTCGCTACCGGTGATCATGCTGGAACCGGTCAAACCAATGGCGGCTTATCTGGCTGCTACCGGTCAGATGGTGAGCAGCGTCGCGACATTGATCGTCGGCGAGCTTCTAAAGCTCGTGCTGGTCGAGCGCCTGTTCAGCCTTACCCGGGACAAGCTAATGAAAATTCCAGCCTTTGTCTGGGCGTACACAAAATTCCGCGAAGCCAAGGCATGGCTGGAAGCCACCGAGGCGTGGCAAGCCATTCGCGCGATAAGCAAGGCGGCCTGCCAGCATCTAACCGAGATGAAAAAATCCGCTGCAGTGGCGTTTCGGCAGTCTTGAAAGACGGCGGTTGGTGCCATCAGCGCGTCCCTTGCGCAAGTTGCCGCGCGCGAAGGACCACGCTTGCGCTTGCTTACGGACCCAAGTTGGACATCGCGCGATGTCCGAGAGGGGCGGATTCCATTGAAAAAGGCACCGGTTGCGACTCAGAGATACCAGTGATTCAGTCTGTCTAATTGGCAGGACTGAAGATCATGATGGGGCATCGGCAAGTCGAACAGACTGCATTGTTCTATGAGTTCTCGCTCGAGAAGCATGTCCCCGCCGACCACCTGTTGCGGTCCATCGCCAGGTTTGTCGCGCGCCTCAAGCTCGTTAGACGTCAAATGTACGGTCGCGGGAAAATCGATCTGCTTCAAGCCAGACTAATCGGCGCAGAATAATCGGAGCTGCCCCAAAATTGCGTCAGAGCCAATATTGCATGCCGAATGACACTTTGACGTGACGGGCTCTATGCTCTGGCGCGCCAGCCGGTGGAGAACCCGAGCGCCTTCAACATCGCGAACGTGTTGCACCAATTCACGCCGAGCGAGTCGCACACGTCTGGGATTTTCCGATTCTGGCGCCTCGCGCTCGGCCTGTGTTTCCGTCGTCACGACGCATCGGTCGTCCGGCACGGCGAAAGAAGCTCTAAGCGTTTGCAGTGGCACGCCGGTGCGACAAAATGGTTGGATTGCTGCTGGTTTCGTGGGCCTACTTCTTGACCCGACATCGTCGCACGCCTTGATGTGGCGCGCTGGGGATAGACCTGCCACTCCTGCCAGATAAATCAAAGACTTAACCAACAATTTCTGAAGGCATGCACCGGCAAATCGGTTGTAGGTAGCAGGGAGCCCTAATGGTGCGTTGTTCCGGCTATGTAGGTCGCGTTCGGTCATTCCCGCGAGGCAATAGGGCCTCGAATCACTGGAGATCGAAATGACCGAGGACACTCAAGAGGCCCGACAAAACCGAGACAGCCAAACATGTTTCGGGACCGGCAACGAGACGTGGATGCGAGCCATCCAGCCAGGTCGGAAGATCCTGTTTCAGCCATGTCCGGAGTGCGGTGGAAGCGGCAAGGTGCAGGGTAAGGGAACCTGAAGGAAAAGGCGCGGGACCGAAGCCCCGCTGTCGCAGGGCTAGGCCATCCAGCCCTCTTCCATTAGGGCATTACGCATCGCCTCATGCACCTCGGCGCGCCTTGCGCCATACCGCGCTTGCAGCAAGTCTCGGCGCACAGCGACCCAGTGCGGTGCCAGCCCGCGCTGGGGCTCCACATTCGCCAAGATGAACGCGGTGATATCGTCGAACGACCGCAGGATGCAGGCACCTCTCGGCGCGTTCGCATTGACGGCGATCGGCTCAAATCTGAATGCGGTCAGGCCCATCGGCAACCGTATCACCGCTTTTCACTGCAGCCACCCACAAAGCGAAGGGACCCGCCGTATTGAGCTAGATCAAGGGTAGCCGTGCCGGGATTGGAAGGCTGGCGCTGATGTCATTATTGGCATCACGCTTCTTCATGATTGACTGAGGCCGCCGCACCCATCCCCCCTGCCAAACGCGGCGGCCTCTTTTCGTCAGGCTGGGCTTTGTCCACGCACCTCAACTCGGCATACCAGAGCTTTCAAGCCGACCCGCGGTCGTGCTCTTCCCGATCGGCCTGCTCGTTGACTCTCTCGGCGAGCTCGTCGGCAATGCCTTCAGACTCCGCCGTAGCTATCGGCTTTCCCTTGTTCGTCTTCAGCTTCTTGTCGTCGGCTTCAATTGGGAAATCGTCCGGCTTCAACTTTTCTTGGGCCATTTTTGGGGCCTCCTCTTTGTGTTTGCATGGCATAATGCGCCCCATCGTCAATGAGTTCCCACGCCCTCTTTGCCTTGGAGTTGCGTATGCGTCATTCACCATCAATCGTTCCGTCAGGAGATGACCGCGACGTTTACTTGGTGCTCGAAGACTTCGGTCCGCTCGGCCGAGCTTGGCGCGAGACGGATGACGAGGCGACTGATCGCGCAACGCTGATCCGGTATTTATTGGAGGGTCAATACGAAAACCCCGTCCGCATCGTGGCCTTTAACACCGCTGAAGGCTGGTCGCGCGACGCTAGCGAAGACATCGCCAATGACCTTCAGGACGCATGGTCAAATCGAGCCGAAATATCTGCATCGGTTGAGGAGTTCATCCAGGAGCATGCCACCCGGAAGATGGCTCGGCAGCTTAGCTTCGCCATCTAAACGGATTCGCAAAATCGGCTCAGAATGCCTATCTTGGCCGCATGTTTAAGGCGTTCGAGTTCTGCCTGCCGACCACCGGGAAGCAGGTTCCTGATGGCCCCGAGTGGCTCCATGAAATCAAGTATGACGGCTACCGCCTCCGTGTTGAACGGGACGGCGATCGCGTCCGACTGATTACCCGCAATGGCTATGACTGGACCAAGCGATATCCTTGGATTGTCGAGGCAGCCCTCAAGAACCGCCAGAAGCAATTCGTCATCGACGGCGAGGCTGTCATCCTGGGTGTGGACGGCATCTCTGATTTCAACGCGCTGCATTCCGGCAAGCACAACGAGGAGGTCCAGCTTTGCGCCTTCGACCCAATCTCGAGATTTCCGCTTACCCCCTAACAGCGGCGCGAGAGCAGAAGTCTTGAGGCCGCAGCTTCGGGGCCATCGGCAGACATTCACGGGCTGATCTGGTATTTGTGACCAGATAAAGAGGAATGCATCACCCGTAATGCGGCCGAAAACGCTCGGGCACTTTTTCAACCAAATGGTACCGTTCTCAGCAGTTTCGGCTTCAGCGTTGTTTGCGACGCTGAACAATCGGACTGTCTTCGTAACTCGAAGGACGGCTTCGGAATCAGGTTACGCGCTGCGATCGCGCAAATTGTTGGGCTTCCGCCTGAGTCTCGAAAATGTGGGGAGCGACATGGCGCTCCGTGAGCGCCTCGCCGAGTTTAAGCCGCATGAATGCACTTGTAGTATAGCGAGACGCCGAACTGTAATAACGCTTCTCGAGATAGGCGATCATCGAGAAATACGTATCGCTCACCATCGGATCGAGATAGAAACCGTCGTAACTCGCGATTAGAGCAACTGGTTTGGCGATTTCTCGGCAGCGCCGTTCGACCTCGCCTCGGATGCGGTCAACGTCTTCCACCGTCCTGACCTCAAAACCCTCAAAGTTTACGAAAAGGATGTTGCGCACGGAGTCGTAGGTGATGCGATCAGCAAGGTTTCGGCCGAGCAGCGCGTGGTCCAGGCCCATAGGGGCATTGCGGAAAATGCGCGGATCCATGGGCCTGACGTTGCGCATCAGCGGTTCAAAATCCATCTGCCCGAGAACGTCGCGATCAAGATCAACCCCCAGAGCAATTTCAATTAATTCCAGCCCCGCCGGCGTCCGCTCAAGTACACAACGCTCGGTGACATAGAGGACGACCTGTCCAGTTTCTGCCGCTCGATCACCACTGAACGTGACCTGCTCTACTTCTTTAATGAACTTTCGCGAGCTCCCCTCTCGCAAGATGTGCACCTTCTCGTCTTCGATCGCGATTTTCAGACCACCGCTGGTGAATGTTCCAGCAAACACGATTTTCTTCGCACTTTGCGAGATGTTGATGAAGCCACCGGCGCCCGCGAGCCGTTTCGAGAACCGGCTCACGTTGACGTTTCCCGCCGCATCGGCCTGCGCCATGCCTAAACAAGCCAGATCAAGGCCGCCACCGTCATAGAAATCGAATTGCTGATTCTGGTGGATCACCGCATCCGGGTTAAGCGCCGTGCCAAAATTCAATCCGCCCTGGGGCATTCCGCCGATGACGCCGGGCTCTGCCGTCAATGTCAGATGTTGCAGCACGTGCTCTTCTGCGGCTACCGCGGCCACCCCTTCTGGCATGCCGATGCCCAAATTGACCACGCCACCCGGCGGAAGCTCGAAGGCGCATCGGCGCGCAATAATTTTTCGTTCGTCGAGTTCAAGCGGCGAAATCCGGTTCATTGGCACGCGCTGTCGGCCCGAGAAGGCGTGACTATAGGCCGTACCATAGGTCTGCGCGTGATTCTCTGCCTCGGCGACCACAACGCAGTCGACCAGAATGCCCGGAATCTGCACCTCGCGCGGGTTCAGGGAGTTGGCTGCGGCAATTCTTTCGACCTGCACGATGACAAATCCGCGCGAATTTTTGGCCGCCATGGCCATCGCGAGGTTATCGAGCGTGAGAGCCTCCCGCTCCATCGTGATGTTCCCGGCCGGGTCGGCGGTCGTTCCCCGTAGCAGCGCCACGTTGATCGGGAAAGCCTTGTAGCGCAGCCATTCCTCGTTATCGATGGTCAAGAGCTCGACGAGGTCTTCCGTCGTCTTCTCGTTAAGCTTGCCCCCTTCAAGCCGCGGATCGACAAAAGTGCTCAACCCGATTTTGGTGATCGTTCCGGGGCCGCCGGCGGCAATGCTGCGGTAGAGATGCGAAATGCACCCGAGAGGCAAGTTGTAAGCCTCGATGCGATTGGCAAGTGCAAGTTCGCCCAGTCGCGGCACCAAAGCCCAGTGCCCGCCGACCACCCTCTTTATGAGGCCGTCGTGCGCAAGCCGGTTCAATCCGCGATCCTTCGAATCACCGGGCGCAGCGGCAAACAGGAGCGTGAGATCCGAGGGATGCCGCGTCTCCCGGTACCGTTTTTCCAACGCCAGCAACAATTCGTCCGGAGTGCCGACGCCGACGAAGCCCGACGTGCATAACGTGTCCCGGTCGCGAATGATGGCAACCGCCTCGTCGGCGGAAACAATCTTATCCTTCATAAGCGCGCCTCATTCCCTGGCGACCAGCCAGTCCGCTATGCTCTGGCTCAACTTGCCCTGCGACTTGCTCGAGACGAACAGCCCAACATGACCGCCAGGGAGCGGAATTTCGGTGTAGTCGTCGCTACCGATCTTGCCGCCCAACGCGCGCGAGCAATCCGGCGGGATGATATGATCATCCAGCGCATAAACGTTGAGCACGGGCGCGGTGATTGATCTTAGGTCAACCTTGCGGCCCGACAATTCGAAACTTCCGTCTATTAGGCGGTTGTCCTGGTAGAGCTCCTTTAACCACTGTTTGGCGGCTTCGCCGGGATGATGCGGTCGGTCTGCAAGCCACTTCTCCATGCGAAGGAAGTTCATGAACTTGTCTTCATCGTCGACGACATCAATCAGATCAACATTGTATTTTGTCAGCGAGCGCATCGGCGTCATCATCGAGAACACCGAGCTCATGAACTCGCCAGGCAACACGCCAAAAGTCTCGACCAACTTATCGATATCGGCCGGATCGAGGCTGCGGGTCCACAAGTTGATGAAACCGTGATGCGCCGCCTTATCGTTGACATCAGCATGAAAGTCGATTGGCGTGATCGTGATTACGAGGTTCTTCACCTTTTCCGGATGTAGTGCGGCATAGCACACAGTGAACACGCCGCCTTCACAGATTCCGAGCAGCGTGACGCGGTCGTGCCCGGTTTCTTTGCGGATACGGTCTACCGCAGCGTCGATATAATCGTCGACGTAATCGTCGATAGTTAGCCAACGTTCGTTACGGCCGGGCTGCCCCCAGTCGATCAGCCAGAGGTCGAGCCCCTTGTTGAGCAGACTACGGACCAGAGAGCGATCCGGCTGAAGATCGGCCATGGTGTAGCGACCGATCAATCCGTAGGCAACCAACACCGGCGTCGACACTGTTTGCTGCGCCAACGGCTCGTAGCGGAAAAGCTCGACCTTGTCGCGGCGCATCACAAGATGTTTGGGCGTGGTCCCGACCTTGACTTCTTCGTCGCGCGTATTGGCGATTAGCTGAGTCGCTTTAAAAACCTTTTCCGCATTGGCGGCGATCTCTCGCGCGAAGCGCGCCGCCTGGTTTTCCGAATCGCTCATGGCTGCCCTTTCGACTGTTCCTTCTCACGCCTGAGTGCGCGTACCTCACGCCTGAGTTCGGTCAGCTGGCGCGTGACCTCGTCGAGGTCGCGACGGGTCGGCAGGTCAAAAAGTGCGGAGATGGCGTCTGTCACTTCGGTTTGGCGACTGCGATACTGCAGCGCTGCCTGTAGCAATTCTTTCTGCGCCTTAAGAAAGGCGTCAGTTCGCTGGTTCTTGATGAGCTCCTGATTGCTGATCTCAGCCCATTTTGCGAACATGTCGCGCCAATCAGGCGTCCCTGTCCCTTCCGCTTTGTCTTTTGACACCGCTTCAAGGAAGCGCCGGGATGCCTCTGTCCAGGGCGCAGAGGTAACAGCGTTGTAGCTAGCCAAACGGGCCCGTAGATCGATCCAAGCTCCGAAAGCAAGCGCTACCTTGCGGTCGAAATCCCAGACGTCAGCAAGCTGCGGGCCTTGCGCCATCCGCTCTATCGCGGCAGAAAGGTCGTTTACTTCGCCGGCTGCCTTTTCGGAAGCCCGCGACATCATGAAGGGCGCTATCGATCCCGACCAAGCCTCGACTATACGGTTGGACGATTCTGCCATCGATTGCCACAGGTTCGACCAATCTGCTGTGGCGCCGACAGGTTTGCTGCTTGGTGCCTTGTCATTCATGACAATTCCCCTGCCGCAATGGACGTGGCCCGTTCGGGAGCCGGGTCAGGCCGCCGCACGGTTTCCGAAAGCTTCAGTGTAGATGGCGAGCGCATCATCGTAACTCATCTCACGTGGGTTATTGACCAAAAGTCGTGTCTGCTTCATCGCGTCTTCGGCGAGTTTCTTTAAATCACCCGCCTTGATGCCAACGTCAGCCAGCGACGGCGGGACCTTGCAGTCCCTGCAGATCGCAGCCATGGCATCGACAAAGAGCCTTGCCTTCTGGCTCACCGACATTCCTTCGGTGCGCGGGTCCACAATCGACGCGAGCTCGGCGTAGAGCGGCTCGGCTTCCGGCAAATTGAAGCGCAATACCTGCGTCAAGACCAGCGCGTTCGACAGCCCGTGCGGCACGTGAAAGATCGCCCCGATCGGATAGGCCAACGCATGTACCGCGGCAACCGGTGCATTGGCGAATGCCATTCCGGCCAGCATCGAACCGAGTAGCATCTGAGACCGTGCCTCGAGGTTCGAGCCGTCGGTACAGACGGTGCGTACATTGGCAGACAGTAGCGATAATGCCTGACGGGCAAGTTGGTCGGACATCGGATTCTTCTTGTGCTTGCTGGTATAGGCTTCGATAGCATGCACCATGGCGTCGATGCCGGTGGCCGCTGTGACGTGCGCCGGCAGGCCAAGTGTCAACTCCGGATCAAGGATCGCCCAGTCCGGCAGCAAACGGGGCGACACGACCCCCTTTTTTTCGGTTGTCGGTGTGGTGACAATGGCGATCGGTGTCACCTCCGAACCCGTGCCGGCCGTCGTAGGCACCAGTAAGAGCGGAAGGCGCTCTCCCTTCGCAAGCCCCACACCGTAGATGTCATCGAGACGATCCGGTGTTTTGGCAAGGTAAGCGACGAGCTTGGCCGTATCGAGGGCACTTCCGCCGCCGATGGAGGAAACAAGTTCTATTTTGTTTTCTCGGCAAAGTTCGATTCCCCGTTCGATGATATGCGACGGCGGGTCCGCTTCGACCTCATCAAAGACCGTCAGCACGCAACCACTCTGAGCGAGACTTGTCTCGGCACCCTTGGTCAGCCCGGCGTTACGGACGCCTTTATCAGTGACGAGCAGCACACGCTTGACGCCGTAGCCCGCGACCGTTTCTGCAAGCTTGGAAGAAGCACCCGCTTCAAACAGGATGTTGGGCGGCGCCTGGAAGGTGAATGCTTTCATCAGTTAGCTCCTCATCGAAGATTTCGGTCACAATGCCGCCGGGGCAAAAAACTATGCTGAGGGATCCTGTGCCGGCTTCACCTTCGCGCGCAATTCGTCAACAAGGACACGCTTGTTTTCCGAGTAATCGATTGGCACTACGACGAGATGGACGCCGCTGCCTTTGAAAGCGGCTTCGAGCGTCGGAATAAGGTCGCTGCACTTTGTTACGCGGGATCCCTTCGCGCCGTAGCTCTCTGCATATTTCACGAAATCGGGGTTGCCAAAGGTCAGGCCGAAATCCGGAAAATTGTCGACGGCCTGCTTCCAGCGGATCATGCCGTACGCAGAGTCCTCAAGAATGAGGATAACGAGATTGAGCTTCAAGCGAACCGCGGTCTCCATTTCCTGCGAGTTCATCATGAAGCCGCCATCGCCGCAGACGGCCATTACTCGTCGTTCAGGATAAAGGATCGAGGCCATCATTGCCGACGGTAAGCCCGCGCCCATGGTCGCCAGTGCGTTGTCGAGCAACACAGTGTTGGCAACGTAGGTCCGGTAGTTCCGGGCGAACCAGATCTTGTACATGCCATTGTCGAGGGCGATGATTCCGTCCTCCGGAATGACCTGCCTCACATCATGAACAATACGCTGTGGAGTCACCGGCCAACGGTCTTCCTTGTTGCGGTCGATGATGCGGCTCAAAATGCCTTCGCGAAGGCCAAGCAGCGCGCCGGCGTTGTGCAGCCTGCCCTCGATGCGATCGGCAAGTAGTTCGAGGCTCGGCCCGACATCGCCGACCACTTCGCATTGGGGGAAATAAACCTGTTCAACAGTTGCCGGAGTGTAGCTGACATGGATGACCTGGGGTCCCCTGGGACCCATGATAAAAGGCGGTTTCTCTATCGTGTCGTGACCGATCGCGATGATCAGATCGGCGCGATCGACCGCTTCATGGACATAGTCGCGCTCGCTAAGCGCTGCCGTTCCCACATACAGGTTGCTGCCGCCGGGCACCGTTCCCTTTCCCATTTGGGTCGTGAAGAACGGAATTCTCGTGCGACGAACGAATCCGCCGATTCCGGCCGTGCTTCGCGGTCGCGATGCCGCCGCGCCGAGCATGATGAGCGGGCGCTTCGCTGCGAGGATCATCTCGGCCGCGCGATCGAGGGAAGCTCGATGCGCAACTGGAATCTCGATCGGGTGTTCGGGGACAAGGGCGACAGGTTCTGTTTCCTCGCCGGCGATGTCTTCCGGCAATTCAAGCAGGACCGGCCCCGGCCGTTCTTCGGCGGCAATGCGAAAGGCATCGCGCACCAGGGTCGGGATTGTCGCCGGCGAAACGATCTGCCGTGACATTTTGGTCAGCGGCTTGAAAGCGCTCACCACGTCGACGATCTGGAAACCGGCCTGGCGGCTGCTCATAATTCCTTTTTGGCCGGTGATCATGACCATTGGCATCGCACCGAGCAGTGCGTAGGCGGCAGCCGTCGTAAGATTTAGCGCACCCGGACCAAGCGTAGTGATGCAAACGCCTGGTTTACCGGTCAAACGTCCGTAAGTCGCGGCCATGAAGGCCGCACCTTGCTCGTGGCGTGTTAGAATCAGTTTGATCGATGAGTTTCGCAAGCTCTCGACGACGTCCAGATTCTCCTCGCCGGGAACCCCGAAAATTCGATCAACGTGCTCGTTCTCGAGAGCCGCAACCAATAAATCTGATCCCTTCAGCATTTCGTTCTCCTGGTCGTCCCCCTGGTCGTCAACAACTCAACCGTGCTTCGCAAAATCGCGACTCAAGGCATGGGCGCATCCGTTTTCCGCCGCGGTCAAGCCTGCAACGCGGGAAATAAGTTCATCAGAAGCACCATGATCAGACCGACAACCGCGACGATGGATTGAACGACCGAGATGGTCTTGGTGGCTTCCGTCAGCGTCATGCCAAACGACTC
>Ga0335080_10003419_pt1 | contig 16053 bp, 19 predicted proteins | sample Lox_Sample_34_FD_206720 | JGI IMG/M metagenome (GOLD analysis project Ga0335080, IMG submission 206720) | Soil microbial communities from Loxahatchee National Wildlife Refuge, Florida, United States - Lox_Sample_3.4 | ecosystem: Environmental > Terrestrial > Soil > Wetlands | place: USA...
CTGCGCCCCGCTGTCCGCGAGGCCGTGGAGGCCCACCTTCGCGGGGCCGGTCCCGGGACGATCTCCGGCCGCTTTCACAACACGGTCGTCCGCGCGACGGCCGAGCTTCTGCGCGCCGGCGCGGGGGAGCAGACCTTACCGGTCATTCTGACGGGCGGTTGCTTTCAGAACGTGCTGCTCGCCGAGCGGATGCTGTCCGAGCTCTCACCCGAATTTCGCGTCTACCTGCACCACGACGTGCCGCCCGGCGACGGCGGGCTCGCGGTCGGCCAGGCTCTCGTCGCCGATGCCGTCGCTCGGAATCGGGGAGGTGCCTGATGTGCCTGGGAGTGCCGGGGCGCGTTGTTTCGGTCGATGGCCTCGAGGCGACGGTCGACTTCTTCGGCGTCCGCCGCCGCGTGCGCCTGGACGTGGTCGATCAGAGCGTCGAGCCGGGGGACTACATCCTGAACCACGTCGGCTTCGCGATCCGTCGAATCCCCGCCGAGGAGATCGGCGAGACGCTCGCGCTTTACGAGACCCTCCTCGCGCACGCCGCGCAGGATGACCTGATGGCGTCGGACGTTCGAGGGGAGATTGCAGCGACCGGACGGGGAGACGAGCCATGAGCCTCGCCGGTCCGGCGTCTCTCGGCAAGCTGCGTTTCCGAGATCCCGAGCTCGCGCGCGGGCTCGCCTCCGCTCTTGCCCGCGTGACGCGAGAAATCGGACGGTCGCCGGTCTCCGTCATGCACGTCTGCGGCAGCCACGAGCAGGCGATCGCGAAGTTCGGTCTGCGTGCCTCGTTTCCGAAGAACCTGAACGTGATCATGGGGCCCGGCTGCCCCGTCTGCATCACCGACATGCCCGAGGTCGACGAGGGTGTCGTCCTCGCCCGCCAGGGCGTCGTGGTCGCCACCTACGGCGACATGGTCAAGGTGCGGGGCACGGTTCAGTCGCTCGCCGACGCGCAGGAGGAGGGGGCCGACGTGCGCGTCGTCTACAGCGCCGCCCAGGCGGTGGAGATCGCGCGCCAGACGGAGAAGCCGGTCGTCTTCTTCGCCACCGGGTTCGAGACGACGGCCGTCGCGACCGCCGCCGTCGTGCGGGGGCCCGTGCCGGACAATTTCTCGATCCTCTCGGCGCACAAGTACATCCCGCCGGTCATGGAGATCGTGGCGGAGATGCCGGAGACTCGCGTGGAGGGGTTCCTGGCGGCGGGGCACGCGGCGACGATCACGGGGTGGGGAATCTTCGAGCCTTTCGTCGCGCGCCACGGGATCCCGGTGGTGGTCGCGGGCTTCGAGCCGCTCGACATCCTGGCGGGGCTCGTGGGGCTTCTCGAGCTCGTTCGCGACCGGTCGCCGCGCGTCGTCAACATGTTCCCGCGCTGCGTCACGCGGGAAGGAAATCGCCGCGCCCAGGAGGAGCTCTGGAGCGTCTTCCGGCCGGTCGGCGGGCGCTGGCGGGGCATCGCCCACGTCCCCAACGGCAACCTGCGGCTTCGAGACAGGTGGGCGCACCTGGACGCGCGGCGGCGATTTCCGATCGATCTGGCGAGTCTCTGGGACTACGGGCCGCCCTCGCTCGTGGCGAGCTGCATCTGCGGCGACATCATGTCCGGCGTCGCCTCTCCGTCGGACTGCACGCTCTTCGGAAAGGAATGCGTTCCGGACAATCCCGTGGGCGCCTGCATGGTCTCTTCGGAAGGGACCTGCAAGATCTGGCATCAGTACGGCGGGCATCCGGACCTGGAGAATCTGGCGTGAGCGCGACGGCGCGCGACGAGCAGGTCGAACGGATCTCCCTCAAGCAGGGGGCCGGCGGGAGGGCGATGCGCCGGCTCGTCGAAGACGTGTTCCTGCGAGGCTTCGCCGTGCCCGAGCCGTCCGACGGGATCGGGCTGTCCGCGATGGACGACGGTGCGGCGATCCGCCTGGGCGACCGCTGGCTCGTGTTGACGACGGATTCGCACGTGGTCCATCCGATCTTCTTCCCGGGCGGCGACATCGGACGCCTGGCCGTTTCCGGAACGGTCAACGACCTGGCGATGATGGGCGCGACCGAGGTCCTCGGTTTGACCTGCGCGGTGATTCTCGAGGAGGGCTTTCCGCGGACCGACCTCGAGCGGATTCAGGAGTCGATGCGCATCGCCTGCCTCGAGGCCGGAGCATCCGTCGTGACCGGCGACACGAAGGTCATGGGGCGCGGGGAGCTGGACGGCATCGTCCTGAACACGGCAGGCGTGGCGCTGACGTGCCGCGTCGTGCCCGACTCGGGCCTGCGCGCCGGCGACCGCATCGTGGTCACCGGCACGATCGGGGACCACGGCTTCGCGATTCTCTCGGCCCGGCACGGACTCGAGCTCGAGGGCGCCCTGGCCTCCGACGTCGCGCCGATCAACGGACTCGTCCGCGCGGCGCTCGAGGCCCGGGATGGCGGCATCGTCGCGATGAAAGATCCGACGCGGGGCGGCCTCTCTTCGGCTCTCCACGAGATGGCGAGCAAGAGCGGCGTCGGCATCCTCCTCGAGGAGCCCTGCCTTCCGGTGACGGAAGCGGTGCGGGCGGCAGCGGAGTTGACCGGAATCGATCCGATCCACGTCGCCAACGAGGGCAAGGCCGTGCTCGGCGTGCGGGCCGAGGCGCTGGACAGCGTTCTCGCGGCGCTCCACGCCCACCCGCTCGGCCGCGACGCCGCGGTCGTCGGCACCTGCCTGACCGAGCGGCCCGGCAACGTCATTCTCGATACCGGATTCGGACGGCGCCTTCTGGCCGAACCGGAGGGCGAGCCGCTGCCCCGCATATGCTGAACTCGCACCGTCCCCTGCGTGTCGCGGTCCTGACGTCACGACGAGTGCCCGGGCTGGCGGAGCTTCTCGCCGAGCGCGGCGCGCTCTTCGACCTCGCAGGCGTGCTGTCGACCGAAGCGGACTTTTCGGACGCGCGGCTGGAAGCGGCCGGGGTCCCGTTGATCCGCAATCCCATCCGCGCGTACTACTCGTGGCGGCGCGCGGCCTTGCCCGATCTCGCGGTCCGCCGCGCCTTCGACCGTCGGACGGTCCGGCTTCTGGAGCCCCTTCGTCCGGATCTCGTGCTGCTGTCGAGCTACCTCTACGTCGCCACGCCGCCGCTCCTTTCCGCGTACCCGGGTCGAATCGTGAACGTCCACGGAAGCGATCTGGCGCGGCGCTCGGCGGACGGCTCGCCGCTCTATCCGGGTCTGCGCGCCGTGCGGGACGCGATCCGCGCCGGGGAGCCCGAGACGCGTGCGACCTCGCACCTGGTCACCGACGAGCTCGACGCCGGGCCGATGCTTCGGCGGTCTCGTCCATTCCCGGTCGCGCCACTCGTCGGGCCGCTGCGAGCCGCCGGCGCCGAGCACGCCTTGAACGCCTACGCGTACGCCCATCAGGAATGGATGCTCGCGACGGCCTGGGGCCCCCTGCTGCTCGACGCGATTGCCCGCGCCGCGGGGGAAGCGGCGGGCCTCGGCCCCGCATGGGAGGCCGTCTCGTGAGTCACATCCGGATCGCGCGAGACCGCGCCGTCGCCACGATCACGATCGATCGCCGCGAGCGGTACAACGCGCTCGACGTCGACACGGCGCGCGACTTCCGGAAGGCGGGGCTGCAGTGCGCGCGCGATCCCGACGTGCGCTGCGTGGTGCTTACCGGAGCCGGAGGCGTCTTCTGCAGCGGCGCGGACCTGAAATACATCCGAGCCGGCGGCGACGGAGAGGATCTGTCCTATCTGCAGGCTCACCGCGACGTCCCCGAGGGCTTCGGTGAGATCTTCAAGCAGATCCTCGAGTACATCCATTCGACGATCTCCGAGATCAAGCGGGCGCCCAAGCCCTTTCTCGCGGCCGTCGACGGCATGGCCGCCGCCGGAGGATTCGGGATCGCCATGGCCTGCGACCTGGTTTATGCATCGGAGCGGGCGAGCTTCGAATGGGCCTACGGCAAGACCGGTCTGACGGGCGCGGAGAGCTCGACCTTCTTCCTGCCGCGGCTTCTGGGGCTGCGCCGCGCGCTCGAGCTCGTCTTCCTCAACCCGCGCCTGGACGCCGCACGGGCGCAGGAGCTCGGCCTGATCAACGGCGTCTTTCCCACGGCGACCTTCGCGGACGACGTGCAGGCCCTCGCCCGGCGGCTGGCGGAAGGGCCGACGCAGGCCTACGGCGTCGCCAAGCGCCTCGTTCACGAGGCCGCCGGCGTGGATCGGCTCGACTTCCACCTCGACCGCGAGCTCGAGGAGCTCTCCCGCATCGCCGACGGATCCGATTTCGCGGAGGGCCTCGAGGGATTCTTCGAGCGCCGCCCCGCGCGATTCGGGGAGAAGTGACGCGTGCACGAATACTCGATCGTCGGCGCCCTGATCGAGAGCATCGAGCGTCTGGCGCGCGAGCGCCGCGCCTGCTCGGTGCGCGGAGTTTTCGTGTCGATCGGAGAGCTCTCGGGAGTCGAGCCCGATCTTCTGGCCACGGCGTACGAGACCTTCCGGGAGCGCACGATCTGCGAGACGGCGAAGCTGACGATCCTGCCGGTCGTGGCGCGCTGGGATTGTCCCGAATGCCGGCAAACGATCGCCCGGGGGGCGATCCTGGAATGCCCGCAATGTCGGCGCCCGGCGCGGCTGGCGGCGGGGGACGAGATCGTGCTCGAGCGGATCGAGATGGAGGTGGCGTGATGTGTGGCACCTGTGGCTGCGGAGACCCCGAGCTCGTTCCGGTGGAAGTGCACGACCGGATCCTCGCGGGCAACGATCGGACGGCGGCTCACAACCGCGAGCACTTCGAGAAGTGGAGCGTTGTCGCCATCAACCTCATGGGCTCTCCGGGCGCCGGCAAGACCGCGATCCTGGAAGCCACGGCGGGGCACCTGCGGCACCTGCGCGGCGGCGTGAGGCTGGGTGCCCTGGCCGGCGACCTCGAGACCCATCGGGACGCCGAGAGACTCGAGAAGGCGGGGATTCCTTCCGTCCCGATCACCACGGGCTCCGCCTGCCATCTGGACGCGGAGCTCGTGCATCGCGCACTGCACGACTTTCCCTGGCAGGACCTCGATTATCTCTTCATCGAGAACGTCGGAAACCTGGTCTGTCCCGCCATCTACGACCTGGGACAGTCGGCCAACGTCGTCGCGCTTTCCGTGACGGAAGGGGAGGACAAGCCCCTGAAGTATCCGGTCATGTTCCGCAAAGCGGACCTCGTCCTGCTGACGAAGGTCGACCTCCTGCCGCATCTGCCGGACGTGCGCGTCGAGGCGATCCGCGACGCCCTCCGGCGCGTGAATCCGGCCCCGGCTCTCATGCCGGTCTCTGCCCGCACCGGGGAGGGACTCTCGGAGTGGATCGCCTGGCTCGAAACGCGGCGCGCCTCCCGGACGGTGGCCGCCGGAGCGGTGTCGGCGTCATGAACGCCGCGCTCTTCGGTGCGCTCGCCGCGGGGGCCGTCACGGTCGGCAGCCTGCACACGCTCGCGCCCGACCACTGGGTGCCCTTCGCGGCGCTGGCCCGGGCGCGCGGCTGGTCCGCCGGACGCACGGCGCGCGTCACCGCGGCCTGCGGCTTCGGACACGTCACGGTGTCCGCCCTGCTGGGCCTGGCCGGTTTCTGGTTCGGCCTGGAGATGGTCCAGCGGCTGGGCTCCCGAATGGAATCCGTGGCCGGAATTCTCCTCGTCGGATTCGGTCTGGCGTACGGAATCTGGGGACTGCGCCGGGCGGCCGGCCGCCGGTTCCACGGTCACTCCCACTCCCACTACGACCACGTGCACGATTCGTCTTCGATGACCGCCGGGACGCTCTTCCTCCTCTTCGCCGCCGACCCGTGCGTCGCGGTGATTCCGATCCTCTTCGCGGCGGCGCCTCTCGGGGCGGTCCGGACGACGGCCATCGTGGTGCTCTACGAGCTCGCCACGATCGGCACGATGGTCGCCTTGGTACTGCCGGCCCGCGCCGGGGTCCGGAGCCTCCGAGCGCCCTGGATCGATCGATACGGCGACGTGGCGGCCGGGGGAGTCATCGCCGCGGTCGGGCTGGTCGTGGCCGGTCTCGGCTGGTAGCGGCGCCGAGCCGTCTCCGGGCTGATTCGCTCGCATCATTGCGTCGGTGTCGGCTCCTACCCATAGTGCCGGCAAAGGAGGAGGCCGATGTTCATCGTTCTCATATTTGCCGTGGCGTTCGTGCTCTCCCTCTTTCCGCTTCTCTGGCTGGGGTTGCGCTCCTACCGGAAGTACCGGGGCAAGGGCGTTCTGACCTGTCCCGAGACCGGCGAGCCGGTCGCCGTGGAGCTCGATGCGAAGCGGATGGCCCGGACAGAGCTCACGGGCGATCCGGAGCTGCGTCTGCAATCCTGCTCGCGCTGGCCGGAAAGGTCCGGATGTGGTCAGGAGTGTCTTCTGCAGGTTGCGTCGTCGCCGGAAGACTGTCTCGTGCGCACGCAGTTGACTCGCTGGTACGAGGGTTCTCGCTGCGAGCTCTGCGGGCGCGAGATCGGCGAGATCCACTGGGCCGATCACCGGCCGGCCTTGATGAGTCCCGACCGGCGGACTCTGGAATGGGATGACGTTCGGCCGGAAGAACTCGCCGAGGTGCTCGCGACGCACCACCGCGTTTGCTGGGATTGCCAGATGGCGGAGTCGTTCCGCACGAGGCATCCGGATCTCGTCATCGACGATCCCCTCCACCGAGCGCAGCGCCGCGAGAACGTTCATTGACCGCCGCCGAGCCGGAGACTTGGAGCCGGGCTCACGCGGTCGAGAAGCTTCGCGACGCGCTCTGTCGGCTGACCGACGACGAGCACTCGATGTGCCAGGTCGCGGCGGAGCGGAAGATCTTCTGTCGGGGCTTCGGCCGCTGGCCCGACTCCGAGTTCGACCGCCGGTTCCGGAGCGCCCTCGGCCGCAGCACGCACCTCTCCCGCGCGCAGATGGAGGAGCTCGCCAACGTCTGGCAGCTCGCCGAGCAGCTCCGCTGCCGCGTGGCGTTCGCCTGCGACGCCCAGAGCGCTTCCCGCAACGCCTGCCGCGGCTGGGACGAGTTCTCCAACGCCGACCTCGAGCGCTACTGCAGCGATCTTCTCGGCCGGAACGTCGCCGTCGAGTAGCCGGCGCCGACCTTCCCTTCACCGGAAATGAAAAGGCGGCCGGATCAAACCGGCCGCCGGGGCCGCCCCATGGCGGCGGCTCCGCAAGAGCGGAGCGAAATCTACGAAGCCACTTTCACTTCGATCGCCTTCGGGCGGGGCTTCTCGGTCTTCGGGAGGTGAATCCGCAGCATCCCATCCTTGAACTCCGCCGCGATTTTGGTCGCGTCGGCGTCTTCGGGGACCGTGAAGGTGCGCAGGAACGTTCCGTAGGACCGTTCGATCCGGTGGAACTTCTTGCCCTTCTCCTCCTTCTCCTGCTTCCTCTCGCCCTGAAGAGTGAGAACGCCTTCCTCGACGGTGACCTTGACGTCCTCCTTGGCGATCTCGGGAAGCTCCGCCTTCAAGAGGTATTCCTTCTCCGTCTCCTGGATGTCGACCACGGGAGCCCACTCCGTCGCTTTGAGGGCTTCCTTCTCGAAGGGACGGGTCCACGTTCCGAAGAAGCGGTTCAGCCGCTCCGACATGTCTTCGATGTCCCGGTAATACGGATCACCCGCGAAACGGAAGTACGGAATCGTCGGCTCACGACGGACGAGATTGAAGTTCATAAGAACCTCCTTGTCTTTCACGCTCTCAGGATTGCTCGCGCCGAGCACCCCGGCATGACGCGCTTGCATCAATTTGGGGTCCGCGCCGCGGCGAGAAGCCGAGCGGGTTTCTGCTATCCTTTCCTTCCGCCCAATGCGATCTCTCGGGACCTACGTTCCGGTCACCGGCCTGCCCGACAATCTCCAGCCCCTCCAAGACCTGGCGCGCGACCTGCGGTGGTCCTGGCGTCCCTCCCTTCGCGCGCTCTTCACGGCGGTCGACGCGGAAGGATGGGAGCGGGCCGCGGGGAATCCGGTGCTCCTGCTCGCGCAGTGTCCGCCGGACCGGGCGGCCCGAGCGGCCTCCGACCCCGCCTTCCTCGCCCAGCTCGACGCCGTGCGCGCCGAGATCGGCCTCGACGATGACGCCCAGCCGGCGCATCCGGCCGTGCGCACGCTCCACCAGCGCGGGGACCGCGTCGCCTACTTCTCGGCCGAGTTCGGGCTGACGGAGGCCCTTCCGATCTACGCCGGCGGCCTCGGTGTTCTGGCAGGGGACCATCTGAAATCGGCGAGCGATCTCGGGTTGCCGCTCGTCGGAGTGGGCCTCTTCTACGCGCGGGGCTACTTTCACCAGGTCCTGGATCAACAGGAGGGACAGCGCGAGGAGGACCTCGCGCTCGATCCGGACCGGCTGCCACTTTCGATTCCGCGGATGCCGGGCGGCGGTCCTCCGGTCGTCACCGTGCCGATCGGAGAGCGCGAGGTCTTCGTGCTTCTCCGCCTCGCCACCGTGGGCCGCGTGCCGCTCCTTCTCCTCGACACGAACGTCCCCGAGAACGCGCCGGAGGACCGCGAGATCACGGCGCGTCTCTACGGGGGCGATCAGGAGACGCGCATCCGGCAGGAGATCGTGCTCGGCATCGCCGGACTCCGCGCCCTCGAGGCGATGCGGTGGAGGCCCACGATCCGTCACCTCAACGAGGGCCACGCCGCCTTCGTGGGAATCGAGCGCATCCGCCAGCTCGTCTCGGAGGAGGGGCTGTCCTTCGCCGAGGCGCGCGAGCGCTCCGCGGCGGGAAACGTCTTCACGACCCACACGCCGGTGCCCGCCGGCATCGACCGGTTCGGGCCGGAGCTCATCGAGCGGCATCTGGGCGCCTATCTGCGCGGCGCGGGCATCGACTTCGGCGATTTTCTCAAGCTCGGCCAGGAGGGCGCGGGGAAACCCGAAGAGCCGTTCTCGATGGCCGTGCTGGCGCTGCGCCTTTCGGGACATGCCAACGCGGTGTCGCGGCTCCACGCGCGTGTCTCGCGGCGGCTCTGGCTGGGCCTGCTGCCGGAGCTCGCCGACGAAGACGTCAAGATCCGCGCGATCACCAACGGCGTGCATCGGGCGACCTGGACCGATCCGGAGATCGCGAGCCTCTCGCTCCTCGAGAACGGGCGCGCGCTCGATCCGGCCGTCTTCTGGCGCGCGCACGAGCGTCTGCGCGAGCGCCTCGTGGCGATTTGCCGTCGCCGCCTCGCCGAGGATCGGCGCGGGCGCGGCGAATCGGAGGAGCGCGTCGCCGAAGCCGGAAGCGTCCTCGACCCGCGCGCGCTCACGATCGGATTCGCCCGCCGCTTCGCGACATACAAGCGCGCGACGCTCCTCTTCCGCGATCCCGAACGGCTGCGCCGTATCCTCCACGGCGGCCCCGTGCAGATTCTCTTCGCCGGCAAGGCGCACCCGCGCGACGAGGCCGGCAAGGAGCTCCTTCGTGCCGTGTCCCACTACAGCGAGATGCCGGAGTTTCGCGGGCGCGTCGTGCTGCTGCCCGACTACGACATGGCGCTCGCACGCGCGCTGGTGTCGGGCTGCGACGTCTGGCTGAACAATCCGATCCGGCCGCACGAGGCCTCGGGCACGTCGGGCATGAAGGCGGCCATGAACGGGGTTCTGAACCTTTCGGTGCTGGACGGCTGGTGGGACGAGGCGCCCTCGCAGGAGACCGGCTTCGTGATCGGCGGCGCGAGCGACGACGACACGGACGACCAGGTGGCGGCATCGCTCTACCAGACGCTCGAGGAGCAGGTGCTGCCGCTCTTCACGGCGCGCGACGAGCGCGGGCTTCCGGCCGGCTGGGTGGAGAAGATGATCCAGAGCGCCGCGCGCATCGGACGGATCTTCTCGTCGGAACGGATGGTCACCGAGTACCTCGAGCTGTGCTACGTGCCCGCCGCCGAACGCAAGGTCGAGCTCCTCGAGAGCGCGCCGGAGCGGCTGCGCGCCGCCGGCGCAGCCCGCGACCGCGACTCGCGGGCCTGATCGCCGCGTGACCGCGCCGCGGCGGGCCGGACTCCTCCTTCATCCGACGTCGCTTCCCGGCGGGTTCGGCATCGGCGACCTGGGCCCCGAGGCGGACCGATTCCTCGGGTGGGCCGAGGAGGCCGGCGCGACGCTCTGGCAGTTCCTCCCGGTCGTTCCGGCCGGCCCCGGCGGATCTCCCTACGGGGGGCGCTCGGCCTTCGCGGGAGAGCCGCTGCTGGTCTCGCCGGAACGGCTCGTCGCGGAAGGGCTGCTGGCGGAGGCCGCGCTCTCCTCGGCGCCGGGCTTTGCCGAGGGCCGCCTGGACGGCGCGGCCGCGGCGCGGTGGAAGGGGCGCTGGCTGCGCGAGTCCTTCGAGCGGTTCGAGGCGGCGCCTCCGGCGGAGATCGCGCGTGCGTTCGACGCGTTCCGGTCCGCGCCGGAGGAATCCTCCTGGCTCGACGACTGGACGCTCTTCGCGGCGCTCTCGGAGCGGTTCGGCCCCGCCGGCTGGATCCACTGGCCGGCGCCGCTCGCGGCGCGCGAGCCCGAGGCGCTCTCGAAGGCGGCCGGCGAGCTCGCCCGCGAGCGGCACTTCCACGCCTGGGTCCAGTTCCTCTTCCACCGGCAATGGGAGCATCTGCGGCGGGAGGCGCGGCAGCGCGGCATCGGCCTCGTCGGCGACGTGCCCATCTACGTCTCGCACGACAGCGCCGACGTGTGGGCGCATCGCGAGCTGTTCGCGCTCGACGCGTCGGGACGGCCCGAAGCCGTGGCGGGCGTGCCGCCGGACTACTTCAGCGAGACCGGCCAGCTCTGGGGATATCCGCTCTACCGATGGGATCGCCTGCGCGAGACGGGATACGCCTGGTGGATCGCGCGACTGCGCGCGGCGCTCGGACAGGCCGACCTCGTGCGCGTGGACCACTTTCGCGGATTCGCCGGCTATTGGGAAGTGCCGGCCTCGGCGCGCACGGCAGCGGGAGGCCGCTGGACGGCCGGTCCGGGGCGCGATCTCTTCGACGCGCTGCGGAACGCCCTTGGCGGCCTGCCGCTCATCGCCGAGGATCTCGGCACGATCACCGACGACGTGCGCACGCTCCTCGCGGAGACCGGCATTCCGGGGATGCGCGTTCTCCAGTTCGCCTTCTCGGAAGACGACAGCCCGCACGCGCCGCACCGCCACGTGGCGAACGCGGTCGTCTATCCGGGCACGCACGACAACGACACCGCGCGCGGGTGGTTCGAAAGTCTCGGTACGGAGGAAAAGCGCCGCGCGCTCGATTACCTCGGCGGCGACGGGAGCGACATTTCCTGGGACCTGATCCGCGCCGCCCTGGAGTCCGTTGCCGTGTGCGCGATCGTTCCGGTGCAGGACGTCTTCGGGCTCGGAAGCGAGGGACGGATGAACCTTCCCGGCCAGGGCGCGGGCAACTGGACCTGGCGCGCGCGGCGCGAGGATTTCATGCCGGAGCGGGCGGCGCGGTTTCGGAGGCTGGTCGAGCTGACCGGGCGCCGGTGAAACTGACAGCTGACAGCTGATAGCTGACAGCTGATAGCTGATAGCTTCTTTGCATGCGCCTCTTCACCGGCACGAGCGGCTTCTCCTACAAGGAGTGGAAGGGGAGCTTCTATCCCGAGGACCTGCCGGCCTCGGAGATGCTCCGCTACTACGCGGAGCGTCTTCCCGCCGTCGAGATCAACAACACCTTCTACCGGATGCCGCGGGAGGAGACGCTCGCGCAATGGACCGGGCAGGTGCCGGCGGGATTCGTCTTTGTGCTCAAGGCCTCGCAGCGCATCACGCACCAGAAGCGGCTCAAGGAGGCCGGCGACTCCGTCGACTACTTCTTCCGCATCGCGGCGACGCTCGGCGACCGGCTGGGCCCCGTCCTCTTCCAGCTGCCGCCGAACCTGAAGAAGGACCGGCCGCGCCTGGATTCGTTTCTGACGACCCTGCCCGCGGGAACCCGCGCGGCGTTCGAGTTCCGGCATCCGTCGTGGTTCGACGACGAGATCTTCGAAGCGCTCCGGTCGCGGGGCGCCGCCCTCTGCATCGCCGAGGACGAGGAGCTCGCGACGCCGCTGGTCGCGACGGCCGACTGGGGCTACGCGCGCCTGCGACGCCAGGACTACGGCGACGGGGACCTGCAGACTCGCGCGGACCTCTACCGCGGCCAGCCGTGGAGCGACCTCTTCGTCTTCTTCAAGCACGAGGACGGAGGCCGGGGGCCGGTCCTCGCGCGCCAGTTCGCGGAGTTTTTCGCTCCCCCAAGCCGCTAGCTTTGTTACACTTAGCTCTGTTATGGCAACAGAAGCCTCCTCGGCGAGGGCCCTCGCCACCGCGAACATTTCCTTCGGCCTCGTCTCGATCCCGGTCAAGCTCTACTCGGCCGGAAACTCCTCGGCGGCGATCTCCTTCAACATGTTGCACGGCAAGTGCGGCTCGCGCGTCAAGCAGCAGTACGTCTGTCCGAAGGAGGACAACGTCGTCGTGCCGCGCGACGAGCTCCGCAAGGGATACGAGTTCGCGAAGGACCAGTACGTCCTCTTCACCGACGAGGAGCTGAAGGCCCTCGAGGAGGAGTCGACGCAGACCGTCGACGTGACGGAGTTCGTGCCGCTCTCGGCGATCGACCCCGTTTATTTCGATAAGGCGTACTACCTCGGACCGGACAAAGGCGGTTCGAAGGCCTACTGGCTTTTCGCGGAAGTGCTGAAGGAGACGGGCCGCGTGGCGCTCGCGAAATACGCCGCGCGCGGCAAGCAGTACCTCGTCATGGTCCGCGCCGTGGACGAAGGTCTCGTCATGCAGCAGCTCCTCTACGCGGACGAGGTCCGGCCGATCGCGGAAGTCGGGCTCGACCGCGAGAAACCCAAGGAAGGGGAGCTGAAGCTCGCCAAGATGCTCGTGGATCAGGCCTCCACGGACGAGTTCCGGCCGCAGGCCTACGAGGACGAGGTCAAGAAACGGATTCAGCAGCAGTTGAAGAAGAAGATCGAGACGGGCCAGGAGATCTCGGCGCCGCCGCGCCCGAAGAGCGGCGAGGTCATCGACCTGATGGAGGCGTTGCGGCGCAGCCTCGCGAAAGCGCCGGCGCGGCCCGCGCGCAAGGCGGCGTCGGCGGGCGGCGAACGGCCGGCCAAGCGGGCCGGCGGCAGTGCGGAGAAGAAGGCCGCCTCGAAGAAGTAGCCCGGCGGGGAGATCCCGATGACGGGCTATGCCACGCGCGAAGTCGCGCAGGCCCTCGGCCTCTCCGCGGCGCAGGTGAGGTCGTACGTGCGGGCCGGCCTCCTATCGCCCGCGCGGGCGCCGCGCGGGCACTTCCGGTTCTCGTTTCCGGACCTCGTCTTCCTCCGCACGGCGAAATCTCTGCTCGACGCGCGGATCCCCGCGCGCCGGGTCCGCCGAGTTCTCGCCCGCCTCGTTCAGGAGTTGCCCGACAGCGGGCGCGTGACGGAGCTCCGGATCCAGGCCGACGGCGCGAGAATCGTCGTGGCGGACGGGAGCGCGCGCTGGCAGCCCGAGTCCGGCCAGCGGCTGCTCGACTTCGACGCGGCCCTCGCGGCCCGCGTCGCGCCGCACCCGGGCGCCGACCACACGCCGCAGCCGCCGTCCGAAGCGCTCGGGGCCGATCGCTGGTACGCGATCGCGGTCGACCTCGAGGAGCGCGAGCCCGCCGGCGCCGTCGAGGCGTACGAGCGCGCGCTCTTGCTCGATCCGGGGCACGCCGACGCGCACGTGAATCTTGGCCGCCTGCGGCACGAGCAGGGCGACGCCGCGTCCGCGGCGGAGCACTATCGTCTCGCGATGGCGGCGCGTCCCGCCGACGCAACCGCGGCCTTCAACCTGGGAGTCGCGCTGCAGGACCTCGCGCGCGATCGTGAGGCGCTCGCCGCCTACGAGCGGGCAATCGCGCTCGACCCCGACGACGCCGACGCGCACTTCAACGCGGCGGCGGTGAGCGAACGCCTGGGAGACTCCGCATCGGCGCTTCGTCACTGGACGGGCTACCGCCGCCTCACCTCGGAAAGGTAGACTCCCGCTCAAAATCGGGAAGGGGGTCTCGTCATGAGCCGGCCGTGCCGTCTTTTCGTCTGCCTGCTTGCGCTGCTGTCCGCCGTTCCACTCGCCGCACAGAGTCTCAACCTGCGCGATCTTCTGACCGATTTCCGGCGCGACGGCATCACGCTCTCGCCGCGGGACGGATTGTAGGACGCCGGGAGGAGAGGACAGAGCTCCGAACGGCCGCGGGAGACCCGCGCGCGAGGGAAAGCGGTTACAATGAAAGAAAAAATGGCGGCGACTTCGTCAGGCGAGCCGGCCGCGGCCGCCGGGGATAACGCGATTCGCGCGCTCTCCGCTCTCTTCATTTCGGCGCGGCCGGCACAATGGGTCAAGAATCTCGTGCTTCCTCTGCCGTTTCTCTTCGGCGGAGCGCTCGCGACCGGACGCGGCTGGAGCCTCGCGGCGGCCGGCTTTCTCGTCTTCTGCGCGGTCACGAGCGCGATCTACCTGATCAACGACGTCATGGACCGCGAGCGGGACGCGGCGCATCCGGTCAAGCGCCACCGGCCCCTCGCTTCGGGCGAGCTGCGGCCGGCGACGGCGGTGGCGGCGGGGACGATGCTCGGGGCGGGAGGCCTGATCGCGGCCTTTCTCCTCGACCCGCGCTTCGGGCAGTGGTGCGCGCTCTACGCCGCCGTCATGACGGCGTACTCGCTCTGGCTGAAGCGGGTCCCATTCCTCGAAGCCCTGATCGTGGCGGCGGGACTTCCGCTGCGGGCGCTCGCCGGCGCCGCGCTCGCGAGCCTGCCCCCGTCACTCTTCCTGATGGGGTGCGCGTATCTGCTGGCCCTCTTCCTCGTCGTCGGCAAGCGCCAGTGGGAGCTCCATCACGCCGGCCGCGAGTCGTCGGCCGAGCACCGGCCGGCGCTCGCCGCCTACCGCGCCGAGGGGCTCGACTTCCTGTTCGTGCTCTGTGCGCTGACGACCGTCGCCGCCTACACGGCCTACAGCGTGCTGCCCGCCACCCTCCAGATGCACGGGGGGCGGAGCTTCGCGCCCACGATTCCTTTCGTCGTCCTCGGGATTGCGCGCTACGTGCGCCTCGTCTATCGGCGGGGCGGAGGAGGAAATCCGACGCAGGCCCTTCTCATCGACGATCCGCTCCTGTTGCTGATCGTCCTGGGGTGGGTCGTGACCGCCGGAGTGATCATCTATGGCCGCTGAGAAGATGCCGCGACTGGGAGTCGCATTCCTCGCCTACAACGAGGAAGAGCTGATCGAGAAGACGGTGCGTGACGCCGCCGACGCACTGTCGAAGGTGCCGGGACTCGACTGGCGGATCCTGATCGTGGACGATGGCAGCCGCGATCGGACCGGCGAGATCGCCGACCGCCTGGCGAAGGAGAACCCGAAGTTCCTCGTCGAGCACCACCAGGGCAACAAAGGATACGCCGTCGCGACGGAGACGGCGCTGCGCTCGACGCCGGGTGAGGTCGTGATGGTCGTGGACGGCGACGGCCAGCACACGCTGGCGGACGCGCCGAAGTTCCTCGCCGCGATCGACGCCGGTGCCGACGTCGTCTTCGGCTGGAAGAAGGAACGGCACGATCCGTTCGTGCGCCTCATCCTCTCCAAGGGGCTGAACACGATGTCCCGCTGGGTCCTCGGCTCGCCGCTCCACGACATCAACGGCGGCTGCCGGGCCTTCCGTCGGGCCGTCGCGCAGCGCATCGAGATCCGGCACCGCATCAACTTCGTCGGCGACGAGATCTTCGCCCGCTGCCGGATGGCCGGCTGGAAGGTGACCGAGGTCGTCGTGCAGCACTTCCCGCGCGGGGCCGGCCAGTCGATCCACCGGCCCTGGAAAATGGTCGGCACCGTGACGCGCGTCGTGCGCTACCTCTTCGATCTCCGCGAGGAGATGCGCCGCAACGAGGCGCTCAAGCGCGTGGTCGCCGCGCGATGAGGGGCACCGTTTGAGGGGCACGGTCATCCTCGGCGCGGGGCCGACGGGACTCGGCGCCGCGTATCGCCTGGCCGAGCGGGGCGAGACCGACTTCGAGATCTTCGAGCGCGCGCCCCGCATCGGCGGGCTGGC
>Ga0335080_10003420_pt1 | contig 16051 bp, 12 predicted proteins | sample Lox_Sample_34_FD_206720 | JGI IMG/M metagenome (GOLD analysis project Ga0335080, IMG submission 206720) | Soil microbial communities from Loxahatchee National Wildlife Refuge, Florida, United States - Lox_Sample_3.4 | ecosystem: Environmental > Terrestrial > Soil > Wetlands | place: USA...
TGAACCGGTTACGCTCCACAGTTCGGTGACCGGATCATAAAGCTCGGCGCTGGCAAGCGGACCTTGAGTGTCATTGAAACCTCCGGCGACCAGCACTTTGTTATTGGGTAACAAGGTCGCTGTATGTTGATAACGTGCGTCGGCCATCGCGCCGGTCGTCCGCCAACTGCCGGCAACGGGATCAAACAGTTCTGCGCTCGACAAATAACCGCTGTCGCTTTCGCCACCCGCGACCATAACTTCACCGTTGGGCAGCAACGTAGCCGTGTGAAGCGACCGCCCATTCGTCAGCGGACCCGTTGCCGTCCACATTCCGGCAGCCGGATCATATAATTCCGCATCGGAAAGATTGCCGTTGACGCCCGCTCCTCCGGCAACGAGCACCCGGCCATCCGGCAGCAACGTGGCCGTGTGTTCCCAGCGCGGGGTATTCAGAGAGCCGGTGTTCGTCCAGCCTCCGGTGGGCGGATTGACGGTCGGATCATAGGTTTCGGCGCTGGCAAGAGCGAAACCCGTGTTGAAGTTGTACCCGCCGGCGACCAGCACCTGTCCGCTGGGCAGCAAAGTCGCGGTGTGATTATAGCGTGCCGTGGACAACCAGTTGGTCGTCGTCCACGTCCTGCTGGCCGCGTCATATATTTCCACACTGGAAATGGGGTTGGTCCCGCCGTAGCCACCCGCAATCATTACCTGCCCGTTCGGCAGCACGGATGCCGTATGCAGATCGCGCGCGGTATTCAGCGTGGCAGTCGCCATCCAGGTACCGTTGGATGGAACATAGAGTTCCGCGCTGGCGAGTGGAAAGACGCCGTTATTGCCGCCTCCCGCAACCAGCACCTGGCCATTCGGCTGCAAGGACGCCGTGTGATAAAAGCGTGCGTTGGTGAGCGGGTTTGTGGTCGTCCACGCCCGGCTGACCGGATTGTACAACTCCGCGCTGGAAAGAGCGTTGAAGTTGTTACCTTCGCCGCCGGCGACCAGCACCTGGCCGTTGGGCAGCAAAGTCGCCGTGTGTAAATAGCGCGCGGTGGCCAGTGGGCCCGTCGTCGTCCACGTGCCACTGGACGGATCGTACAATTCCGCGCTGGAAAGAGGGCCGCTGCCGGCATTGTAGCCCCCTGCAACCAGCACCTGTCCATTTGGCAACAGGGTCGCCGTGTGAAGGTAACGTGCGGTGGCCAACGAACCGGTGTTTGTCCAGGTCCCGGCGACCGGATCATACAACTCCGCGCTGGCGAGAACACCGCCCGGCCCATAACCGCCTGTGACCAGCACCAGCCCACCGGGTAAAAAGGTGGCGGTGTGATTTGCGCGCGCGGTGGTCAATGAACCGGAGTTCGTCCAGGTCCCGGTGGATGGATCGTACAGCTCCGAGCTGGCAAGATAACCGCCTGCCCCTTCACCGCCCGCGACCAGCACTTTGCCATTCGGCAATAACGTCGCCGTGTGCAGATAACGGGCGGTAATCAGGGGACCATCGGCGACGCACGAGGCGGCTTTCGCTCCGCGCGCCGCTGAAAATACGAGCACCAACATGAGCAAGGTGACCGGGACAAAATTTCCCAGGTGAGTTTTCATCAGGTTGTCCAGTTGACTGTTTAGTTGATAGTGTATCAGACCTTGTCAAATCAATCATGTTTCGGGATCGGGATCGGGCAAGTCGTCGCGAACACCGGCGCTGAGCCCTGTGTCGCGAGGATCTGGCGCTGGCCGGACCCGGCCTGTCATTTCAACGGCGCGCGCTTTTGTTCGCGCAACTTTTGTTGCTCTCGCAACAGCTCGATCTTTCCGGCTTCGGGCGTTTCCGGGAGGCTGACTTTAAGTGTGAGCGCGGCGATTTGACGATCCAAAAACTGATTGCGCAGGCGCAACGTCACGTCCGCCAATTGCTGTTCGGGATTGGGAATTTTGCGATCTTCGGCCACGGCTTCGGTAACGAGGTTCCGCATTTCGGGCGTTTCGCATTCATCCAGGAACGCGGCCAGATTTTTCCAGGTTTCGTTCGTCTGCGCCGCCAAACGCTGCTCGACGGTTCGCCGCGCGGCCGGATGCGAAATCCAGTTGGCGTCCAGATGCAACGCGGCTGACGCGGCCAAATTGTCGTGTAACAGAAGCAGTTTCAGCAGCCAGAACTCCGGCGCGGACGGATGCGGTGCTTCAGCCTCAGCTTCACTCGCCGTTGCCTCCCCGTTATCCGACCTCTGACCTCCGACCTCCGACTTCTGGAGCCTGGCGAATTCCGCGCGCACGGCTTCCGGCGAAACTCCCAGCCGTAACGCGGTTTTTTGCGCGTAAGTATCAATCAGAACGCCATTGCCGGTTTTGTGGACGGCCTCCGCCATGCCGCGCAGGACGGCATTCCGGCCTTTGTCGCTGGCGGCGTCATTCAATTTGCCGAGCCGGTTCAACAGGTAATCGAAAAAGCCCTCGGCGTTTTCGACCAGTTTGCGAAACGCTTCGCCGCCATTGGCCTTGATGAAACTGTCCGGATCGTGCGGCGCGGGCACCACGGCCACGCGCACGGCGAGGCCGGAGGCGAGCAGATGATCCAGCGAACGCACGGCGGCGTTTTGCCCGGCTTCGTCGGAATCGAAGCAGAGCACGACTTCATCCACATACCGTTTGAGAATGCGCGCGTGCTGGTCGGTGAAGGCGGTGCCCTGCGGCGCGACGACGTTTTGCACGCCGGCCATAAAACAGGCAATCAAATCGAGCTGGCCCTCACAAATAATGGCAAACCCGGCGTCGAGGATGGCGCGTTTGGATTTGTCGAGGCCGTAAAATACCCGGCTCTTGGTGAAAATCGCCGTCTCCGGCGAGTTGACATATTTGGCCGTCTTTTCGTCGCCGGACAAAACCCGTCCGCTGAAACCAATCACCCTGCCCTGCTCGTTGCAGATGGGAAACATCAGCCGTCCCCGGAAACGGTCGTAGAAAAGTGACGCGTGACGAGTGACGGGTGGCGAGTTTTCGCTTTCCGCATTCTCGCTTTCCGCTTTCCGGATCACGAGCCCGGCCTTTTCAACCAGATCAAGCTCGTAGCCTTTGCTTTTGGCCCAGTTCACCGTGTCGTCCCAATTGGGCGGTGCCGCGCCGAGCCGGAAGAGTTTCACCGCTTCCGGCGACACACCGCGTTTGGCCAGGTAATCCCGAGCAGTTTGTCCGGCGGCTTCGTTGAGCAGGCAATTGTGCCAGCGCTGGGCGATTTGCTCGTGGACTTCGAGCAACTGGTCTTTGAGATGGCGCGCTTGTTGGTCGCCGGGACTTTGGCTGGATTCAACCGGGATTTTCGCCCGGTCGGCCAGCCGCCGCACCGCGTCCCCGAATCCGATGTTCTCGTATTCCTTGACGAAGGTGAACACGTCGCCGCCTTTGTGGCAGCCGAAGCAGTGAAAAATCTGGCGGTGCGGATTGACGCTGAAGCTGGGCGTCTTTTCCTTGTGAAACGGGCACAGCGCGACGAAGTTCGTCCCCGCCTTTTTCAGCGGCAGATACGAGCCGATGACATCCACGATGTCACTGGCGGCGCGGATGCGCTCGAGTGTGGCGGAGGCAAAGAAACCGGCCATGCACCCGGTCTAGCATTGACGCGCGAATACGGCAAATCCAATCCGCAACGGCTCAGAGAATTCCACCGCACACGGGCGCGGAGCCTTACCGGGTCGTCGCCAAACCGGTTGCTCTGGGCGCCGGCTTTTTGGTGTCGGGCGGCTCGGTGTTGATCAGGAGCGGGCTGAGGTAATCCTTGATGTACGGACCGACGAAGGACTTTTTGAAAATGCTTTCCTGGACCGCATGAAAATCGGGGATGTAATTCCCGCTATAGATGCCGCCGCCATACCAACGTTTCACGTAGGCCTTATGGGCCGCGATTTCCGCCGGGGTATAAGTCGGCGCGTTCAGCAAGGCCAGCACGAAGAGCAGCATGCAAGCCGAACGAACCAGGCCTGAAACCATTCCCAGATAATATTCGGCGCCGCCGAATACGTTGCTGCCGGTCAGCCGGGGAATGAAATATTTCTTCAGTCCCACAAACACCAGCCACACCAGAAACGCGAGCAGCAAATAGCCCGACACAGAACTGGTCGCTTTGTCCCACGCCGCAAAATTGACCAGCGCTTGCGCTACAGTTTCGTAAAACAATCCGCACACAATGACCAGCGCCAGCCATTGGAACACCCGCACAACTTCCTTCGTCATGCCGTGTTTGCGTCCGAGGTACATGCCCAGGGCAAGGACCAACAGCACCGCCGCGTCAAACCAGTTGACCGGCAGATTGTCCAGAGTCAGCGAGTCAATAATCCCAGCAATCATAAGCTTGAAATCCATTTGTACGGTTCACAACGACACCCCGATACAGCCCGTTCCGTGCCAACTACCGGTAACGATACCTTGGATTGTGCCCGCTTTTTCGAGCAATTCGGCCACAGTCCGGACCGGGTCGGCCCGGCTGGCTGATGAGGCGGGTGTCTGTTTTGTGGTCGAATATGTCCAGCCCCGGGTCGAGGCAAGGCCGCGGTTTACGGCGGATTCGATGACAACCAGAACTGGATATCGGTTGCCTGGGGATTGGCCGGGTCCAGTTCGAGTACTTTCAGGTAATGCTGCCGTGCCCGGGAGGTATCGTGCAATTGCTGCGCGTAGAGGTTGCCCAGGACCAGATGCGCGCGGGCTTCGCCGGGATTTGCCTTCACGATTTTCTCCAATTCGTTTACCGCATCCGGCACGTAACCGGCCGCCCGGAGCGCCAGTGCGAAATTGTAGCGCGCGTCCACGGAATCCGGCCGGATGGCGAGCGCCATTTCATCCGCCGCCAGCGCCGGCTGGAAGTTCCGCAAGCGATATGACAACACGCCGAAGTTGTATTGCGCTTCGAACCAGCTTGGATCGGTTTCCGCCGCCTGTTGATAGCCTTTCATCGCATCCAGCCAGTGCCCTCCCTGCTCGGATTCTCTGGCCCGCGTAAACAGGCCCGTGGCCGTCCGCCGGTCGCCCGCTTTCGGTTGTTGCGGCGACTGATACGCATAATGAGGGAACGACGGCGGCGACGGCGCGGGCCGGGCGACATTGGCCGGTCCGGCGGCAACGACCGGCGGCGCGCCCGTGCGCGTCGCCGAACCGGACGGTGGCCCGGCCTTCGGCGGCAGCAACGGCGGCGGGTTCACGGCTTCATCTGAACCCGGCGGCGGCAACGGAGTCACGCCGTTTTCGTCATACTGCTTCTGTGGTGTCGAAGCCCGAAACCAGTGGGCCGGATTGAGTCGGTACAGGACGCCCGGCTTTTGAGCCGGGGCCGATCCCGACGGCGCATAAACCGGCGTCGCGGGTTGGGCCGTGGGTTGACCCGGTGTGGTGACAATCGTCGGTTCCGGCTGGACCTGCACGACTTGGGCCGGCGGTTCCGGGCGCGGCGGCGGTGGATTGGACTCGGTCCTGACCACCGGCTGCACCCTCGGCGGCGGTGCAGAATGAACCGGAGCAATCGTTTGGGCTCTGGTTTCACTTGCGACCGGCGGTGGCGGTGGCGGCGCAACATTTCGATTTTCGGGTGCGGGCCGCGGCGGGGGCGTCGCCGTCGCAACGGTCGCCGGCGGTTCGAGGCCACTGGCAATGGCATTCACTTCATTCCAGTTTGCCGGCCGTGGTGTGAGTGCCAGGTAGGCGCGGTAATTCTGCAACGCCAGCTTATTGTCGTGCAAATATTGCTGCGCCACCGTCGCCAGATTCAAAACCGCCGGCGCGTAATCAGGATGCGCCTTGACGGCCGCGCCGAACTCCTGCGCCGCCTCCCGCGGGCGGTCGCGCTGCATTTGTGCCAGGCCAAGGCCGTTCAACGCCTCGGCGTTGTTCGGATTGAGATAAAGCACGGTATTGAAACTTTTTTCCGCCGCTGTCAATTCGTGCGTGCGCAGTTGCGCCTGTCCGAGCTTGAGCCAGCCCTCGGGCGTGTTGCTGCGCCGCAGAGTGTAGGCGGTGAACTCCGTCCGGGCCGCGTCGGGTTTGTTCTGTTCGAGCCAGAGGCAGCCGAGGTTGTAGTGCGCCTCGGCGAGATCGCGGTCCAGGGTGAACGCGCGCTGGTAAGCCACCACGGCGTCCGCCGGCTGGCCGGCGTGATGATACGCCAGCCCGAGATAATTCCACGCCTGCGCATTGGTGGCCAGCAGCGACGTGGCGATTTTCAGTTCCGCCACCGCGTCGGCGTACTCGCCGCGATCCAGGAACTGTTTGCCTTTCAGCAAGGCACGCGATCCGGACGGCGAACAACCCGAAATGAAAAGCGCCAACGCAAGCGGCGCCAGGGCAAGAAAACGAGGACAGCGAATGGAGGATCGAGAATGGAATTTTTCGCAGGCGCGCCCGATTCCATCTTCGATCTTCCATCTTCCATCTTCGTTTTTGATAGCCAGCATCGGCGCTGGTGGTAGCATCCATGCCTTGACGTGTCAAGAAACGCGGGAAATCGGTTTCATCGTAATCTTAATCTTCATCGTAATCTCGAATCGGGTTACGATTAAAATTACGACTGGCATCAGGATTGAAATGTTGCAACGGGAACAATGGTTTCGGATTTTTGGTGGGATAACCGCCGCGCTCGCCTTTTGGCTGACGACGCCGTCCGCGCCGGCGGCCGATTTCTTCTCGTTGCGCACCAACACGCTCGCGCGCGTCGTCATCGTCACCGACACACAGGCCACATTCAATTTCCAGCCCGACAACGCCCGGGTCCAAACGATGGTGGAACGCGGCATCACCAACCTGACCGGCAAGGCCACTGCTGCGGAAGCCTGGCGCAGCTTCGTCTCCACGCAGGACATCGTCGGCATCAAGGTTGCTTCCGCTGCCGGCGCCATCAGCGGCACGCGCCCGGCCGTGGCCGCGGCCGTGGTTCATGGCTTGCTCGCTGCCGGCGTGCCGCCCGGACACGTCATTATCTGGGATAAATACGAGAAGGATTTGCGCGCGGCGGGATACGCCAGGCTCGCGACGCAATTGGGTGTGCGCACGGCCGGCGCGGAGGATATCGGTTATGACCCGACGAATTTCTACAACCCCGACACGGCCATCATCGGCCATCTCGTGTGGGGCGACCTGGAATTCGGCCAAAAGGGCGAAGGCGTCGGGCGCAAATCGTTTGTCTCCAAACTCGTGAGCCGGCACATGACTAAAATCATCAGCATCGCGCCGTTGCTGAACGAAAACTACGCCGGGGTGTGCGGACACCTTTACGGCCTGGCCATGGGCAGCGTGGACAACACGTTGCGGTTCGAAGGCGACCCCGACCGGCTGGCCGTGGCCGTGCCGGAAATCTACGCCCTGCCCTTGTTGGGCGACCGCGTGGTCTTGAACATTACAGATGCGCTCATCGGCCAATACGCCGGCGGTGACAAGGGACTGCTGCAATATTCGGAAGTGCCGAACCAGCTTTGGTTCAGCCGCGACCCGGTCGCGCTGGACACACTATCGTTGAAGGAACTGGACCGGGTGCGCCACGCGGTGGATGCGCCTGCGTTCAAACCGAACCTGGAACTTTACACCAACGCCGCCCTGCTCCAACTGGGCGTGAACGACCCCGCGAAAATTCCGGTGGAAAAGATCCAGTAAAGACGATCAGCTTGCGGTTGGTTTGCGGAAACCATCTGAGGTCCAAAGCGCGCTGAATCTCGATCACCCTCTCCGCCAACGAAGTTGGGGAGAGGGACGAGGAAAGGTGGAGTTTTTAATGAGCTGCCCCTCTCCCTGGCCCTCTCCCCGCGCTTCGCTGCGGGGCGAGGGAAACGCCTGTCATGACGCAGAACGATTGGTTTGCTTACAGACTTTGCTGAGATAAATTCACCCATCAGCATTGCCGAACAACCTGCTCGACAAATGATTATGCCCGGTGTAGCATTAATGTGTTGGCCAAGATAGGCCGCAAAACCTAATATCAATTAATAGTTAGGCATCGTTACTTTATGACAGTCAGGACATCTGAACAGTTCGCGTTGCGTTGCTGCGGCCTCACACTCGGCATCGGTTTGATGTTGCCGGACATTTCATGGCTCCGACCATTAGGTCTGTTGGTGGTTGTGGCGGCTGATAACTTTCTCAGGTTTGAGCCGAAGACATCAATGAGCCCCGCTCGCCTTTTTGTCATCTTAGTATTGATCATGTCGATGGTATTACTGGAACTTGCGAGTTGGGATTCGAGTGCACAGCACAATATCGCCCCTAAGCCCTGGTTTGCGGTACTGTTGGTAGCAATCTGGGTTTGGGGATTGACTACGGACTACAGAAAATGGAAAGTGGCAAAGAAGGAGATGCCTGATGCCTAATACGATGATAGGCTGCAAGTGTTCTCCCATCCCCGCGCGTGGCTGAATTTTCACGAGTTCAAAATTTTTCCATCCACAGTTCTGACTCCGACCATTATGTTTTGTCCCGAAGGGACTACGTGAGAATAGCCCGGCGTCTCGACGCCGGGAATGAGCCGGCCGAGCACTAGTCCCGCAGGGACGGTTGAAAACAACGGATCCATTCAGCCGTCCCGCTGGGACGAAAGGCTTATTCCTCTGCGTACCCGGCACTGAAAGTGCCGGGCCATTATCAAATGTTCCTTCGGAACCGAACCGGCCGGATTTTCCCCAAAGATCAAGCTGCGCCCGGTCCAAGTTCAGAAAGCGCTTTCCGACTGGACAAAACGTTTCCAAAACCCAACAGTAACCCCCGTCCGGAATAACCGGATTAAGAACGCAACGTTTCGCCAACTACATTTCCCCCGATGAAAAAATCCATTTTTTCTCAGATTCCGGCGTTGCTGGCCGGAGCCATTCTAGCCACGACCGCTCAATCCACGAACGCAGCACTCAAGATTGGCGATGCCGCGCCCAAACTCCAGGTCGCCAAATGGGTGCAGGGCGAACCGGTGAAAGGCTTCGACACCAACCACGTTTATATCGTCGAGTTCTGGGCCACGTGGTGCGGCCCGTGCCGCGTTTCCATTCCGCACCTCAATGAATGGTGGCAAAAGTTCAAAGACAAAAACCTGATTGTCATCGGCCAGGACTGTTGGGAAGAGGACGACACCCTCGTGGCGCCGTTTGTGAAAAAGATGGGCGACCAGATGACGTATCGCGTGGCGCTGGACGACAAGAGCCAGGACAAAGACGGCGCCATGGCGACGACGTGGATGAAGGCGGCGGGCCAGGATGGCATTCCCACGGCGTTCATCGTCAATCAACACGGCACCATCGCCTGGATCGGCCATCCGATGGAGCTGACGGAAGAGTTGTTGAACAATGTTCTCGCGGACAAATACGACGTGGCCAAAGCTGCCGCGGACTACACGCAGCGGCAACAAGACCAGCAGCAGTTGACGGATCTTTCCAAAAAACTCGGCGACAACCTGCGACAAAAAGATTGGGACGGCGCCGATGCCACGGTGAACCAGATGGCAAAATTGCTGCCCGCCGACGAGCGCGAAGGCCTGGATGCGGTCCGTTTCCAGATTCTCCTGGGCCGGAAAGATTATCCCGGCGCCTACAAGCTGGCTGGCGCGCTCAGCGATGCCCACCCGGACAACGCTGGCCTGCAAAATGAGCTTGCGTGGTTCATTGCCTCGCAGCCTGGTCTCGAAAAACGCGATCTGGCATTGGCGGAGAAAATGGCCGGGCGCGCCAACACGGCGACCCAGGGAAAAGAACCGGGCGTGCTCGACACCCTCGCCCGCGTGCAGTTCATGAGCGGCAAAACCAACGAGGCCGTTGCCACTGAACAGAAAGCCGTGAATCTGGCGGATGGCCCCATCAAAGAACGGCTGCAGCAGATTTTGACCGGTTACCAGCAGGGCAAATTGCCGGACACGCCGGAATAGCGGGGCCGTTGCCATCAATAGCGATAGCGGAGCAGCCGCATTTCTGCTTCTCAATTCCGCCCGCTTGCGGCAAGCTGCGGGCCAATCCATGCGCGTCCTGATTGCGACAGTCACGGCGGGTGGCGGACACGTGGCCGCGGCCGCCGCGTTGGAGGAAGCGTGGCGCGCCTTGCGCCCGGACGACGCCGTTGAACGGGTTGACCTCATCAAATTCTTCTCGCCGCTGCATAAAAAAATCTACGCGGACGGCTACGTGCAAATCGTCGAGCGCGCGCCGGAGTTGTGGGGATTGCTGTTCGGCAAGACCGATAATCCCAAAGTCGCCCGGCGTTTGAGCAAGTTGCGCCGCATTTTTCCCAGCAATTCGCGGAAAAAATTCAGCGACTATCTGAAGCGGTTCAAGCCGGACGCGGTCCTGTGCACGCACTACGCGCCGCTGGAAACCCTGGGATTACTCAAAACTTCGGAGGGCGGAGTTGCACGACGCCCAAATTCAACAGAAGAAACGGGGACTCGTGTAACTCGTCCCTCCGAAAATTGGAAACATCCGTTTGTCGTTTGTGTTGTGACGGATTTTGAGGCGCACGCTTTGTGGATGGACGCGTGCGTGGATTTGTATTGCGTCGCGGCGGAGGAAACGAGGGCACGGCTTATCGCGCGCGGCTCCCGGCCGGAGAACGCCGTCGCCACGGGCATTCCCATCGCCGCCAAATTCTCAGCGAAACCCGACGCGCGGGCCGTCCGCAAAACACTCGGTTTGCGCGATGACCTGCCGGTCCTGCTGGTGTTGAGCGGCGGCTTCGGCATGGGACCGGTCGCAGAAATCGTGGCGGAACTGGACAAGGTGCCGCAGCCGTTCCAGACCGTCGTCGTGACCGGCCGCAACGAGGCCTTGCGCCGCGAACTGGCCACGCAGACCCGCAAGCACCCGACGCACGTGCTGGGATTCGTCACGAACATGCACGAGCTGATGGCCGTCGCCGGCCTCATCCTCACCAAACCCGGCGGATTGACGTCGTCCGAGGCGCTGGCGCTGGGCAAACCGCTGTTCATTTTGAATCCGATTCCCGGACAGGAGGCGGCGAACAGCGATTTCCTGCTCGAACGTGGCGCGGCCGCCAAGGTCAATCGCGTCGAAGACCTGCCGTTCCGCATCGAGCAATTGCTGGGTTCGAAAAAGTTGGCCGAAATGGCCAAAGCCGCCAAAGCGCTGGGCCGGCCGCAATCGGCCCAGGCCGTTTGCCGGGAAGTTTTAAAACGAATTTCACCGGCACCGTAGCCGCTGGTGATGTAGGAGCCGACCCGTCCTCCGTAGCACTACTGCGGAGGGTGGACGTGAGAAGGCTCTGATCAATTTCGGATTTCGGATTTCGGATTTCGGATTTTTCAGATGGAGCCTCGTTACCTTGGCTCCTACAAACGAATAATGAACGGTCTTTACACCTGTATGCGCGGGCTGATCGGCCTGGCATTGGGATTTTATTTTCGCCGCATTGAGCGGTTCCACGCCGAGCGCGTGCCGGCCACCGGCCCGGTTTTGTTCGTATCCAACCATCCCAGTTCGCTGAACGATTCGTTTGTCATTGGCACGTCTGTCGGACGCAAGGTGAACTTTATCGCCACCGTGAAATTGTTCCATTTCCCGCCGCTCAAATGGCTGCTCCGGCATTGCGGCGTGGTCCCGATCAACCGGCTCCAGGATGATCCCAAGGCCATGCGTTCGGTGATGGACACTTTCGAGGCGTGTTTCCGCGTGCTGGAACGCGGCGAAGCGGTGGGCATTTTCCCGGAAGGCATCACGCACGACGATCCGCAGTTAAAAGAGATCAAATCGGGCGCTGCCCGGATGGCCCTGGAACTCGAACACCGTCACGGCGGCAAACTAGGCCTGCAAATCGTCCCTGTTGGCCTGACGTTTTCGGCCAAGGAAATTTACCGCAGTGAGGCGTTGGTCCATTTCGGCGAGCCCATCCGGGTTGCGGAATTCCTGGCCGGTTACGAAACTGAACGCAGGGAGTGCATCCGCCGTTTGACGCAGGAGATTGAAACCCGGCTCCAGCATCTCATCCTCCATTTGCCGCAACTCGAGCATACCCGTGTCGTCGCAGCCGTCCGGCGCCTTTACCTCGACCGGCTGCGGATCGGAAACCGTGTCATTCACGAGCCGGTAACGCGGCAGGCGGAGGACTTGTTGCTGACCCAAGCCATCGCCAAAGCGGTGGAACTGGCGTTTGTCCAATACCCGGAACGCGCGGCCGCCTTTGTCACGAAACTGGACTTCTACGAGCGCTGGTTGAAACGGCTGAAGGTGTCCGACGATGCGCTGGCCGAGTTTCCTCATCCGGGCCGGCTGCTCAGCCGGACTCTGCTGCGGAGCCTGCTGGCCGTTGTGGGCGCGCCGGTGGCGTTTTACGGCTGGATTCATCGCTTTATTCCCGTGCGCTTGGTGCGCTATGGCGTGACGCTGACCGAGCCAGGCAAACGCAAGGCGCAAACGCCCCACGCCAAAATCATTGGCGGCATAGTGGCTTTTGCGTCCTGTTACCTGATTTACATCGTTATCTTCCACCATTTCTTCGGGTGGCCAGCCAGTTTGTGGTATGGACTTTCCCTGCCCGTGTGCGGCTTGATCGCCTATTATTACATCCGAAACCTTCGCCGGCTCGGCGCGGCGATACGCAATACCACGATCCTGATCCGCGCGCCCCTGGCCGCGCGGCGGTTGCTGCGGTTACGGTCGGAATTGATCGAAGAGATTGAGTCGCTGCGGCCGGAATTACAGTCGCACTTCCCGCCGGCACCGAATGTTTAACGTTTCCGGTACTCGATCGGGTGCTTGACGGGCCGATTCAGGCTGCCGCCGCCTTCTGGCGCGCCAGTCTTTTGCGCCGAATCGCCTCTTCCTGCTGGCGCAGGCAATCCGGGCAGATGCCGTGGGTGGTTGGCGTGTCAAAACCCTGTTCCATGAAATTCTCCAGGGTGATCCACTTGCCCTTGTAATCAATGCGCCGGCACCAGGCGCAGACCCGCATGAATTCTTCCAGTTGCTGGATCCGCCTCAACAGCCGGCGCGTGGACCGGCTGACCAGCAACCAGACGGCAAAGAAAAGCAGCATTTCCAGCGTGGACCGGCTGAATACGAAGGGATGGCCGGAGAATATCAGCGCAGGCAGCCGCAGCAAATCATCGAGGTAACAAAGGGCGATGATGGCCAGAAAACCGAGGTTTTGAATGAATACGATTCTCGTCAGGTACGAACTTTTTTGCATAACGTCAAAGCGAAACAACCGCGGAAATCTGGCACGTCAATTTTCGGCAGGGCCTCCCGCCCCGCCTCGCTCACCGTCCTCGCCACTTAAAACCGCTTCGTCTTCGGACAAAAAGAGTCCGCACAAATTGTGCCACCCGATTTTACCGCGCTGCGATCCAAAAAAATTTCCGCCACGAGAGGGAATCTCCGCGAACACCTCCCGAGGTTTGACATTTAACGTTCAGAAGAGTTCAACTCGGGGAAAATTTTGTCTGCGACATGTGGCCACTGGGGTAAATACCCCATTCTTTTCTTCCGGCTGGGCGAAGCCCGGCTGGCTCTAAACCAGATTGCTGAATGCGGCGCGGCGCCGGGCAACTGAAGCTACCGACGGTTCCCGTCATGTCGGTGGCGCAATCAACTCCGCGTGAAACGTTTTGATGGCGGTCAGCATGAATTGAATGGCGACTGACGCCAGCAACAAGCCCATGATGCGGGTGGCGATGCTCATCGCAATCGGATTCAACCATCGGCTGCTGCGGGCCGCGATTCGTAAGATCAGATAGCTCGCCAGCGAAACCACCAGGATGCAGCCGTAAAGCGCGATGTGCTGAGGGATGTTTTGGGCTGTATTTTGAAGCACAATCGTCGTGGAAATCGCTCCCGGTCCAGCCAACATGGGAATGGCCAGCGGCGTCACGGCGATGTCGGTTTTTTCGATGCCGGCCTTCGTTTCTTCATGGGTTTCCATGATGCGCGAGCGTTGGGCGCGCAACATGTCCAGTGCCACGAGCAGCAACACGATGCTCGCGGCGATCTGGAAGGCTGGTATGGTGATGCCCATGACCTTGAAAATCAATTGTCCGGCCACGGAAAAAACCAGCAAAACCCCCGCCGTCACGCAACAAGCCAGCCGCGCCATGCGGATTCGCTGTTCCGGCGTGTCATTTGGCGTCATGGCCAGAAACGCCGGCGCGGTGGCCAGCGGGTCCACAATCACAAATAGTGAACCGGCGGCGAGTAAAATGTACTCGGTCAGGGTCACAGCCCAAGTTAGGAACATATGGAAACAGAAGTCAAATCGAAGCGCAAATCGGACTTGCGCAACCGGTCGGCTCGAACATCATGGTCACCTCACCTGAAAGGATGGACATGAAATGCGCCGCGCATCATTCCGAGGCCGTTGCTGTCTGCGCTTACTGCGGACGGGCGCTGTGCGCCGATTGCGCCAAATCTTCGACGACGCAGCGCATGATTTGTTCGGACGCCTGCGCGGCGGCTTTGGCAAATAATGAGAAAGCCATGCAATTGATCCTGCAAAAAAGCCTGCAGAGTGCGCAGGCCAGTGCATTTTACTGTTTTCTGTGCGCCGGACTCTCAGCGGCGGGCGCCATTGGCGCGGAGATTTATCTACCCGAGCCGTTTCTGGTCTGGTTTACCGCCGGTTGCAGCCTGGTTTTTATCGCCTCGGGCACCTGGTATGGCCGGATTGCCAGGAAACAAAAGCCATGAAAACGAAAATCCTCGAACCCAATTGAAATGTTCGAGGCCGCCCGGCGGGCAATGTCACGCAATCTGGCACGGAATCACGGCGTCTTCGTCAAAAGTGTAAACGGCGCACAGCCGATGGTAGCCGTCGGCAATAACCACTTTGCCATTGGCCGGATCCCGGATCAGCAGGAGCGGCGACACCGCGCGGCCGGACTCGATTTTGGCCATGTCTTTTTTGACATGAGCGTTGCCCGAAAATATCCTTTGCCTTGAATTCTGACATGGGCGCCTTTTTCAGTTTTTTTACGAAGCCATCGGCGGTCTTCGTCTCGTAGATGAGGCTCAAATACGAGAAGGCTGCCGGGTAATCGTGTTCTTCGGGTTTGTGCAACCATTTAACTTTGAATTGGGGGGACATATGGTCGTCTCTTTGTTGATTTAGGCCGATTAACTCACGGCGGAGCGAACAATTCCTGATGCGCCTGCCCGATGGCGTTGGTGAACGCATTCGCATCCGCGGCGAAGACCTCGATGTATTGGGCGCGCAGGCTGCTGGCCGGGCCGAGCGGATAAATCCCGGTTTCGAGCATGGTCAGATAGTTTGCGTTGGAGCAGGTGCCATCGCAGTCGGCACTGTGCCCCGGGCCTTGTTCGTTGGTCTGAAACGCAATCAACGTTCCCAGGGACGTGGCGGAATTGACAGTTTGAGCCATGGCCGGTTTGTCCGGGTAAAGCGAGTTGTTTTGAATGACCAGCCGCCCCGGAAACATCTGGCCGGCCAGCTCCAGCAGAGGCCAGTTCTGATCCTCCGGCGCCACGTTGGTAATCATCCCGTGGTCGTCAATCGGCGGGAACGCATTGACGTTCGTCAGAGCAATGATAGCGACACTGAATGATTTGTCCGGGAAATGCGATTTGAACGAAGCGAGGATGTTGCTCCAGCCCGACAACAGATTGGATGGGGTGTAACCCGCCGCCTGCCAGATGGCCGGGGCGTTGCTCACGCAGTCCAGCCCCGTGCTTTCCGGGGTCTGCGCGGGCAAATGCAATTCGTCACTATTTCGGTTGATGCCGGTCAGGCGGAGCAACTTGACGGCGCTGTAAAACCCGTGCGTCGCGAGGTGGTTGGAAACTGCGGTCAGCATACCATCCCAGGCGGCAAGGAAATTCGTGTCCCAGGGTGCCGCGATGACTTCTGTTTCGCAGTCGGCGGACTGGCCGTCGCTCGGAGAGAAGCTGAAGGTGAGCGGCATCGCTCCGGCCCCGCCGTTGGTCGGGGAGTCAAACAACCACGCGGGAGTCAAGTCCCCGGCCCGCAGGGACAGGTCCACTTTCAGGTTTGCCGCCATCGCATTACTCATCCAAATGTCCAGATTGGTCCAGTTGAAGGCGTTCAGATTCGTTTCCACGTTCTGCCAGCTCAACACCAGCACCAGACCATCCACCCCAGGGACGTTCAA
>Ga0335080_10003421_pt1 | contig 16048 bp, 16 predicted proteins | sample Lox_Sample_34_FD_206720 | JGI IMG/M metagenome (GOLD analysis project Ga0335080, IMG submission 206720) | Soil microbial communities from Loxahatchee National Wildlife Refuge, Florida, United States - Lox_Sample_3.4 | ecosystem: Environmental > Terrestrial > Soil > Wetlands | place: USA...
CCTGCTGTCACCGTATTCCCTTGCGAAGAGGAACAGGAGCCGCGTAACCTTTCCGCGGGTCCCTCGTAATACCCGTAGACACGGAAGGAGCAGAGATGACCGGCAACGGCAACGGCAACGGCAACGGGAACGGCAACGCAATGATCAGCCTGGAGAGTGTCACCAAGGTCTTCAGCACCGACGAGATGGAGACACACGCGCTGGCCGGGATTCACCTGGATATTAAGCGCGGCGAATACGTAGCTATTTCCGGGCCCTCGGGCTGCGGGAAATCCACTCTGCTGGCCATCCTTGGGCTGCTGGATTCACCGAGCAACGGCACCTACACGCTCAACGGAAAGCGCGTGGATGGCATGAAGATGAGCGAGCGGGCGCGGGTGCGCAATCGCGAGATCGGGTTCATCTTCCAGGCTTTCAATCTGATCGGCGATCTCAATGTCTACGAGAATGTGGAACTGCCTCTGACCTACCGCTCCGTGCCCTCGAGCGAGCGCAAGAAGATGGTGCACGAGGCATTGGAAAAGGTGGGCATGCTGCATCGTGTGAAACACTATCCTGCGCAGCTCTCCGGCGGTCAGCAGCAGCGTGTCGCGGTGGCGCGCGCGCTGGCGGGGAGCCCGTCGATTCTGCTGGCGGACGAGCCCACGGGGAACCTCGATTCGGGCAACGGCGAGGCGGTGATGACGCTGCTGTCCGACCTGCATAAGGAAGGCGCCACCATCTGCATGGTGACCCACGATCCGCGATATGCCCTGCGGGCAGATCGCACGATTACGCTTTTCGACGGCCGCGTGGTGGAGGAAAATAACGCTGTTGCGGCTGTAGTGTAAGACGCCGTCGCGGGAGGTGACGTCTGCTGCAGGACTTTCGCTACGCCCTGCGCATGCTGCGCAAGAATGCCGGTTTGACGGCAGTAATCGTATTGTCTCTGGGTATCGGCATCGGCGCCAACAGCGCCATTTTCAGCGTGGTTGACGCGCTGCTGTTGCGCCCGCTTCCCTACCCCGAGCCCGACCGCCTCGCCAACATCTGGCTGCATTCGCCAGGCATCGGCATCTTCCGCGACTGGCCGTCGCCCGGTCAGTTCATCGACCTGCGCAAGGAAAACCACTCCTTCGAGGAGATGGCGATCTCGCAGCTTCGTACGGCGACGCTGACCGGACGCGACGCACCGGTGCGCGTGAACGGCATGCGGGCGTCCTCCACCCTGCTGCACATGCTGGGCGCGAAGGCGATTCTGGGACGGACGCTGCTTCCCGAGGAAGACCAGCCGGGACATGCTCCGGCGGCGATCCTCACGTGGAGGACCTGGAAACAGTTGTTCGGCGGGAATCCGCGCATCGTGGGCTCGGGCATTACGCTGGACGGCCTGCAGTACACGGTGGCCGGCGTGCTCGCTCCGGATTTCCAGCTCGACGCCGAAACCATGCCGTCGGAAGACCCGATGGACAAGATTGACGTTTTCCTGCCGCTGCCGCTCGACGCCAAGGCCGAGCAGAACCGGTTCGACGAGAACTACAACATCCTGGTGAGGATGAAGCCGGGCGTGACAGTCGCGCAGGCGCAGGCGGACGTGAGTGTGATCGCCAGCCGCATCCGCGAGAAGGATAAGCGCGGCCAGTCGTTCGGCATGCACGTCACGACACTGCAGGATGAGGTGGTGGGCGACGTACGCCGAGCGGTGCTGGTGCTGCTGGGAGCGGTGACGCTGGTGCTGTTGATCGCGTGCGCCAACGTGGCGAATCTGCTGCTGACGCGCGCGGCGGGACGGCAGAAGGAGATCGCGATTCGTACCACCCTGGGCGCTGACTCCTGGCGTCTGTTGCGTCAACTGCTCACCGAGAGCCTGGTGCTGGCGCTGGCTGGAGGGGCGGCCGGGCTGCTGATTGCGAAGGCCGCGCTCTACGTGGTGCGCGCGATCAACCCTGGCAACATTCCACGACTTGAGGAAATCCAGATCAACGGATCGGTGCTGGCGTTCACGTTCGGCATCGCCGTCGTGACGGGCATTCTCAGTGGAATTGCGCCGGCGTGGCGGTCACTGAAGCTCGACCTGAATTCTTCGCTGAAGGCCGGCGGGCGCAGCGGCGAAACCGACGCCGGAATGCGCCTCGGCCACAACCGGTTGCGCGGACTGCTGGTGGTGGCCGAGATCGCGCTGTCGCTGGTGCTGCTCACGGGCGCGGGACTGCTGATTCGCAGCTTCCTTCGCTTGCAGAACGTGCCCGCGGGGTTTGCTGCAGATCACGTGATCTCCATGTCGGTGGTCGGTAGCGGGCCTGCTTATCGCAAGGAAGGCGTAGCGGACCGCCTCTTTCAGGACATTCACGAGCGGGTTTCCCACCTGCCCGGAGTCTCAAGCGTCGGCTTTGTCTCCGTACTGCCCCTGACCGGCGCGGTCGGCTGGACCGGCATCAACGTCGAAGGCCATCCGACCCAGCCAGGCCAGGAGCTGCAAGTGGACGTTCGTCTCGCCAGCAGCGACTATTTCCGGGCGATGCGCATCCCGCTCATCCGCGGCCGGTACTTCGACGATCACGACACCACACAGACGCAGCAGGTGGTGGTCATCGACGAGAAGTTCGCACGGCAGTTCTGGCCCCACGAAGATCCCGTTGGCCGGCACTTGTGGATCGACCCAAAGAAGCCATTGACCATCGCCGGAGTGGTGGGAACGGTGAAGCAGGACGGGCTGGAGACGGACGGGAAGATCGTGGTCTACTTCCCTCACCGGCAACATCCTTCGAGCGGCATGTACCTCGTCGCGCGAACGCGGGCGGACGCAGCGTCGCTAACGAGCGGAATTGTCCGCGAGATCCACGCGGCAGACCCGAACGTCGTTGTGTACGAAGTGCGCACCATGCAGGACCGCGTGGCCAGCTCACTGGCGCGGCGGCGGTTCTCATCCGTCATGCTGGGCGCATTCGCGGGGTTTGCGCTGCTGCTGGCGGCGGTCGGCGTGTTCGGCGTGATGTCGTGGCTGGTCTCGCAGACCGTGCACGATATCGGCGTGCGGCTGGCGCTGGGTGCGCGGCCGGGGAACATCGTCGGGCTGGTGGTCGGACAGGGAATGACGCTGGCGGGCATCGGCGTCGCGGCAGGACTGGCCGGCTCACTCGCGCTGACCCGGTTCATGAGCAGCCTGCTGTTCGGCACCTCGGCCCACGACGCGCTGACCTTCGTACTGGTGGCTTGCATCCTTGCGGCTGTTGCATTTGCGGCGACAGCCATTCCGGCCTGGCGGGCCTCGCGCGTGGATCCGATGGTGGCACTGCGGGTGGATTAGCCCCGCCCCGGTATGCTAAACTAAACGTTTTGAACGTTTCGGGAGAGTACTGTCATGGCCAAGACATGCGATGTATGCGGGCGGGGACCGCAGTTCGGTAACCGCGTAAGCCACGCCCACAACGTAACCAAGCGCCGCTGGAACCTCAACCTGCAGAACGTCCGCGTCCTCATCAATGGGGCACACAAGCGCGTGAAAGTCTGCACGGCCTGCATCAAGAGCGGCAAGATTCAGAAGGTCGCTTAAGCGCGGCCTTTTCGTCCTTTCCTTCCTTCAGTGTTCCGACTCCGGCGTCTTTGCTTCGCGCTAGTATTGTGTGTTGCAGCCGCCATCTGAAGACCCGCGGGAGGTCCTGCGCCAGCTTGTGCTGCGCCAGACGGAGACGGAAGCGCGTCTGCACCGCGTTGAAAACAGCCTGTTGTTCCGGGCGCTTCGCTGGGCGGGCAATAAAGTAGGATATCGGCCCGGCGGCGACAGCGATCAGGATTACCAGAAATGGGTGGAACAGCGGGGCTGGTTCGATCCTCCATCCGCCGACGGCGAGCCGGCGACCTGGCAGCCCATCGCTCGTTTGACCGCCGCGAACGCGGCTGAATGGCGCACGGCTTTGTGCCGGGTGCAGTCCGAATACTGTGCGGTTGTGCCCACGGATGTTCGTCTGTCGCCTCGGGCCGAGTGCCGATGGAACGAACTGCTTCGCGACAGACAGTTCGACGCGGTCTACAGCGACTGGGACCATATCGACGCCGCCGGCCGGCCTCACTCGCCGCGCTTCACTCCTGGTTTTTCACCGGGGTTGCTGCGGCACTCCGGGTACTGGGGAGCGTGTTTTGTGGTACGCACCAGCCTGCTGCGCGAAATCGGGCAGGATACGGATCCCTCCCAGCCGGGCTGGACGCACACGCTGACACGGCGCGCCGGCACCGCCGCCGCGACTGTGGGACGCATTCCACATATCCTCTGGCATTCCGCAAACAGCCCTGCGGCGATCGAATCTCCGGCGGCGACGGTCGCGGGCGATCCTTCCCAGGCCTCCATCGTCATCTGCACGCGCACACCGAAGCTGGCCGAGCGCTGCCTGCGCCTTCTTCGGGCGAGTGATGCGGCACAAGCGGAAATCGTGGTGGTGGCGCACGATTGCGAGATGGCCTCCGGTAGCGGCACAACGATTGTGCGGTACTCGGGCCAGTTCCACTATGGCCTGATCAACGAACTCGGCGTCGCGCGAACCACGCGGCCAGTGGTGGTGCTGCTGAATGATGACGTCGAGCCGATTGCGCCGGACTGGCTGAGCGCGCTGACTGGTGCACTACGCGACGACTCCGTGGGCATCGCCGGCGGATTGCTTCTTTATCCCGATGGGAGCGTCCAGCATGCGGGAATCTCAGTTGGCGGACGCACAACACCAGCGCATCTCGGCCGTGGACAGATTTCATCGAAGTGGTGGCCGTGGCTGCGGGTGACGCGCGAGGTGGCGGCGGTGACGGGAGCATGCATGGCGATGCGGCGCACTGTGTGGGACGAACTGGGCGGCTTCGACCGGCGCTTTCCGGTGAACTACAACGACGTGGATCTGTGCCTGCGGGCGCGCCGTGCGGGCTACTCGGCGATCCTGGAAAGCGCGGCGGTGCTGCGCCATCGCGAGGCGCAGACGCGCACCACCGCGGTGATGCCCGCAGAGCTCAAAATTCTCTCGTCGCTATGGGCGCGGGAGCTCACGGTGACCGATCCGTTTTTCAATCCTAACCTCGAGCTGCCGGATGAGCGAATTGTCCTCGCCCCGCCGTTGTACACTAACCTCACATGAGGAGAACCATCGTTTGCTGTGGCGCCCTGGCGCTGTGTGCGCTGGGCTTTGCCGCGGATCCGCCGTCGATCACCGGAGTGTGGAAGGCGGATCTCGATCAGAGCAAGTTCATGGGCCGGCAGAAGCCGACCGCCTATCTGACGATCATCCAGAAGCAGGGAAACACGGTCCGCATCAGCAGCGCGCTGACCAGCATGATGGGGGAGTACCGCGCTGCGTTCACTTTCGGCACGGGAACGCAAGAGAGCAAGAACACCTGGCACGGCCTGCCCATGATCAGCAAGGCACAGTGGGAAGACGGCACGCTGGTGGTGGATTCGCGCGTTCCCGGCACAGAGGAGCAGAAAATCCACGACAAGTATTCCTTGTCGGCCGACGGCAACACGCTCACCATCGAGACGAGCGTAACGCGCGGAGAGCATGACATGCCGCAGACCGTAGTACTTACGCGGCAGCCAGACGAGGCCGGTGAGCCGCTGCGCCAACCGGAGATCACCGCGGGCAAGCGCTTCAAGAACGTGACGGTGTTGGGCGATATGCCATCCTCGCGCTTCCTTGACGCGATGGGAACGTTTGGCATGTCGCTGGGCAAGCATTGCGAATTCTGTCACGTGGAGATGAACTTCGCCTCCGACGACAAGAAGGAGAAGACGGTGGCGCGCGACATGATCAAGATGACGCACGGCCTCAACGAAGCGAACTTCAACGGGCGTCCGGAAGTGCGGTGTTATACCTGCCATCGTGGCGCGGAACACCCGCAGGGATCACCGCAGTGACCCTCCCGGTAAAATGAACGACAGGCGATGCCTGTCCGCTGGCTGAATCTCATCGATTTTGTGATGCTCACGCTCGCCCTCTACGGCGTGCTGAGCTGGGCGCGTCAGGCGCGGGCCATGCGGCTGGCGTTCTGGATTGTCGGCCTTTACGCCGGCTCGCTGGTAGCTCGCCGTTTCGATCTGATCATTACGAGCTGGGTGCTGGATGCGGCGTCCATCGGGCTGATCGTGATGCTGTTGATCATGTTCCAGCCGGAGCTGCGGCGGGCGTTTCTGTGGCTGGATCGCATTCTGCGCGTTTCCCAGGGCACGAGCGCGGCGCTGGAACACGAGATGCGCGCGCTCGCCGAGGCGGCATTTGCGATGGCCCGGGAGCGGGTGGGAGCGTTGATCGTGATCGTGGGCGGCGATCCGATTTCCGAACTAGTGGAAAACGGAGTGAACGTGGGCGCGGAGATATCGCGCGGCCTGGTGGAAGCGGCGTTCCAGAAAACATCGCCGGTACACGACGGGGCGCTGCTGGTAGAGGCGGGGCGCATCTCGCGTGTGAATGTGATTCTGCCGTTGTCGCATCGCGAGGATCTTCCCCCGCAGTTCGGCACCCGTCACCGCGCGGCCATGGGCATCGCCGAACGGTCCACCGCGACGGTGATTGTGGCCTCGGAAGAGCGCGGCGAAGTGACGCTGATGCGCGGGCGCACCTGGCAGGTGATCTCCAGCGAAACCGATCTGCTGAAAGAGCTGCAACGGTTGCGCAACGAACGGGAGGTCAGCCGGGCGGATCGCGTCAAGGGCGTGCTGACTCACAACCTGGGTCTGAAACTGACCGCCGCGGCACTGGGCGCAATGATCGGCGTCCTCTCGCTGTTTTCCAGCGGGAACGTGATCCGTACGGTGAGCGCCGGCATCGAACTGGTGAATCTGCCGCGCGGTCTGGATGCCGTCGATTATTCTACGCACACACTGCAGATTTCCCTGCGCGGCCGCTCCTGGCTCATCGACACCGCGGATCGGGACGATCTGGTGGCGCGCTTCGACCTGCGCGACGCGCACGAGGGTGTGATCTCGCTGCGGCCCACAGAGCACGAGCTGGGGCTGCCGCCGGGCGTGCATCTGGACAATGTGGCGCCGCCGGTGTTTTCGGTGCGAATCCGCAAACGGTAGGCAACCCTGCACTTTATACCTGGTGACGAACGCAAGCGCTGTTGGGCGGGGCGCGCTAAACCGTTTGGCATCAGAAGGCCTGAAGCGCCGGGCGAACGGCCCGGCACGTGCTTGGTTCTGCCTGGAGGAGGGTGCTGCCCGGCCTCCGATTCGATCGAAGGAGTTCAGCATATGCAAAGAGGCAACCTGATTATTTCGTTCCTGCTCGGCCTCGGCGTGGGCGCGGCCGCGGCCCTTCTGTTCGCGCCGGCGTCGGGATTGGAGACGCGCAGGCGGCTGGGCGAAATGGCCGATCGAACGAGCGACGGCGCGAACGAACTGCTGGCGAGAGGACGCACGCTCTTTTCCCAAGGCAGCGACGCGGGCAGGCAGGCGGTGGATAATCTTCAGGAGAAGGCTCGCGGCGCGGCGCACCAGGCTGGCCGCGTCATGGAAGAGCGCGGACGTCAGTTGCAGAGCGTTTGACATCATCCGGCGGAATCCGACGTGGACAAGAATGAGCGCTTCCGGAGGTTTGCCACGCGCGTCTCAGAGGCGGTTGGCTCGCCGCAGGCGTTCCTGCTCGCTGTCGCCGCCACCGGGATCTGGTTGCTCTGCGGCCGCTATTTCCGTTTCTCCGATGCCTGGCAGCTGGTCATCAACACAAGCACCAGCGTGGCGACGTTCCTGATCGTATTCCTGATTCAAAACACGCAGAACCGCAACGCGCGGGTGATGCAGATGAAGCTGGACGAACTGATCCGCGCGCTGGGGCCGGCGCGCACGGAGCTGGTGCATATGGAATCGATGACCGACGCCGAACTGGATGCATTGCAGAACGAATTCGAGGGACAACGGGACCGTGCCGCCGGAGGTCTGAAGCGACTGGCGCGATTCCGGTCTTCGGGAACTCCCTCGATCGGCGGCCGCTGATGCGGCTCACGCGGCGGTGAGCAGGATGGGCGCGTTCTTCGTAATGACCACGGTGTGCTCGTAGTGAGCCGTGAGGGTCAGGTCGGAAGCGCAGACGGTCCACTTGTCCGGCTTGACGTGAGCTTTGCCGCTGCCTGCGGCGATGATGGGCTCGATGGTGATGACCAGGCCTTCGGTGAGACGGCTGCGGCAGCGGGCATCGTGATAATTCGGCACGCTGGGCGCTTCGTGGATGGTGCGGCCCACGCCGTGCCCGCACAGCTCACGAATTACGCTGAAACCGCTGCGCCGGACCTCGCGTTCCACGAAGCGGCCGATTTCGTAGACGCGATTCCCGGCCCGTGCCGCCCTCAATCCCTCACGGAAGGACCGTTCCGCGCAACGGGCGAGAGACTCGGCATCGGACGAGATTGAGCCGACCCCCACGGTGACCGCCGCATCGGCGACGAAGCCCTCTTTTTCCGCGGTAACGTCGAGCTTCACCAGGTCGCCTTCCCGGAGGACGCGCGTGCCGGGGATGCCGTGGATGGCTTCCTCATTTACGCTGATGCACGTTGCCCCCGGAAAACCGTAGACCTTTGGCGGCGACGATTCCGCCCCGTGCCGCGCCAGCACCGTCGCGCCGATGCGATCCAGCTCCGAGGTCGTGATGCCCGGCCGAACGGCCCTGGACATTTCGTCAAGCGCGGCGCGCACGATTCGGCCGATGGCGCGCAGCTTGTTGAACTCAGATTGCGACCGGATGGACATCTTGTTCTCCTACGGCGTGAAGCCCACCGCCCTCCATAGCGGCGCGGTTTCGAAAAGTCGTCCGCCGGCGACCACGTAGCGGACGGTCCTTATGTTGTGGATGTCGGCGAGGGGATTCGCATCCAGCACGATGAGGTCGGCGCGCTTGCCTGGCTCAATGGAACCCATCTCGCGCTCGCGGCCGAGGACGCGGGCGGGCACCGTGGTTGCAGTCTGGATCGCTTCCAGCGGCGTCATGCCGCCCTGCACATACAATTCGATCTCGCGGTAGAGGCTGAAGCCTGCGATTGCCTGATCGGTTCCCGCGATGATGGGCACACCCGCGCGCTTCATGGCGACAATGGCCTTCAGATCGGCTTTCAGGACCGCGTCGTACTTCGGCGCGAGGGCGGACGGCACACCGGTGTTCTCCAAAGCTGCCCGCAGCTCGGGTGCAACATGGCGGATGCCCGGCTCGAAGTCGGCCACAGGTGTGTCTTTCGCATGCCACAGCCATTCGAACAGAGCGATGGTGGGACCGATCACGGTGTGATGCGCGCGGAAGAAGGCGATGCCCTCGCGCGCCGCGTCGGACGTGAGATCGATGGGCGGCGGAGTGCCGATGCGCTTCTCGTCCGGTTCCACCAGCACGGGGTGAATGTACAACTCGAAGTGCTCGATGCCGTCCATACCGTCCTTCACGCCCTCGAACGCGGTCATGCGCCTGGGGACGTGACCGATGTCAGTGAGGCCGACGCGATGCGTTTCCTCCGCGATGGCCTTCAGAACATCAGGCTTGAGCGAACTGTAGATCTTGATTTGGTCGAAGCCTGCATCGTGGTACTTGTCCACCAGAGCGCGGCCCTGGGCGGCATCGGCAGCACGGAGGATTCCGATGGAGGCAGGCCCGTCGCCGTCGATCACACCGGCAAGCAGCAGCTTCGGCCCGAGGCCGCGACCTGAATCGATGGCGGCGCGCGCGGCGGTGATGAAGTCGAACTCGTTGCCGCAATCGCGCACGGTGGTGACTCCGGCGGCGAGATACAGGGGTCCCCACTCGACCTGCTCGAAGTGGGCGTGCGAATCCCACAGACCGGGCAACAGAAATCTTCCAGTCGCATCGAAGACGGTGGCGCCGGCGGGGATCGTCACAGATTCGCGGGGGCCCACCGTGCGAATCCGGCCATCTTCCACCAGCACGACGGCGTCCGGCACAGGTGCGCGATCAGTCCCATCGATGAGGGTGGCGCCGGTGATGGCCAGCACACCGGCACGCCGCGGGGCCAGGGCGGCCGAGAGATCGTCCAGGGCCTGCATATTGTCCTCGGCTGCGCGGCGAACGAAAAAGGCAAGACCGTCCTCCCAGCCGTCGCGGATCGCCTCGAAGTGATCGAATTCGTCATCCACGGTGACCGCGGCGATCAGGTCCAGGCCGTCGTCGAACCAAAGCGTCTCGCGGCCCCAGATGAGGCCGCGTACGGTGTAGCGGTGCAGCTTCGTTTCGTGCCCCTGCACAGTGTCGTCGCCGCGCGGCTCGATGGCGATGGCACCCGTCGATAGCCGCTGGATGGAGGCCGGTTTGCCGTGCTGAGCCCAGTACCGCACCAGCGCCATCTGCACCGAAATCGGCGCATAGGCGGCAATGGGGAACGCCGCACCATTGTTCGACGCGGCGTTCAGGGTCGTGTCCACCGTGGAGAAGCGCGACGTTTTGCCTTTGATCTCGAGGCTGCCGGGCGTGTAGTCGGGTTTTAGGCGCAGCTTCGCACTGAGGTTCACCGGCGTGCCGCGATCGCGAAACTGAAAGGTCGAAGTGAGAGTGAGCGCGTCGCTGTCGCGCTCGATCTCATACTTCTCTTCCCCGATAGCCTGTTCGAACTTGTGCAGGCGGAAGGTCCCCGATTCGACCGCCGCCGCCCACAACGACGCAGCCCACAGAAGGAACGCGAGCCCGAAACGCAGAGTCATGAACTCCTATGGTAGCGGGACCGGCGTGCCGTCAGGATTTCTTCCGGTTGTAGGTGAGGTCGTACTCCACGTTCCACGTCTTGCCGCCGTCCTTCGATCCCTGGCTGAACTGGCGCACTCTGTCCGGGCTCTGATTGAAGAACTGGAGGTGCCGCTTGAGCGTGCTGCCATCGGCCTGTGGAACGTCATCGGTGTAGAAGTCCATCACGCCGTCGTTGAGCTTGCCGTAGAAGTGGATCATCGTGCCGGCGCTGTCCACCCAGAACTGTTCCCAGCGTTTGTAGTCGGGGTTGTAGATGTTGTAGCTCTTGCCGGTGTAGCCGGAGTTGCCCAGCGAGGTCCAGCTTTCCCAGATCACGCAGTTGCCGATCACGCGCTCGATATGGCTGAGGCCCGCGGCCATGCCGTTGTCGGTGCGCACCACATCCCAGTCGCCGACCCAGAAATCGAACTGGCGGTAGAGGGGGTCGTAGTCGCAGGGTGCGCGATTCTTCTTCGCCTGTTCGACGAATCCCACAAACCGCGCATCGGCGCGGAGCGAGTGCAGGTCGGCGTCGGTGGTGAGCTGGTCGACGTTGGCATAGCCGGCCTTCATGAGGTCGTCGAGCTTGTCGAGCGCTTTGGCGGACTGGCCCATGGTGGCAAGGACGGCCACGATGTTGTACTTCACGATGAGCGGCGGCGCGCCCTTCGCCTCGGCCTGCTGGAACGCGTCGAGAGCCTTTTCGTGCCGGCCGAGTTGCTGGGAACAATAGCCGAGGCGGTACCAGAAACGCGCGTTCGCGGGCTGCGCCTGCGCCAGATCCGCGTAGAGCGGCAGCGCCTTCGCCCAATCCTTCGCCTGATACACCGCATCGGCGGCGGCCGCTTTGTCCGGCGAATCCTGCGCCGGCGCGAGCGCCATAAACAACACCAAACCGAGTATCTTCATAAGCAATGGAGCCTTAGTTTAGGGCACTGCGGCCTGCGCTGACCTAACATCCTCTTACGCGTGACGAAAATTTCGATGTTACTCGCCGGATACTTCGGGCTGTCGCACAGGTCCCGATGATATAACGTCAGCATGACCTGGGAGCGAACGACATTGGGCCGAACCGGTCTCGAAGTGGGCCGGCTCGGACTCTCGGCAGGCTATGGCCGCAAGCTTTCCACCGCGATGGTAGAGCGATGCTTCGAACAAGGTCTCAACTACCTGTACTGGGGCTCCATCCGTTGGGGCACTTTCGGGCGGGCCCTGAGCAATCTCAAGCCGCAGCGCGATCGCGCCATTCTGGTGCTGCAGTCGTATTCCCGGTTGGCGTCGCTGATGCATGGCAGCGTGGAACGAGCACTGAAACGCATCGGCTACGATCGTGCCGACGTGCTTCTGCTGGGCATGTGGAACCGCCATGTGCCCACACGCATTCTGGACGCCGCCCGGCGGGTGCGCGAGCGCGGGTTGGTGCGGCACATCGCGGTTTCCAGCCACAACCGGACGCTGATTCCCCGCCTCGCCGCCGAGCCGGACATCGAGATTCTGCACGTGCGCTATAACGCGGCGCACCCAGGCGCTGAAACCGAGGTCTTCCCGCACCTTCCGGCGGGCAGCGAGCGCCCCGGCGTCGTCACATTCACGGCGACAAGCTGGACAGAGTTGTTAAACCGCAAGCGCGTGCCCGCCGGCGAGCGCGTGCCGACGGCGGCTGACTGCTATCGTTTTGTATTGTCCAATCCCGCCGTGGACGTATGCATTGCCGGACCGAAGGACGATGAGCAGGCCGCCGCGGCGCTCGACGCAATTCGTCTCGGGCGGATGAGCGACGAGGAGCTCGCGTGGATGCGCCGCGTGGGCAAAGCTGTCCATGGCTGACAAACAGGAGCACCTTATGCGATTCATACCGATCCTCATGCTGAGCGCGACCGCCGCGCTGGCCGCCAACGATTGCGGGGCGCTTGCGAAACTGGCGCTGCCCGCCACCACCATGACGCGTGCAGAGGTTGTCGCCGCAGGCACGTTCCAGCCGCCTGCCGGACGCGCTTTCCAGAACATGCCCGCGTTCTGCCGCGTGGCCGGGACGATCAAGCCATCGGACGATTCGAACATTCAGTTCGAGGTGTGGCTGCCGGCCTCGGGATGGAACGGGCGCTTCCAGGGCATCGGCAACGGCGGCTTTGCGGGTTCCATCGACTACACCGGCCTTGCCGGCGCGGTCGCGCACGGTTACGTGACGGCGGCCACCGACACGGGCCACGCCGGCGGTCCTGCCGACGCCACATGGGCGCTGCACCATCCGGAGAAGATTGTCGATTTCGGCTACCGGGCGGTGCACTTGATGACGGTGAATGCGAAGGCCATCCTCCATGCCTACTACGGCAGCGACGCGAGCCACTCTTATTTCAGTTCGTGTTCGAACGGCGGACGGCAGGCGCTCATGGAGGCGCAGCGCTATCCCGAAGACTACGACGGCGTCATCGCCGGCGCGCCCGCCAACTACTGGACGCATCTGCTGTCGAATGCGGTGTGGGACCTGCAAGCGATGGAAGGCGACGGCTACATTCCGCCGAAGAAACTGCCGGCGATTCAGGCGGCGGCGCAGGCAGCGTGCGATTCGCTGGACGGGGTGAAGGACGGGCTGATTGAGGACCCGTCGCGCTGCCATTTCGATCCTTCGACAATCGAGTGCAAGGGCGCCGAAGCCGAGACCTGTCTCACGGCCGCGCAGGTAACAGCGCTGAAGAAGCTGTACACGGGCGGCACGCTGGCGGTCGGCAGGAAGCTGTTTCCCGGTTACGCGCCCGGCGGTGAGGCCACGCCGGGAGGCTGGGTTTTATGGATCACGGGTCCATCGCCGGATCACAGCCTGATGTATGCCTTCGGCACGCAGTTTTACCGGAACATGCTGTTCGACAACCCGGAGTGGGACTATCACACCTTCGACACCGATCGCGACACGAAGGCCGCTGACGCAAAGTTCGCCGCCGTGCTGAACGCGACCAGTCCGGATTTGAGCCGTTTCGCCGCGCGCGGCGGCAGGCTGATTCTCTATCACGGCTGGGATGACGCGGCGATCGCTCCTGGGAACACTATCGATTACTACAAAAGCGTGCGAGAGAGAATGGGCGCGCGCAAGACGGCGAGCTTCGTGCGTCTGTTCATGGTTCCGGGGATGCAGCACTGTTTCGGCGGCGCCGGGCCGAGCAGCTTCGGCCAGTTCACCGTCGGTGGCGGCGACGCCGGCCACGACCTTGACGCTGCCATCGAACGCTGGGTGGAGAAAGACGTTGCGCCGGAGCAGGTGATCGCAGCAAAGCGAAAGAGCGACTTCGATCCGAAGAGCGAGGTTCTGCGCACGCGTCCGCTATGCGCATGGCCGATGACAGCCCACTACAAGGGAAGTGGCTCCATTGACGACGCCGCGAGCTTCACCTGCTCCACCTCGGCGTCGCAGTAACGCTCCCGCCCAGCATCGCTGACAACAATATTGATTTTGTTAAGATAATCATGTTGACAACTTAATTTTGTTGATGTATACATTAAGTATATGAAGACGGACGCCACGGCGGACTGGCAGGAACTCACCCGCCTCACCGAGGGTCAGCCGCTGGTGGTGGAGCGCGTCCGCCTCATTGAGAAAGACATCGCCATCGAGGGTCGCTTCGAGCTGCCGCAACTCGCCCGGCTGAGCCAGGAAGATCAGGTGTTTATCACCGCCTTCGTGCGCTGCCACGGGTCCATCAAGGAGATGGAACAGATCTTCGGCATCAGCTACCCGACCGTCAAGTCGCGGCTGAACCGGATCGCCTCGAAGCTGGAATTCGTGGAGACCAACCCGGCTCCACCGCGCGCTGAAGTGCTGGAGAGGCTCAGCCGGGGCGAGTTGACCGCTGAGGAAGCCATCCGGGAACTGGAGGCTCGCAAATGATACCGTTCGCCGCAGAAATTCACATTCGCAGCCGCATGCAGCGGCACTTCAACCTCTGGGTCCCGCTGGCCGTGTTGTGGATTCTTTTGTTTCCCCTGGTGCTCCTGCTGCTGCCGATTCTCATGATTGGCTGCCTGGTGGTGAGGATCGCCCCGTTCCGGGCAATCGCCACCCTCTGGGGCATTCTCACTTCGATGGCCGACACCGAACTTGCTATCGAGTTTACAGACCGTTCGTTTTCGATGCATTTGTATTAGGAGCCAACCATGAACGAAGACCGTCGCAAGATTCTGGAAATGCTGGCACAGGGCAAGATCACGGCCGACGAAGCCGAGAGGCTGATCGCGGCGCTGGAGAAGGAGCCGGCGAGACCGACATCGAGCGGATCTCCGGACCCGGCGCCGAAAGCGAAACCGAAATACCTGCGCGTATTGGTGGAATCGCACGAGCCCGCGAACGCCGACAGCCCGAGCCTGGTCAATGTGCGCGTGCCGATGCAGTTACTCCGCGCTGGAGTCCGCCTGGCCAGCCTGATCCCGCCGCAGGCGCGCGACCACGTCAACGGAGCGCTCCGCGAGAACGGCGTCCCCGTGGACATCTCACAGATTCGGCCGGAAAACCTCGAAGAGATCGTCGATCAGCTCGACGATCTCACGGTGGACGTCGATCAGAAGAACGACAAGGTCAAGGTGAAGGTGTACTGCGAGTAGTCAAGCGCGCTCCACCACATCCACCGTCTGCGTCGAAAACTGCACATAGGGAAAGACTTCGGGGATGTGGGAATCGTAGTGGCCATGGCGGTTCCAGGTCCAGCCAGCGGGCGGATCGAGCTGGCGGCCGTCCTTTGAGTGCTGCTGGAAGCGAGAACAGTCGATGCGCCAGATGTCACCGTCTTTCGGCGGAAGCGAGCGACCATCAGCCAGCGTTTCGAGACCGCGCCAGGGAAATGCCACTTCGGCAGTCCAGCCTTTGTCTGTGCCGTTGCGGCTGTTGAGCACGCCATTGACATGCACTGCGGTGCGGAGGCCCGGGAAATCCCAGTCGAGGAAGCCCCACCGCTCGCCGCGCTCGTGGACGTGGCCGCCAACACCATCCAGCACCATGGTCCGCTGGGTGAACGGATCGAACTCGGGCTTGTCCCAGCGGCTACCGGGCTTGTGCACGTCCTTCCAGATCCAAAAAACCTCGTAGACGGTGTTGAGCGCGTTCATCTCGAACTCGTAGTAGGCGTCCTCAGCCGCGATGAAGACCTCGACATCGTTGTCCTGGTAAATGCGCGAGTCGCGCAGGGTCAGGTACGCGCTGACATTGGGCTCCTCGGCGGTGAAGCCTAAATAGAGATAGTCGTCGTCCCAGAGGATGGTGACGCGAGTGTCGTACCAAGCCGGTTCGCCGGTGACGATGTCGACGAAGGCGGCCGATTTGGGGGCGAAACGCCAGGACGGCTCGTCGAGTTTACCATCGACCACAATGGGGCCGGCGGCGCGGTAAGCGGTGTAGCGGG